>Ga0268262_10003374_pt1 | contig 17357 bp, 17 predicted proteins | sample TergutNc150P3_FD_190354 | JGI IMG/M metagenome (GOLD analysis project Ga0268262, IMG submission 190354) | Nasutitermes corniger P3 segment gut microbial community from laboratory colony in Florida, USA - Nc150 P3 (SPAdes) (version 2) | ecosystem: Host-associated > Arthropoda: Insects >... | reverse complement strand
AGCAAACCTTCTCTACTCGGATTTTCTCCCAAACCTTCTAAAATAAGTCTAAATCCATCTTCAATCTTTTTTAGGTCCATTATTGCTTTCCCCTCTTGTGAAAAATTCCCTAACTTCTTCTATATCACTTTCCAGTCCGGTTTTTAAATCGGCATCTAAAAGGACATTTCCGGTTTTCAAAAATAGAATTTTATTTGCTATTGTTTTAATGGAATCCAATTCGTGAGTGACTATTAGAACCGAGAGTTTTAAACTCTCTCTCAAAAACAGCAAAAGGTCGTCTAAGGCACGGCTTGTAACGGGGTCAAGACCTGCGCTTGGTTCATCGCAAAAAAGGAGTTCAGGGTCTAGGGCTATTGCTCGCGCTAGTGCCGCTCGCTTTTTCATTCCACCGCTGAGTTCGCTTGGCAATTTATCTATGGCGTGCAACATATTTACTTTTTCTAGGCGGCTTGCCACCATATCCCTAACTTCCGCTGGTGTAGTGTTTGGACGGTGCAGACGAATTGGCAGTGCAACGTTTTGAAAAACAGTTAAGGAACTCAGTAGTGCGCCATTTTGGAACAAAACACCCATGCGTTTTTGCACAGAAAGCGGAACTTGCTCTTTGCCAGCTTTTAATCTTGTGCCTAAAATTTCTATTTCGCCAGCCATTGCTTTTTCCAGTCCTAGAATATTATTCAAAAGCGTGGACTTTCCGCAACCGGATGTACCCAAAATAGCCCTTATTTCTCCTTGTTCCTGCGAAAAGGAAATGTTTTGCAAAACTATTTTTTTCCCATAGCCTGCTTTTAAGTGAGAAACTGAGAGGACTGGCACAGGGGTAAAGTAGAAATTTATTTAACCAAATCTTTGAAAATGTTTTCAATTTTCTTGGTAAAATCCAGATATTTTTGAGCTTCTTCTTGCGTGGGCAATAGACCATCAGGCTTTATTCCTATATCATCAGGATAGCGAGATTCAGTGTAAATTTTGCCAATATCCTCAAGGAGAATTTCATCTATATTCCAGTCACTGATATTTTTAATTTCCGAATATAATTTTACCAAGTCATGAATTTTGCGAACTTGCTTGTTATTTTCCGCCAAGTAAGCTTTAAAATATTTCTCTATTGCTTGCTGACAATGGAAAGCAACTTCGCCTGTTAATTCAGCGTTGTCAATGAGAGTACTTGCAGCAATAACGTCTTTTTCAGCGAAAAATACCCAACCAGAAGTCTTATCTTTCATAAAGAATTTTTCCGGTACATTCTATTTCTCTCACAAAATCGCTATCTTTTTCTTTTAAGTAATCTATTTCCGCTTTAGAATACACAATTATATCCATTGCGATTTGATGATGTACTTCTCTGACCGCTTTTGCTATTGGATGCCATCTTTCCATTTTTTCCGCATAACTCTTGACAAAATCATTGGAATCTAAAATAACTGCTACATCAAGGTCGCTGTCTTCTGTTGGGTTGCCTGTGGCGTAAGAACCGAATAAAATAACCTTGTATGGCTTCAATTCTTTAAGCCGCTCGGTCATTTCTTCTACCAAATGCCAGTTTTTTTCCATAAGAGACATAAAGGAAAGATAGAAATTTATCTTTTAAAAAACGGCTTAAATTAGCCAAAGTTACAATTTCTCCAATTCACCAGTTCTTACATTTATAACATCTAATCCCTTAATAATTTCATATCGTTCTTCTCCATTCAAATAAGATAATGAATAATCTTTATTCCTGCTTTCACGAAATTTACTTGAAATATACGCCTCTTGAACTGTTTTTTCTTTTATTTTTTGATTTAACAAATCTTTCCTCACGTAATAAGCGTTGTTTCCTGCTAAATTACAACCTACTAAACCATAGCCCTTGTCACCAGCTATGTAAGTTAATGCAGCCAATGAAGCACCCCAATATAAATTACTGTAATGCTTTTCATTTCTCAAAAAATCTTTATCATATGGAACACTTATCTCTCGTTCTTTTCCAAACACTGCGTTGTACTCCATAATAATTATTGCAGGATTTAATTTTTGTAGATCCAACTCTGCCAAAATATGGGCATCGTTTCCATCAAGGTCTATATGCAACAATCCTATATTTTTGAATTTTGTTTCATTTAAGAGTCCATTGATATTGTCTTTTGTAATGAAAACAGCCTTGTTTTTTAGCGAGTATCTCCAAAACCAAGCCTGAGATTTTAACATAATCATATTTTTTTCGGAACCGTCCATAACAAAACCTTTCCAATTATTATTCATCATCAGAAACCTTGTATTTGATTCAAGATAATTCTCAACGCCAAATTCTATAAAAATTTCATTTTCAATTTTTATATTCTTAATTAAATATTGTATTAACCCATCATCGTCAAATTGACTGAAAATTTTAAATCCATAATCGTTAAAATTTGGTGTATTTAACAACCATTGCTGCTTTGACAAAAGAGAACCTAATGCCAACAATTGCGTTTCATCTTCTCTCATCATATTTGCCACAGCATTTGCAACATAATTTGCAAATTTTTTCACAGCTTTTTTCAGTAACGTCATAAAATAGCCTCCTAAACTAGTTCTAAACCAATAGACTAATATATAAATAATTCACCATTATGGCAGGCTGACTCTGCTTAATCTCGGCATTTTTGTAAATTTAAAGCCTCCAAATGCAAGACATTCGCAACATAGCCATTCTCGCTCACATAGATGCAGGCAAAACAACGCTTTCGGAGCGGATTTTGTGGACTGCGGGAAAGATTCTGCGGCCTGGTAATGTGGAAGACGGGCTTGCCACAATGGATTATTTGCCCGAGGAAAAAGCAAAGGGAATAACAATAGAAGCGGGCATTTCGCATTTTGAGTGGAGAGATATTTGGTGGAATTTGATAGATGCACCTGGGCATATAGATTTTGGAATGGAAGCAGACACCGCTTTGCAAGCCGCAGACGGAGCGGTTTTGGTGGTTTCTGCACTTGATGGAATTCAGCCTCAGACTTTTGCGGCTTGGGAAAAATTGAAACTCTTGAACAAACCCTGCATTATATTTTTCAACAAAACAGATTTACCTGAGTCGCGTTTGGAAGAGAGTTTTTTGGAAATAGAGGAGCAATTTGGAGTTAAACCTTTGCTTATGAATTGGCCTGTGAAAAACGAGGGCGTGTGGGATGTTTTGAGCGGATGTTTTTTGAAACACAATGCAGAGGGCAAAGAAGATATATTTGATTTTACAGAAGAAAAAAATGAAATGGAAAATTACCGGAGAGAAGCCTGCGAAGCGGCCTCCCTTGCAGACGATAAAATTTTAGAAAAAATGCTCGCTAAAAAAAATGTGGAAACTGCTGACTTGCTTGCCGGTTTGCAAAAATTGTTCTGCGAGAAAAAACATATTTTGTGCTATGCGGGTTCTGCAAAAAAAAATATAGGCATTCGCTCGCTTTTAAATGGGATTTCATTTTTCATAAAACCGCAAACTATTAAGAGCAAGGAATCTGGACAGGTGATACGTTATCGCTTTTTTAGCGGCATAGGTGAAGTTGCCATTTTCAAGAGTTTTAAAAAATTGCCGTGTAGCAAATTTCCAAGCGGATTAAAGTTTTACCGCATTCATGCCCAAAATCTGAGCGAAGTTCAGGAAATTTTTTGCGGAGATATTTATGCGGTAAAGGGAATGGAGCATAAAAAAACAGGGGATTATTCGCCTCTTTTGCAAATGCGAATTGAATGTTTAAAGGCGAGCGACTGGGAAGCGACAAATGCGGCTTTAAATAGCATAGAGCGTACAGATAATTCGGTAAAAGTTTCGGATAATAGCGATGGTTCTTGGACCTTGCATGCTATGGGTGCGGTGCAATTCGATTTTATTTTGTCTAGATTAAAAAGGGAATTTCGCTCTGAGGTTAGGGCAGGGGAGCCAAGCGTTGAGTTTAAGGAAATGCTCTCTAAAAAATTGGATGCTATCCAAAATTTTTGCCAAATTGGAGATACGAGCGTAAAAATTTCTCTTTCTGCTGAACCTAATTCCGCAGGCTTTGCCGTTGAAGGATCTGAAAAAAAATGGAAAGATGCGATAATTTCTGCTCTTGATGAGTTTTGCCAATCTGGAGTTTTGGGCAAAGGCTCTTTGTGTAATGTTAAATTTATTCTGCATAAATTTGAAGTACAGGGCAGTTCGCAAGCTGTGATAAAAAAAGCTTGCCATGACGTGGCAAAAATGCTTGTGGAGCCGAGTTCCGTGCAAATTTACGAGCCTTGGGTAAACTTAACCGTTCAATGCTCAAGCCTCTTTGCAGGCTCGGTTGCAAGCGATTTGCTCTCTCGCGGGGCAAAGATAATAAACAGCGATGGAGATGGCAAAAAAGCCCGCTTTTATGCAGAGGCACCGCTCAGCAAACTTGCCCGCTACACAACGGAACTTCTCTCCATAACCAAAGGAGGGGGGAATTTTTTTCTACATTATCTTAAACATAGGGAGTTGTTATGAAAAAATCAATTTTACTTTCTCTTTTTGCTTGCATTTCGCTTTTTGCTGCGCAAGACCCTGTTGCTTTGCTAAAGCAAAACGATGTGGAATTGCAAAAAGAACTTAAAAAAAAGAGCCACACACCAAAAGAAATAGAGAGAATCAAATTTTTGAGCAGTGGGCTTTTTGATTTTGCTAAAATGTCTGAGCGCAGTTTGCCCAAAAAAACTTTAGATACCGTTTCTGCGGCGTTAAAAGCGGAGTTTGCAAAAGAATTTCAGCGAATGGTGGAAAACTCAAGCGTTAATAAATTCAAAAACACAACATTTACAGCACCAGATTCCACAGTTTACGATGCGCCTAAATACAAAAAAGATGGAGCAGAAGTTGAGGTTTCCATACATTCCTGGAGCAAGGGCAAAGATATGCTTATGGTTTATAAAATGGAAAAGGCAGGGGAATCTTGGCGCGTTTGGGATTTGGTTATAGATGATCTTTCTACCACCCGCAACTATCAAGACCAATTCAAAAGTATTTTGGAAACAAAAAATTTTAAGGAATTGATTAAGACGGTGAAAGATAAAGCAGATGAATATGCAAAATGAAATTTCGCATAGCTTTTTCTTTTTCTAAAACTGAACGTAGGTTTAGGCTTCGTTTTTGGAAATGGGATATATGGAATCTTGATTCTGTTCAAGAATATGAAAATGTTAAAAGTGATTTGAGCAAGGCGGGCTTTTTATCTTCTGATAACTCAGATGAAGAAGATTCTGATTATGGCAAACTTTTATTTCAAGCACTTTTTGAGCCTGGGGTTGAGAGCCGAATTTGGAAAGCCAGCAGAAGGTTTACCAGCAGGGCAATAAATATATTTTCTGTGAATTTTGAGAACATTGAGATTAAAGGCTCTTTGGGCGATCCTTTTTACGATTCAATAGCAATGGGAATGTCTAATGGCTGTTATTTCCCAAATTGGGAAAATGAAAATGAGAATTGGAGTGCAAAAGGCGAAGCGATTTTAAACACAAAATTTTTTCCTTCTATTTATTTTGCATTTAGCGTTATTTACGAAACCATTGTTTTTCTTTTTCTTTTGTGGCGCGGCACAAAGATTGCAAAAAAGAATCCAAATGGCGAGAATTTGAGTACTGCTCGCAGATGGATTTTCTTAAAGGCAAGAGAAGCCTTATGAAGCCCGTTTTTGTGAACGCCCATTGCCATTTGGAGCTAACAAATTTGGCAGGCAAAATGCCAAAAAACAAACCCTTCTATGAATGGCTTTCAGTTCTCCGCAAAGAGGTGGAAAACTGGACAAAAGAGGATTACCAAGCAAGCTATCTCAAAGGCTTGGAACTCTCATCAAAGGCAGGCACAAGCATAATTTACGATGTGGGAAATCAAATGTCTGAACCATTAACCACTGGCCATTCCCAACTAACCACCATATCTATGCACGAAATAATAAAACAGCCTCTACCAGAACCTTGTACGCCGCATTCAATTTATGCTACTCCGCCGGAGATTGTTAATAAGGCTATAAAATTGTGCGTTAAAGCTGGGATTCCTTGGAGTATTCACTTGGCAGAGTTTGATGAGAGCGATAGATTCTGTGATTTTTTGGATATTTTCAAGGGTGAGACAGAGTTTGTTAGAAATGGGCTTATTGTTCATGGGAATTTTTTAAAAGAGGACGATTTGGCATTTATGGCAAAAAACAATATTGCCCTTGTGCATTGCCCTGAGAGTCACGAGTGGTTTGGGCATAAAGACCCCGATTTTGAGATGTGGAAAAGGAGTGGGGTTGATATTTGCATTGCAACAGATAGCCTTGCTTCTGCTAGTTCTTTGGATTTGCTGGAACAGGTTAAAACCCTATTTAGACGCTATCCTAGGGCTTTTACCCACGAAGAGGCTATGGCGGCAATTACAACAGTACCTGGAAAATTTTTCTATATTTAAATTGAGGGTTTATATGGCAAAAAAACTTCGTTCATTTCGTGTATTGTCTTGTACCTTAGCGGCACTAACAACCATTGCCTTTATTATTGCTTGTGGTGATGGTAAAATAATAGAAATCGCCGACTCCGTGTGGGATGAGACGAAAGATCATTCAATGATAAATCTATACAGTTCTGTATTGGCTTATCTGCCTTCTTCTAATTCTAATCCGCCGCCTCAAAGCAGCGAAGGGGAAGAGCCAACAGTCAGTAGCTCAGATTCCGAAGAGCCGTCTTCTCCATCCACGTCAAGTTGGGAAGAACCCTCTAGTGCAAGCTTTCCAACTCAAAGTAGCTCAAGCGAAGACCTACCACCACCACCAGATTATCCATACCGTGTTGAATGTAAATTGAAGGTTAATAAGGGAACACAGAATGTTGCAATTCCTGAGTCTGATTGGCCTACGGTAAAATGTATAAAGAAAGCTGACGGTAGCAGTGTTGGTAATTTTAATTTAGATACTAAAAATGGGGATATTAAATGGAGTGGTGATCCTTCTTGGAGTACTGCTTCTTGGAAGAACCCACCAGCAGGTACTTATTCCATTCGTGTTGAGATATTTGATGATGCAACTGTAGTAGAATGTCGGAAATTAAAAGCTGATTGCGAAGGCACCTTAACAATAACCGCACCGCCTCCACCCAGCAGCACAAGCTACACACCACCACCACCACCCAGCAGTAGTAGCAGAGGTAGCACTACTCCCAGCAGTAGCAGCAGAGCCAGCACTCCGAGCAGCTCTGCAACAGGCAGTGGCGGCGGTGGTGCTTGTGCTAGCGGTGAAACACGAGGAAATATGTGTTTATGGAACGAAAGTGGTGCTTGCTGGAAACTTAACGAGTCGGATAGGTCTAATTGTGCAAAGAATGGTTGGATATTCCAGGGCGGAGATGAAGGTGCTACCACAGGATGCAAAAACGGTACCTTTATTTGCGGTAAAGATAATAATCCTCCCAAGGGAGGTGCTGCTTCTCTCGGTTGTTGCCATTGGGATACCGAAACCAAATGCTGGGATGTGTTCACTGAAAAAGCGAAAACGGATTGCAGCGGCGGTGCTAATAAGTTTACTTCTACTAAGTGTCCAGATACGGAAGGTACTTGTCCATCTAGTATTAAGTAAGTTTAACCCTCAATATCCTCAATCTCTTTCGGGATGCTAGTAGATAAATTCTCGCATCCCTTTTCAGTCACTAATAGGTCGTCTTCTATGCGAATGCCTATGTCTTCTTTGTATAGAACGCCGTCTATTTTCATTTCAAAATGCCCGTAAAGACCAGGCTCGTTTGAAATAAGCATACCTGGCTCCAAAGGGTTTTCCATATAGCTTCTGTTTGGCGAACCCTCGTGCACAATATCGCCTATTAAATGGCTAATGCCATGTGGTTTGAGTTTATAGTAGCGTTTCAGTTTACCGCCCGGTTTTACAAAACGTTCATCCAAAAGCTCTTCCAAAAAATGCCAAGCGTCTTTGCCCAAATCACTTAAAATTAAACCTGCTTTAACGTTTTTCTCGTGAAATTTTTGAGTATCCAAAACAATATTATATAGCAGCTTTTGCAAAGGATTAAATTTTTTGCTTGCGGGAATTGTACGTGAAATATCGCAGCACACCGCATTATAGCGGCAGCCAAAATCTAAGAGAATTAAATTATTGCTTTCAATAGCAGAGTCTCTTTTTGCATAGTGCAGGGTACAGGCATTTTTTCCAGCAGCTACAATGCTTTGGAATGCTAGGCCATTATTTGTTTGAGAAAGCATAGCGCAGTCAAGCTCGGCAGCCAATTCACGTTCATTTTTGCAGCTTGAAACCCGCGATAAAATTTTTAAAAAAGCTTCTTTTGCAATCACTTGAGCCTTTTTAGCAAGGGCAATTCTTTCTGGTTCCAAAATAACCCTTTGCGCAAGGTGAATTTTAGAAACATCCCTTACTTCTAATTTATAACGGCGCAATTTATTGATTATGGTTTTGTTTGAGTAAATATGTTTTTCTTCTATACTTGCAATTCGTTTTTTAAACCAAGAATTAAATTCTTCAAGAGGCAAAATTGTTTCAATGCCAGTTATTTTTTTCATAAGTGCACTTGGTAGTCCTAGCCTTATTCCATTCCAAAATTCTTTTTTTGCATCTTTTTTTCCCAAAAATAAAATTTCCCGTTTCTGCTTGCTTGCACAAGGGTCTAAAACCAAAACCGCTCCGCTTTGGTTTATGCCCGTTAAATACAAAAACTCTGGATTTTGGCAAATTCTCGCTTCACTTTCTTTTTCAACAGAGGCGTAAACACACAGCGAATCTAAATTTTTTAAGTGCTTTTGCCTGCGTTTCGCATAAAGGAGGGGAGCTTCGCTGCCCAGCCCTTCTGAGAGAAAAACTTGGGAATATGTTTTAAAGATATTTTCCATTGAGAAAATTTAGAAACAAGTGTTCTCGGCTGGCGTAGCATTTGGAATAGTTTAGTCATTTTGAATGGTACAATCGGTTCATTTGTCAAAAGCGGCTGAATAATGGCAAATAGCAATATTGGCGGCAAAGAAGCCATAATGGAGAAAGCCATTAATAGTTCTGGGCGGTTTGCAAGCTGGCCAACCGTAAGTCTTATTCCAACTGGCAGGGTAGCCGTAGTTGAATCGGTAGAGAGAATCCATATAAACAAAATTTCGTCCCAAGCAAATAGGAATATATAAACCAAGCATATTGCAAGAGATGGCAAAATTATTGGAATAATTATTTTCCAGAATGTTTTCCAAGGCGTACAGCCATCTATCATGGCCGATTCTTCCAAATTTGGAGGAATTGCTTTAAACATATTGAACAAAAATTGCACAGCTAAAGGCAAGAAAAACGCAATATTTACAAGTATGATAATTGTGAAATTATTAAATAGTTGAAAAGATTTCATTTGCAGAATATTGAATATCACAAAAATGGGAATTAAAAAAGGCAAACTAGAAAGCACTTGCGAAGATAACATAATTCTTGCAAAAGCTGCTTTACCAAAGAATCTAAGGCGGGCTATAGCATAGCTTGGCAGTATTGCTAAAAAGGTACAAAGCAGGCTTATGAATAAACTGAGCAATATGGAATTTTTAAAGAATGGTCCCATAGGCATGATTTTCATTATATCTTGATAATTGTTCCATTGAAACGTACGTTTACCTTTTGGAATTGTGCTGGTTTGAATATTGAGATTTAATTCGTTTAAAACCTCCACTTTTCCATCGTTGTAACCAACCCATTTATATTCATTGTTGTTTTCGTAATAAGAACTTATAGAGGAATAGTCAAGCATTTGTTCTTGATTATATTCGGTTTTGAGTTTATCGTAGTTAAATATTATGTTTCTTGTTCCGTAGTTTATAGAAATTTTTTTGTTTGGCAATTTTTTTTCGCTTGGTAATACTTTTGTTTCTAACAGTGCTTTTTTGTTTGGCAATGTTTTTTTACTTGGCAATGCTTTTGCCTCTGGTAATGCTTTTTTGTTTGGCAGTGGCTTTTTGCTCGGCAATACTATTATATCATCTGGGAGTATTATCTCGTTTGTCACTATTTTTTCTTCTGGAGGTGCTTCTTCATAAGCTTTGATATATAAATTTTGCCCAGCAAAATCTGGCAATCCATGTTCGCCAAACATAATATTGCGGATTATTTTTCCAGATTCAAGCTGAATAACGCTAAATCCAATATCGTGCACAACTAAAATAGTATCTTGAATACTACTCGGTTTTGATATTTTAACTATGTTTTGAATAGAGGCACTAGGAAGCCCTGTTGCTTCTGTAATCCAGATTATCTGTTTTGTTTCTGTGTCAAAAATGGCAACTCCTGGAAAAAAATCGCCACGAATACCTAATGCAACTTTATTTTTGGTTGCTAAAACTGCAAGCCCAGAGTTTAGAATTTGGCTAACCCATAAATCTTGCCAAGGAAAATATTTTACGCGCGATATTTCGTTTGGAAACAATTCCGATAGGCAAAAGCGAAATAGCAAATGTTTTTCTTTATCAGATATATTTTTGCTTTTGTACAAGTTGTATATTTGCGGATTAAGCCAGTCATTGCGTTTTTTCCAGTAATCGAGAATTGAATTAAAAATTTTATCGTTTGCTAAAATCCAATTGAGTTGATTTATTATTTCTCCTGATTCGTAAAATTTAAATCCAACCAAAGACGATACCGTTATGTTTTCGTTTTCGCTTGGGAGCACCGGAGCGGTATTCAAGTAATTTGCGAGTTCGGCAAAATGTTTTGGCAAAATATCACCAGAAACCAAAAATCTGGATTGGTCAAAATTTTCGTAACTGTTCTTAAAAAAATTCCAATCGTAAGATTTTTTTTCTTGTTCATTTTTTATATCTATTTCTATTAAACCTCTATTTGCGCTGAATGCCCAGAGGCTTGTTTCGTTTTGCGCATAAACAGTTGAAACTGAATTTATATTTAAAATTTCTTTGCCTTCAAAATTGCGTATATATCCCAAATTTGTGGCGACAATCATATCCTTTTCTGTTGGTACAAAAAATGTAGCTTTGTCATTTCTTTTTTGAGGAAAAAAAACAGATTGCTGAATGTCTTCTGTATTTAATATGGACAACCAAAGTATGAAAAGTATAGGAAGTGAACTTATTAACGCCAAAGCCCATGCCACAGCTATTTTTTCTCGTTTTAAATTTAGGCGTTTGAAATAATTTGGCATATCAGTTTCCATTTAATCTTTTATAATAATACAAAACAGAAATTCCCACCATTAACATAAGCATTGTAGATAGCGCAGCACCAATTCCCAAATTCCAATACTGGAACGCTGTGCGGAATATGTATGGAATAATCATATCTGCGTCTTTGCTTGGGATTATGGTTCCGGTTCCAAACATCATCACAACAATATTGAAATTGTAAATGTTTATCACAAAATTTTGAATTAGCACAGCCACTAAAACCGGCCTAAGTATGGGAATAGTTATGTAAAAGAATTTATCAATTTTGTCTGCTCCGTCCATAGTGGCAGCTCTGTCTATATCGCTGTGAATTGAATTTAAACCTGCCAAAAATAAAAGCATTGAATATGGCCAGTAGTGCCATATAGCAGGAATAGCCACAGTTAGCACGGAATATTTATGGTCAAGCCATCTTGGTGGTATTAAAAGCCCATCTTGGTTATAGCTCCATTCCACTCCCATCCAAGATGAAATCGTATCTAGTTGCAATATGTCGAACAACAAAAAATTCACAAGACTGTTGTCTTGCTGAAAAACATAACCAAAAAAAATTCCAACTACATAGCTTGGTAAAGACCACGCAAGCATAATCAAAAATATAACAAATCCTCTTCCCTTAAAAGGCTCTCTTAAACAAATGGCGGCGAGCAATCCTATAACAATTACGCATAAGGTGGTTAATATGGTATATATTGTGGAATTTTTAACAGCACTGACAAAACCATCTTGCATAATGGCTGTTATATAATTATCAAAAAATACAAAAGAATTAAGCCATCTATCTGGGTCGTTTCCTATGTCTAATGTACTTATAATGGTATTGCACAAAACTGGCAACACTAAAAAAAACAAGAGCAGAATGCTTGTTGGCATAGCAAAAAACAGTGCTATTCGGTTGTTCTGTCGCTTCATAATTTCAGTTTCTTGTTTTCTCTTTTTTGTTTATCCTTGCCTATAATAACATTTATATCGATGTCCGCTTTTTTAAGTTCATCGTCTATTTTGCTTTGCGGCCATTGCTTTCCGTCTGAATTTGCTATTATGTTGAAAATGTTGGTGAATCTTTTTACCAAAACATCATTTTCTATTGCGCTCCAAAAAGGCACGGCAGGGTAGCTCATTCCGTTTTCCACTATTTTTTGGAATATCTTGCGATTTTTATTTTCCGAAAAATAAGGTAAGTTATAAGTTTCCGATAGTGCAGGCAAAAAACCAGACATTTTGGAAAACTTGAGCTGAATATCGCTTTGGGTTGTTAAATATCTTAAAAGAGTTAAAGATTCTTTTTTTACCTTTGTTGCTTTGAAAACTCCTAAATTTGAGCCGCCTAAAAAATATTTCCCCTGTTGGCCTTCTTTTGCAGTTGGCGGGACTATGCAGCCATATTCAACCATTTGCGAACTTGAGCCTTGCAAAAAATTTTGGTTTTCAAGATAAAGGGCTTTTGATGTTGTTTCTCCTATAAAGGTAGTTTTGCCTTGGTCAAAATCGCTGCTCACGCCGGCTGTTGTTTTGTCTAAATTGGAATAGTCATTATAGCCGTTTTTCACAAAGTTCAAATAAAAATAAATGCCATCTTTGGTTTTGTTGTCTAACAAATTACTATTTGAGAAATCTTTGTTCAAAAAAGAGCCTCCCGCGCTGAAAATCCAAGATGCAAAATTATGAACTATGTTCCAGTCATTCTTTGCTGGATATTCCATTGGGCTTACAAGTTTATCGTTTATTGATATGTTTGCTTTTTTTATTTCTTTTAAAACTTCTACGAATTTATCTCTTGAGGTTATTGTGTTTGGATCTATACGAAGTTCCTTTAAAACATCTTCGCGATAGTAAAATGGACGTACATCCAAAAACCAAGGAAGTGAAGTGATGTTGTCGGAATTTTTTGGTTTCATAGTTTCTCTTGAACCGGCTATGAATAAATCTGGGTTTCCCCAGATGTTAGTGATTGAATCTAGTGGCATAAGAGCACCAATATCGGTGAGCGATGCAGCCCAAGTGGAAGGAATTTGCGCAACGTCTGGGCCATTGCGAGTTGCAGCCGCCAAATTCATTTTTGACAAACCGCTACCCCAATCTAAAATTGTAACTTCAACTTTTAGCCCTGGATTTTCAACGTGAAAACCTTTTAAAATTTTGTTCATATCGTCTAACGGATTGGGGCTATTGTTAAAAATCCACAGGCGTATTATTTTTTCAGAACGCACTTTCTCTTTGCATCCGCAAAAAAAGCAAAGCAGCAAAATGGGTACCAAAAATTTCATCATATCACAAGTTTTCCTTTTGCAAAGAGATGAATTTTGTCTTCTTTTAGCTCAACATATACTGTTTCTCCAAGGTCGTAGCGTTTGCTAAGAGGTACCTCAACTGCCAAGGTCTGGTGCTCCCTAGAAACGTAGATTATGGACTGTGAACCTGCATATTCCTGCATTTCTACTATCATGGGAATTGCGCTTGGTTTTTCAGAGGTAATGTTTATGTTTTCTGCTCTAATGCCTATTTTTGCCTTTGGATAAGACTCCAAAATTTTCTCAAGTATTTTTGGGACTTCTATAGAAAAGTTAGCATTTGTTAAATTTAAAGTGCGGTTGTTGTTTTCTTCTATTGTTTCGAATTCAATGAAGTTCATTTCTGGATAACCTATAAACCTTGCAACAGATTCGTTTGCTGGTTGATTGTAGAGTTCATAGTTTGTGCCAACTTGCAAAATTCTTCCCTTGTTTATACACACTATGCGGTTGCTTAGAGTCATGGCTTCAGAAGGGTTGTGCGTTGCATACATAACGGTTGCTTGTAAATTTATGCAAAAACGTTTTATTATGGATTGCACTTTTGTTTTGGATTGAGAGTCTAATTCGGAAATTGGTTCGTCTAGAATCAGAACTTGAGGGTGCTTCACAAAAGCGCGTGCAAGCGCCACAAGCTGCCTTTCCGAAATAGGCAATGCGTCTGGTTTTAAATCCATTATGTTTTGTATATCTAGTAAATCTTCAATTTCGGCTATTCTTGTGTTTATTGTGCTTTTGGGGATATTGGCTAGTTTAAGCCCAAATTCGAGATTTTTCCGCACGGTTAAATGAGGGTAAAGAGCTTGAGAACGAAACACCATTGCTAGGTTTTCGTATTTGGGAGAAAATTCGCTTAAACTTTTATCGTTGAAAAGCACGGTTCCAGAATCGGGTTCGGTTAAACCGGCCACAATTCTGAGTATGCGAGATTTTCCACTGTTAATAGGACCGGTTAGCGTTATAAATTCACCTGCTTTTATCTCTAGAGATATATCATTTAGCAGAATTTCTTTATTTTGCTCATTTCCGTATAGCGTAATTCTGTTTAATGATATATTTACCATAGTTTTCCTACTGTTGCTCGCCCTCTGTTGGGTTAGGGTTTAAGTTATCTTGAACAAATAGTTTACGAATTGGCTCAAAGTACATTTCACTTTGTTCGTTATCCCTGTTAAGGCGGGAATAGTTTAGCGCAACAAGCATTATATCCAGATTATTGTTTGCCGTTTTAACAAACTCGCTTGTGGACACACCTTCTTCCAATAAGTCAACAACATAGGTGTCCCATTCCTCTTTTTCGGAAAGTTCGGTTGCTTTTTCTTCGCTGTTCACATAACGTATAGTGGCATACGGTAAAAGAAAAGCCAAAGTTTCCTCTACCTGAGGCTGGTTTTCCTTGTCTTCAATCCAAACCAAAATTCGGCGAGACTTGTAATCGTAAACTTGTTGCGAAATGGGCTTTTCCTCATCAAGCTCCTCGTAATCATCAAAATCTTCATCTTCTTCAAGTTTTACCATAGCGTTAAATATAGTAAATCGGCACTCACTTCTTATTCTGTTTTCCAAACCATTGCAGATAATCTCTCTCTTCTTGGTTCAGTGATTGAAGCCCGCTGATGTTTATTTTTTCCAAAATTTCGTTTAAACGCTCCTCTTTTGCGTTTGAATTGCCCCTATGTAGCTCGCCTTCCAGTGGTGGCATTTGCTTTGCTTGCTGTTTGAAAAATTCCCTTGAATATGTTTCTGGCTTTTTAGGTTTTGCAAAAAGTGATTCCATAGAAATGCTTTTAGACCAAAACAGCATAAACAAATAACCAGAAAGCACTCCGCCCAAATGTGCAAAATGAGCAACGCCATCTCCGCTATTTGCCATAAACAGGTCTATGGCTATGAATATCCATATAGCGTGCTTGATTTTCATGGGTACAATGAAGAACATCAAAATAATTTGCTCAGGAAACAAAAAGGCATAAGCTGCCATAATTCCAAACAATGCGCCGGAGGCTCCTATAACAGGGTGGTTTCCCATTATGCCAAAGGCATAGAAGGGTATGCTGAACATGCCAGCAAATATGGCAGATAGCAGGTAAAGGGTGGTGAAATTTCTCTCTCCGAGGCTTTTGCAAACCTCTGACCCGAACATCCAAAACATGAGCATATTAAAGAGGATGTGCATAAAATCGGTATGTATAAAGGCATAGCTTACAAAACGCCAAAGCTCATGGGCTTGGCTTGGGATAAAGGCTCCATACCAAAGAACATAATCACCAAGGCTAATCCAAGACAGCAAGTAAACAATGGCGTTTACAAGCAATATGGCTTGCATTGGGCGTGGCAGATATTTGAATGGAGTTAAACCAAGCATTTGACAAATAATGTAGAAAAATGGAGCTAAGGAGATTCGAACTCCTGACCCTCACGCTGCCAGCGTGATGCTCTACCAACTGAGCTATAACCCCTAGTGAGATGTAAATTTAGAAAAAATTTGCGGATTTGTCAAGTAGTTATGAACTTCCTAAAATTTGCGAAATTCAATGAAATAATGAAAAAATGCAGGCAATCTTCACTTTTTTGGATTTTTTTCACTTTTCTGAATTTTTTTTTCCCTTTTTTACGTCTAATAGGTAACGAACAAAAAAGGAGGTCCAAAATGACCGAAGTCAAAACAAATCGCAAATACAAGTCCAGTGTTTTCACGCTGCTTTTTGGCGAAAAAAACAATCTTTTGGAATTGTACAACGCAATAGAGAACACCAACTACGGCAGCGACACCGATGTTTGGATAACCACACTTGAAGATGCCTTGTTTATGGAACAGATAAACGACATATCTTTTGTAATAGAAGGCAAGTTCGTGGTTATGATCGAGCACCAATCTTCAATGAATCCGAATATGCCGCTAAGAATGCTTATCTATATTTCAAGGGTTTACGAGAAGATAGTTAGCGAAGACAATCTCTACGGCACGAAAAAGATAACCATTCCGAATCCAGAATTCATAGTACTTTACAACGGAGACGATGAATGTCCAGATAAGCAGATTTTGAAACTTTCCGATATGTTCAGTGAGCCGCTACCTGAAAGTCTAGCCAATCTTGAACTTGTTGTAAACGTGTACAACATAAATAAGGGCAGAAATGAAGAATTCACCATTCGCAGCGAAAAGCTAAAGGGCTACGAAATTTTTGTATCTTTAGTGAAGGAATATGCTAAGTCAATGGATAAGGGCAATGCTATAAAGCAAGCCATTGGCGATTGCATACGCCAAGATGTGCTTAAAGATTTTTTAAAGGAACATGGCTCGGAGGTACATAATATGTTGCTAAGCGGATGGAATTTGGACGATGCCAAGCGAGTTTGGCAGAGAGAAGCCAGAGAAGATGGTTGTGAGGAGAAAAGCAACGAAATTCTAGACCTCATAAAGAAAGGCTATACTTTAGCCGATATTGAGAACCACTTGCGCAAACAAACTCGCTCCGTGCATTGTTCGGCAAATGGGTAATCACAGTTTTATTCCTTTACCCCTGCTTTTATTTGACGGATTTTTTCAAGGAGTTGTTTGGCATTGGTATCATTTGGGTCAATTTTTAATACGGTTTCTAGGTCTTTGGTAGCCTCGTCATAGTCGCCTTTATTGTAATACGTCTCGGCTCGGTTGTACAGAGCACCGAATAAATCTGGCTTAATCTTAAGAGCGGTATTAAAGTCCTCAATAGCCTTGTCATAGTTGCCTTTGTCGGCATACGCACGTCCTCGGTTGTACAGGGTACCGTAGTCATCAGGTTGAACCGGCCTGGGAAAAATGTATAGTTAGTTAAGCCACAAATTTGTTGTTAGTCATAAATATAGAATCTTTTTCCTCCGGTGTCAAGTATCCATTGAAAGAATGTTTTCTAAACCTGTTATAATA
>Ga0268262_10003373_pt1 | contig 17363 bp, 15 predicted proteins | sample TergutNc150P3_FD_190354 | JGI IMG/M metagenome (GOLD analysis project Ga0268262, IMG submission 190354) | Nasutitermes corniger P3 segment gut microbial community from laboratory colony in Florida, USA - Nc150 P3 (SPAdes) (version 2) | ecosystem: Host-associated > Arthropoda: Insects >... | reverse complement strand
CATCTATATATCCAATAGGCTCGTTTTTAATATTTCTTAAAACTTCAACATCCACCTTATACGAACAATCATTATTTGTAAAAAATGTTTGCTTTAAGCCACGTTTTGCGCATTCTATGGCGCAATTCGGTGTATTGCAAATATTGATGTTCCAACAGTTGATGCAAGGTTTGCCCAAAACATCTTTTAAAGTCACTCCCAAAAGTCTCTCTACGGCGGTATTGATAAATGTCACTTTTGTATTTAAGTCGGTAACAGTAATCGGCAGGGGCACGGCATTGAGAATAGACATATATCTGTGTGCTGTTATTTCCAATTCTCGCTTTTGCTCTTTTATCAATTTATTCATGCTGTCTTTCGTATTGATAATGCGAATCAAAGTTAGACTAATCGCCAAAGTAAATAATATGCCTAGTATGCTTAAATATTTCGCTATTTTGTTTATATTGCTATAATATTTATATTCAGGCGTAATAATTCCAAAGTACCATCCGTTTTCCAACTGCCTAAAAAAAGCAACCGATTTTTCGCCTCTGAAATTTATAAAATCTAATCCAAAAACGTCTCCCTTTTGCTCAAAAATATCTTTAAACTTAGAGATGCCTATATGCTCGTCAAATAAAGATGTATTGCCTACAAATTTACGTTCTACGTGAGCTAGAAACTCAAAATCGCGATTAAACATCAATCCAAAACCGCCTTCGGCAATTTGCGAATGTTCTACTAATTTCATAACATCCTCAAAATTCACGTTCAAACCTACAATCCCTCGCGGATTGCCCGCTTTATCAAAAATACGGCATATATAAGTGAGAACAACCGCATCTAGCGCTTTATCAAAACGCTCTTTAATCAACACTTCGCCAGCAACTTTGGGCACTTCCTTATACCAGATGCTGTCTTTAGGAGCTTCATCAAGAAAAACATAAGAGCTAACTATGTGCTGTGAAAAATTCCTATCTTTATTGAAACCCTTTACATATTCCTTTATTGTATTGATATCCATATTTTCTCCGAGCATTAGCTTAATCATATCCGCAGTTTTTTTAACCACAATTTTTGGCTCCGATACTCTAAGCATTATATTGCTCTGCATATTTGATAACACGCTATTTGCCTCACGTTTCATATTATCGGATTCAACACTACGCATAAGAATATAACTTGAAACAACCATCGCTGAAAATGTAATAAAAACAAGTATCACTTGAAGATACATAGTTACGATGGCTTTTGCCTTGAGCATTATTTGCATAAATTCTCCTTGTTGGATTTGGTGTTGCTTTCTGCTTCTGCAACAATTTCTTTAAGCGCATCCACAAGTTCTTGCGTTTGCTGCTTGATTATGTTTTTATCTTGCATTCTGCCAGCTTTTTCCAAAGTGTATGCAACTTGCGAAAGTTTTGTTTTTCCAATATTTGCAAGGGCACTTTTTATGCCGTGAGCGGCAATGGCATATAATTGAAATTCATCTTCTTCAATAGTTTCCAAATTCGCAAGCGTGGATTCAAAAATAGGCAAAGCGTTTTTAGCGTCTAGCGCAAAAATAGATAGCAATTTATTATCTGTTTTTGGAGTTTCTTGGTTTTTCGTTTGTTTTTGCTTATTATGAATAAATTTATTCAGTTCTGCATCTAATTGTTTAGCATCTATTGGCTTTGAAATAAAAGCATCAAAACCGTTTTCCAAAAACATTTCTGCTTGCCCAACAACTGCATTGGCAGTAAGCGCAACAATAGGATTTTTGTAACCCACGGAGCGTATTATTTTAACAGCTTCTATGCCATCCATTTTAGGCATCATGTGATCCATAAATATAATGTCGTAAATTTTGCCGCTTTTTATTTTATCTATTGCCTCAAAACCGCTTGTTGCAGTTTCAATAGACAAGTCGTAAGGTTCCAAAAAACTTTTGGCAACGTATAAATTGGATTCCAAATCGTCCACAACCAAAACGCTGCCATAAGACATTGTGTTTCGAATAATGTTTTGTTTTTTTGTTTTTAAATAACTGCTCACTTGGAAATTCTGCAAATTCTCTGCGACTTCTTTGCCCAAAATTTTTGTGTCTATGACTTTTTGCGGCAGGCTAATGATAAATGTAGAACCTTTGTTAAGTTCGCTTTCAATGGAAATATTACCGCCCATAATAGTAACCAAATTTTGCACTATTGTCATGCCAAGCCCCGTTCCGCTTACCATGCGATTGCTGGTTAAATTGAAACGGTAATATTCATCAAAGATCTTGCTTTTCTGTTCTTCAGTCATGCCTTGCCCTGTATCGCTTATGCGGAAAATCAGCATAATATCAGAGTCTTGCTCATTGCTTTTTTCAAAGGCAATGGACATTGAAATTTCGCCAGCATCAGTATATTTGAATGCATTTGAAAGTATGTTGTTGAGTATTTGTTTTATTCTTAATTCATCTCCAAAAAGTTCTGCGGGAATATTTTCATTTATTTTAAGATTGAATTTAATCAATTTCTTTTCTATGCGTGCAGCATAAAGCTGCACGGTATCGTTAATTAAACTGGCAACATCGTATTTAACTGGAATTATTTCCATTTTCTTTGCTTCTATTTTGGATAAATCCAGCAAATCGTTTACAATGTGAAGCAGAGACTTGCCCGAGTTATGAATTATGCTGAGTGCTTCTTTCATTTGCGGAGCTGTTTCGTGCTGCAATTGAATTTCTGTAATGCCAAGAATCGCATTCATTGGTGTTCTTATTTCGTGGCTTATTTTTGATAAAAAATCATCCTTTGATTTGCTCAGGGCAACCACTTTGTCTAGCGATTGCTGCAACCTTGTTGAATAAACATTGCGCATAATTGCACCAGACATTATGCTCGACACAGTCGCAAAAAATGTTCTTTCGTCTTCTGTCCATTCACGAGTCAAAAGACAATTTTCTGCGCAAACAACTCCCCATAAACAACCCTCAACATAAAGCGGGGCATAGATAAACGAAACTATGCCCATAGATTCAAGTATGCCGAATTTAGGCTCACTTGCAGTATTTGGACATGAAACTATAAGACGCTGCGAATTTTCGTCTAGCTCAATGGGAAACAGCAATTTTTCGGTAGTAAACCCGTTTAAACGTTCTATTTTAGTCATAGACACATCTTCGTCTGCATACCATTGATTAACTGCGTGAACATTTTTATTTTCGTAATCCACTTGGAATACAATCATTCTGGAAACATCCAAATTCTTGCCCAATTTTTCTAGTGCCAAATTTATGCTTATGTTTATGTCTTCGTATAAAATGAAATTTTCGGATATTTCGGTTATAGCTTTTTGCAATTCCAATTTTGAGGCTAGCAAACTGCTCTGCTGGCGTATGCTATTCAATAAATGCTTACGGTTGCGCAAATCATATTTGAATGAAATAATAAATCTTTTGTTTTTAAGCACTAGCAGAGTAAGCGTGTTTTCCACAGGAATAATTTCGCCGCTTGCAGTTAGCAGGTCCCATTCAAAAGTACATTTGCCTTCCGTTATAGTTTTTCTCAAATACACTTTTGTTTCTTCCATTGAATTTTTTTTGTTGGAAGACTGTGTTTCGGGGCAAAAAAGAGTCATATAATTATCTAAAAGATATTGTTTATTTTTTGCACCCAACATTCTCACTATGGCTTCGTTGCAATCAATGGGCTGATATTTTTCATCGAACAGTACATAAGACATTGGGCTTGCTTCCGTTATGGCCTGTGTCATCTCTTGAGCCTCAGATACAGCTGCTTCTATTTTCTTAATATTGCGCAAATCATAAATGTAAACCAATCCGAGGTTTTTGCCTTGATGTCTTACCCAAGTGGTTGTAACTTCGCAAGGAATAATTTTCCCTGAGAAGGAAGTATGTATCCACTCAAACAATAGATTTGTGCATTCTGAGAATATATACTTCGCCAATTCCCTTGCCCTTTCCTTGGATTTTGAACCGTCTGGCTGATATTCTGGTGAAAAATTGAAGAAATTTTCTATAAACTGCTGTTTTGTGCACTCAAACATTTTTGTGGCAGCTTCGTTGCAGTTCAATACATTCCCATCTTCATCCAAAACAACTATTGCTGCAGGAACAGCATCAAGCATGGAATTGTTTAATTCGTTTGAATCTGCAACATCAATTTCCATCTGCCGCTGAATGAGAGTATTAACGCATAAAAAGGCAGCCGAGCGCATCATTTCAACCTGCTCTTCGTCAAAATAACGTTCATTATGGCGGTCTTCAAAAAGCACGATGCCCCAAAAAATATTTTTGATAAACAAAGGCACAATAAGAGCAGATACTACGCCAAACGAATGCAACGTTTCTGGTTCCGGTGCGAGTCTCGATGGTCCGTTTATAATTCCATTATTTGCCAAAATGGTTTCCCATTTAGGTGCCAATTTAGAGTATAAAACATCTTTCAAAATCGCCTGAGCTATCTCGGTTGTTCCGCCAGCTTCCCTATCCCAGCGATATATTTGCGATGCGTGCAAACCATCTGGCATGGTAAAATTGCGAAAGACGGAAAATCTATCCAGTTTTGTCATATCGCAAATAGACCTTACCCCTTTTTCTATTCTTTTTTCAAAGGATTCCTCGCTTTGCGAAACAAATGTTATAGCTGCTTTATTGAGCATCTCCAACATTTTTTTGCGGTTCTCCAAGGCTTTGGAGGTTTTATTTATTTCAATTTCTGTTTGCCACTGAATAAAAACATTGGCACATAAAAAGGCAGCCGAACGCATCATTTCAGCCTGCTCTTTGTCAAAATAACGTTCATTATGGCGGTCTTCAAAAAGCGCAAATCCCCAGAATGCATTTTTTATAAACAGAGGCACAACAAGAGCCGATACCACGCCAAACGATTGCAGCATAGCTGCTTCTGGCATTGTCTTTACAGGTCCGTTGACAATTTCATTGCTTGCCAAAATCGTTTCCCATCGAGGAGCAAATTTAGCATAAGTTACATCTCTAAGCACAGGGTCAATTTCTATTGTCCCGCCGGTTTCCCTGTCCCAACGATATTCCTGCGATGTATGTAAACCATCTGGCGTTACTAAATTGCGAAAAATGCAAAATCTATCCAGTTCGGCCATATCGCAAATAGCTCTTACCCCATCTTCTATTCTCTTCTCAAAAAATTCTCCGCTTTGTGAAACAAATGTTATAGCTGCTTTATTGAGCATCTCCAACATTTTTTTGCTGTTCTCCAAGGCTTTGGAGGTTTTCTCTTTTTTTCGCCGCTCATATTCTCTAATAGTAGCACTGGCGTATAAATGCGCCAAGGAATGCAATGAATTAATGCAATCATCGAAATCCCTGTTATTTGTATCGTTGTGAAACGAAACCGCTCCCCAAAATTCATTATTTGTGAAAACAGGTACTATCGCCACAGATTTTATGCCAAACATTTTTGCCAAGTCCATTTCGTCTTTAGACATTTTATCTAACCTGCGAGTCAAGCATTCGCCTTTAGATACACGAGCAAACCATTCCGTTAATGCAGGAATGGAAGGCAAAACCCTTAGGGCTTCATTTATAGGTACTGTTCCACCGCCAGCTTTGTCCCACTTATAAAATTCTCCAAATGCGCCGCGATCCATTTCTTCTTGGCAAAAAATAATAACGCGATCCAAACTGAATGTATCAGATACAAAACGCACACAATCGTTCATAATGTCTTCGTATTTTTTCAGGGATTCAGAAGTAAATATCCCTACGGTCTCATTGAGAATTTTTGTTTCAATATTGGTATTCATTATGAATTATGTAATATAGTAAATCTTTTTCTATATTTTACATTTGAGATATGAAAATAGTTGTTTTAACAGGAGCTGGAATTAGCGCAGAAAGCGGATTAAAAACTTTTCGCGATGCAGATGGCTTGTGGGAAAACGAACCTGTGCGGATTGTTGCTACGCCAGAAGGTTTTGAAAGCGACCCAGAGCGAGTTATAAAATTTTACGATAAACTCAGAAATGGTCTGAAAAACGTGAAGCCCAATGCTGCACACCAAGCTCTTGCAAAACTAGAAGAGAAAATTGGAGACGATTTTTTGCTAATAACACAAAACGTGGATGATTTGCATCAGCGAGCTGGCAACAAAAGGGTGATAGCCATGCACGGCGAACTATTGAAAGTCCGCTGTCTAGGACCAAAAGAACACATAATGAACTGTTCGGAAAACCAACCCGAAAAATGCCCGGAATGTGGAGCAAAAATGCGCCCGCACATAGTTTGGTTCGGGGAAATTCCTTTTGAAATGGATAAAATTCAAAAAGCATTAATGACGTGCGATTTATTCGCATATATAGGCACAAGCGGGGTTGTGTACCCTGCGGCAGGTTTTAAGCAAATGGCAAAGCTCTCCGGCGCTCGCGTTGTATGTTTGAACTTAGAAAGCACCAGCAGCAGCTATACGGATGAATTCATTCAAGGCAAAGCCACCGAGGTTGTGCCAAAATGGGTTAAGACAATTACGGATGCTTGCTGATTTTGCCAAGAAACACAACCTAGTTCTGCCAGAGAACTTTCCTAGCAAAATTCAGGAATTTTGCAAGCTGCTCCTAGAAGCAAACAAAACCACGAACCTAGTCTCAAAAAACGACGAGCAAAAACTACTTGCAAGGCACGTAGCGGATTCTCTTATATTTGCCACAACACACAATGTAGGGGCACGATTAATCGCGCCCCTACATTGGGCAGACATAGGCTCTGGTGCAGGCTTTCCCGCTATTCCTCTTTGCCTATATTTTCCGCAAATAAGATTTTACGCCACCGAAAGTCGCAAAAAAAGATGCGATTTTTTAAAATTAGCAAAACTGAATTTAAATCTGCCGAATTTGGAGGTGATTCAGGGCAAAGCGGAAAGTTGCGGGTTAAAAAATATGGATTTTGTTTCTTGTCGAGCGGTGGGTTCTTTGGATGAAGATTTTGAGAGGGCAAAAAAAATCCTGAAAAGGGGCGGGCATTTTCTGACAGTAAAATCAAAGCGATTGATTGATGAGATGAAAGCAAAAAATAACAAACTGCTAAAACGGGCAAATATAACGGCTTATCTATTGCCGGAGGAAGAAATGGAGTATGCGTTGGTGCATATTGCACTCTGAAAATAAAAATGTTTCACGTGAAACGTTATTTGAAAGTTACGCAATCAAGGCGTTTATTTTTTTTGGAGTTTATTTGGTCTTCTGAATATGGGGTGCAATCTTCGGCGAATTTGGTGTTGTATTTTTTGATAATGGAGTCGGCTTTGAATTCTGTTTCTTGGCGAGTTGCGTTGTCGAGATTATCAAAGTCGTCTGGGATGGATGGTTCGCCTAAAAATCTTGTTTCATTTGTTTTTGGTAAATCGGCACAGGATATGACCCAAAAGACCATAGCAATAACGAGATATAGTTTTTTAATTCTCATCCATATAAATATAGTAAAAAAATATAATAAAAGTTTAAACCGATGAACAAAAAAACGATATATGGCGAGAATAGCCAAAAAATTCCCTTATTTTTACTATATTTAATTTTTATAAAAATGGAGTATGCTATGAAAACAAATTATTTTCTTTCGCTGGCGTTAAGTCTTTCGTTTATTATGGCATTCACATCTCCCGTTTCGGCACAGGGTCCTTATTTTGATATAGGGCTAGGAGTTGGCTCTGGTACAACCGTAATGGATGGAGTAAACATTGTTAAATTTGTAAAAAAACTAGGAGGAAGTGTTGATGAAATGGCGGTTGATTTGGGATTTAAGATTGGATATGGGCCAATTGCCAATAAGCCTTTTTATGTTGTAGGTGAATTTGACGGAATTGGACATCGTATTGAAGGAGATTCGGAATCTTTTCAATTTAACTCTTATTTAATTGGTCCTGGGGTAATTTATTACCCAATACCTCTTGTGCAGCTAGGGGCATCACTAGGATATTCATGGGCTAAAGTTGTACAGGAAAAAGAATTAGTGGACGAAAGCGATGGAGGAGGATTCGCATGGAATATTTCTGCGGCAGTTGACTTGGGAGGAGGCAATCACGGCTGCTTAATTGGTTTAAAGTATTTCAGCGCATCAAATGAATTAAAAATATCAAAAGTTGATATGGAATCATCTATGATAGGTATTTTTGTGAGATATACGTATAGACAAAAAGGCGTTTTGTTATCAGAATAATCAGTCCATAAAAAAATCGGATTTTGTTGTTTCACGTGAAACAAGTATCAAGATTTTAACTATTTTGCTCCTTTTGGCACAAATTTAGTTATATTGTTACTATGCGCCTTTCCATTCTCCAATTAATCTTTATTTGTGTTGCTGCAGCAATATTCATGATTTTTGTGTTTATTGTTTGGCAGGGCAAAAATACGCAGATTAAAGATTTGAATAAGGAAATTTTGGCAGAGCATACAAAAATAGCCGAAATTGAAAAACAGGGAGAAAAGATTTTGACTTATGTTAGAATTAGCAGGGGTTTGGATATATTGTCTGAGAAAAAATTGCCAGAAGAACATAAAGAAATTTTAGCGGAGAAATTATTTGCCATTTCAACAGACTACAAAATAGACCCGCTTTTGATTTTAGCCGTGATAAAACACGAAAGCAGAGGGAACCCTTATGCAAAAGGCGTTTTTTTATCCGGCGGAAAATCGGGGGCACTGGGACTTATGCAAATAAAATACGAATCTGCCTTAGAAGTAGCCCGTTCTATTGGAGTTGAAATAAGTTCACCTAAAGATTTATTTATTCCAGAAAAAAATCTGATGGTTGGCACTGCCTATCTGCTTCGCTTAATTGCCAAATACAAAAATTTGCAATATGCTCTCATTGCCTATAATGTGGGCATTGGAATTCTGGACTATAAACTGAAAAGCGGTGCGCCTTTGCCCAAAAAATACTACAACACCATTATGAAAGAGTATAAAGACTTAGCGAGGGAGATATTTTGAATTGAATCCTAAGAATTGGAAAGAGCGCCAAAAACTTCACTCCAAGGTGCGGGAGTTTTTTTTGAATCGCGGTTTGCTGGAAGTGGATGTGCCGGTGCTTTCTGCAAATTGCGGCACAGACCCGCAGTTGGATTATTTTGAAACCTTGCCGCCTGTGCATTATTTGGCGACAAGCCCCGAATTTTTTATGAAAAGGCTTTTGGCAGATGGTTTTGGCGATATATTCTCATTAACTCACGCTTTTAGAAAAGGAGAAACCGGAATCCGGCATAACTGCGAATTCAACATGGCGGAGTGGTATAGAATTGGCTTTTCCGCAGAGGAACTGCAACAGGAAATTTTAGACCTAGTTAATTGCATAACGGGTTTAAATTTGCCCTTGAAAAGAACCCCTTGGCAAGCAGCCTTTGAATGCGTTGATATGGAAAAATTAAAAGCGCAGCACAAAGATTGGACACAGGAAGAAAGAGAAGATTACGCAATGACCACGATAATTGAACCGAATTTGGGAAAAAATTGTGCGGAATTCATTGTGGATTACCCACCCGAAAGAGCCGCTCTTGCAAAAATTCGCGAAAATTCAGAGGGGCAAGAAGTTGCCTGCCGATTTGAACTTTATGTAAATGGAATTGAGCTTTGCAATGGCTATGAGGAATTGACAGATGCAAAAGAGCAGAGAAAACGTTTTTTGGAAGACATAGAAAAAAGAAAAAAAATGGGAAAGCCCATTCCAAAAATAGACGAGAATTTTTTAGCCGCTTTGAAAAAAGGGCTGCCCGAATGTTCAGGTGTTGCCTTGGGCTTGGATAGGCTTTATATGCTTGCCCTTGGCAAAGATGATATTGGAGATGTGCTGTTGTTCAGGGAATGATTCAGTTATTTTACGCAACGAACAGAAAAGCCTTTTCCTTTTTCCTCATCATATCTATACAACCGAGTTTGGCCTCTTGTAGTATTGTAACAATATGCCCGATTGCTACCTGCCCCTGTAGAAGTCCACCAGTATGCTTGTTCACGCAGGTAATACCATTTTGTTAGGTCTTCTTCATTTTCATGCCTGTATCCGCCATAAGTCGCATTCCACCAAGCCTCTGTAAGAATGTCATTCTTATAGCTTAATAAAAAGTCTGATAAACTTTCCCATTCATCTTTGCTTGGCAAGTGCCAACCATTAGGGCAAACATGATTTGCCCCATCCCAGTCATATAATCTTCCGAAACCGAAAGTATTGCAATGTGCATCAATATCGCCATAGCACCACGACTTTCCCGAACTTGGTTTTTCATTTAAGTTTTGAGCAAACCAAGTTAGCGAACCTATTTTCATTGTATTGTAAGGTTGCCCCAACTGCTCCATGTGCAATGTATCAATCTTCAAATATAACTGCGAAGATGAGGAATAAGATGGAGGATTAGGCTCATTCCCTTCTCCCTTTTCATCATCAGTGCAAGCAAAAATCAGGAATGTGAATAAAAGTGGGAATAAGGTTGCCGCTTTCATTGTCTCCTCTTAATATAAATATTCGCCAGCAACAGAGGAAAAGCCACCAACAGACCAGCTTGTGTGGTTAATAGAGCTTCTGAAATTCCGTCTGCCAGTAGAACGGGGTTGCCAAAGCCAAAACGTTCTATGGTTTCAAAAGTGTGAACCATGCCCATAACAGTTCCGAGTAGCCCAAGCAATGGAGCCACCGCAGCAAGAGCAGCTATATTTTTGGAATGTTCCTTTTTTCCCGTTAAAACCAAAATCCAGGCAATCCAGCCCACCGCAAAAATAATAGGCATAACCACCCCGCCCCTGCGAAGCAATTCAAAAACCTGTTCATAAACGTGCATTAAGGACATGGTTGTAATTTAGTTAAATTAACGCGGCTTGTTAACTTTGCTGACCTTGCTGTAAAGAAAATTGTCATTTTTCTTTTTAAAAACAACGCTATCTTTAACAACATAAGCGTTTGCCTCATTTTTTAAGAGAGCTGTGTCCATTTGAGATTTCCAACTGAATACATAAGCAAAGCCCATTATCAAAGCCAAAATCCAGGCAATGGCAAGAAACCAAGCAAAATTCGGGTCATCATACCCTATGCCAATTGATGCAGCGGTTAAAATTGGTCCTAAAATGCCCGAATATATAAAACCATATTTCCAGATTTTTTTTGATTCAATTGGCAACTTTCCAACAAGGCGGCCAGATTGTCCGTTCATAATAAAAAGGTAATTTGCCTCTTTATATTTGGTGTTTAATACCCACACAGGAAAAAGCGCATAGCTAGCTTTGCCTTCCTTAACACTAACTGAGGAACGTTCAATATTTACCGAATCATAACCAACAACCGAGTATTCAAATTCCATTTCCACAGAAGCCTTTATTCTGCGCTCCGCTCTCTCCTTGCTCTTTTCTGCATCAACATCATATTTCTCGGCAACATAGCCTGCCAAATAAGTTGTGTCAAAATCTTTCATTTGCTCGTAATCAAAGGGTTCTATAGCATCCATATATTTATCGTCCATTTTTTCGGAGCCATCAACTGGTATTTTTTCAAATACAATATTTCCCTCTCTCACCACGGAATAGTATTCGGTTTTTATATAATCCGTTGTTCTTTTAGACTTGGTTGCCTTGTAGCATACGCGCCCGCTCGCTTCTGCATCAAAAAGCCAAAAGGGAACATAAACTCCTTGAACATTGTTCACGTGGTTCTCTTTGACAAAAAAATCGGGAAGAAGTTTTTTCCCATTGCAAAAATTTTTCAACTGTTTCACTGCGGTTTCTTTTTCAAGTTTGAACGGAATAACATAATCGGGTTTTAAGAATCCAGAAAGCCTTTTGCTCACAATCTGGGCATTGCCGCAACATGGGCACACCATTGCAACGGTGTTTGCATCGCCCAAAAGTTCCGCTCCGCAAGACGGGCAGGAGCCGGAACTTAAATCCTCAAGTTCGCCTTCTTCCCATTCCCCTCCTGCTTCTTCTTTTGACCAGCCAAAATTATCCTTTGCTGCGGCAATTTCCTTTTGGTATTCTTCAAGCACGGCAATCTCAAATTCCGTGTCGCAATAGGGGCATTTCATTTTTTGGCTGGAACTGTCAAAATTAACCGTTCCGCCGCAGTTAGGACATTTGTATTCTTTTATATCCATTTTTAAGGTCTCGGTTTGCCGCACTCAGCACAGAATTTTCCAGTATTCCCAGCATTGCCGCAAGAACAAGTCCAGGGTGAGTTAGGAGAAGGTTTTCCGCATTCCGCACAGAACTTGCCCGTGTTTGAATGCCCGCAGGAGCAAACCCAGGTAGCGGCAGCACCGCCTGCTGGAGCCGCAGGCTGAGCCGGAGCCGAAGCCTGAGCCGCCTGTTGTTGCCCCATTTGAAAGAGAGCCTGCGGATTCATTCCACCCGCCTGAGCCGCCATTCCCATGCCTAGGAAACCCGTCATAGCCCCAGCCTTATTCTCCGCCGCTGCACGCATTGCATCGCTTTGAGCGCCAACCAAAGAAGCCGCTGCCATAGTTGGGTCTCGCATCACAGCGGCGGTTTGCAGTTGCTTTATTCGGTTATCATCTTCTGGCGATGCGGTGCAAGTAATTCCAAAATTTACTATCTCTAACCCTCTGCCTTCTCTCCACTTTGCGCTAAGAGCCTCGTTGAGAATATCCGCGAGTTTGTCGGTGTGGAAGGAAATTTCGTGATATTCCAAACCAGTGCCGAGCTTTCCAAGCGAGGGTCCCAAAACGGTGATTATTTCGGATTTGAGTTGGCTGTCTATTTTATCTCTGGTATATTGCTCATCCACATTGCCACATACATTGGCATAGAACAACGCCGGATTAATCATGCGGTAAGAATATTCGCCATTTGCTCTTAAACTTATGGTGAGGCGCAAATTGATATTGGGGTCAACTACAAGATAGGGGATGGGATTTGGAGTGCCGTATTTATTTCCGAGTATCTCCTTTGTATTAAAGTAATATACACGTTGGTCTTTGCCCGGACTGCCGCCATATTTAAAACGCTCCGCCATGCTTTTTATGGAACCAACAAGACCTTGCCCCAAGCCCCCGTGAAAAATGCTAGGTTCAGAAGAATGATCGTAGGTATAATGTCCTTCTTCTGCACAAAACTCTGCAATACGTCCATTGTCCACTATTATAGCAGCTTGCCCCTTGTTCACCACAATGCCGGAGCCATTGGAGATAATGTTATCTTCCCCGCTGGAATTGCTGCTTCTTTTGCTAGTCTTTTTTTGCCCCTTGGTAGCCAGCACATTGGCATCCAAGCTTTCGCAAACAAAAAACTCCAACCACTGGTCTGCTAAAACACCACCAGCGGCACCCATTGCGGCTTTGAGTAATCCCATATAAAACTCCGTTATTTAAGTATTGAATGAATATAATAAATTTTATGTTTTCTACCTTTCTCGTAACCTTCTAGGAGCCACAAATTGTTCTACTTAATCTTCCTAATACCCCTTGTTCTAACGCTCGCCAGTTGCGGTCCCACAAGAATTCCGGTGGAAGTGGATAGATTGCCAACCTTAAACACAGCCGGCATCAAACGCATAGCCGTTATGCCATTTGAAGCCAATAACCCTGCTTATATCAATTTGGCTTTGTATGCCACTTCGGTAGCAACCGAAAAAATCCGTGAAACGGAGCGTTTTACTTTGGTAGATGCCTCGGAAGTACGGCATATCCAAAGAAGAAAACAAAACGTTGAAAATTATGTTGATGCTATGTTTATTGGGCGAATAATACGAGCAGTAGCAGAGAAAGATTCCAAAACATCGCAACATAAAGACAAAAAAGGAAATACTTACAATTCCACCACTTATTCCACCAAAGTGGAGATTGAATTTAGTTATTCCATTAAAATGGCTAGAGACGGGAGGCTTATAGGGCCTGTTTTCAGAAAAGGGGTTGCTAGTGCTTATAGCAAGGATGGCTATCCTTCCGCAGACGAGCTTTTGAGAGATGCCCTTACTTATCAGATGGCTTTTATTCGCCAAGATATTGCCCCCTATAAAAGCAAAGAAATGCGTACCCTTGCGGAAGATAAAACAGAAGACGATGTTTTGAAAACGGAAATGAAGGAAGCGCTTGCCCATGTAAAATCGCAGAATTACAAACTCGCCCTTCAAGCCTATCTTGGAATTTATGAACGGTATAGAAGTCCGGCAGCAGGGGAGAACGCCTCCATTATCTACGAGGCTCTTGGCGATACAGAATCTGCACTTAGCATTATGCAGAGAGTTTACGATGATACAGGAAATCCCACAACACAACTAGTAATTGCTAGGCTGAACAAAATTTTAGGAGACAAAGCAAAACTTTCTGCCAGCGAGCAACAAGAGCCGATTAGCAGAGTTACAGCATTTGCGAGCGAAGAAATACAGAAGGTACTCCCGAGCAAAGCGGTGGTATGGCTTTACAACAACTCACCTGGCAATACTATGGTAGAAGCAGTTGTTGATAACATAACCGCTGATTTTATTAGGAAAGGCATAGGCATTGTGGATAGGCAAAAACTTAAAATGCATGGCTCTGTGAATGATGCAGAAATGGTGAGAATTGGCAATGTCGCAGGTGCAAAAACGATTGTAATTATAGGCGTAGCTGGCTCCGGCGCAATGCGCCGTTTGCAAGTTCGTGTGCTAGATATTGAAAGAGGCATCCCCATTATGCAAAGCGACACCGATGAAAGATGGCAAATGTAAACTAGCCAAATATTCCTGCTCAGTTTGCCCAGGCGTTGGAACAAAAATAGCTTTTGCCTTTAACAAAGCCAAATCCATAATGGTAGAATAACCAGAGCGGCAAAGCACCTCTTTGCTCGCCAAAATAATTTCCCGCAAATCCGCCGCTCCGAGATGATTGAATGCTGGAAAGGGCAAATTTGGAATTTCTGTTTCATTTGGCAAACCGCGCACAATACAATGATTGCCAGGTTTTTCAGATAAAAATTTAATAGCGTATTTTTCAAATGCGCTTCTGTGAGGTTCTGGTCCAGAAATTAAAGCCAAAATATCGTACTTTTTGCTGGGGACGGGTGCTCTCAAATCCAGCCTAGATAAAGGACCTATGTATTTTATTTTTTTGCTCTTGTATGAAGGGTGGCTAAGTTTTCCGGCAAGACTTGGAAATTCTTCGTAGTCTGGAACCCATATTTCGTCAAAATTTTTCATTATGTTTTTATGCCAGCTTTCTCCGATTTTTTCAAAAATCGTAAAAGGTTTTGGGAAGGCTATTCGAAGTTGATGCGTTATATATATGGATTTTATTTTCCTGCAAAAAAAACCAAAGCGGTTGTCGCTTATGACAAGGGTGTATTTTTGCTTTTCGCACATTGAACTTAGCCATTTATTTTCTTCTCTCATTATTTTTTTTATATGCGGGATATGGCTAAAAATCCAAAAAGGCATTTGCCAGCCGTATTGGGGATATTTTATATCATAAGCCGGAGCCTCGTGCCAAACTAAATTTGGAAATTCTTGGGCAAAAAAATTTTTGTGGCTTATCGCACTGGCTATTTCCACCTCCGCGCCTTTTTCCAAATATGAACGTATAATAGGGGAACATCTGGTTGTGTGCCCCAAACCCCAGTCCAAGGGAGATATTATTATTTTCTCGCTCATTCTTCCAAAACAGAACTGAATTCAGCTTTTAGTTCTTTATTTTCTGGGTACAATTTAAAAATTTTTTCTACGGTTTGCTTGGCTTCGGTTTTTCGCTTTTTTTGGATATACTCGTACACTATGTTTTGCAAGCCGTAAATAGCCTCTTTGTTTCCGTGCCTCCCTGCGAGCAAATAGGCGTTTTCCGCTCTGTCTAGCCATCCGGTTTCAAAGGCTAGGTTTCCCAAAAATATGGCGGCATCGGTGAAGTTGGAATCCATTTGCACAATCTGGTTTAGTACATCTATTGCAAGGTATGGTTTTTGGTCTTCTGAGAGGCAGTCTGCCAATTTATACAGCAATTCCTTGTCCCTTGGTTTGATGGCAATGGCTTCTCTGTAAGCGGCAATGCTTGCGGAAAAATTTTTATTCAATCTGTGAATATCGCCGAGGTATGTTAAAAAATCCGTTTCTTCGGGATTTTTTAAATAAGATTGCCTAACTAAATTTGCTGCGGTTTCAAATTCTTCCATAGAAATGTGAATTTCGCTTTGCTGATAAACAAGAGACATATCTGTGGAATCTATTATCCTAGCTTTTTCTATAGCCATAAGAGCACCAACATTGTCTCCTGTTTTTTGATAAGCCTCTGCCAAATAAATCCAGGCAGAAGCGTTTTTGGGGTCTAAGTTGAGTGCCCTGCGATATGCAGCAATGCTCTCCGGGTATTCGCCTATTCTGTAAAGCACAGCCGCCAAATTTGAGAGTGCTGGCGCAAACTCACCATCAGAAAAATTTACCGCTTTGCGGTACGCTGCCGCTGCTTCTGGGAGTTTATTGAGTTGAAAAAGGCTATTAGCCGTGTTGAAACTCGTAGCGACTGGATTTGCTCCTCTTTCTTCCGCTTTGCGGTATAGCAAAATAGCCTGTGCATATCGCCCATTATTATATAAAATATTAGCCTGATTTAAAATCTGCTCTGCGTTTTGTGTCTGCGCAAATATCATTTGTACACCAATCAACAAAATTATCCAACCTTTAGCCATCTTCACTCCCTAAACTTAACCTCAAAAGCCTGTTCCATGCCGCAAAACGGAACAGAAGCACCGCTCTTTTTGGCTGGGGTAAATTGCATTCCCATTATAGCATCCCTTCCGGCATTTGAAAGGCCTTTTCCCGCAGGGGTTTCTTCTATTATGCGGATATCATAAGGTTTTCCGGTTGCGTTAACGCAAAATGAAACTCTGAGGTGTGCATTTATTTCTCCCTCTCGTATAGCTTGAGGCGCATTGAATTTTGGCGAACTTTTCAAAGCGGGTTTTTCATCCACATCGCCGCTATTATTATTTCCGCTTCCGCTTTGCATGGCAACCAATTCGTTTGGCACAAAGGCTCCGCCGCTGCCTCCAACAACATCCAAATTCATTGCAAATCTAGGTCCCGATTTAGGCGTTCTGCTATTCATAGTTTGCCTGCTCGGTTTGCGTGCAGCTTCTTTGGGCTTTGGAGGTTCTGGCGGTTTTTCTGGGTTTATTGTTTTGACTTCTGTTTTTGCGTAGGTTTTCTCTGCTCTAAAATTCCCCTTTATGAGCATATTCAAAACCGGAATGGAGAAAACCAAAAAGACGCTTGTTAAAGCGGCGATAATTAGGATAATGAGTTTGCGCAGGGTTTTCATTTAGTGCCGAGTTAATGTAGAAAATGCGACTATGATTTTTCTCACTGTTGTCCGGTAAAAATTTGCATTTTTAAAATTCCCCGCTTGGGCGGGGTGGCAAGCCAAATTTATACAAAGATTTTTGCGGGCTTGACGGGGTGGGACAAA
>Ga0268262_10003372_pt1 | contig 17363 bp, 13 predicted proteins | sample TergutNc150P3_FD_190354 | JGI IMG/M metagenome (GOLD analysis project Ga0268262, IMG submission 190354) | Nasutitermes corniger P3 segment gut microbial community from laboratory colony in Florida, USA - Nc150 P3 (SPAdes) (version 2) | ecosystem: Host-associated > Arthropoda: Insects >... | reverse complement strand
AAATAGCCTCTTTTGCCGACGAAAAAAGCATGGCGGTAAAAAATTTCGGCATCGATCTGGAAGTGGAAAAGAAAGCCGCCGCCCAGTTAATGAAGAATATTCAAAAACTTACCGAAGAAGAACTCGCTAAAAAATCCCAAGCCATAAACAAAATAGAAGAACATATACACGCTTTTGAATCTTCCCTTAACGAATTATTCGGAATGACGGACAGGGTTCAGGAAAATTTAAACCGCATAAAAGACGAATCTGTCTTTGTGGAAAACACGGGAAGACGTGTGAGCGAAGCGAAGGAAAAATTCGAGCAGGTGGAAAAAGCGCTGGAAGCGGCGGGAAAAAGTCTTGAAGATGCCGAAGAACGCTTGGAAAAGAAAAACATCGAAGCGATGGAACAATCCACAAAGGACGTATTGGCGGGAGTTAAGTCGATTGTTTCGGATTTTGAAGCCACCGCTCGTGTATTGGAACGAAAGGTAGAAGAACACCGCGAAGCGGTAAATAAAGTTGAAAAAGAAAGGGAAGTTGTTTTAAACCACGATATTGAGCAGATAAAGAAAATATTTAAAGACGCTTTGGAAAACGCCGGAAAGCGAGCGGACAAAATTGAGGAAGCCGCTTTATTAAAATTAAGAGATCAGGCGATGGAAAGAGTCAACAGCATAAAAACTTTCTTTGAAGAAAAATTAAAATTATCGCAGGATACTCTTAAAACTGAACAGGGAGCAATTAACGAAAAACTTAAAGGTATTCATGATAAATGGAACGCTGAAATACTTGATTTAACTACAAAGCAGAAAACTTATCATCAGGAATGGGTTAAGAACGCCGCAGAGTTGGACAGCATGGCGAAAAAACAAAAAGAGGATATAACTTCTTCTCTCGCCCGTCAGCAGGAAGAAATTACAAACGCCCTTATAAAAGAAAGAGATACTGTCAATTCGTCTCTTGTACAACAGCAAAACGACTGGAAGCAAAATTTCCTGGAGTTAAAAAAATCGGCGGAAAAACAGAAAAAAGAATTGGACGTAAGTTTGTTAACTTCCAAACAGGAACTTAACCTTGCCATTACCGATTTAAAAACAAAATCGCAGCTGGCGTTAAAAGAACAGAAGGACGAGCTTGATACGGCAATAAGACAGAACCAAAAAGAAATAAGCGCAAGCCTTACGGAGTTAAAAGAAAAATCAGGAGCGGCAGTTAGGACGCAACAGCAGGAAACAGCTGAAATTGTATCCAAGCTTAACGCTTCCCTTTCCGAATTGCAGACGCAGGCGAAAAACATTCAACATCAGCATCAGGAAGAACTTACATCTACATTGAGGGAACTTAAAGAGAAAAATAATGCCGCCGTAAATCTTCATCAGAATGAATTGTCGGCTCTGCTTAAAGAACTTAAAGAAAAAACCAATACCGCCGTTAGTCAGCAGCAAGGCGAGACAAACGCTGTTCTTAAAGACCTTAAAGATAAAACCTACTCCACCGTTAATCATCATCAAAATGAATTGGCGGCGGCTATCAAAGAATTTAAAGAAAAATCGGATACGGCTATTTCGGGTCAGCAGGAAAATCTTAACACCGCTCTTAACAATCAGATGGAAGAATGGAAACATCTTTGCGCGGATACGGAAAGGGACATCATCGCGGCTAACGAAAAACGCCTTGACGATTACAGCAAAAGCCACAACGAGGCGTTTAAACAGCTTACCCATCTTGCCGACGACGCTTCCAAACTGGAAAGCGAACTGCGTCTTTCCATGCAGGAAGCCGTATCAAGGGTTAACAACGATTTTGCGGCGTTCAAAAAAGAATCCGCCGCCAACATGGAAAGCACGGTTACTTCGTTTAACAATCAGGCTAAATCACTGCGCAAAGAGCTTGAGGAAATGGACAAAGAGCTTGAAGGCTTGCGCAAACAGGCTCATGACAACGTGTCCGAAAAACTTACCGCCTTTGAAAAAGAATTTGCCGCGGAACTTGGAAAACGAAACACCGAAATCGCCAGACAAATCTCCGACTGGCAGTCAGACCTTGAAAAACGCATTGAAAGCTCGGGCGAAAAAATTACAAACGAATGGAAAGCCGCCGAAGAAACTATCGCCGCAGAGCACAAAAAGAACATTTCAGCGCTGGGAGACCGCCTGAATTCAAATATTGAAAAACTAAAACAGGAAGAAGCCGCATTTGAGGAAGGCATAAGAAAAGACATGAACAACATTGATGAAAATTATTCATCATTTAACGAACAGATTAAAAAAGACCTTGAAGGAATGCGTGTTTCCGCTGAAGACGAAGTTAAAGTGCAGATTGGTAAATATCAGCTTTCAATGCAGGAAACGATTAAACAAAAACAAAGAGAGTTGGAAAAAGAAATTGCAGAGATTTCAGAACATTCCAAGACTGCGTACTCCAGCCTTGAAGAAACGGCGCGCGAGGCGAAACAGGTAATGGACGAATGGCAGAGCCAGAACAACAGCAGAATACGCGAAATGGACGCTTCTTTTGAAGACCTTCGCCGCCACAGCAGAGAAACCGAGAAAGAGAACGAGGAGCGAATCGGGCTGTTCCGCCAAAGCGTTGAAGACATAAGTAAAGAACTTAACGCTCAGAAAAAAATGTTTGATCAAACCGGCGCACTTAAAAAAGACCTGGATAAAAAGATAGAAGAAATGAACGACGACCTTGACAGACTGGAACAGCGCAAGAACGAAATTATACAGCTTGAAAAGAAACTAGCCAACGTAAGGCAAACAGAAGACGATATAAACAACAAGATGACAAGGTTCCTTAACGAACAGCACCGCATTGATCAAATGGAAAAAGATTTTAACAATTTAATAAAAACGTCCCAATCGGTTAAGGAAAAACTTGAACAAGTTTCATCTTCCGACGACATTCTCAGCGCAGTACAGGTACAGATACGCAAACTTGAAGATTCAATTAAAGATGCGAATGAAAAATACCAGCGCATCGAGAAAAAGAGCGAGGTTCTTGATCAAACCAACGAAGGCATCGACCAAAACTTTAAATCGCTGCAAAAAACAGAAGCCGCCATTAAGAACGCCGATAAGATTATCACCTCGCTTTCCAACCAGTTTGACACTCTGCGGACATCTATAGAGTTATTGGCTTCTCAAAACGAAAAAGCGTCCGACGCCGTTGATAAAATCGCCTCTCTTGATGAAGCGTTAGCGCAAATTGAAAAACGCATTAACGAGATGAATACCGCCCGTGAATGGCTTGCCCGTACGGAAACGGAACTTATCGCCCTTGATAAAGACGCAAAATCTCTGCTTAAACTGACAAAAGGAATTGTTGAGAAGGAAAAAGGCAAACCGTCAAAGAACGAAGGTTCTATTACTCCGCAAGAGCGTGAAGACATTTTAAGATTGAAAGGTCAGGGCTGGTCAACCGAAGAAATAGCGCAAGCCACAAGCCGTTCCAGAAGCGAAATAGAATTAATACTGGAAGTGGCTTCAAGAGGCGCTTAATCACTTGAACAGCGGCGCATGGAACAAGTTTAAAGAAGCAAGAGAGCGTTTTCGCATAACAACGGAAGAACTGTCCTATTCTCTGCCAAACCTAAAAAAATTACAGCAAGAACTTGCCGACGCAAGGGCAAGCGGAAAAAACGCATTGTACACTGTTGAAACTCCCGTTGTATACAATACCGCCCTTGACGATATAAAAATTGACGATGAAATAAAATTAATAATTGTAGCGGATAACCCCGGGCGCAGAGAACAAGCGGCGGAAAACAGACGCTATCTTGTGGGTCCTTCGGGGAAAATAGCGAAAAAGTTTTTCATTGACAACCCGTCTCTCGGAATAGATTTTACAAAGAACGTAATCATATTAAACAAAACACCCATTCACTCTCCAAGAACTGTTGAGTTACGGGAACTTATCAAAATGGAAACCGCAAGCGGCAAACATTCTATTGCCGCCGCTATCGAAGAATCCCAACAAAACATGGCTGACCTTCTTTTTGAGTTTCACTCTGCGTTAGACTGCCCTGTTTGGATAACAGGCTACAGCGAAATGCGCAAAGGCGGCATTTTCGACAGCTACACGGAAAAACTGAAAAGTTTATACGCTGGCGACAAAGAAATGTACAACCGATTATTTTTTTACCGCCATTTTTCCATGAATCAATTTACCATTGACTTAAAACAGCAGGCGAAACATGGGGAAAGCGTAAAGAATGTCCTTGAACGGATTGGCGAGGGGTATAGGGTAAGGATAATTGGGTAAGGAAGGAACTTTTTACTTGTCTTTGTAATGGGTGCGGCACTGTGATATTTTGATCTTGTCGTCTTCTATGCAATATATCAATCTATTAGTTTCGTCTATGTGGCGTGACCACAAGCCTGATAACTCGTGTTTTAATGGTTCAGGTTTCCCGATTCCAACATTGCCGTTTCTTTCAATATCTTTTATAAGTTGATTTATGCGTTTAATTGTCTTTTTATCATTTGACTGCCAATAAAGATAATCTTCCCAAGCATCATCGGTCCATAATTTTTGCATGGGTTATTCTTCTATTAGATCGTGTGCAGTTAGTTTTCCTTCTTTTACATCTTGGATTGATTTGCGTAAAACTTTCATATTCTCATCGCTATAAAAAGGGTCTTTTCTGGTTGTAACTTCAAAAGGGATACCGCCATGTCGGATTGTTTGGCGGATAAACATTGTAAAAGCTGTTGTCATATTCAATCCTAACTCATTGAAAATATTGTCGGCTCTATCCTTTAAATCGTCATCAATACGAATATTGACCTGTGCCATTTTATACCCTCTATATATACTGTATATCATTTAATATACACTGTAAAGGATTTTTTGTCAAGGGTTTTGTATATCACGCACTCCCCCAAAAAACGTTATTTTACCAAATTTACAATATCATTAAAGGAATCATCAAAGGAGCGTTTTATTTTAACTAATTTTTTTATAGCTTCATCAGGTTTTATTGATTTTGAAAAAGTATCTTTACTTGGTAATAATAATTGAAAACTCTCTATTTTAAGAGCATCAGCAAGGCTTTCAAGGGTTTTATCGCTTACCCATGTTCTATGACACTCGATACTATTCACTGTCTGCCATGATATATTTGCCATTTCCGCCAGTTTTTCTTGTGAAAGACCGAGCATTTTCCGCTGTTCCTTGAGATTAACCGCTAAAATTACCTTTAAATCGGTCTTTTTCTCTTTCATTCTTATATAATCATACATTTTTTAGTATTTTTATTGACACGTATTAATGACAATGTAATAATATTAATAATATGAGGGTTAGTCAAAAATGACTAAAAGGGGTGTTTTTATGAAAAAGACGATTAAAGATTTGGGTATTGCGGTACTTGCGGCAATGCTTGTTTTTGCGTTTGCAGGGTGTAAAGAGCCTGAAGATGATCCGCCGCCACCGCCACCTCCTAGTGTTATCAATATAGCCGATATTCAGGGCGTTACTGTTCCGGTAAAAGACGGAATTCCTGTTACAACCATTACCGAAAATGAGCAGTACAGCGGAACAGTAACATGGACGCCTGATATAAGCGAGACATTTGCAAATTCAACTGCATACACAGCAACTATTACATTGACCGCAAAATCCGGTTTTACCTTGCAAGGGGTAGCCGCTAATTTCTTTACAGTTGCTATAGCAACATCAGTTAGTAATGACACCAATTCTGGCGTTGTTACAGCGGTATTCCCATCGACTGACGCACACGTTATTAACATAGCCGCTATTCAAGGCGTTACCGCTCCAGTAAATGGCGGAACCCCTGTTACAGAAATTACCGAAAATGAGCAATACAGCGGAACTGTAACATGGGACAACAATCCATCTATATTTGCCGCTTTGACTGTGTACACGGCAACTATTACATTAACCCCTAAAACGAATTACTCTTTACAAGGTGTATCTGCTGATTTTTTTACAATTGAAGGAGCAACATCAATAAGTAATGCCGCCGATTCAGGTATTATTACGGTTATATTTCCGGCGACAAAAGCGACAGTCATCAATATTGCCGCTATTCAAGGTGTTGCTGTTCCTGTAAATGGCGGAACCCCTGTTACAGAAATTACCGAAAATGAGCAATATAGTGGGGTTGTAACATGGAATAACGGTAATCCCTCAACTTTTGCCGCTTCAACTATATATTCGGCAACAATTACGCTAACGCCAAAAACAGGTTACACTCTGCAAGGAGTACATACTAATTTCTTCACAGTTGCAGGAGCTATTATATCAGTTACCAACAGCGCCAACTCAGGCGTTATTACAGCGGTGTTTCCAGCTACTGCCGCAACAGTCATCAACATATCAGCTATAGAGGGAGTTACTGTTCCAGCAAACGGCGGAACTCCTGTTAGAGTCATTACCGAAAATTTACAATATAGCGGAACTGTAACATGGAACGGAAATCCTTCTGTTTTTTCCGCCTCAACTTCTTATACGGCAACCATTACATTGACTGCAAAATCAGGTTATACATTACAAGGAGTATCGGCTAATTTTTTCATTGTTGTCGGGGCAACAAGTGTCAGTAATAGCACAAATTCCGGTGTTATTACCGCTGTATTCCCTGCTACGGGTATAAAAACAGTTAATTCTTTTAAAATAAAAACACAACCGACTAAACTGACCTATACGCATGGGGACCAATTAGATCTGACAGGGCTTGTAGTTACGCTAATCTACAATGATATATCAACAGAAAATGTTGCTGCCAAAGATTTTACAGATAAAAGCATAACCACGAATCCGGCGAATGATCATAATTTGGTACATTTAACACATAACAATAAGCCTGTTACGATAGCATACAACAACTTGGATTCGCTTGCTACTAGTAATTTAACCGTTAGTCCTAAGGTTATTACTTTTAGTATTGATGCGATCCAGCCACAACCATATACCGGATACCCAATTCAACCTACTATTACTGTAAAGGACGGTACAGCGACACTTGCGCTGAATTCTGATTACATTGTTTCGTATGTCAATAATACCAATGCCGGAACCGCCACTGCGAATATAACAGGCACTGGTAACTATGTCGGCAGTTCCGGTAGCGCAATGTTCACTATAAACGCAACACCTACGGCCGCCGATTTTAATATCAACGGAACAGGAACATTTACCTATGATGGTAATACCAAGATTGTTACCATAACGCCAAAAGCAGGAAAATCAACCGGAGCAATAACTGTTAAATACAACGGCAGTAGCGAGCCTATACCTTTGGCTGTTGGCACATATAATGTAACCTTTGACGTAGCGGTTATAACAGGCTTCTCTGCCACAAGTGGACTCTCCGCAGGAACTCTGAAAATTATAAACGCAACTCCCACAACAGATGATTTTAATATAAATGGAAAAGGAACATTTACCTATGACGGTAGTTCCAAGTCTGTTACCATAACGCCAAAAGCAGGGAAATCTACTGGAGCAATAACTGTTAAATACAACGGTAACAGCGAGCCTGAACCTTTGGCAGTTGGCACATATAATATAACTTTTGACGTGGCGGCGGCAACGAATTTTAATGCCGCAAACGGACTTTCCGCAGGAACGCAAAAAATTATAAACGCAACCCCTACAGCCTCTGATTTTAACATTAGCGGAATAGGAACATTTACCTATGACGGTAATCCCAAGAAAGTTACAATAACATCAAAAGCAGGAAAAACAACTGGAGCTATAACTGTTAAATACGGTAATAGTATAAAAGAACCTTCGGCGACCGGTATATATCCCGTTACTTTTGACGTAGCGGCGGCAACAAATTTCGATACCGTAAGCGGACTTTGTGCAGGAACTTTGATAATTTTAAAAGCCAATCCTTTAGACAACGATTTTTATATTAATGGAATCGGATCATTTTACTATGATGGTAGCCCCAAGATTGTTACTATAACGCCTAAAAATGGAAAATCAAACGGAGACATAACTGTTAAATACAACGGTAGTACATCTTTGCCATTGGCGGTTGGGATATATAATGTAACTTTTGATGTGGCGGCAGAGGCAAATTATAATGCGGTAACTGGACTTTTTGTAGATATTATAACAATCAACCCCTTTACCAGCATTGCCGATTTGAAAACGTATTTGGAAAACAAACCTAACAACAATGCCGATTATCACTATTATGTTGCGCTGAATGTAAATGATATTTCAACTTTAGGGCAAATGCTTAGAGACTTTCAAGATAAAGGGAAAGATCTTTTTACTGATATTGACCTTTCCGGTAGTACTTTTACCAATATTGTTAATGACACTTTTTCCTGTTGCTATAACCTTACCAGCGTAACCTTACCGAACAGCCTTACCAGTATTGGGGATAGAGCTTTTTTTGATTGCGCCAACCTTACCAGCGTAACCTTACCGAACAGCCTTACCAGTATTGGGGATAGTGCTTTTTCCTGCACTAACCTTACCAGCGTAACCTTACCGAACAGCCTTACCAGTATTGGGAATTGTGCTTTTATTGGTAGCAGACTTAGAAGCGTAACCATAGGTAACAGTGTTACCACCATTGGAGAGAGTGCTTTTCAAAACTGCCAAGAACTTAGCAGCGTAACCATAGGTAACAGTGTTACCACCATTGGGGAGAGAGCTTTTCAATTATGCGTAGAACTTAGAAAAATAAATATTCCAAACAGTGTTACCAGTATTGGGAAAATGGCTTTTGATGCTACCGGAATTACCAGCATAAACATACCCAGCAGTGTTACCAACATTGAAGTAGGTATTTCTCAATCTCCCAGTCTTACCGCAGTAAATGTTGACGGTGATAATAAAAACTACAGTTCAGACCAAGGAGTATTGTATAATAAAAATAAAACCTCATTAATCTACTATCCGACAGGAAAAGGAGGTTTTTTTTCCATACCGGACAGTGTTACCAGTATTGGGAAGCAGGCTATTACATCCAGACTTACCGGTATAACAATACCGAACAGTGTTACCAGCATTGAGGAGTATGCTTTTTATAAATGTTCCAATCTTACCAATGTAACATTTCAAGGAACGATTAATTCGGAAAATTTTAATATTAAAGCGTTTCAGGATACTGGCGATTTACGTGAAAAGTACCTTGCGTACGGAATAGGAACATATATAAGAACAAGCGGAAGTTCTTATTGGAGTTTGACACCAGACGTAACTCCTACAGCCGCCGATTTTAACATCAGTGGAATCGGAACATTTACCTATGACGGTAGTCCAAAGACTGTTACAATAACGCCCAAAACAGGAAAATCTACTGGAGCAATAACTATTAAATACAATGGAAGGACAACCGCCCCTTCGGCGGTTGGTGAGTACAGCGTAACTTTTGACGTGGCGGCGGTAACAGGGTTCAATGCTGTGAACGGACTTTCTGCTGGAACCCTGATGATTAATACAACACCTACAGCCGAAGATTTTAACATTAGCGGAATCGGAACATTTGCTTATGATAATAATCCATGGTCTGTTAACATAGAACCCAAAACAGGAAAATCTACCGGAGCTATAACCGTTAAATACAATGGAAGTACAACCGCCCCTTCGGCGGTTGGTGAGTACAGCGTAACTTTTGACGTGGCGGCATCTACTTGTTTTTATGCTGTAAAAGGACTTTCAGCAGGAACCTTGACGATCCGTACTCCCCCAACTTTTACCAACATTGACGCATTAAAAATATACTTGCAAGATCTTCCCGTTAATACAAGAAGTAGACCATATATCGTTTTGTTGAATGTGAATGATCTTACAAGTATTAAAAACGCACTTAAAGCTGCAAATGTAGAAAAAAAATATGTAAGTATTGACTTTTCCGGTAGTACCTTTACCAATATTGTTAATGACACATTTTCCTATTGCTATAACCTTACCAGCGTAACCTTACCGAACAGCCTTACCAGTATTGAAAATAAAGCTTTTTACGGTTGTTCCAGACTTACCGTAATAAATGTTAATTCCAATAATAATGCGTTTACTTCAGAGAACGGCGTATTGTATAACAAATACAAAACTACTTTGTTTATATATCCGGAAGGAAAAACAGACAGTTCTTTTACTATACCGAACGGTGTTACAAAAATTGATAGTTATGCTTTTTTTAAATGTACCAGTCTTAATAGTGTAACCATACCTAACAGCGTAACTAGTATTGGGGTTGGCGCCTTTGAAAATTGTACTTATCTTACTAGCGTGACTATACCGGACAGCGTTACCATTATTGAAAATGGTACTTTTAAAAATTGTTCCTATCTAATTATAACTATGTCGAAAAACGTAACTAGCATTGGAAAAGAAGCTTTTAAAAATTGTGGCACTATAAAAAACATAGTCAGTGTAACCATACCCAACAATGTAATCACCATTGAAGAGGAAGCTTTTTATGGTTGTACCAATATTGCAAGTGTAACTTTACCGAACAGCCTTACCAGTATTGGAAATAAAGCTTTTTACGGTTGTAAAAACCTTACCAGCGTAACTATACCGGACAGTGTTATCAGTATTGGGAATTGGGCTTTTTCAAGGTGTACGAACCTTACCGTAATAAATGTTAATTCCAATAATAATGCGTTTACTTCAGAGAACGGCGTATTGTATAACAAATACAAAACTACTTTGTTTATATATCCGGAAGGAAAAACAGACAGTTCTTTTACTATACCGAACGGTGTTACAAAAATTGATAGTTATGCTTTTTTTGAATGTACCAGTCTTAATAGTGTAACCATACCTAACAGCGTAACTAGTATTGGGGTTGGCGCCTTTGAAAATTGTACTTATCTTACTAGCGTAACATTTTATACGGGTAGTACAATTACAAGCACTAATTTTGGAAACGGTGCTTTTCCTGAAGGAATTTATGGGAACGGTGGTGAAAATTTAAGAACAGCTTATCTTAAAGGAGGAACAGGAACATATAAAAGGGCAAGCGAAGGGACTGTATGGATTAAACAGTAGTGGAGAGGAACCCCACAGTACCGCTAGGTTAGCAGTACTGCGATTTTTGAAAAAGAGTTTGCTTTGAGACGACATATTATTTTTTGAGGAGGTCATAGTTATGACAAGTACAAATTTGAAGGAGGCTAAAATATGAATATTATTATTGGTATTTTGATACTTGTCGGTATTATTTATCTAGCTGTAAAATTTATCCAACGCATTATTGATTTTATTAAGGATAAAATATGGTACATAAAAAATAATAAACCTTTGTCAAAGGAAGAGAAAGAAACATTACGGCTTCGTGATGAAGAAAGACAAAAGCAAGAACAGGAAGAAAAGGAAAAATACAAGAAAGATATATTGTCCGGAGTAATTTCATTTAAAGATGAATTAATAAAAGTTATCAAAAGCTATGAAGAAGATAAATTAAATCTGATGAAATTTCTTGAAATAGCCCAAAGGTATAAAGAATCTTGTCTTGCCAATTATTTTGACGCTGAAGCCAAAAGATATTTGTGTGACTTTGATATAAATTTTAATTATCATTCACGTTTGTGGGAACGCGAAAGAAAATTACAACTACTCAATGAGATTAAAAAAGATATTACAATAACAAAATTGAGTATTGCTAATTTGGATTTACAATCGGCTATTACTAATTGTATGGATATTCAAAGGCAAATTAGATAAACACATTTAATATTGCGAAAAAGTAACTAAAAGGGCGTTAAATATGAGTAAACAAGATAAAAAAAAGACAGTTGCGGCTTTTCTTGACAGCGGTTATGAGTATAGTTGTAAGAACGACCATGACATGGCAATCACGAATTATAATAAAGCTATCAATCTTGACCCTAATAATATAGAAGCGTATTATCTTCGCGGTATCGTATATTATGAAAAACAAAATTATGATCAAGCAATCAAAGATTATACTAAGGCGATAAATGAGGCGAAAAAAAAGACAAAAAAAATAGACCCTAAGATTGCGATGGTATATGGCAATCGCGGCATGGTATACAAAAACAAAGGCGACAATAAAAAAGCGCTTGAAGATTATAACAAAGCAATAGAAAATGATCCTAATAATGTAATTGCGTATATCAATCGTGGTAATTTATATGCTATTAGTGAAGGAACACTTGATATGGCTATTGATGATTACAATACTGCTTTGTCTTTGGACCCTAATAATTCTGATGCCAAGAAAAGTTTGGAACTCATTCAGAAGAGCAAAAAAAATATAGGTAGTAAAGTTAATTTAAGTGACGCCATAGAAGAAAAAGAAAAGGCGATTGGGGGTTATAAAAAAGAATTACAAAAAGGTATAACCGCCATAAACCTTCAGCAAGAAACAATAAAAAATGAATATTTAAATAATGTCGAAGTTGTTATATGTCAGGTTGAAGATATGATTTTTGGTAATCCAATCATAAATATTAACTCTGGTATATTTTCTCCAAGCAGATTAAAAGAAAGATTGATGCTTGAAAAAACTTCTGTAGACTTGGCGGAAGATCAAAAAAATGCTGTTACAGCTATGATTAGAGCAGGACATGGAGGACTATTAGAAGGAATGGGAATAGATATGCATCGAACTTCAACATCATCTTTGGAAGGTAAAAAAGAAGATTATTATAATAAATTTGATAAAATTAAAGAAAACATAACTACTTGGAAAAAAGAATTGGAAAATCCCATACATAAATGGTCTAATAATAAACGGGTTAAATTATTGATTAAAAAGTGTAAAGATTGTGAAAATGAAATTCACAAATTACGTGAAATTGTGCGTGATTTTGATCCTTTAGAAAAGGAGAAAAAAGCAAAAAAAGAAATAAAAGAAAAAGAAAAAAAACGAACTAGCCGAAATAAAAAAACGATATGATCAAAGAATTCTCAAGAACCCAAAAGATGTTAATAATTATAAAATCCGTGCCAAAGAGTATTATGCCAAGGGATATTACGACCTTGCAATTGATGATTATACAGAAATAATTGATAATATAGATTCCAAAAATAAGGAAGCTTATCAAGAACGTGCAATAATATATACAGAAAAACATAATTATTCTGAAGCTATAAAAGATTTTACAAAGTCACTTAATCTTGATCCTAATGATGCGGAAATTTACGCATTACGCGGTATGGTTTATTCAACAACAGGTGAGTATGATAAAGCCATAGCGGATTTTGACAAAGCAATTCAGTTGGACTCGAAATGTATAAATGCATATAAAGGTAAGGGCGATTTGTATAATGCAAAAGAAGACTACGACAAAGCAGTTACGAATTATAAAAGAGTAATAATATTAGACCCAACAGATAGTATTACTGCAAATAATATGGAAAATTCCCGTAAAGCATTTGAAAAACAACAACAAGAACGCAAAGAGAAAACAAAAAAAAGAGTTCGTAGTATTTTGTGTGTATCTGCTCCTATTTTAGCAGTGTTTTCTGCATTATTGGTTTTCATTTTTATTTTTAAGGCTATGGAAAATGATCAGTATTCTGATGTATATTCTTCTTTAGTATTTAGTATTATTCCATTTTTAGTCATATTTTTTTCAGACAGTGATAGCAAATTAAAAAGGATAATATTCTTAATTATGGATATTGTTTACTTTATCATAATTTTTAAACTATATGGTACAATAATAGATGTCAACTTTTATTTTGTTATGGCTGTTATTACCAACTTAGTATCCGTAGTACTAGCAACGCTCTATCCGAAAGATAGATGGTATTATTTCTAAATAGTACACGCTTGAGTGCCAGTCACCAATTTTTCGTAGTGCCATAAAGAAATTGGCGACATTATGAAGTTTGTTGAAATGTTTTTAGGAAGGAGATTTTTATATGGAAAAAACAAATATAATATGTAACATAATACAGACAATTACCGGAATATTAGGATTAACATCTATCATTTTTCTATGGTATATGCTTGTTGTAAATAATGTAACAATATGGAATTAAATAATGTACACCCTTGAGTGTCACCATTTTTTTTATTTCTTATAAATTTCATCAAGTATGATTTTCAAGAATTTGTTTTTTATCTCACTATCTTGGGACAGTAATTTTTTTACCTGTAACTTTGTGAATATAAACGTCATGTCTTGAGCCGTGTCTATGAAATTCAAGCCCATTTTGTTCGAGTAGATAAATAAAATCATTACGATTCATTAAGCTATTTCCAGTATGCCGTGTTTTTGAGGAACGTCAAGTGTCCCGTTCTGTATCATTTCGTAAATATCCAAAAGGTTTTTTTCAAAATCTTCTAAATTCTCACCTTGAGTAGGAAATTCAGGATAATCGTCAAGGTAACCGACAAAAAAATCTCCGTCCATTTCATAAGTGTATTTTAAATTAATCATTTGGTATTCCTCATTACTTTGATTATACCATAAAACCGCCAAAAAAGGAAGTCTTTCCCGTGGTATAACTGATCCGTCAAAAAACCGACGACACTACATCGCAGATACAATAAACTTCTATTAAAATTCTATTCCTTCAATTTCGTCCAGAGGCAGTCCGGTAATGCGCTGTACAAATTCAGGTGTTGAACCTTCTGCGAGCAAATTTTTGGCGATTATCATTTTGCCTTCTTTAAGACCATTTTCACGTCCTTCTTCCCTAGCTTCTCTGCGATTTACAGCGATATCCATTTCTCTATCATATTCGCCAAAAATCATATTTATTACCTCCGAAGCATGTTTTCCTGTTGAAGCCGTCCTTTAATCTCATCAACAGACAATCCCTGCTCAAAAAGATCAAAAATTTCTTTGTGCCCTTCTTCTCGCCCTTGAGACCGTCCTTCTTCCCTAGCTTCCCTGCGGTTTACGGCAATATCCATTTCTCTGTCATATTCGCCAAAAATCATATTTATTACCTCCGAAGCGTGGGCTTCCAAATAATCCTTCAGTATGTTGTTCTTTATACAGTATTCTATCACGGGAGTTATCAATTCTTCAAGGGTTAATCCTTGCGTTTGGTATTCCCTAATCTTATTTATAAAAAAACTGTAGCCGTAAAGGCTTTCGCATTTCTTTAATATTTCGGGATTATGCCCTTGGTTTATATTGTATACCGATACAATTAACTCCAGCGGTACTTTATCAATACCTGTCAATTTTAACCCTTCAATGTCCATAAAAGCGTCGGAAAGCTTTAACTCCGTATAATCAGGATATTCGTCCGTTCCGTTGTACAAGACGATAAATTCAGGTTTCGGGATTTTCATAAGGTTCTTTTGATACTTTCTTTCCTTATCGACTATTTTCTCGTATATCCGTGTTACATATTCAAGCAGACGGTACGGCAAGTTCTCGTTTATCGTAGACTGGTGCTCAATCAGGACAACAAGCCGCTTGTCTAGCAAGAAAGAAACGTCGTTTATCTGCTTCATAATAAGAACGTTTGAAAGGGTATTAATATCGATGGGAATATCCGGCGGTATAGGGATACCCTCGATAGCCGAGTATAGTTCTCGCAGAACGTCCGGTGTGCTGAACAGCGAAGAAAATACGCTGTTCTTGTGGTTTCGGTTAACATTTTCCATAAAATGCTCCTTAAATAGAATTTGCAATTTCCTCCCCCCGAGAGGGTTTTTTCAAAAACTGCATACTCTATATGGGTGCGACCGTGCGTGGCGCTTGACTGAATTTGAAAAAAATTTGCTTTTTTTTATTATTTTTTTACCTGCGAACCAAATTCTATTATTGGGATTTTAAATAATACATATTTATACGGCAAATTGCTCAAAAGCCGTATTAAAACCATAAAATCCCTTTGCTGAAATTTGTACTAAATCCAATATATCTAAAATTTAAAAAATCGCTTATATTTTTACTATAACGGTTAAAAAAAATTAATAAGGGGGTAGAGATATGAATACGGAAGATAAAAGGTTAATGTCCGAGACGTTAGCGGAAATGCGAGAACTTAATATGGAATTGAGGGAATTCAAAGAAAAGATGATGGAATTCAAAGGAGATATGACAGAGTTCAAACAATACGCTACAAATCAGTTTGAAAGAATTGAAAAACACGCTTGAATCACCGCTTTTTCGTGGTGTCGTCAATTTCTTGGCGATACCACATATAGGAGATTTCCTCAAATACAACCTACTGGACAATAACCCAATCTTCCTCTAAACTTACCACATACATGAATCATGTTGAAAAGACCCTTCAAGAAAATATCAACAACCCGAATTCATTGTTCGTTTTTCCGACAGACATAGCCGCTTCAAGCTGGGCTGACCGCATCTTGCGTCTTAACGGCGGCGCTGTAGCCATGAATAAATTTATCGCATGGGACGATTTTAAACGTAATTCCATAAAGTCTAAGGTACAGGATAAAAAAAGTATTCCTTCCGTACTTAGAAAAATATTCGTAAGCAATCTTGTCAATGAAAACGCGAATGCCGCACAACAGGGGAAAACGCCCATATTCTCGTCTTTAATTAAAGTTGAATACGCTCAAACGGCGGCTCAATTTACGCCGTGGCTTACTTCCGTCCTGCCGCAGCTTGGCGGTTGGTTTAACAGGGTTACAGGCTTAAAAACGGACAACATTCTCGGCAAAGAGGCGCAAGCGGCGGCGGACAAAATGGAAGGCGACGACAGGGATATATTCGCTCTTGCACAGCGTTATGCGCTTTTTCTTGATGAGCATAAACTTTTTGAACCGGCGTGGGAAACTCCGCCGTTTAACGATGAGGGAAAAGAAGTTTTTATTTTTTTTCCCGAATCGCTTTCCGATTACGGCGAATACAGGGAATTACTGGCGGACAGCAAGCATGTAAAGACGCTCAATGCGCCGAATACCGATAACTTAAAAAGCGATACTTTTTTTTATACCAATTCCCGAAGCGAAATAAAAGAAGCCGCTCTTTATATTCGCTCTTTAAACGAAAACAAAAACGTTAATTGGGATTCTATCGCAGTTTGTATAACAAACTCGGAAAATTATGAACCCTATGTACTGCGTGAATTTACCAACAGAAATATCCCGTATGTTAAACGTACCGGTAAAATTCTCTCCGATTACGCTGCGGGCGGTTTTTTCCGATCCATACTTGACTGCGCTTCGCAGGATTTTACTTTTTCCGCTCTTGTTTCCCTAATCATGAATAAAAATCTTCCTTGGAAAAAAGAGCTTCCTATAGAAGAATTAGTGCAGTTCGGCATAGAAAACAACTGTCTTTATTCGTGGGTAGAAGAAATTGACGGAGAAGAAAAATATATCAATGTATGGAAAGAGGCTTTCAATAAACCGATACACGGTTATGACAATAAAACAAAAGAGTTTTTTGACGCGCTTAAAAAACACATAACGGCTTTTTCCCGCAGTGATACATTTTCCGAAGTAAGAAGGCAGTATTTTATTTTCCGTG
>Ga0268262_10003371_pt1 | contig 17368 bp, 8 predicted proteins | sample TergutNc150P3_FD_190354 | JGI IMG/M metagenome (GOLD analysis project Ga0268262, IMG submission 190354) | Nasutitermes corniger P3 segment gut microbial community from laboratory colony in Florida, USA - Nc150 P3 (SPAdes) (version 2) | ecosystem: Host-associated > Arthropoda: Insects > Digestive... | reverse complement strand
CGGATCAAAACAAGGAGTCAATCTATGAACCTTAAAAAACGTGATACCTGTCAGAAGGCTGCGGCTGTTCTGCACGAAGACAGGCTAATCTACCCTCTCTGTCTGGTTTTATTAACGTTGTTGTGCGTTAGCCTTCATGCTCAGGAAAGCAGTCCGGCTGTTATGCGCTTAAATCCTGAAGAGGCTGTAGCTCTCGCTATTAAAAATAACCTTAGCCTTGAAACCTCACGGACAAATGTCGCGACAAAGAAGCGAGTTTCCGACAAATCGTGGAATCAATTTATTCCGAACATACAGCTTGGAAGCAGTTTGTCGAGGGATAATCAAAAAAGTACAACAAATGTTTCAGGAATAGCGCCTGTTACATGGGACAATGTAAAAGATACTCCGCTTGGGGGGATGCCAGGTGGTCAGACTAATTTTGAAATGGGTCCTGAAGAAGCCCGTATGTATAACTGGGTAATGCCGTTTTCAAGGACTGTAGAAGCTCCGCAATGGCATATTGCGTACAATATTCAGGCGTCGCTTAGTCTAAACTACGCCATGTTTGAGAACATGAATCGTCTGCGGATTGATTATCAGGGAGGGCTTTTAACTTACGAGAAAGCAAAAGCGCAGCTTGAACGCGATGTACGCAAGGCGTATCACAATATTCTACTTATTCAGGAAAATATCGCTCTTTTGAGGGGCAGTATCGCGAACGCAGACCGTCAGGTGCAAATGGCGCAGGCAAACTTCAACGCCGGGCTTGCTCCGGAACTGGAGCTTTTACGGGCAAGAGTTGCGAGGGAAAATATGCGCCCGGCTATGGATCAGGCGGAAAACGGACTTAAACTTTCCATGGCGCAGTTCGCGATGAACCTCGGCCTTGACTACAATACCGTCTTTGAACTTGAGCCTGTTACGGGAAACATTGCTCTAATTCCTCTTGATGTATCCGAAATGATCACAAAAGCGGCGTCAGGTAAACCTGACATTCAGGAATTAAGACACTCAATACTTTTGCTTGAAAGCGCGAGAAAAGCGCAACTCTATTCCCTTACGCCGTCTCTGACATTAAGCTGGAATCACGCTTCGGCTTTTATCAAAGACCCGTGGAAAGAATCATGGTTTGGCGGTAAGGACGACTGGAGAAAATCAGGTTCTTTTACGCTTTCACTCGGTGTTCGTCTGCACAGTCTGTTTCCGTTCAGCACGGATTTTCAGTCTGTAAGAAATATAGAAGACCAGATAAAACTTACCACTATCGGGCTTGCGCAGATGGTCTACGGAACTGAAATTGAAGTCTACAATATTATACTTTCGCTTGAAAAAACACGTGTCAGCGCGGAAGCGCAGTTACAGACTGTAAATCTCGCGGAGCAGTCATATCTGATGACAGAACGCGCGTATCAGGCCGGTTTGCAGGATTATTTCCAGGTTCAAAACGCGCAGCAATCCCTGAATCAGGCGCGCGTTCAAATGCTTGAGCAGCAGTTCAGTTATCTTAACAGCCTCATAGACCTTGAATATTCCACAGGGGTTCGTTTCGGAACGCTTTCAAGAAGGAATAAAGAATGAAGACAAAATACATTTTGATATTATTGTTAACAGCGGTAATATTTTCAGGGTGCGATACCGTCAAGGAAACATACGGTAAAGTTAAAGAAAAGTTAGGTAAAAAAAATACAGTAGAAATGGTAAGGGAAATTCCCGTATTCGCTGTTAATACTACACTTGCTGTAAAGGGACAGATAAACGACTATATTTCTCTTTCGGGAGATATATACGCAGGGTCAACCGTAGACGTTTATTCAGACGCTGCGGGTAAAGTAACTCAAATTTACACAGCTGTCGGCAGAAGGATAAAAAAGGGAGACCGTGTCGCTTCGGTTGATCCTTCGCGTCCCGGTATGACTTACCGTCAAAGCGTCGCTACAGCTCCAATCGGCGGAACCGTTATCGCCGTTCCCGCACAAATCGGAATGACCGTAAGTCAGGCCGTTCCTCTTGTCAGAATTTCAGGCGGCAGCGGACTTGAAATACGCCTTAACGTGGCGGAGCGGTTTATCTCCAAAATGGCGATGAATCTGTCATGCGAAATAACTCTTGACGCTTGGCCCGGCGAAATTTTTCTCGGCAGCATAAGTGAAATTTCACCTACCGTTGATCCGGCTTCAAGGACAATGGAAGTGCGCGTAACAGTATCCAATACAGGCTCAAAACTTAAACAGGGAATGTTCGCAAAGGTTAAAATCATTACACAGCAAAAAAATAACATCGTAAAAATCCCCGCCTCTGCGGTAATCAAGAGGTTTGGGGAAGAATATGTTTATGTCGTGGAAAAAGATCCGTCAAATTCAGATTTCAACATCGCAAAGAAAAGGATTGTCGTGCAGGGCATCATTATTGACGGAATGACGGAAATACAAAGCGGTCTTTCGCCTGATGAAGAAATAGTAATCCGCGGTCAAACCCTGCTTGACGACGGCTCCAGAGTAAACATTATTGAGCGCCTTACGCCGCCCGGTTCAAACTAAAAAGGAGATGAAACAATAATGAGTATGGTAAAAACAGTCGTTTCACGGCCAGTAACATTTTTGATAATTTTCGCACTCCTTATAGGACTTGGGTTTTTCGCGCTTGCCAATTTGTCAATTGACCTTTATCCCGAAATAAATCCTCCGATTTTACTTGTAATTACTACTTATTCCGGCGCGGGGCCTGAAGAAGTTGAGCGTTCAGTTACGCGCCCGCTGGAAGCGATTCTTTCCGGCGTGTCGGGCCTTGAAAAAGTTACTTCCACTTCAAGCAAGGGTTCCAGCATGATAATAATGGAATTCACTTACGGTACAAATATGTCTGATGCTGCCAACTCAATACGCGACGCGCTTGAACGCGTCAGAAACGCTATGCCGACCGGCGCGCAGACTCCGATGATCTTTAAATTTGATCCTTCAATGATTCCGATTATGGGACTCATGGTAATGTCAAATAAGCGCACTCCCGAAGAATTAAGAGAGATTTCCCAGGATACAATTGTACCGCGTCTTGAACAGATACCCGGCGTCGCCACAGCTTCTGTAAACGGAGGCAGAGAAAAAATAATCCGCGTGGAAATCCCCCAAAATCGCCTTGAAGCTTACGGCCTTACAATTATGCAAATTCAACAGATGCTATTAATACAGAATATGCAGACAGCGGCGGGAACAATTATTGACGGCGGATTGTCCTACATACTGACAACAATGGGTGAATATACATCATTGGATGAAATTAAAAACACTGTAATTTCCTACAAGGGCGGCGGGCTTTCGGGAACACAAGTTGAAATGCCTCGCCAGATTTATCTTCGCGATCTTGCCGATGTTTATGAAGATTACCGTGATGAAACAAGCCTTGTATATGTAAACGGTCAGTCTGCCGTTATGTTGCAGGTACAAAAACAAAGCGGAAAGAATTCTGTACAAACGGCAAAAGATTTACGCGCAAGGCTTACCAGAATGACAAGGGAGCTTCCTCCTGATATTAAAATAACCGAACTTTTTAACACAACCGATATTGTGGAAAATTCGCTTAATCAGGTAACATCAACGGCGTTCAGCGGAGCGGTGCTTGCGATAATAATTCTTTTTATTTTCCTGCGCTCGGTAAAACCGACATTAATAATCGGAGTTAGTATTCCCATTTCAATTATCATTACCACAATGACAATGTACTTTGCAGGACTCACTCTTAACCTGATGACTATGGCGGGACTTGTTCTGGGAATAGGAATGCTGGTTGATAATTCAATTGTCATTCTGGAAAATATTTACCACTACAGGGAGAAAGGCGCTAAACTTCACACGGCAGCCGTACTGGGCTCATCGGAAATGATAGTCGCGATTGTAGCTTCCACCATAACAACCATTTGTGTATTCGCTCCGATGGTCATGTTCCAGGGACTGCTGGAAATGGCAGGAGAGCTTTTCGCAGGCCTTGCCTTTACGGTTGTAATATCGCTTGGCATATCTCTTTTAACAGCGATATTCCTTGTTCCGGTGCTTTCAAGTTATGTCATGCCGCTTGTTACGCGAAAACAAAAGCCGCTTAAAGGCGTACTTGCCGTAGTTGACTCCTGGTTTGAGCGTTTTTTTATCTGGCTTGAAAATATGTACAAGGGAGCCGTAAAAAAAGTCCTTAAACACAAATTGATTGTTATATTTCTTCTGCTTATTTTACTTGTTATAAGCTTTGCGCTTATTCCGATAATAGGCTGGGAATTCATGCCTCAGCAGGAAGATGACAATGTCAGTATTTCGGTAACACTCCCTATGGGTACTCCTCTCAGTGAGACAGAATCCATTTTAAAACAGATACAGATTATCGTAGAAAGAGAAATAAAAGGGTACGAAAGAATTGTCCTTCAGGCAGGCGGCGGCGGCTTTATGGGTATGGGCGGCAGCAGCAGCAATTCAGGTTCTCTCAGAATTAACCTGCCTGAGTACTCAAAAAGAATAGAGAGCGCGAATGAAATAAGAGACATAATGAGGCCTTTTATGAACCAGTTCCCCGGTGTAATTGTTTCCATGAGCGGCGGCAGAGGTATGAATTTTGGCGGCGGGAGTTCCGTAGACATTGTCCTTCGTACGGACGATCTTGTAAAAGGCAAAGCAATGGGCGAAAAGATTGCCGCCGTACTTAAAGATAAAATGTCAGACTATGTAACAGAGCCGCAAGTCGGGTTAAGGGACGGACTTCCCCAGTATGAAATAATTATTGACCGCGAGAAAATGTATGCGCTCGGACTTAATACCAGTACAGTAGGAAACGAAATTAAGGCGGCAGTTGACGGAGTAACGGCGACAAAATACAAAGCGGGCGGCAAAAATTACGATGTTATTTTGATTCTGGCGGAAGCGGATCGCAGTACACTGCCGGCTCTGGATCATATTTTTATCAACAGCCAAATGGCGGGAAGAGTTCCCCTTTCCAGCTTTGTAAGATATAAAGAAGGAACAGGCCCTCTTACAATAAACCGCGAAAACCAAAGCCGTATAATTCACGTAACGGCAGGAGCTAAACCGGGCGTAAAAATGAACGATATGCAGGCAAGAGTTGAACAGTTAATAATGTCGGAAATTCCCATTGAAGACGACGTAATTATTGAATACGGCGGCGATAACGCCGAGATGGTAAAAATTTTCACGCGTTTTATTTTTATCTGTATTGTAGCCATATTCCTCGTGTTCGGCGTCATGGCTTCTCTTTTTGAATCGTTCCGAGATCCGTTTATCATCATATTTACGATTCCCCTCTCATTAATCGGCATAGTCGCAATTTACCTGATTACCGGAACCATATTTAACGTACTGACAGCGGTAGGCCTTCTTGTATTGATAGGCGTTATTGTAAATAACGGTATTGTACTCGTTGACTATACGAACCTTCTGCGTAAACGGGGGTATTCACTTAATGACGCATGTATAGAAGCCGCCGGAAACAGGCTGCGTCCCATACTGATGACCACCTTAACTACAATTCTCGGATTACTGCCGATGGCTTTCTTCCCCGGTGAAGGTTCCGAACTTGTAGCCCCAATCGGTAAAACCGTTCTCGGCGGCCTTTCATTCGGTACTTTAATGACGCTGTTCCTTATGCCTACAGTTTACGCGATAATGAACAAACGTTATGACGCGCGTAAGGCAAAGGCGCAGGCAAGACGGGAAAGAATAGCGGCAGGCGAAAAACGTTCAAAAATAAAAGAAACCGTTATCGCCAGCATTGTTAATACGGCAGATATGGGAGAAAACCTATGATTCGCATAGAAATAATTGCCAATCAGTCAGTCGAGGAAAACATCCATGAAGCGCTTGAAAAAGAACAGGCAGGCAAGTTCTACACCAAATACCCCAATATATTCGGCGTGGGCTCTTCAGGCCCGCGCATGGGTGACGCTGTCTGGCCTGAAAATAATTTCGCGCTTGTAATCTGGTGCCAAAAAGCGGAAGCCATTGCCATAAAACGAGCCGTTGATTCGGTAAAGAAAAAATATCCCAACGAGGGAATTAAATTTTTCTGGCATGGGTAAAAGCAGGTATCAAAGAAACTGAAGTTTTTAGAGATAGATTTATTTTAATTCCGTATCTATCTTGCTCTGCAAATTATGCTGTATATATTTGCGGATTTTAGCTTTTACTTCAGAATCAATCCGCTGAGTAAATAACATTACATATATCTTTTCACTTTCAACAACCCTTGAGCCGAATACAACAGCCTCTACTTTAAGAAGCATACTTTGTAACCTTATCTGTATATTTTTAACAAGCTCATTTTTGGCAAGGTTGGGATCATTATCAAAAACACATGAAATCCCTACAACGCTGACATCCTTTATATCCCCGCTTATAATACCTCCGCCGAACGGCATATTCATTTTTGCGGTTGATTCATCTTTTGTTGAAGCGCGCAGGTATTTTCGCCGGCCTTTAACATTCAAACTATTTAAGGTGTCAATAATTTTATTGATAAACCCGCTCATGTCGACTTTTAAAGGTGTGAACCCGCACGGTATTTTATACTTGTTAAACCTGTCGTGCATTTCATCACTGGTATCCGAAGTAAAAATTCCGACTTTTACTTCATTATGAGCGGATAATTTTTCTGAAAACCATTTTTCCCATTCCTTTTTTTGCATCTTTTCATCAATATTGACAAATAAAAGTGAATCGGGGTATTTTTCCAGTACTCTTAAAATCTGGACATGATTTTTAATTATATATACTTCATACTCATGCTGTGCCAGTTCCGTGATTATTTGGTTTTGTACAGACGCGGTAGGATATAAAAAGAACACTTTTTTTCCGTTTATATCAGATGTATTATTTACAGGTGTATTATTTATATTCGTATTATTTGCGTCGCTCATAATACGTAATTTTAACAAAAAAAGAATTAATATTCAACAGTAAAAACAACAGTTTGCTCCTCATTCCCGTTTCGGACACTAAGTGTATTTATTCCCGTCATACGAGGTAAATAAAAAACAAACGGGCGCTTTACGCGGATTATGTTGCCGTTATGGGTCACAAGCGATTCGTCGTTTTCCCCACCGATTATTTCAACCGGTATATCGTCCATTCCAATACCCGGATTTGTAAGGTAAACAAATCCGCCGCGAGGGCTTACAATTTCCAAAGGCCGTGAAGCATAATCAATTGCCCCCTGTCTTTGCGCTCCCTTAAACCATGACTGATACTCGGCAGGAAATACAGTAACGCTTCGGCCGTTTACAATTTGGTGCCATGTACAAAACGTATCGTCATCACCGGACTTTACATATTCGTTAATAACAGAGAGACAGGCATCCGTAGGCGTCATGCCTGAAAGAGCGCAGACACGCTTTAACTGCCAGTGTTCAGGCGCCGGAAAATCGGGAATGTACATTCCTCGCCTTTCTTCCAGCAAAACAAGAGTATCACGAACTATCGCGGCGGGAATGGAACTGCCTGTTTTGCCGATAACGGTTTCTCCAGTGAAGTTTCCCATCCAGACACCCACAGTGTATTTTTGAGTCGCGCCAAGGGCGACAATGCTCTGATACTGATTGGCCGTCCCTGTTTTAAAAATAGCCGGAAAAGAAGTTCTGAAATTTCTCGCGAAACCGAACGCAAGTACACGCGCATTTGAATCTGATAAAAAGGAACAGATAATTCTGGACGTATCCACGGAAAAAATCCTTTTTCGCGATTTATCCTCCCGCTTCTCCGCAGTCTGTAATTCCCACGTTAACGGCAAAAAAACGCCGTCCCTCGGAAAAACGCTGAAAGCCCTTACCAGTTCCAAAAGACTGACAGGAGCATTTCCAAGCGCCAGACCTAATCCGGCGTCTTCCGCTGAACTTTCCAGGGAATCAAAGCCAATCGATAAAAGTAAATCAGTGTAATTTCTTACACTCAGCCTGTAGAGTAAATATACAGCGGGGATATTAAGACTTGACGCCAGAGCAGCGCGTAGCAGCATTGGGCCGTTGTACCTCTCGTTAAAATTGCGGGGGATATAAATCTCACTTTCACCGTAAGTCATTTGTATGTCCGCCATTACATCGGTCGGCTTAAATCCGTTTTCCAGAGCCATAGCGTAAAGAAAAGGTTTCATGCTGCTTCCCGGTTGATTAAGGGCAAGCACGCCGTCAACCTGACCCGCGTCTACAGTGTTAAAAAAATCGGCGCTCCCGACCCATGCCAGAATTTCTCCCGTCTCGTTGTCAATCACAATACACGAACCGTTTGTAAGCCGTGAAGAATAATATCGCGTAACATTTCCCGCTATTGCGTTTTCAAGATAATGCTGCAGGGAGAGGTCTACGGAAAGATAAACTTCATTTTTTGTATTACTGCCGTTAATATTGCGTATTAAATGAGGCAGTTCGATAGGATACTCAAAACGCCTTGCGGAAGAAAAAACAAATTTCCAGTCATCATCGTTTATTTGAGTAAGTAACGGCTGATTTTTTGACAGTCCCTCAGAGCGGACAAATCTTTCATGTAATTCAGAAGCTGCGGCAATACAGGTTTCAGGGTTCTCAAGCGGATTGTACATTCCCGGCCTTCTGGGAATTACCGCGAGACAAAATATTTGAGCGGGAGAAAGCATTGAAATATCACTTGCGAAAAAAGTTCTTGCGGCCGAGGCAACTCCTTCGGTATTAAACCCAAAAGGAAGCGAAAGCAGGTATAATTCCAGTATTTGCTCTTTTGACAGCCTGGCTTCAAGCCGCAGAGCGTTAAGCATTTCTCCGATCTTGCGCAGAATAGTCTGATGTTTCTTGCTCTGCTGCACAATGTCGGACTGCCCGTTATCTGTAATTATCCTGGCAAGCTGCATTGTTATCGTACTCGCTCCGCTTACCCTTCTTCCATGCGCAATGTTTTGAAATAAAGCCCGTATCATGGAAACGCCGTCAATTCCAGAATGCCTGTAAAAGCGCCTGTCTTCCGCAAATACAAAAATTTCCCTTACCTGCCGGGGGAATTCAACCGGGTTTTCCCTTCGTAAGCCTTCTGAAAGAGGCGTTATCTGCAAAAGGAGACCGCTGCGGTCATAAAAACGAACACTGTTCGGACGCGCCAGAAAATTCTTCAAATCAGGATAGGGAGAAAACTTTAAAACCAGCCAAAACAGGGCAAGAAAACCTAATACAACCGCAAGCACACGAATAATTAAAAGCTTCGTTCTGCTTGCTTTGTTCCCAGAAACAAATTGTTTTATTCGTTCAAAAAATTTATTCAATTGTGTAAAGAAGTCCCCTGCTGCGTCCGAAAATTTCAGGTTCATACATACACTCCGCCTGAACAGAAGGCGTAGGATATACTCCCCTCCTCGAAGTACGGAAAAGGAAACTTACGGTATCTTCACCTTTTTTAAACTGATCCCAGAAATATTGAATTTCATTATCCATAATAACCTGATGACTAAGCCATGATTTTCTTGTTTCCTCAACGCCGCTCGTACCGCCCCTGTCTTCATAAGAAGCAGTCGTTACAAACGCCGCGTCAAGAATTTCCGCTCCTGATGGAACAGGAACTCGTAACGCTAGGTATGTACGATCCCGGCTTGAAGATACCCTTACTCTTGCGCGGTAGGTCTTTCCGCTTTTAAGAGCAGTTCCCTTTATTTCCGTTCCTGTGTCAATGTCGTAAATACTCATAAAAACTCCAAGCCCTTCATCGCGGAAAGACTGAAGTTCAGACGGTATCGCGTAACGCAGGGACGCTGTATAGTAAATATTTCCCGTACCATTTCTGTCAAACTTTAAAGTCTGCGTACGATCCCTCGGCAGACCGGACAAGGGGGAGGCTGTAAAATCAAATGTTCCCATAACGGGCTTAGCTCCAAGCCCCTTGAATGTCCCTTTGAGCAGCTCAGCTCCAGCAAGCGTAACACTGCTGTTCACATTGATATTTTCAAGTTTTTCTTCCCTGATTAAAGCGTCTACCGCTGTTAAAACACGGACAGTTACCGCGGTATTCTGCCAAAATCCTGTTCCTGAACGCTTGGTCTCCAGCAGTGAATATAAAAGCCTTGTATTAATATTATCTCCGGGAAACTGTCCCGCAAAGAACTGTAACGCAAGCGCAAGCTGTTCTATATTACCACCGTAAAAAAATGAACGAAGCCGATCCAATGGGTCAGTAATATCAGCTCCCCTTGCTGTAAGCCTGATCAAGTTCCGAAGGCGGGCGGCGGTATTTTCAGCCTGAGCGTTCTGCCCCAAAGCCCGGTAAGTCATACCGGCAAAGGCAAGCACAGAAGGATCAACATTGTCACGGCTCAATATTTCAGCTAACTTTGACGTATCAATTTTTTCACCCAAAAGAGCGAATACATAAAGCATATAACTCTGTAAATACGACTGATAATAATACGATGACGAATTGCCCTGCCATTTTTGCGTTTCCTGATACTCACGGTTAAGGTAAGCGACAAGAGCTGAGACATTCAGGGAAGAAGGTACATTTATGTTCTTTGCTTTTGCAATCGCGATAATGTGAGCAATTCGAAGGCTCACATAAAAATCCGCTCTTGTGCCGGAAGGCCAGTAGGGGAAACCTCCGCCTGAAAGCTGCGTTTGCGCCCATGATCTTAGCTCATTTTCCGCTACACGGCGCGGATCTGAAACATCGCTTTTAAGATTGAAAGCGTCAATATATTCACTGAAAACAACAAGAGGCATCATAGCCGCGCTGCGTTGTTCCATGCACCCGTAAGGATAACGGAAGAGGTAGGTAACAGCGGAATCAAGCAGGCTTAAACGGGTAGCGTCAAGGGAAACTGTCAAGCTGCCGACTCCGTTATCTGCAAACGACGGTATAACCAGACCTTCGCTGGCTGTGTCACGTTCAACCGTACCCGTAGTTGTAACGTTTTCCGTTACATAAGGATGCTCAATTTGCATTTCACGAACGAGCCTTTCATTTAAAATGTCAGACCTTACCGTAAAATTCAAACTGACATATCCCTCCTTTACAGCGGCTACATCAAAGTAGACGATTGTATTTTCGCCGCTTTTTACAGTTACGCGCTTCTCGGCGGTTCCGTCTACAAAAGCCTGTCCTTTTACTTTGGAAAACCCGCTTGATGTACCGGCAGGCAACGGAGCGTCTATATCAAGCTTTATTGTTAGTGTATGCGAAGATGAATCAAGGTTTGTAATCAGAACTCCGGCTTCGGCAGTATCTCTTTCCCTAAGCCTTCTCGGCAGAACCTCGCGCACATTTATTTTATTCTGAGCGGCAATTTCCGTTTCTTTCAGAGCGAAAAGATCCCCTCGTACTCCAAAAACTGTTACCCTGTACGTCGTAAGATTATCAGGCAGTTTAAATTTGCAGGTAACTTTTCCGTTAGCGTCTGTAATAAGCATAGGCTCAAAAACAGCGGTAGGGTTAAAATCCTTGCGTTCTTCTATTTTACTGTCGCTTTCAGCGTCTCCGCCCGCAAGATTTTTGACGCTGTAGGTAACAGGGTCCATTAACATAGCGCGGGAATCGCCGCCGGCGGCAAAAAGCCTGAAATTGCTCTCCGAATAAAAATAATCAATTGGGTCAGGCACATGGTAATTAATAAGATCAAGCACTCCTCGATCTACCGCCATAAGGGTAAGTTCGGCATTAGGTAAGGGTACTCCGTCCCTTTTTGCGATCAGCGTCATAGTAACTTCATCGCCCGGACGGTAGGTTTTCTTGTCGCTTTCAACCTGCACGGAAAAAGCCTTTGTACGAGGATTCACGCTTAACCGCGTTACGCCATAATATCCCTTCGGCTTGTCCAAATCAGGACTTCCGTATTCATGAGACGGAGCGCCTGAACGCACAGAATAGGATGAAACAGCCAGATAAACCACAGGCACATAGTTACGCGCAATCGGAATATCCAAAACCGTGACGGATTCATTTAAATAACGCACTTCTTCCGTATATATACCGTCCCGTTCTACGGTAATAAGGTAAGAGCCTTCAGGCAGTGAGCTTTGAAGCAGTACTTTAGCAGTATCGCCCGGCTCATAAATATCTTTGTCGGGAGTAAGCCTTATCTCCTGAGGGCTGCTCATATTCCAGTAACCGCCTGAACCTGTAACATAAAATGTAAGTTCTGTAAGGGCCGTTCTTCCTTCCCTGTCCCGTGATGTTACGCGAAGAATATGAAAACCCGCCTTTGAAGGCCTAATTTTTAAAGAACCGCTGCCATTGCGGATATTTACCGTTTGAACGCCGTCAGCTACCTGCTGGGAAGTATACTCGTCATAAATGTATCCGTTTACCCCCCTTTGCTGGATACGCCGCCATTCCTCGCGTAAAAGCTCAACTTTTAACTGTCCCGCTCCTTCTCCGCTCTGCAAAAACAATTCGTTATTCGAAGTTTTTTCTCCGTTTACGTTTACTGTAATGTAATCAACGGAAACTTCCTGCCCCGCTCGGCTAAACCCGCCAGCACTTCTGTAAAGACCGATATAAAAACTTGCGGGATGCACAATTACAGACCTGTAGGCCGTAACCATCTGATTGCTTATATCAGTAACTCTCGCTTCAGCCTGATAAATATACGGAGCGCCTGTTATTTTACCGCCGCCTGTTTTCTGGCTAAGGCTTGCTGTCCCCTGCCCGCTTAACATTCCGCTTTGAGAACCTGTATACCGCTTACTGTCCCAGTCGCTGCGAGGACCAAAAACATATCCCTTTGTTTCAGTGTTCCGCGGACGGAAAACTGTCATTTCCTCAAACCACGCGCCTTCCCATGAAGCGCCTGAAAGACTGCCGCCTGAAAGGTAAGTTGCCTGTAAATTCAGATTTACGTCATCTCCCATAATAACAGGAGCGGGCGGAGATGAAAGAACAGCCTGAAATTTCAATCGTTCAAAGAACGCAACCGTTATGGGAACATTGGCGATTATTTCACCTTCCTGCTCAGTTCCTCTCCTGTACACAAGCCTGTAGGAACCCGGAACAGTATCTTCGGGAATGGAAAGTTGACCGTGAAAGCTTCCCGATTCGGTTGTGGTTCCGGAAGAAGAAACAACTTTCCTGGGTTTGTAAGTATCTTCTTCCAGTACAATATTGTAATTTCCTTTGTAAATTGTATACATACTCAGCGCTTTTGAACGGTCAACACCGCGGAATGTAAGAACCTCTCCCGGTTTGTAAAGACCCCGATCGGAAAACATAAAAGCCATAGGAGTAATTTCTTCCGCGCGTTGAGGGGTAGCGGATGAAACTCCAAATCTCCAGGTGTTATGCGAAGAAGGAATGAATACAGCCTTGTCGCCGTCTTTTTCCGCGTATACAAACGGCGTATCAAATCCCTGCCATATATTTTTGTTCTCCGTATTGTTACGCAAAACTGAAGGTTCCATTCTAAGTATCGCAAGTCCGTTTTTATCAGTTAACGCTTCTGCGTAATGTTCAATATTAAACAAATCACGGCCGGCGTTAACATCAATATTGGGAAGCATTTTTACAGCGGCGCCTTCAACAGGCTTACCGGTAGAAAGGCTTGTAACAAGAACTACAGCCTTGTTAAATCCGTACCGTACAGTCATTCCAAGATCAGTAACCTGAATATTATAGCTGTTATTTGTTCTTCTTTTTCCCGCGCGAGTTGTGCCATCTCTTTGCCATTCAACAGTGAGAAGCTCAATTTGACTGCCAAAACCGACAAAGCCCCTGCCTTTTTCATTAAGATACGGCGAAAGATCAATTAATTCAAATTGTCTTGTGTTGGCTTTTCCGGGAGTTAAATTAATATACGAAGCGTTATCCCAATATTTTGACCATGGGTTTTGCTTCGCTTGCAACATATAACTTGAATTTTCGGTTATATTTTTATATTCAAAAATATAAAACGGCGGAAACTGCGCTTCCAGCATAACCTGCTGTCTGTAATCCGGAAATGTTAAGTCACCCTGCGGCAGCGGCTCATCAGGTACTACAATATTGCAGGAATAAGGCTCGCTTAATTTTCTGCCGAATACGTCTTCTATGCCTGTGCCGATTTTTAATATAAAACGGTCTTTATAAGTTACCGGCAGGTTGTAAATCCGCAGTATGTTTCCGGACACTTCAATATTATCATTGCCGAAAGCCATCGCAGGCTCAATGCTGATATTGTTACGCACATTATTTTCATTAAGCGAATGGCTGAAATACACTTCCACAAGATTACTGTATTTACCGTAACCCGTTCTTCTCTCATGTTCTGTTACCCTGAAAGGACCGGGAGTTGAAAAGCGGAAAGCCTGATCCGTTTCGGTTCCCCTGCTCCCCCCTTTTGATCTCGCTCCCTGTTTTAAAACAATACTTATCTGCGTATTAAAGTCTATAATGTCCTGAATCTCAGCCGTAATTTTATATTCATTTTCCTGCTTAAGGTTATACTTTTTTTGAGTTCCCCCCGCTGTTATTTGCAAATATTGACTTATATCCGCAGCCTGCACAGGATAGTTAAATTCAAGACCAATCTGCTTTGCGGCCTCCGGCGGCACATTGTTATTATCAAAACGCATATTTGTGTTTTTTTTGAATTCCTCGCCTGGAGTAACATATTTTATTTTTAGAGTTTCCGTATTAAAAGAAAAAGTTCTTTCACCTGAAATCCTGTTCCCGTAAATGGACACAGCGTTATTTGCAACTGTGATTGTATAGACCTGCTGGGCCTGACAGGGTTCTTCTCCCTCAAAACTTAGAAAACCTGTTCCGTACCAGCGAAACGAACCTTTAACGGAAGGGCTTATGCTTACCACAGACGATGTCGGGCTCTGTTCGCCAAGACTCGCTAGAGGAATCATCGGCTGAGAAAAAACAACATAGATTGACGGACGTTGAATTGCGGAGGAATAATCCCCTCTAGGCCCCCAGTCAATAACAGTAAGCGGCTCCGTATTGGAAGAAGAAACCTGTCCTTCACGTAAAGCAGCTTCCTGAGCAAGACGAATCTCCTGTATCCTGGCGCTTTCACGCGCCGGATCAAAGTAAACAGTTTTATATTCCGATAATTTCCTTAAACCTCCGCCTATAACGCTTCCCTGTGAGTTTGCGGACGCCGTACCGGGTTGGGCTTGAATTTTTAATAACTCAACTTCGTTTTCCGCTTCCGCTTTTAAAGGGCGGTAATCAAGCGTAAATGCGGCATCAATAGCCGCGTTATTCACCAACGGCCTTGATTGCGAACCATCAAGAATATAGTCGTCCACATTCATAGGTAAAGCGGGAATTTCTTTAACATTGTTTTTCTTACAGCCAATGCAAAAACATGCTGTAAAAAGTAAAATTATTATGTAAAATTTTCTCATTATTATTAACTCCGTGGAAATTATAACATATATTTGCGTACCTGTAATTGACAGTCATACAACAATAAATGTACAGTCATGATATGGGCGAGTATCACATCAACGGCGGCGTTCCCTTAAACGGAACAATTAAAGTCAGCGGCAATAAAAACGCCGCCCTTCCCTGCATAGCCGCAGCTCTTCTTACAGATGAGCCTGTTATTTTAAAGAATATTCCCGACATTGAAGATGTTCATGTCATGCTTGAAGTGTTTATCGCGCTTGGCGGAGAAGTTGAAACACTTGCCCCCAATACCCTGAAACTCCGCCTTCTTAACATTAAGGCCGCAGAAATACCTCAGGAACAGGCAAAAAAAATAAGAGCTTCAATTCTTTTCGCAGGCTCGCTTCTTGCAAGATCGGGGAAAGTAATCCTCCCGCCACCCGGCGGCGACGTTATCGGAAGAAGAAGGCTTGATACTCATTTTCTGGTACTTACGGAATTGGGTTCAAAAGTAAAAATAGGCGACAACTTTACATTTACCGCAAAAACCCTTACAGGAGCGGATATTTTTCTTGATGAAGCGTCTGTTACGGCAACGGAAAACGCAGTAATGGCGGCTGTCCTTGCGAAAGGAAAAACAATTTTAACAAATGCCGCAAGCGAGCCTCATGTTCAGGATCTTTGCAAAATGCTGATAAAAATGGGAGCGCAGATAGAAGGCATTGGCTCCAATATTCTTACAATCACAGGGGTAAAAAAATTATCCGGCTGCGAGTTTGAAATTGGAGCGGACTTCATGGAAGTCGGTTCCTTTATCGGCCTTGCCGCAGTAACAGGAGGCGATCTTCATATCGAAGGCGCGCGGCATGAAGATATGAGACCCGCCAAAATCGCACTCGGTAAGTTGGGGATTGTCTGGGCGCATGAGGGAACAGTTATCCATGTTCCTAAGAACCAAAGCATGGAAGTAAATCACGATCTCGGCGGTATGATACCAAAAATAGACGATGCTCCCTGGCCCGGATTCCCGCCTGATCTTATCAGTATTATTATTGTAGTCGCTACTCAGATAAAGGGAACCGTCCTTGTTCATGAAAAGATGTACGAGTCGCGTATGTTCTTTGTAGACAAACTGATTGGCATGGGCGCAAGAATCGTGTTATGCGATCCCCACCGTGCCGTTATTTCAGGGCCTTCAAAACTGCACGGCACGGAGCTTATAAGCCCCGATGTACGCGCGGGAATGGCCATGCTCATTGCCGCAATGTGCGCGGAAGGAAACAGCGTTATTCGCAATATATATCAGATTGAAAGAGGTTATGAGCATCTTGAAGAAAGGCTTTCATCGCTTGGAGCGCGCATAAAAAGGCTTGAATAGACAACTAATCCTCATAAATACCTTATTTCATAATATTCTTCCATAAATTCTATTTTATACAACATTCATTAACAAAAAAATCCTTATATTTTACTTAAAGGACGAGGCACGCAAAGATGACAATGGGTTCCGTCAAATCATCAAAAATATTCGCCAACAATAATTTCCTTTTCTTTTCCTGTATCCTTTTCCTTATTATTGCCTTGTCGGCTATTACGGCATACTCAATTTCCGCGCGTCAAATCAACCGTTCTTTTATTGAACAACAGCTTTCCATAGCGTCTGAAACAATACGGCTGCGTTTGGCAACTGTGGTAGACAGCGAGCTTGCCCTTATGCTGAAAATGGCGGATACCCCGGTAATCCGGCAGTATTTTATGAATCCTTCTGATCCGGTTCTTAAATCCCGGGCGGATGATGAATTTGTCATTTATAAGGAACATTTTAAAAATAAAATACTTTACTGGATTAATGACGTGGATAAAATATTTTATTCAACAGGAAATGATCCGTACGTTGTCAATCCTGATGATCCCAAGAATTATTGGTACAATTTAACATTATACGAAACAGAAAAATATATTTTTAACATTAATTATAATCCTGATTTGAAGCGAATCTATCTTTGGGTCAATGTTCCGGTATTTGTCATGGCAGAGACAGGCAAAAAACCTATAGGGTTTATCGGCACAGGCGTAAACCT
>Ga0268262_10003370_pt1 | contig 17374 bp, 7 predicted proteins | sample TergutNc150P3_FD_190354 | JGI IMG/M metagenome (GOLD analysis project Ga0268262, IMG submission 190354) | Nasutitermes corniger P3 segment gut microbial community from laboratory colony in Florida, USA - Nc150 P3 (SPAdes) (version 2) | ecosystem: Host-associated > Arthropoda: Insects > Digestive... | reverse complement strand
GGGTTTCGCATTGGAAACCACCGAGATAAAGGTTGATTTTCCCGCATTGGGAAATCCCACCAGTCCCACATCTGCCAAGATTTTCAATTCCAAAATCTTCCATTCCTCCGTGCCGCTTTCCCCGGGTTGGCAGAAACGCGGTGTCTGATGCGTTGCCGATTTGAAATGCACATTGCCCAAACCGCCCCGTCCGCCTTTCAACAACACGATTTCCTGTTTATCGTACATGATTTCAGCGTCTTGCTCTTCGGTGTCCACATTTTTTACCACCGTCCCCAGCGGGACATCTACATAAACATCTTTGCCGTCTTTGCCGAAACACTGGTTTTTGCTTCCGCTTTCGCCGTTTTCGGCAAGGACATGTTTGGTGTATTTCAAGTGCAGCAGCGTCCACAATTGGGCGTTTCCGCGTAGAATTACATGTCCGCCTCGTCCGCCGTCTCCGCCGTCTGGACCGCCTTTCGGGGTCATCGCTGAACGTGCCAAATGTGCCGAACCGCTACCGCCTTTCCCAGACCGAAAAAATATTTTTACGTAATCTATAAAATTTTCGTTTCCCATTTTCTTATAATTAAGAGATGATATTTGGAGTAAACATAATAAACGGGTTTAATGAAAAAATATTGTAAAATAGTTGTAATACTTATTTTTTGACGAAATAAGCAAAACATAAAAAAATGGCATTATTAATATTTGTAGGCTTAATTATTTAAAAATCAGTCAAAAATAGGAAAAAATATATTGTTGTATTATGTACTTTTTAATTTATGCCTAGCACATACGCTTTTTCCTTCTAATGCGGTTGCTTCCAATTCAAGCATTTTGCTTTGATATTGTTCCTCTGTGATGCTAAGTTCCGCAAGTTTATCCTTTTTTCAATCTCTGCATTTATAGCATCTATTTTCAATTGCGATGCCTCTTGAAACTGAATAGCACCACCACCTGCAATAATTGCCCTATTCTATGCATCTTTTGCTTGTTGGTCTAATTCTGCGAATTGTCGGTCAAATTCGCCACGCAGTATTTTTCTTATCCGTTTTTCTGCTTATCCGTCTCTACTTTTTTAATTTACAATAATTTGTCTAATCCAAATTATTTCATTTCCGTTTAAACAGATTCGCAATCGTTTTCCCCCAATCGTCCAATTTTTCAATGCCGTCCAAAAGCGAAGGATTTTTCAAATCATTATTGGAATTGTCCGCCACGCCCGTCTGCATGGGGAACACCAAAATAAAATTGGTCGCCTGAAAATATTTATTCAGATAAGCAGGCATTTTGAGCATGTTCGCATGATAGGAGGGGTGGTCTTTTCGGCTCAATATCAAAATCAGATTGTCATCGTTTTTGATGTCTCGGGCAATGATAAGAAAATCTTCCCATTCGTCAAAAGTTCGAAATTCGCATTCTATGGGGTGTTTTTGGTTGATGTCCCTGATGCAGTTGAGGGTCTGTTCGGTGCTGTAAAACACAAGTTTAGTCCCCGTATTGCGTGCGATGTTCCACACTTTTATCAGCCAAAACGGAAAACCGATTTCCTTTTCGGCACGGTCGGGAACGACTATCAGATGCCGTTTGATGGTTGATAAAGGTTGTGTCGATTTGTAAATCAGCGAAGTAGTATTGCATTTTGTGAGAATGCCTTCGGTGAGGTTGCCGACAAAATTTTTGGAAAAACCTTTTTTATCTTCCAAACCAAGTATTAAATCGGTGATTTTCTGCTCTTTCACCACATTTGAGATGCCGTTTACAATATTCAAATCGTAACGCATCAATTCGTGGAGGTAAACATCTGCGGCAGAGGCGGTTTGGGCTGCTCTGTCCAAAATTTTCTTGGACTGTTTTTCGGCGGAATTCTTGTCCCCGTCAATCACATTCAGCGCAAACAGTCCCTTTTTGTTGGATTTTGATTTGACAATCAGCGAAAGATGAACCAATTCTTCCGTCATATCTACGCTGTTTGTCGCCACTAGAATTTTTTCCTGACTGTCTTCATTTTCTTCCGTTACATCGCCCGCTTCCTGCAAAGCAATGTTGTGCGCCCCGCGTTGTGTTACGAAAGAGGCGATGGTACAGGTGATTAAAATCATTAATATTGAGCCGTTTAGCACACTTTCATTCAACAACCGTTCGGGTTCAACAATTTCGCCAAGCAAAGCGGCAGCATCTATTTCGGGCTGATTTAATATAATATTGTATCCCACCAACACCGCTGCCAAAGTGGCGGCTGCCTGTGCGTTGCTCAATCCGAAAATCAAACGCCGTTCATCTGCCGAAAACCGAAATGTTTTTTGAGTGAGATAGGCAGCTACAAATTTGGAAACCGTTGCCACCAAAACCATAATTCCCGCAACCAGAATGGTTTCCGTATCTTTGATAAACATTCTGTAATCAATCAACATGCCCACGCCTATCAAAAAGAAAGGGATAAAGATGGCATTTCCTACAAAATTAATTCTGTTCATCAGCGGCGAAGTGTGCGGGATAAGCCTGTTGATAGCAAGTCCTACCAAAAAAGCGCCGATTATAGACTCAACACCCGCTCTTTCAGCGAGAAAACCACCCAGAAACACCAATGCCAACACAAAAATATATTGCGAAATGCTGTCCTCAAAACGTTTGAAAAACCAGCGTGCAATCATGCCGAACAACAAGACTATCACCAAGATAAAAACGGTTACCGAGATAGAAAGTTTTAACCAGAAAGTGCTGTCCACCACGCCCGTGGACATGCCCGCAATCACTGCCAGCACCAACAGCGCCAGCGTATCGGTAATCATTGTTCCGCCTACGGTGATGCTGACTGCACGGTTTTTGGTTACGCCGAGTTTGCTCACAATCGGATAGGCAATCAGGGTGTGCGATGCCAACATGCTTGCAAAAAGTATGGAAGTCGGTATCGTGAAATCAAGAAGATAATGTGCTGAACAAAAGCCTGTTATCATCGGAATGATAAAAGTGTACAACCCGAAAATGACGCTTTTTCCGCTGTTCTTTTTGAACTGTACGATGTCAATTTCCAAACCCGCCAAAAACATGATGTAGAGCAGTCCCACCGTTCCGAAAAGTTCGATGCTACTGTCCCTGTCCATTAAATGGAAACCGTGAGGACCGATGAAAACGCCCGCGATAATCAGTCCGATGAGGTGCGGAATTTTTATTCTGTTCAAAATCAGCGGGGCAAACAGAATGATAAACAGTATCAACGAGAAAATTAAAACCGGGTCTTTCAGCGGTAAAGCGAACTCAAAAGTCTTAAATAGTGTAAGCATTTTTTTTATTATATAATTAAAATGTAAAAAATCAAAAAACAAGAAACAAAAACCTTGTTTTGCAAAGATACAATTTTTAATTGAAAATCAGTACAAAAAAAGGTTAAAAAAAATGGATTGAAAAATTTTTAAAAATATTCCAAAAAAAACCTGAAAAAAGTGTTGATTTTTTGAAAAAAAAATTGTATCTTTGTAAATTGTTGTTTTTGAGGGGGAAAAAATTTTTCTCCGCTGACAACATTTTCGATAGATTTTGCGTCTAAGAGTTAAAGAGTAATAAATAAAAATGTTCATTTTAAAATAAAAAAGAGATGAGAACGAAAAAGAAAATTTTAGTAATGGGATTGTTCCTTGCGATAGTGGGGTATGCTGAAGGGCAGATTGTGGACTTTCAGTACGATTATAGAAATGCGAACAATAGCGGAAGATGTGTTTATCCCAGTCAATCTGTAACGATAGATTTTACAAACACAAGTCCCACGCTGGCAGGGGTTACCTCCTTTGATTGGAATTACGGCGACGGCAGTATTCACGGCACGGGTCAAGATGGATTCCACACGTACACAGTTGTTGGGAGTTATGTTGTAACGCTAACCATGACGTTTAGCAGCGGGATAACGCGGACAATTTCGCACACGGTGCAAGTTTACGCACCACCATCGGTAACATTTACGGCAAACAAAGACACCGTTTGTCCAGATGAAGTTATTAATTTTACTTCTTCGCTTGTTCCGCCGACAAGTTCTGTGGGTCTAACTTACGGATGGAATTTTGGAGACGGGGGATTTAGCAACCTCCCAAACCCGCCCTATGCCTATGAGCATGCTTCAAACCAAGACCTTTATTCGTACACAGTTAGATTAACTGTTACGGATGCCAATCAGTGTGAAAATGCTTATGAATTGCCTGATATGATTACTCTGAGGCGGAGACCTGTTGTGGATTTTTCAGTTCCAGACCCCGCAGGTTTGAAACAGGGTATATTTGTTGATTGCAATGATAATCCAGATGTTAATCCGAGTGTTGTTCAGTTTACAAATTTGACAGATGCACAACCCCTGAGAGGGACGCATACCTATACATGGGATTTTCATGCTGACGGCTCTCATCTTTCCAATCAGCAAGACCCTTCGTTTGCTTACCCTGAAGGACTTTGGGATGTAACATTGACTGCTGTAAGCATTCAGGGCTGTTCGGCTTCTATAACGAAATATGCTGTTATTTCTATTGTTGATTTTAAAGCCACTTATATTATGCTTAACCAAGCAGGAACTTCCAGCGATAACAAGGCGGTTTCTTTTTGTACTGCCCCTGCCGTCTTAAATATCACAGGTGCAGACCCATTTGCCGACTATTTTTTCGACATGGGAAATGGTTACGAATGGTACGGAACTCAACCATCTATAAGAGCATCTACATATGAGATTTCAAATATGGCTTATATGATACGAGCTAAAGCGACGCACCGTTTGGCAGGATGCGTTGTATGGGATACCATTATGGTATATGTGTATGACAAAGTGCCTGCATTAAATGTTATTACAGATACCAATATGTGCGATACGAATTCATCTGTAATATTTCGAGATGCAACTGTGTATCCCAATATTATGACGCAGTTTGGTCCGCTTTACCAAGATTTTGGATTGGGAAACGTAAAGTGGAATTTTGGACACGGTTCTCCCTCAACTGCTACAGGCGACAGTGTAACACATCATTACAATGCTTACGCAACCTACCGAAGCGAGCAATTGGTAACAACACCTTACGGTTGCTTGTTAGACCCTGTTGAAACATTTATACACGTATTCAAATTATCGGCAATAGGCAAATTTGAAGTCCCTGCACCGCCAGCCCCGCCAGCAGGCTGTGTGCCTTTATCCGTGGTTATGGGAATAGACTCTTTAAAAACTTCCTCGCCTATTACGAACTTTATCTGGAGGTGGGATACGTGGCAGGTAAAAGATACATTGGGAATAGATACCCTTGATGTAGGAAGCAACCCTAATGCTGAACATGAATATACAGATACAGGTAAGTTTGTTATAAGTTTAATTTTGGTTAATGAACAGGGCTGTAGAGATACTGTTGTTGCGGGAGAGGCTCGCGTAGGTGCAAAACCAGTTAATAACTGGACTTACAAATATGAGGATAAATGCGCTAAAGAATTTAGTATTCAGGTAGAGGCTTATGACGAAATTGAATGGGAGTACAACAAAGTGTGCTATACTAATGGCGGCATGTTTACTCTTACTATAGGAAGGCATCAGTGGGAATGGGCTGCGGAATATTACGGAGATAAGATACATGACATATCTCTTGATCCTGGAGGAGGTATAAATCTGGTCATTTATGATACTGCATGGGTATATGGCAACCAAAAAATAGGTTGGCATTATAAGGAGACTACACCCTATAAGTATGATACTTTGAAAATTCTTTATGATACGCTATCGCGGAATCCTTTGAAAATAGATACCCTTTGTTTTTTATATCCGAGCAAATTCATAGGTGCGGCAGCCAATACGTGGCAATGGTGGGACGCTAATAACCCAATGGCTCCGATAGCCACAGTAGTTTCTCCCAGAACCTCTATAGCACCTACGGCGCACAAGCCGTATGGCTGTCAAGATGCTTTTTTGATACCCATGCATCATGGTTGTGCAGGCGAAAAAGTACAGATAGACTGTATTGGTTATCTGTGTCCCCCTGTTGCAACTATTGACAACCCCAAAGATAATATGGATGGGACAAAACCTGTTTTTTGTACGTATCCTACCATAAGTGCACAAACCTCATCTCCAGAGAATGGAGGAATGCGTTACAGGTGGTATATGGGTGATACGATAAACGGATTGTCTATTTCGCCAAACTTTACGACTACTAATGGTTTGGCAAGTGCTGGAGGAACACTATATGAAGCATTTACGCTTTTTCATCCAATTACGGGAGAACCTATTGTATTAGACAGTACAATGCATGATACTATTTATCACCCCGTAAGTACTAAGATAGACAGTGCGTTTATTGGCGGTGTATGGAAGTATGATACTACCAAGATAAGACTTTTAAGTCCGGGAATTCTTAACCCCGTACATGATTATGCACCTGCGGATAGTTTGCGGAAAGATACCAGTTTTTATGTATTCAAAAATGGAGGAGTCGTCCTTATCACATTATTAGTAGAAAATTGGGACTCTACAAGTAATGAGTTTGTTTGCCCGATAGAAATAGACGGTTGTAGAGGATTGCAAAATTCGGTATGGGTATCTATAAGTTCATTAGCGGCAGCAAGGGCAAAATGGGATGGAAAGACTTCGAAATGGGTCGATTCGGCTATGGTACTTACGGGTGGAACTTCGACAGGTTGGATAGATGTAGAGACAGGTGAGGAACTTATGGAAAATCAGGATACGTCTTGGATAGTTACAATATACGATGATATAAAATGTGATACAACCATTGTCCGAGATACTTCTCAATATGAAGGTTTTGACAGTATTACTGGACAGTGGCGTCCTATAAAATGGGATAAAACGCTGAATAAATGGGTTACCAGAGATACAGTATGGTATAAAGTAGCCAATTTTGCAAAATGCAGGTATGATGACTCCAGCCGGGTTGTATTTAAAACATACGATTCCGTACGTTGCAATTGTGGTGTTCAGCATCCTACTTACAACCGTTGTAAATACTGCAAAGATTCTGCAACGCAGGTCATACTTATTTCAGATGCTATTATGAACTTTATTGCAAGTGCAGATGTCTGTCAGGGCGATACGATAAGGTTTATAGATTCTACCTTTGCTAATGTAGGACTGGTCTCTTGGGGGATTAGACCCTTAGGATTGGAGTTGGGATTGGATTTGGTTAATATGCCTTCGCATCTGTGCGATGGCGTAGCAATGAAATTCAGGGCTGATACGGTGATAATTGACGGTGATACGCTTCTGCCAAATGCAGTTCGTAAACCTGTTGATACGCTTGACGTAGATGCGCTTGACCCTACGGATAAAGATGGAACTTTGGAAGCAGTTCTCTGTATGTGGCAAAATCGCGGTACACATCTTCCCATTATTCGTCCGCCGAAACCAACAGAAGGTTGGACAGTGCGTTTCAACTATCCCAATACCTACAAGATTGAACTTGTGGATATGTGCCTCTTCCAGTGTTTCCGTTATGATACGGTTTCCGTAAACGTATGGCCTCGAAGTACGCCTCAATTTGTAACCAGCAAATCGGCAGCGGGACCGTTTAATTCCAAAGTGGATACGCTGTGTTTGAACTCGGGCGATACCTTATTTTTGAAGGATGCGTCCACAACCGTAGTTCCTTTTGACACGCTTAAAATAGTAGATTGGAAGTGGGATTGGGACGGCTCTCCCAATGTCTTGACAGGAGCAAAAGACACATTTGCCATTCCCCAATATTCAGGTCCTACAGGTTTGAATTTAACAGTTACCAATGAAAAGGGTTGCGACTCTATGGTTAGAGTGCTTGAACGCGTTTTGGTAAACGAAGTGATGGCAAAATGGAGAATACAGGACAATTCGGGTAATGACATAAGAATGTTTTGTAATGGCGTGTCGGTGAATTTTACAAATAAATCAGAAGTATTTCCCTCTATAAACAATTCTGGGAAAACGTCCATGACTGCGAAATGGGACTTCGGAGACGGCAACATTGCCATGCAATATTTCAAAAGCGGGGAGGATCCTGTTATGTCCCATGTTTATATACTTACCGAGCCGATAAAGAAATTCCCTGTTACCATAGAGGCATGGGTGGACGGTACAGACTGTAAACATGTTTGGGTAGATACCATAACCATTGTCAATCCTATTGCCAACTTTACAGATAATGGACACGTATTCCCCTGCCCGGGACCTGTTGGAAAAGAAGTAGCTTTCATGGACTCTTCACAGGCTGCCCAGTACATAAAGTTGTATTACTGGGATTTTGGCGATACAAACTGTGCTGAAGAATTGCGAACTGCATTAGGAGCAGGGATGGTCAATGTTGTCCACCAGTATATGAGACCGGGTGTTTATACGGTAAGTTTAACGGTATGGGATACATTATTGGGTTGTTCTGACAACAAAACAAAAATCGGTCATGTTGTAATTGACGGTCCTTTAGGAAAATTAAAGTATGACCCTAAATCTGGTTGCGTACCGCTTGATGTTAAATTTCAAGCGAATATAGAAAAAGATTATAATAATAACCGTACCGCAGATTCTATATGGCTTGTTCCTGATGGCGATACAATAATAAGGAAGATAAGAAATGCAATGGACATAGATATTCCGTTTACTTATAAAACTCCAGGGGCATATCTGCCAATGATGTACATGTATAAAACAGTGAAGAATGCGGAGGGAAAAGAGGAAATGTGTATGGTAATAGACCATAGAGAAGACAGTGTTTACGTAATAGACCTGCACCCCAACTTTGTAACAGATTCGCTGGTCTGTTTGGACGTGGAAACGGATATGATAAATATCACAAGTGTAATTCCCGCGCATTTAATTTCCGATGCGGTACACTGGGAGTACGGAAACGGCAAGGATTTATGGATTTATGATTTGGATATATTTTCCAAAGATGGCAAATCCAAATACGACGAACCAGGTAGTTATCAGATTACATTAACCGAAACATACAAACTCTGTACCAAAGATATAACCCTTGATATTAACGTAATGCCCTGGCCCGAATTCCGCCTTATCCCATCCGATACGGTTGCCTGCGACGGTTTACCCGTTACCTTCTCCATCACCGAGGACACATTGGACGATTTGGCTGCCTCGCGGGTGAAAGCCTACGAATGGACTTTCGGAGCGTACGCAGACACTGCCTTCAAAGATACCACGGTTGCCATGACTTCCATAAAAAATAACCTACCAGGTTCATTGGAATTCAATGCCACCAATCTGTATCATTATCTGTTGAAAGTTACATTTACGCCGAAAAACTGCGTGAAAATATGGGAAGATTCGACTTACATCTATGCAAACAAATCTCCTAAAGCAGAATTTTCAACCACGCCCAATCCGCCAGAGGTGGAAACAGGCGGAAGCATAGAGTTCACCGACAAGTCCACAAGAGGAGATGCGGATATTGTTTCATGGGAATGGGACTTCGGCTATCCCGGCAACGAGGGCGATGATGTACAAAATCCAACACACAAGTTTGATAAAACATCGGGTGTTTGGGAAGTTACATTAAAAATTACTGATGAAAACAAATGTGTTGGAACGGTAACGCATCCGGTTACGATTACGGAAAAGATTAATTTCCCCAATATCTTTACACCCAATGGAACTGCAGGTCCAATGTTTTTCAGACCGCTTGACGATAAAGGATATTTCATGAAGTTCAAATTGGACATCTACAATAAATGGGGTATGCTGGTATGGAGTCAGCGTTGCGAAGATGACGGCGTTTGTTCAGATTGCTGTCCCAATTATAATGACCCTGCTTTCTGGTGGGACGGTCGCAACAAACAGGGGGCGATGGTTTCGGACGGCGTGTATTACTGGGTTGTTTACGCAGAACGCATGACAGGCGGAAAGAATATTATCCAAAACGGTTCTGTAACCGTAACAGGAACGAAAAAGTAACAACAAAATCTAATTTAATGAATTTTTTCATGGAGTTGCATCTCACTGCAACTCTTTTTTTTTATTTTTTTATCTTCTAACTCGTAACTTCTAACTCGTAACTCAAAAAAAAATGCTATCTTTGCAAAATAGAGAATAATTAACAGAAAAATCAATATACGCATGATAATATTTTTTCAGAAAGACAGGATAATTTACGCAGTAGAAAGCAGTTGCGGGATTTCGGCGGAGGACAACAGCAAGTTGTCTTGGCTCTTTTCCGATGCGGTAAAAGTGGAAAGTACGGAAATCGCGGGTACATTTATCGGACAGCGGCGGGAAATGGTTAGTCCATGGAGTACCAATGCCGTAGAAATCACCCGCAACATGAACATCAAAGGCATCACCCGCATCGAAATGCTGGAAAGGGCAGAAGCGGGTACGGGGGGGGCTGACCCCATGCTACAAGAGGTCTATCACAATCTCGCACAGGATATATTCCAGCAGAAACGCGAACCTGAACCCATGCGGTATATTGAAGATTTGCGTGCCTATACCCAAAGCGAGGGTTTGGCGTTGAGCGAAGAAGAGATTTGTTATTTGGAAACCCTGTCCAAAAAGTTGCAACGCAATTTAACGGATAGCGAAATATTTGGTTTTTCGCAGGTCAATTCCGAACACTGTCGGCACAAGATATTCAACGGCGTTTTTGTGATAGACGGACAAACCATGCCGTCTTCCCTTTTCGGTTTGATAAAAAAGACTTCGCAAGAACACCCCAACCGCTTGATTTCGGCGTACAAGGATAATGTTGCCTTTGTGGAAGGTCCTGATGCAGAACAGTTTTCACCTGCACGGCACGACCAGCCCGCTTTTTTCTGCAAGCAAAAAATAGAAACGGCACTGTCTCTGAAAGCGGAAACACACAATTTCCCCACGACGGTAGAGCCGTTCAACGGGGCAGCAACGGGTTCGGGCGGGGAAATCCGCGACCGCATGGCAGGCGGAACGGGCAGTATCCCCATGGCGGGTACAGCGGTTTACATGACTTCTTATTCGCGTTTGTCGGACGATAAGCCTTGGGAAACAAACATCATTCCCCGCAAATGGCTGTATCAGTCGCCAGACGAAATTTTGATAAAAGCATCGAATGGGGCAAGCGATTTTGGAAATAAATTTGGTCAACCGCTCATTTGCGGCTCGCTCTTTACCCTTGAACATCAGGAAAATAACAAAACATTCGGTTACGACAAGGTGATTATGCTGGCGGGCGGTATCGGTCATGCCAACAAAAAATATGCACTGAAAAAAGAAGTGGAAACCGATGATAATGTGGTTGTTCTGGGCGGTGATAATTACCGTATCGGCATGGGCGGAGGCGCAGTTTCTTCGGTGGCAACGGGCGAATTTTCCAAGACCATCGAACTCAATGCCGTGCAGCGTTCCAATCCCGAGATGCAGAAACGGGTGTTCAATGCCATTCGTGCCATGGCGGAAATGGCTGATAATCCAGTCGTTTCCATTCACGACCACGGAGCAGGCGGACATTTGAATTGTCTGTCGGAACTGCTTGAAACAACGGGCGGAAACATTGAGATTGACAAATTGCCTGTTGGGGATAAAACTTTGTCGGCAAAGGAAATTATAGGTAATGAGTCCCAAGAGAGAATGGGTTTATTGCTTAAAAATAAAGATGTTAGCCTGCTTCAGCAAATTGCCGAACGGGAATGCGCCCCCATGTATGTGGTGGGAAAAACCACTGGCGACAACCGTTTGGTGTTTCAATCCGCACAAACGGAAACGTCTCCGATTGATTTGGCAATAGAGGATATGTTCGGCAATCCGCCTAAAACGGTGATGACGGATAATACTGTGGTTGAAGATTTTAAACCTGTTTCAACCCATGATGAAGATATAACGGCAGCGGTAAAAGACGTGTTGCGCATGGAAGCCGTAGCCTGCAAGGACTGGCTGACCAACAAGGTTGACCGTTCCGTAACGGGAAAGGTGGCGCATCAGCAATGTTGCGGTGCCTTGCAGTTGCCCTTGAACAATTTGGGGGCGGTTGCGATTGATTTTCTGGGCGAAAAGGGCATTGCTACCTCCATCGGTCATGCACCTGCGGTGGCGTTGGTCAATCCCGCCCACGGCTCAGTCATGGCGATTGGCGAGGCATTAACCAATCTGGTTTGGGCTCCATTAAAAGGCGGACTTTCAGCCGTTTCCATGAGTGCGAACTGGCAGTGGGCTTGCAAAAACAAAGGCGAAGATGCACGTTTATATAAGGCGGTGGAGGCGGCGAGCGGTTTTGCCTGCCGTCTGGGCATCAACATTCCCACGGGAAAAGACTCGCTGTCCATGACACAAAAATATCCTGACGGGAAAATGGTTTATGCTCCCGGGACGGTTATCATTTCGGCGATAGCGGAGGTGGAGGACGTGAAAAAAATTGTTTCGCCCGTTTTGCAATTGCGGGAAAATACCAAAATTCTGTACGTTGATTTCTCTTCCGATGCCTTGAAATTGGGCGGAAGCAGTTACGCACAGACGAAAAACCTGTTGGGCAACGATACGCCGACAATCACCGATGCCGCCCATTTCAAAAAAGCGTTCGATGCTGTGCAACAGTTGATACGGGAGGAAAAAATAATGGCGGGACACGATATTTCGGCGGGCGGCATGATAACGGCATTGCTCGAAATGACTTTTGCGGATAACCGTTTGAGTTTAAACGCCGATTTTTCAGCCATTCAAACCGAACTCCAAACTGTTTTGTTTGCGGAAAATGCAGGAGTTTTGTTGCAGGTGGAAGACAATCAGGAAATAGAACAATACTTTAAAAATCAGCATATTGCATGTGTTGAGGTGGCAAAGGTGGTTATTCATGCAGAACATCAGCGGTTGCAGTTGAAAAAAGGTGATTTTTCCTGCTGTTTAGATATTGACAATCTGCGGGATACATGGTTTGAAACTTCCTATCTGTTTGATTGCAAACAGGTTGGCGGAGAAAAAGCAAAAGAACGTTATAATAATTACAAAAAACAGCCATTAACCTATCAATTTTCGGAAAATTTTACGGGAAAACTTGCACAATACGGCATTTCGCATCAGCACAAACCCGCTGCGGTGAAGGCTGCCATTATCCGCGAAAAAGGCTGTCAGTGCGACCGTGAAACTGCGTATGCTTTGTATCTGGCTGGTTTTGAGGTGAAAGACGTTCACATGACGGATTTAATTTCGGGACGTGAAAATCTTGAAGATATAAATATGATTGTTTTTGTGGGTGGTTTTTCAAATTCCGATGTGCTTGGCTCGGCGAAAGGTTGGGCGGGGGCGTTCAAATACAACGAAAAAGCACGTTTGGCACTGGAGAATTTTTACAAACGTAAGGACACGCTGAGTTTGGGAATATGCAACGGCTGTCAATTGATGGTGGAACTGGGTTTGATTTATCCACAGCAAGCAGAAAAACCAAAGATGCTTCACAATGAGTCACATAAATTTGAAAGTAAATTCTTAAATGTGAACATTTTGCCAAACAATTCGGTCATGCTTTCTTCATTGGCAGGTTCGCGTTTGGGGATTTGGATTGCACACGGCGAAGGAAAATTCCACCTGCCTTACCCAGAAACGGCATATCATATCCCGATGAAATACAGTTATCCCGATTACCCCGCCAATCCGAACGGCTCGGCTTATAACACCGCAGCGATATGCAGTGAAGACGGTCGCCACTTGGCAATGATGCCGCATTTGGAACGGGCAGTTTTCAGTTGGCAGTGGGCAAACTATCCAGCCGAAAGGAAACAGGACGAAGTTTCGCCTTGGATAGAAGCCTTTGTGAATGCACGGGAATGGGTGGAAAAAACAATTGAGAATTGAGAATGAAAAAAGAATAGAGAACATATTTTTTAAAATGCAAAGATATTAGGGCATCAAAACAAACCATCCTAAAAGAAATATATCAATATGTTTGATTATTAACATTTTGCCATTTTTTTGATTTAAAACAATTCATCCGAATAGTTTACTTTTCTTTACTTTTGCTTTACTTTTTTGCACGTTTTTAGGCTTTTATTTTATCATATCTACCTATTTCAGCCTTAGAAACAGATTAGCGACTTGTTACTTTAAATAATATTCGTCCTAATAGAGATTAATTATAGGGGATTTTCTTTTTTTAATGTACAGACGTTGCGCGCAACGTCTGTACATTAAAAATCAACACATCAACAAATAACCAAATCCCCAATTCACTAAAAAATGTTATCTTTGTAAATTAATCAAATTTTAAATGAAATTGAGAACGTTTTTTTGTATTATCCTGTGTGCGTTGCCGTTATGGGAATTATCCGCACAGTCCTCCTTTGCAGTAAACGGGGGTTTTAACCATTCCATTTTTTATTGCAGTCAGACAAAAAGGCAGTATTACCATAAGTTTCAAGGATATAACGCCTATCTGGTCAATGTTTCGTACAAAAAAGACATTTCTTCTCTGAAAAAAAACATGCAGTTGGGGGCGCAACTCGAATTCAAACAGCAATCTTCATGGTTTTACTACGAAGATAAATATCCGACCGATACCTTTGCAACGGGTCTGCGCTACGACATTCAGTCTGTCAATCTGTATCTTTTTCCAGAATTGCGGGTGGGCGAATATGTGAAATTTGTTTTCAGCGGGGGTGCGGTTCTCCAAGTGATAACCAACACCAAAGCAAAAGGCAAACAAATTCAGATAATTACGGGACAACCAAACATAGAAACGGAAATTGAAGAACAGCACAGCAAAGACATTTCGGGTGTGGTAATCGGGGCAAAAATCTGTCTGGGCGTGGAAATTCCGCTTTATAAAGGACTGTATTTCACCTTTTACAATGCCTATTCCGCAGGGCTGAATTCCATGCAGGGAAAGATAAAACCGCAGATGAAATATTTTAACTGCTTAGATGTCAATATTATGGGCGGTCTGCTGTACAGAATGGAATAATTTTTGAAAAAAAAGTCGTTTTTTAAAATAAAAAATTGTATCTTTGCAAATTGTTTAAAAAATTTAACTTACAAGTGGATATTATGAAACAGAAAAGGTTGTTTATTTTAAGTTTGTTTTGTCTGTTTTTTGTGCTATCATGCAGAAAATCAACGGAATGTACGGGTATTATCCTCACTGTTACCGTGAGTGATGCAGGTGTGGAAACACCGCTTGGCGGTTGCACGCTGGTTATCGGGGAAAGTGATTTTGCGGACTCCATAAAGCGGACGGTGATGACCGATGCAAGTGGTCGTTACGAGGGTACATGGTTGCGTCAGGCGTATTTGCCTGTGGTTGCGACCAAAGGCGATTACCGCGGTGTGGGCTACCTTGACCTGACACCTGGCAATGTGTATGAGTTGAAAATTCCCATGTATAAATGAGCCGTTTATTCGCGTGGATAGACAGGCGGAATTGGGCTGAAAACAGCATTAACACAAACAGTATCAACCAGATACAAACCACAAGATTTCGCCTCGTTTTCAACGGACGACTCTTCAATAGGCAGGCATTGCTGGCAAAAACGGCAGACTTTCCCCGCACAACAGACAGCGATGCGGAGATTGTTTTGACGTTGTTTACAACCTACGGCGCAGGTATTTTTGCAGATTTGGAGGGCTATTGGTCGTTAATCATTATTGATGAGGCTGAAAAACAAATCATTGCAGCCAGAGACCATTTCGGAAACAAACCGCTGTATTATTTGCAAACAGATGATTGTGTGGGTGTTTCCTCTGAAATTTACCAACTGTGCAGCCAAAACGAAAAAGCAAAAGAAATAAACAAAAATGCAGTGATTGAATTTTTGCTCTGGGGAGACCTTGCAAAACACAATCAGCATTTTTTTACAAATATACACGATATTCCGCCCTCGCATTATCTTTTGTATTCTTTTGATAATCAAGAACTAACCCTAAATTCTTATTACGAACTTCCTTACAAAAGATGCAAGGCAGGTTACAACCCTTACGAAGAGCCTTTGTATATTGACAACGTGCGCCAGTTGGTACTGGACAGCGTACGGGAAAACATTGGAAATCAGCAGCATTTGGCGGTAAGTTTGAGCGGGGGCATGGACAGTTCGTCCATTTTGTGTTCCGCCGTCAAGGTCAATCCCGACTGCAAATATACGGCTTTCACCTTTGGCAGTGCGTACGATAATCGGGACAGGTCTTGGGCGGAAAAAGTGGTCAAACATACTGGGGTTGAGTGGGTGAATGTCTCTTTTCGGGCGGAGGAAATGTTGGACGATATACCGCAACTGAATAAAATACAGGGCGTTCCAATTTTCCACACCAGCACTTACGCACAGTACAAAGTGATGCAGGCTATCAAAGAACGCGGTTTCGATGCGGTTTTGGACGGACAGGGCGGGGACGAACTTTTTGGCGGATACAACATGTATTTTCCGCCGTTTTGGTATTCCCTTTTCGCTCAATGGTTTTTCAAGGACTGGTTGGCGGAACTCTTTCACATGAAAAACGCCGACTTCAACCTCAAAGATGCAAGCACTTTGATTTTGAAAAATTTTGCAAAAAAACACTTTTTCACCCCCGAAACACTGGCAAAACGCATCAAACAGCAAGAATTGTCTTTTTTAAATAAAGAATTGACAGACAGCTACTTCCACTCCCCTACCCTATCAACAGACAACGAACATGAAGTTTTAAATGATTATTTATATGAGAGTTACACCCGTTTTCTGTCCCATATTTTGAGGTGGGGCAGTTCAACGGCAGGCAGTTTCGGCATGGACTGTCTGATGCCTTTTTCCAATTCTAAAAAAATGGCGGAATATGTTTTTTCTTTGCCATCTACTTTTAAAATACATCACGGATGGGGTAAGTATCTGTTGCGCAGTGCGATGGTGGGCATTGTCCCCGACGAAGTGCGGTGGCGGAAGCAGAAACTCGGTTTCCATGTCCCCGAAGAAACATGGTTGCAGGAAATCGGAAAGGGCATGAAACAACGCATTGCCGATTTGCCCGATGCGGACGGTCTGATTGATAAAACCGCCCTGCTCAACCAGTGGGACAGCCTGTACAACAGCCGAAATTTCCATTTTCAGCAGTTTGTTTTTCGGTATTATAGTTATTTGGCGTTTAGTTACGAGTTACGAGTTAGGCTTAATAGTCAAAAGTGTTGATAAAACAGCCGTTAAATGTTTATATGTCATATATTTGCAGCAAAAAAATATATGGTTAAAAAAAACGCTTTTATTGTAAATCTGATGCCATCGTTAAGAATAGTCATAAAAACCACAAACAGAGATATTTATGTAAATCTTGCGGAAAGAGTTTTATGAATCGCAAAGTAGTTGATACAGAGGCATTTTGGCAAGATTGTGTTTTTGAAAAACAAAACATTTTTCAACTTAGTCAACGCTATCAAATCAGTCAAAGTACGGTAGGTCGCAAACTTGATTCTATTCTCCTCCCACACATCATTTCATCTTCAAAAAACGTTGTTATTCT
>Ga0268262_10003369_pt1 | contig 17380 bp, 22 predicted proteins | sample TergutNc150P3_FD_190354 | JGI IMG/M metagenome (GOLD analysis project Ga0268262, IMG submission 190354) | Nasutitermes corniger P3 segment gut microbial community from laboratory colony in Florida, USA - Nc150 P3 (SPAdes) (version 2) | ecosystem: Host-associated > Arthropoda: Insects >... | reverse complement strand
CGCCCGCAAGTTGTTGAAAATACGGGCTTTGCTCGTGTTTTCAACAACGTATGCGCTCTTTGCGTTCAACTTGTTGAACGCGATTTGGTATCAGCCGTGGCGAGCGGCGACAGCAGGTAGGAGAACATCAGCCCCAGGCACAGTGTCGCGCCGAGCGCCTTGGTGACGGCGAAGCTGGTCAGGCCCAGGGCGCCGAAAGAGACGACGGAGGTCAGGCAGGAAAGGGCGACGGCGGCCGCGGTGTGCCCGCCCCTGCCCTCCGCGCTGAATACGGCGTAATCCGCGCCCAGATAGACTATCAGCAGCAGCGCCAGGACGTTGAACAGGGATACGGGCGCCCCGGCAAAGCCCAAAACGCCCAGCGTGAGAGCCACCGCCAGCAGCGACGGAGCCAGAATCGCGAGCGCCTTGGCGGTGGACTTGTAGATTACGGCAAGGGCGCAGAAGACCAAGGCGCAGGTCAGGAGCAGGAACCACGTCGCCCTTTCGCGGAGCGCCTTCAGTGCGCGGGATATTTCCTGGAAGCGGTCGCTGTACAGCCCGCCGCCGTCCGAGGCCATGTGCGCCAGGGCCGCCCGGTCGCGCGGGTTCTCGACCACTATCACGGAGCTTGACCCGCTGCACAGCGGCCGAAGCGCCGCCGGTGCGTCGCCGGGCTCCAGGCGGACATCCTTCTGGGAGAGCAGGCTGGCCCACGCCCCGTCCTTCACACTTGGAGGGGCGCCCATCGCGGCCGTGTAGGCGTCCAGCTCGCTCCTGTACAGGGCCTCCACAAGGGCGTAGTTTTTCTCCTGCCTTTTCAGCGAAGGGACGGCCTGCGTGACCGCCAGGCAGGAGAAGCCGCCGAGTGCGCGCCGCAGCGCCTCCTCTTTTTCGAGGACGTCCTGTTGGCCGTCGCCCTTCACCACCACCATGACGGGGGATGACGCGACTCCGCTGATTTCGGCGAAGAAAGCCTCTTTTTCCAGCATGCTTTTTTCGGGCGTGTAGAGGTTCTTCAGGTCGTCCCCGGGCCTCAGCCGCACCATGCCGGTCCCTGAAACTATGAGTATCAGGGCCGCCTTGGCCAGAGCATGCCTCCTGAATGCCGCCGCCGCCATGTCCCTGACGCGCCCAACGGCCCGGACGGCCCACGGCGGAACAGCGCGGACTTTGGCTTTGCCGAGAAACCTTGGATAGAGGAAGCGGATTATGGCGTAGGTGTTCAAAAGGCCCAGCACGGCAAAGACGGCCATGTGCAGCAGTATGGGCACGCCGGAAAAGGCCATCACGGCAAAGCCCGTGACGGTGGTCGCCAGGCATACGCCGAAGGCCCTGCCGATGTTGGGCCAGGGGTCGTCCGCGAAGCCCCTCTCCGCGAAGTAGTGGATGTGGTAGTCAATGCAGAGGCCCATCAGGCCCGCGCCGAAGACGGGCACCAGGACGTGCATCTCCCTGAATATTAGGGATGTCAGCATGAAGGCCAGGGCTATGCCCGCCCCCATGGTGAACAGCGCGTAGAGGAAGCACCGGGCGGACCCAAAAACGGCGTAGGAAATCAGGAAGATCAGCAGCGCGGACGCGCCGGCGATGATGTTGGTCTCCCGGGCGCTCTCCGAAATGGCCTGCGCGCTGTGGAGGGGCACGCCTGAGATGTTTATGGACACCCCGGGGAAGCGGCTGGCCGTCGCGCCCTCGGCCCCGTTTATCCCTTTGAGCGCCGGCAGCAGGTAGGCCGGCGAGAGCCCCGCAAGGTCAAGCGACATGTAGGCGTACGACACGCCGCCGCGGCTGGCCGAGAGGACGCCGCGGCTTGGGAAGAAATTGGTCCAGGACGGCGCCATGCCCGCCATGAAGCCAGCGGCCAGGAAAAAGGGGTCCTGCTCCAGGGGCAGCAGGGCGACGCCCGCCGGGCTGTACAGCGCGGCCACGGCGTTGTCCCTGACTTCCCTGAACTTCCCCGCCTCCAGCAGCTCCGCCGCCGAGTCCGACAGAAGGCGGTGGTTGAAGCGCGATATGAGGTCAAGCGCCTCGGCCCCGTCTTCGCCCAGCAGAAAGTTGACCTTCAGCGGCTGGCCGGCCAGAGCCCCCGCGAAATAGGCGCCGGCCTCCACGGCCTCCCCTAGGTCGCCGGAGCCAAAGAGGACGTTGACCCTGTTTGTGTAGGCCTTCGAGAGCCTGTCCAGGGTCTCGGTGACGGCGGGGTCCTCTTGGACTCTGGGGGCTATGTCCATGATTTCGGTTTTGAGGGCCGGGGGGCGGCAAAAAAACGCCGCCGCCACGGCCAAGGCGTACAGGGAAAAAACCAGGACGGGCCTGCTCAACGCTGACCGTCTTCGGGGAAGTCGCCGGCGGACTCGCGGATGTCGGTGAACTTGATCAAAGTCGCGTCGCCCTGCAGGTTGGACAGGGCGACCGTTCTGATGTATTTGTCCCCCGTTATCACTATTTCGGAAAAGACCTTCGCGATTGTCGCGTCCGTGGCCTTCAGGCGGGTCTCGTAGCCATTTTTCGTCTTGCTATGCGCCACGTCGAAATACTTTGAAAGCGCGTCGCGGTCCTGGACCAGCAGCCCCTGCATTATGGCGGCCACCTGCCTGCCGGCCTCGCCGCCGACGGGGGCGGAGCCGGGGGACAGCGTCACCGTGCTGGCCAAGGGCTTTTCTGTCACCCACTTTATCCCCTTGTTCTTGTCTATGGAGAACCTGCCCTCCGAGCGCAGCGTCACGCCCGCCTGCTTAATCTCCCTTGTCTGGGCGAACCTGCCCGAAAGGGTCTCCGGCATCGGGGCCCCCTGGGCGCTGAGCACGGCGGGCAGCAGGAAGATGAAGGGGAACAGCTTTAGGTTACGCATTGTGCCCCCCCTCGAGATACCCCCGCACTTTGTCCAACAGCACCTGCGGGCTGAAATACAGGGCCTCCATCGTTTTGAGGTCTATCGCCATCTGCGTGGTCTCGGCCTTCGCGATTTTTTTGCCCGTCCCGGCGTCGGTGAGGACGTACTTCATCCTGATGCAGTTTTCGTACTCGACCAGCGTGACGCGGACTTTCACCGCCTGCTTGAATCGGACGGGGCTGATGTACTTGATGCTTATCCCTACAACGGGCCATGCGTAGCCGCTGTCCATCATGTCCACGTAGTCATAGCCGATCTTTTCGAGAAGCGCGCAGCGAGCGTCTTCCAGATACTTCACGTAGTTGCCGTGGAAGACGATGCCCATCGAGTCCACATCGTAAAAGGGGGCCTTAATTTCGATTTCCGTCTCTATGGTCATGCCCTGCCCAGCGCCTTTCTTGCCAGCATGGTGCACACAAGCGTGGTGTGCAGCCCAAAAAAGTATAGGTTGTCTTTCAGCGCGGAGAAGTTGGAGAAGCCGTCCGCAGGGTATGTCACCTTTGTGTCCAGCGCGATGATCTTCAGGCCGTGCCACTGCGCCCTCACAAGAACCTCGATGTCGCCGCCCATCCTCTTGAAAAGAAGGCCTTTGTCCAACAGGGGCCGCATGGGGCCAAGGGGGTAAACCCTGAACCCGCACATGGCGTCGCTGAAATCCCTGCTCCCCGTCTCCATCCGCACCCAGAAGTTGGTGAACCTCCTGCCGATGACGCGGGATTTCGGCGCGGCCGCATCGTAAATGGGGCAGCCGTTCACGAGCGCCGCGGGGTTGTCCCTGGCTTTGGCAAGAAACCTTGGGATGTCGCCGGCGTCGTGCTGTCCATCGGCGTCGATCTGGAGGGCGTGCGTGTACCCTTCGGCCGCGGCCTTTCTCAGCCCGGCCAGCACCGCGCCCCCCTTGCCCCTGTTGCGGGGAAGGCGGAGGGTCGGGTAGCCGAGGGAGCGCAGGATGCGCGACTCTTCTTCGCGGTTGCCGTCGTCCACCACCATCACCCGGATGTCTTTGGGCAGCGACTTGGAGAACTCCGCAAACCTGGCGGCGTGGCGGTACACCGGCACTATGATGCAGGGCGAGAAGCGGATGTCCAGGCGGGGGTCGGTGCAGGGCTCACGCATAGGCAATTGTGCCCGTGGAGCAGACGGCGCCGGCGCCGTCCCGGTATTCAAAGGCCACTTCCCGCCCGGAGCGCGTCAGCCCCAGTCTGAGCTTCTGCAACGGCCCCATGATTTTTTTGAACCTGAGCTTTCTGATTTCTCTGAACTCCGCGCCCGTCCTCCAAATTCTGTCGGAGAAGTGGGCGGCGAAGTGGACCTGGACCACCCCCGGGAGTATGGCGCGCTTCGGGAAGTGCCCGTCGAAGTAGGCGCTTTCGGGCAAAAAGGCTATCTCCAGCTCCGCCGCGTCGCCTGACACGGTTTTTTTCAGGACCACGGGCTCCGCCACGTCCGACAGCATGATGGCGCCCACCTCCGCCGGCATCACCTTGCTCTGGGTGTTGACCGGTATTTCGTCCACGAAGCGCCATTTCAGGGGGATGGCCACCTTGTCGGTGCGCTGGGCCATGTGGGCCTTCAGCAGATCCACCGTTTTTTTCCGCCCCGATTCGAGGAGCATCTCCCGGCCCTCCTGCCCCAGGCAGACGCAGGCGCCAACCACCGTGCGCTCGTTCCTGTTCTTCACGGGGAGGCAGTGGGCGGAGCGGACGAACCCGTGGGAGCCCAGGGCCGCCTCCGTCTCCGGCAGGGACACCCGCTTCCCCTCGATCTTGACCATCCTGTCGATCCGCCCTTTCAGGACAAAGTGTCCCGCGTCCAGGAATTCAACGGCGTCGCCCAGCACGCACTCGGCCTCGGCCGCGAAGTCGGAGGTGACGGCCAGACGGCCGTCCGGCGCGGCGTGGGCCTTCGCATGCGGGACAAGGGTCCAGGCCGCGTTTTCGAGCTGCCGCCTGGAGGCCACGGCGCCGGTCTCCGTGCTGCCGAAGATCTCCAAGGGCAACACCCCGAGCATGTCCCCGGCGGCCCCGGCGCCCTCCGCGGACAGCGGCGCGCCGGAGCATACCGCCAGGTACGGCTTGGAGGGGAAATCGTAGATGTCCCTGTGCCTCCCCAGGCGGTCCAAGAAGGACGGGGATGTTATCAGGAAGGCGTTTTCGTGCCGGCCAAGGCGGCGGGCGAGGTCCTCCGGCGTCTCTATCAGCGCGGCGTCGATAAGGAAGCCGCGGGCCATGGAGTACATGAGCGCAAAAGTGAGGCCATAGTGGTGGAACATGGTGACGGTGGCAAGGGCCACCGTGTTGTCGCGCACGGCGGGGGACAGCAGTTCCTCGATGGAGTCCAGTTCCAGGTAGAGGCGGTGGAAGGTCTTGGCTATGCGCTTGGGCTCGCCCGTGCTGCCTGATGTGAAGAAGGCCACGTTGACCTCTTTGGGCGGGAACGGGCTGATGGCGACGCCACCGCCGCCGCCGTCGAGGTCCAGGCTGATGTCCGTGAGGACGTTCCTCACGCCGAGCGCGTCCAGCGTGTTCTCGCGGACGTTGGAAGCAAGGATGATGTCCTTGCCGCTGTGCAGCAGGGCGAAAAAACCAACGGCAAAGCGGAGGTTGTCCTGGACGCGCAGGATGCACTCGCGCCCTGGCATCTCCATGGCGGCCTTGGCGGCCCTCCCTATCAGGCGGGCCATGTCCCCCTTTGTGTAGGCCCTGCCCTCGTGCAGCAGCAGCCGCCTGTCGGCGTCCAAAGGGTCGCAAAAGAAATCGTGCAGCGTTGCCAGCTTCATGCTTTAAATCCCTTCATCCGCCGGAGCCGGTATCCATATTCCCCGGCCATGAGGGCGCCCATCAGCAGGTACGATACCAGACCGTTGTAGAGCGTCCACGCCTCCCTGGAGAGGAAGACCGTGCAGAGCGCGACTGCCGCGTTCGCAGCCAAGAAGCAGCACCACAGCAGCGCGACCTTTCGGCAGTAGGCCACCGCCTGGGGCGGCAGGTCGCGGTGGCGGAGCCTGGCAAACATCTCGGGGACGCTGGGCGGGTGCCTGAGGCTGAAGGCAAACACGGCCAGCACGGAGAGGCTCACCAGCACGGGGTACAGCTGCAGGAACACATCGTCGCCGAAATACCACAGGCCCGCCACCAGCAGCGCGGCGCAGCCCACGAAAACGTTCCGCAGCATTTTCACTTTCTGTGAGTTGAACTGCACAAGCGCGGCGAGTATCAGCAGGATCGACAGCGCCTTCGGGGAAAAGCCCCTGCCCAGGGCGAAGAAGACGGCGAGGGGGTAGGCAAGCGCCAAAAGCAGGAGGGCGGCTTTTTTCATTTGGAGGTTCTTGCAAAACTTGGCATTTCGTCTGCTCCCGGCCATCCGCCGTCTCTGGCTGGATTTCGTATCTCGCTTGTTTAAGGTAGTTTGCGCCAGAGCCTGCTACGGCCGGGCGCGGCCTTCAACTCCGTTGATTTGCAAAACCCCAAGGGGTTTTGCAAATGGCTCATTTCTGCTGTTCGTTGAGTATCTTGTGGACCACTTCGGCGACGTCCCCCACGGTCTTGATCTGCCTGTAGTCATCGGGCGCGACCTTGATGTCGGCCATGTTCTGCAGTTTGACTATCAGGTCAACCGCGTCGATGCTGTCCAGGTCCAGGTCCTGGAACAACTGGGCCTCCGGGAGCAGTTTTTCCCTGGGGCACTCGAATTCCTTTTCCAGGATGTCGGCGACGGCGCCAAAGATTTCTTCTTTGCTCTTGGTGTCTGCCATGGCTCGGGCCTCAAGTGGACGCGGCGATGAAATCGGCGAGGGCGCCGACCGACGCGAAATGCTTTTTGCTCTCGTCGGACTGGGACTTGAAGTTGACGTTGTATTTTTTCTTCAGGGCCATGCCCAGCTCCAGTGCGTCGATGGAGTCCAGGCCCAGGCCTTCGATGAAGAGGGGGGCGTCGGTCTCAATGTCCCCTGGCTTGACGTCCTCGAGGTCAAGCGTGGCGACTATGAGCTCCTTTATCTCGTTTTCAAGGTCGGTCCTGCTCACTGCCCGGCTCCTGTCAAAAGCCCTAAGATTGTACAGGGAATCGGGGGGCGGGTAAAGCCCGGCCGGCCGCAAAGCCGGCGGTTCCGCGCGATTCGGCTATCCGCCCTCCAGCGTCCCTTTGATCTTGGCCGTCAGGGCCCTGGCCGTCAGGCCGTGGCCCTTCCCCGCGTCCAGGACATCGGCGGTTTTCAGGATGTCCAGCACGCGGATCTCATAGACCGACCTGCCTTCCCCGGCGTCGCGCCAGCCGGTGCCTTTTCTGAGCATGGGCGGACGGGAAGTCACGCTAAGCACCGCCACGTCCGCCCGGCTTCTTACGGCTATGTGCGCCGCGCCGCGTTTCAGCTTCCCAAGGCCCCCGTCGTTTCTGGTCCCCTCCGGGAAGATTATCAGGTTGTAGCCCTTTTTGAGCGCGGCCACGGAGCGGCTTATCAGTCCATCGGGGTCTTCGTCGTTGCAGATGAAGGCGTTGGCCAAAACGAGGCGGATGATCGGGTTCCTTGACAGCCCGCCCCTTACGATGCTGGTGGAGTCCCTTGTCAGGGAGACCAGCAGTACGACGTCGATCAGCGAGGGGTGGGTCGAGACGATGACCGTGGAGGAAAGGGAGGCAAGCAGCCGCCTGTCCTCGGGGGACACTTTGACCTCTATCAGGCGCAGCGACGCCATGATCCGCCGAAATAGGCACCACGAGAGCCTCACGCAGCGGACAAAGAGGAGCTTCCTGCGGTCGCCATTCCAGACAAAAAGCAACAGCGGGGGCAGAATGGCGGCCGAGAGGGCGACGGAGCCCACGCCGAAGACGATGAAGCAGAGCAGGACCCCTATTTTTCGCATCGGCGCAGGGCGTAAAAAGGGCCGTCAAACAAGGGGGGCGCGGCGGCGGACCGGCACATGAACCGGACGAAATCCCGCGCACGGCACAGATCGCCGCCCGACACGCTGCTCCTTGACGCAAAGTCGATGGTCAGCCCGGCGGCGGAGGCGTCCATCCGCGCCCTGCCCAAGCGGAGGGCCACGGCAAACTCCATGGGCTCGCCGCCAAAGACGCTGCGGTAGGTTTCGGGCGTTTCCTCCGCGGCGCACAGGAACAGGACCTCGTCTTCTGTGTGGAGCGTGGCGGCCGCCTCCAGCAGCCCGGAATCGAAAGTGCGCTCCGCGCCGGAGATGGCGGTGTAGGCCTTTTGGTTGCCCTTCAGTATGGACACCCAGCTGGGTGCGGTGTTGTGGACGGAAAAGCCAAAGCCCACCGGGGAGACTTCCTTGTCTTTGAAGTAGCGGAGCATCTGCTCCGCGGACTGCCTCCACTCCCCGAAGCGCGAGGCGAAGACCACGGGGAGCCTGTCGCCGCCGGCCACCTCCTCCGCCATGCCTATGGCTATGCGGGTCAGCCGCGACATCTTCCGCCTCTGCATCGGGGGTATGAAGCCGGTGTCGGGGGCTTCGTCGCCGGGACAAAAGAGCCGGCAGCGGTTTACGTAGAAATCCATGGCCCGTAGTATACTCCATCCATGAAGCGTTTCGCCTGCCTGCTGGCGGCCGTGGCCTTTTTCGGCGCCTGCAGCACCCACAGAGTTAGCCGGCCCAAGGAGATTTACGCCTCGGCGGGCATGAAAGTCCGGCTGCTGCCCCCAAGCGCCTACGGCGGCGAGCTGTCCGCGGTGCAGGAGGTCAGGGTGTCCCGCGGCGGCGCCGAGCTGGTTGTGACCGGCATCGTCAAGATACTCCGGGACAGCATGCAGGTCATCGCGCTGGCCGACATGGCGCGGCTTATGACGCTGAACTACACTCCCGCGGGGATAGAATGTGAAGTCTCCCCGCTGGTCCCCCTTCCCAAAATCCGGCCTGAGTACATACTCTTCGACGTCCAGCTGGCTTATTTCCCGGCGGACGCCATAAACGCCGCGCTCCCAAAAGGCATGTCTTTTTGCGAGGACGGGGGTGCCCGCGCGCTGTACCGGGGCGAAAAGAAGATTGTTTCCATCGCACGGGACGGCGGGACTATGGAGTTCGCCAACCTCGAGCGCTCCTATTCGTGCAGGATCGTCCACATGGAAAACTGATGCGCGCCGAACCCTGCAACCTATACATCCAGGCATTCTCGTTGGTGACGTGCCTTGGGGACGACCTTCCGGGGATTTTGGCCGCGGACAAGTCGGGCATGGTCCTGCGGGACGACCTGGTCCACGGCCGCTCCCTGCGCTTTGGGACGATACTCCCCGGCTCGCTGCCCAGTGTCCCGGAGGGCTTTCCCGATGTTGCCTGCAACAGGATTTCCCTCCACTGCCTTCGCAAGCTGGGGGGCGAAATAGCCGGGCTGCTGGACAGGTACGGGAAAGACCGCGTGGGCGTGGTCGTCGGGTCGAGCAACGCGGGGATACACGAGGCCCAGGCGGCGGTCGACGCTTTCGCGGCTTCGGGCGGCTTCCCCCCGTGGTTCGGCCCGGAACTTTTGGACGCGGGCCTGCCCTCCCGCTTCATCGCGGCCCACACGGGCGTCACGGGCCCGGCCTACACCATCTCGACCGCCTGCACCTCCGGCGCCAAGGCGTTCGCCGCCGCCGCGAGGCTCATCGCAGTCGGCGCGTGCGACGCCGTCATTGCCGGCGGCGTCGATCCCCTCTGCACTTACGCATCCAACGGCTTCTATTCGCTGGAGGCGATGTCCGAGGGCTACTCCAACCCCTTCAGCAAGAACCGCGACGGCATAACCATCGGCGAGGGCGGCGCCCTGTTCATCGTCAGCCGCGAGAGGGCCGCCCTCAAAATAGCCGGCGTCGGCGAGACGTCCGACGCCCACCACATGACTGCCCCGGCGATGGACGGCGCCTGCGCGGCGGCCGCCATGCGGATGGCGCTGGAGGGGGCCGGGCTGGGCCCGGGGGACGTCGGCTTCGTCAAGCTCCACGGGACCGGGACGAAGCTCAACGACCTCGCGGAGGCCCGCGCGGTCTATGACGTTTTCGGCGGCAGCGTCCCGTGCGCCTCGCTGAAGCCGCTGATCGGCCACACGCTCGGCGCCTGCGGGGCCGTGGAGCTGGCCCACTGCTGCCTTCTGCTGGACGCCGCCTTGAACCCGGACGGGCTTGTCCCGCCCCATCCCTGGGACGGCCAGGCCGACCCGGAGATCGCGCCCATCCTCCTTTCCGGCGGCGGCAGGGTCCCCGGTTTGAGGAACATTGTCCTGAACTCGTTTGCCTTCGGCGGCAGCAACGCCAGCATAGTCCTTGGAAGGGAAGAATGAACAACGACAAGTACTTGGACCTGGCGGCCGTGCTGCCCCACAGACCGCCCATGATTCTGATTGACAGGATCATCTCCTACGACGTGGGAAGCAAGACCCTCACAGCCGAGTTCAGCGTCAACGAGCGGTCGCTGTTCTTTGATGCCGCCCTGGGCGGCATCCCGGCCTGGGTGGGCCTGGAGTACATGGCGCAGGCGATGGCTGCCCTGACCGGGATTCTTGCGATAGAGGGGGGGGGCGCGCCCCCGGCGATGGGCTTCGTGCTGGGGACGAGAAAATACTCCAACGAGATAGGCCTCTACCGCGCGGGCGGGACTTATACTGTTGATGCCGAGTCGCTTTTCTTTGACGGCTCGATGGGGGGGTTCAAGTGCGTGATCCGGGGACTTGGGGGGGCTTCCTGCGCCACGGCGGAGATAAGCGCTTTTGCGCCGGAAGACGCGGAGGCGATCCTGCTTGGCGGCACCGATGGATAGCCAGGTCCTGATAACCGGCTCCAGCAGGGGCATCGGCAGGGCGATGGCGCTCTACATCGCCGCGCAGGGCCACCCCGTCATAATCCACTGCCGCTCACGGCGAGGCGAGGCCGAGAACGTGAGGGCCGCGGTGGAATCCTCCGGAGGCGCCGCCCGGGTCCTGCAGTTCGACGTCAACGACCGCGCGGCCTGCGCCGATGCGCTGGCGGCCGACATGGAGCGGCACGGCGCCTACTACGGGGTCATCTGCAATGCCGGGGTGGCCGACGACGCGCCCTTCCCGGTGCTGTCCGGGGAGCAGTGGGACAGCGTTGTGGGCACCAGCCTCAACGGGTTCTACAACGTCCTCCGACCCGTGGTGATGAAAATGGTGGAGGCGCGCAGACCCGGGCGCATCATAACGATCTCCTCCGTTTCCGGCGAGATGGGCAACAGGGGGCAGGTCAACTACAGCGCGGCGAAGGCCGGCGTCATCGGGGCCACAAAGGCGCTGGCGCTTGAACTGGCCAAGCACAGGATAACCGTGAACAGCATCGCGCCCGGGCTGATAGATACCGACATGACGCAGGGCGTGGACATCGAGATGGTGAAGAAGTACATCCCCATGCGCCGGATCGGACGGCCGGAGGAGGTGGCGGCCGCGGCGGCGTTTCTCCTGTCGCCCGACGCCGCCTACATCACGAAGCAGGTCATATCCGTGAACGGGGGGCTCTGCTGATGGACAGGCGCGTGGTCGTCACGGGGGCGGGCCTCCTGAGCCCCATGGGACTGGATGTGGAGCGGCTTTTTTCGAACCTGAGGTCATGCAGGAACTTCGTCCGCCACATGGACGACTGGGTCAAGTACAAGGGCATGCACACCCACCTGGCCGCCCCGATTGTAGGCTTCGAGAAGCCCGACCACTACGGCAGGAAGGAGCTTCGCTCCATGGGGCGCGTGGCCATCCTTTCGACGTACGCCACGGAGCTCGCCCTGAAAGACGCCGGGCTGTGGGGCGAGGCGGAGCTCCGCAACGGCAGGGCCGGCGTGGCGTACGGCTCGTCCTCCGGCTCCATAGACTCCATCTGCGACTTCTACACAATGATGGTCACACACACCGTCGGCAGCATGAACTCGGCCACCTACATCAAGGTGATGGCGCACACATGCGCCGTGAACATCTCGGTCATGCTCAAGCTCACCGGGCGGCTGGTCCCCACGGGGACGGCCTGCACCTCCGGCAGCCTGGCCATAGGGAACGCCTTTGAGCTGATACGCTACGGCGTCCAGGACATCATGATAGCCGGCGGCGCCGAAGAGCTCAGCCCGACGGGGGCGGTGGTGTTCGACACGCTGTACGCCACAAGCACAAGGAACGACACCCCGGCCCTCACGCCCAGCCCCTACGACAGGGACCGCGACGGCCTCGTCGTCGGCGAGGGGGCGGGGACGCTGATACTCGAGGAATACGAGCACGCAAAGGCGAGGGGGGCAAAAATCATCGCGGAGGTGGTCGGCTTTGCGACCAACACCGACGGCACGCACGTCACGCAGCCCAACAAGGACACGATGGCCATTGTGGTCCGGGACGCCATCGCCTCATCCGGGGTCCCCGCCTCGGAAATCGGCTACGTCAGCGGGCACGGCACCGCCACCGCACACGGCGACGTGGCGGAGACGCTTGCCACCCGCGAGGCGTTCGGGCGCCCCGTCCCCATCAGCTCGCTGAAGAGCTACATCGGCCACACACTGGGCGCCTGCGGGGCAATCGAGGCCATCGCCGCCGTCGAAATGATGAACAGGGACTGGTACCACCCCACGCTCAACCTGACCAACGTCGACCCGGCCTGCGGGGAGCTGGACTACATACAGGGCCAGGGCCGAATGATGCAGAGCGCTTTCGTCATGAGCAACAACTTCGCCTTCGGCGGGATAAACACATCGCTAGTGTTCAAGAGGGCTTGACTCCAGGCCGTCTTTCCCGATCTTCGCCTTCATGGCGTCCAGCCTGTGCGTGGCTATCCTGTGGGCGAGCTCCCTTTGGGGGCAGTTGTCGGGGGGGAGGTCCTCGTAGTTCGCGCTCAGGGCGCCGATGAACGCGTCGACGCTGGCGTTGGCGTAGTGCCTCACGCGGGCCTCCGGTATGAGGGCCATGGCGGCCCACATGTTGGCCTGGCGCTCGTTCTTGGACCGGATTTGATTCAGCGCCGGCCAAGCGCCGCCGTCGGACAGGGGCGGCGGCCCGGAGTGCTGGTACAGGTGGCCCAGCTCGTGCGCCAGCGCCCAGGCGACGGCCAGCGGCCCGCGCTGGTTGGGCACGATGATCATCGGCGGCCCGCCCATCGTGGCCGGGATGTACGAGGCGGCGCGTATGTGCCGCAGGGACACCCAGGCCCCGAAGGCCTCGGCGCTGGACACCAGGTCCGTCTCCGTGGGGTACCGCTCCCCGTACCAGTCGGGCTTGCGCATTGCTTTATTGTAAGTGATTTCCCCCACGGGGCCGCCTGGCTTGCAGCAAGACGAGTTGACAGTGACCGGTTACCAGTGGATTTGGATGCGCCCTGCGGGCGCGTCATCATTTACTGGCAACCGGCGGCTATAAAAGGCCCTTGTACTTCCTGAACTTTGCCACCTCTTCCTTCCAGGCGGCGTACAGCATGTCCTTGTCCTCTTCGGACAGGTCGTCGGCGGATATGTCTGCGAACATGGCCTGGGAAATGAGGCGGTCCCTTTCGGACGCGCCGGCCCAGGTTTCCTGCCCGACGCCGGGCACCTGCGCGCGGCCCGGGTCGTCCACGAACTCCGTGACGGAGCAGCCCAGCACGGCGGCGGCGTTCTTCAGCACCTCGAAGGACGGCCGGCGCTTCCTCTGGTACATCCAGAACCGCAGGGAGCTTCTGGCCACGCCCAGTGCGTCCGCAAACTGCTCCTGGTTTTGGCCCGTGGCCTTGATGTGGGCCTTGACCATCTCTTTGAACTTGTCGCGCTGCGGCCAAATATCCATCAGCCCCCTCAAACAGAACACCATCCATTGAGCTTCTTGCAAAATCATGCCGCACGTCTGCTCCCGGCCATCCGCTGTCTCTGGCCGGGCCCCGTGACCCGCCTGCTGACAACAACTCCCGCCGGAGCCTGCTACGGCCGGGAACGGAATCAAGTGGCGTTGGTCTTTGGCGCTGCATAGGCAGCGTCAAAGCCTTACGCCACTAAACCCGTTCCTTCACCTCCGGTGAATTGCAAAACCTGCCGGTTTTGCAATTGGCTCTATTAACAGACTGCATGCTAGAAAGTTTTTTGCAACTAGTTGCGTTTTGCTGGTATAATAGCATTTTGCAACTATGGCCGCAGACCAAGGAGGCGGAGATGGCAGGCGAGGGACAAACGGAGCAAAAACACGCTGACCCACCGGAGATTCTTGCAAAACTGGCCATTACGTCTGCTCCCGGCGACTTGCAGAACAGGCGTTTTGCAAGTGGCTCGATGGTCTGCCCCCACTGCGGGGTGGCCTTTCCCCAGGCCTGGCCCGGCGCCGGGCGGGGCTTCATGGCGCACGTCTTTGAATACTTGGCGACGGGCACATGCTATTTTTCAGCGGACAGCAGCCAGCAGACAGTGGCCAGTAACCGTTAACCAGTCGGGAGGCGCGAGTGCCGAAGGCGAAACCAAAGGCAAGGCAAGGGGCGGACGACGCGCTTAACGCGGAGCGGCTGATGGAGGAGATTTCCCACGCGGCGCTCTTCGACCCGCTGGAGCTGTTCAGCGAGGACGGCACGCTCAAGGACCTGCGCGACGTGCCCGAAAGCGCCAGGAGGGCCATCGCCCAGTTCAAGGTGGCGGAGTTCAGCGACAGGGAATCGGGCAGGAGGGGCGTGATGAAAGAGGTCAAGCTGGTCAGCAAGGGCAACGCGCTGACGCTTGCGGGCAAGCACCTGAAGGAACTGGCCGGCCCAGGGACGGACTGCACGAGGCTGGACCTTGGCAAACTGACGGACGATGAACTGGCGCGGCTGCTGGAGCTGATCGAGAAGGCGACCACATGACGACAACCGGGACACTGGCCCTGCCAATCAGCGCCAGCGAAATCAGGGAGGAGCTTGCGCGGCGCGGCCGCTGCTGGAGACCGCTGCCCGGGCCGCAGTCCGACGCGTACGCTTCCTTGGCCGACGAGCTTTTCTATGGCGGCGCGGCCGGCGGCGGCAAAACGGACCTGCTGCTGGGGGCGGCAAGGCTGGAGCATCACCGCGCAGTCATCTTCCGGCGCGTGTCGCCTTCGCTTGGCGCCATCGTGGAGAGGTCAAAGGAAATCTATCCCTCGCTTTTGAACGCCGGCCCCAAGGACGCGTTCAATGTGCAAAAGCACTGCTGGAAGTTCACCGACGGGCGCATGGTCAGGTTCGCGCACATGCAGCACGACAGCGACAAAACCAACTACCAGGGGCAGGCGCACGATTTCTACGGCTTCGACGAAATCACGGAGTTCACCGAGGGCATGTTCCGCTTTGTCACGGGCTGGAACCGCAGCACGCGCCCAGGGCAGCGCTGCCGCGTCATCTGCACGGGCAACCCGCCCTGCTCCGCAGAGGGCGACTGGGTGATACGCTACTGGGCGCCGTGGATTGACCCCACGCACCCGAACCCCGCCGCGCCGGGGGAACTGCGCTGGTTCACCACCATCGGCGGCAAGGACGTGGAACTGCCAAACGGCGAACCCATCGAGGTCAACGGCGAAACCATCAGGCCCCGCAGCCGCACATTCATCCCCGCCAAGGTGCAGGACAACCCATACCTGGTCGAAGCCGGCTACGTTGCGCGGCTACAGGCGCTGCCGGAGCCGCTGCGCTCAAAGATGCTCTACGGCGACTTCACCAAGGGCCGCGAGGACGACCCGTGGCAGGTGATCCCGAGCGAGTGGGTCAGGCTGGCGCAGGAACGATGGCGGGCCACGCCCAAGCCCGCTGTGCCGATGACCGCGCTTGGCGTTGACGTGGCGCGGGGCGGTGACGACAAGACGGTGCTTGCCATGCGATACGGCGCGTGGATTGACGAGTTGAAAACCTGCCCGGGCACATCCACGCCCGACGGCCCCGCGGTTGCCGCGCTGGTGCTCGCCAACCGCCGCGACAAGGCGGTGATAAACGTGGATGTGATAGGCGTGGGGACAAGCGTCTATGACCACCTGCGCGGCATGGTGCAGGGCGTGGTTCCGATAAACGGCTCCGAGCGCAGCGACGCCACGGACAAGAGCGGCGAGCTGCGCTTCGTGAACCTGCGGGCGGAACTCTGGTGGAAGGTCAGAGAGGCGCTGGACCCCGCGACCGGCGAGGGGGTGTGCCTGCCGCCTGACCGCGAGCTACTGTCCGACCTGTGCGCCCCAACGTGGAAGCTGACCGTGCGGGGCGTGCAGGTGGAGGGCAAAGAGGACTTGCAGAAGCGCACAGGCCGCAGCCCGGACAGGGGGGACGCCGTTGTTTACGCGCTGGCGATAAAGTCCGTGCGCGGCCTGGGGATGCTGGAGTGGGCGCGGGCGGAAATCGAGGCCAAGGCGGCTGCGGGGGGCGCCAAGTGAGCGAGTGGATAAGCGTTAAAGACGCAGCGGAGATGGTGGGCTACAGCGCGCCGTACTTCAGGGAGCTGTTCTGCGCGGCGGAAGCGCCGCTTGTCACCGTGCGCGTAAAGCCCTGCCCCAGCGGGCGCAGACGGATACTCGTCTCCAAAACGAGCGTGGAGGAGCTGATCAGGGGGGAGATAGTGGAGGGCTGCAAATAGCCGAGCCGCTTGCAAAACCAAGGCTTTGCAAGCGGCTCCCTAGACCGGAGCTGGACTAGAAGCGGTACTTGAAGGAGACCTGCATCCAGTTGAAGTCGGAGAAAATCGCCTCGTCCACGATGCCCGCCGCCTGAACCAAAGAGGCCTCGAGCCCCATGTTCTTGTCGATGTTATACCCGGCCCCGAATGTGTAGCCAAGACCGTTGGCATTGAACGAGGTGGTTCTGCTGGGGTACTTGTGCTCAATCTTGCCGCCCACCATGCCAAAGCCGCCGAAGACATAGAAGCCCTCGTCGCGGGAGCTGAAGCTGTAGATGAAGTCAGCGAAAGCGGTCATTGCGTTTGCTTTCGATTTGGCAGTATCGGTGATATATGTCCCCTCGCCGAAGACGTTGTAGTCGGCCCTTGCCCTGAGACCCATGTTGTTGTTGAGGGCCATCTCTCCGAGAATGGAGGCGCCGAAGCCCGTCTTGACCCCGTGCCAAGTATTGAGGGTCCCGATGGGGCTCACGATCTGGACGCCGACGCCGAACCTGAATTCGTCGGTTGGCTTCCTGCTTTGCTTGCGCCTCGCCGGGGCCGCATCGAGAGCGGCGCCCGCCACCAGACCCGCGAACAGGCAGGCGCAGATCACCCTGGACAAAAAAGTACGCATGTTCATTTGAACACTCCAAAAAAAGTGCGGCACCCGCACGAAAGAATAAAGTTGAATTATGCACTGGGGCGGGGCCGCTGTCAATGGTTTTTTCACCGAGCCGCAATCAAACTTGCAGCGATGCGCGCTGCTTGGCCTGGAGCGAAGGGCGGATTCATTCCGCCCGGAGCGGGCGGCCCAAGGAACGCCCTTAGCGGCACCATAGCCATTCCCCTTGGGAATTGCCATAATATAGCGTTTACCCTAATGATTGTCCTCGGATTCTCATGAATTTCGGCTGCGCTTTCCGAACGGGTTTAGCGGCACTAAGTTCCGGGGCTGCCTATGCAGCCCAGGAACCAAGTGCCGCTTGATCCCGTT
>Ga0268262_10003368_pt1 | contig 17390 bp, 14 predicted proteins | sample TergutNc150P3_FD_190354 | JGI IMG/M metagenome (GOLD analysis project Ga0268262, IMG submission 190354) | Nasutitermes corniger P3 segment gut microbial community from laboratory colony in Florida, USA - Nc150 P3 (SPAdes) (version 2) | ecosystem: Host-associated > Arthropoda: Insects >... | reverse complement strand
AATTAAACCGGTTTAGTTTTTCGTATAGATTACCCATAATGCCTAATCGATTGCCGCCGGGTTTTGCTGATTTTTATTAAAACTGGCGTAACTTTGGTTCATTAAAATAATTTTATTACAATCTGTGCAAAAGTGTCAAGGGGAAAATTGCAATCCGCCTTTGGCGGATTGCTGGGGAGTTTTGACAAAGAGCATTTTACGGTTTCTACAGCCTTTTTTTGCCCTGAAAGACTCTGTGCTTTTTTATGATGACTAGTGTTTGCCAAAACTCCAGGCTTTGTTTTGCAAGGATTGATCTTTGTTTTTTAAAGATTAATCTTTGAATTTATAAGACGCGTCTTTGTTTTTATAAGGCGCGTCTTTGAATTTATAAGAACGATCCGTTATTTTTGTGTGTTTATTCTAAAAAAAGACTGGTTTTTCGTCAAATTTGACTAAAAATCTGTTATTTGGGGGCAAAAGACCGATTTTTCTATACAAATAACAAATAACAGTGAACAAATAACAAAGGTTAAGAGATTCGCTCTCTTTCTTATAAGAGAGAGAGAGCATGAATTGGAAGATTGTGCAAGTGGGGGAATGCCCCTTTTTAACAAAGAGCGGATAAAAGCTGGAGTTTTGCCAAAGGCAAGAGATGATTAAAAAGTATTGTGTCTTTCCAAATAAAAAAATACAATAAAGACTAATGTCAAAGTTTTTATTATAAATTATTAAGGAGATAAAAATGCCCGATATGACTGAAGAAGAATACGACACTCTTGACGAATTGTGGACAAAAAATCCGCCGAAAGTATCAGGCGACGGTAAAAGCGGCTTTTTTATGCAGCATAAAAATGAAATCGTTATTTTGGACGATGTTTCATCTACATGGCTTCGCCTAAAATCCGAAACAACACAAAAAACAACAACAGAAATCATCAGCGAAATGGTGCGTGAGCGTATTGCCGCCGCAGTATAGGAAAGCGCAAGGTGCCGGACACTAAAAAAGGACAGGGGGTCTTATGAAAAAGTTAACATTATTTGTTCTATTGACAGTTTTTGTTTTAACAAGCGCGGCGGCTCAGCAGGCGGCGCAATCAGCGGCGCAAACAACGCAGTCTGCGGCGACGCTTGAGGTAACTTTTACATACACACGGCAAACCGGAGCCGCAAGCAATCAATTTGCGGCGTGGATCGAAGACACGGAAGGCAAGTACATAAAGACGCTGTATGTTACAAAATGGACATCTAACGGCGGCTACAGCAAAAGACCAGCCACAATTCCCGTATGGGTAAAAAAAGCAGACCCGTCAAAACTGGCAAAATCCCAAATTGACGCCGTAAGCTCTGCCACGCCGCAGACAGGGACAGTAACCTTCACATGGGACGGCTCTGACAGCAAAGGCGCGGCTCTTCCCACCGGCGACTATGTACTGGTTCTCGAAGGAACCCTGCGCTGGGAAAACCAAGTTTACTACCGCGCGCCCATCTCCCTAGGCAAAGGCGCAATGATGCCGAAGGTAACCGTAGAGTACGTAGGAGACGCCGCGGCGGAACGCGCGATGATTAAAGATGTAAAGGTGCGAGTGCTGCGGTAGGTTTTATTCTAAATAGTCAAGCGTTTGATTGTTCAAAGTAGACCTGATTTCTCTCCACATCGGCATATATTTGTCCAATAACGAATAGAATCGTTCGTTGTGGTGCTTTTCTAATAAGTGAATAAGTTCATGTAAGATAATATATTCAAGACATTCATGCGTTTTCTTTGCAAGCTGCAGATTCAGACAAATCTTTTTTGCTTTAGGTTTACAAGTTCCCCAACGGGTAGTCATATACTTTATTTGCCAACTATTACATTTTAACCCTATAATTTTTTCCCACTTTGGAAGAAGGCACGTTATTTCCTCTTTCAACTGCTTGCGATACCACTCCCGAATAAATTTCTCACGCTGCGCTGTAGCGCTGTTTTCTCGAACAGTTAAGATTACCTTATCGCCGGACAACAAAAGCGAATTTCTGCCTCCGTGCTCAATTTGCAAATAATACTGCTTCCCCCACACATACAGCGTTTCACCGGAAACATACTTACGTTTGGAATGGCGAGGTTGGTTATCAAATTTTTCTATTTGTCTTTTTATCCAACTGACTTTTGTACGCACAAACCGCTCAATAGCCTCATCGCTCATAGATTGCGGAGCGGAAACTGTTACTTTTCCGTCGGGCGGTTTTACGTAGAGGTGCATATTTTTTATACTTTTCTTACATACATCAATCGGTATGTTAGAAATAACAAGCGCCATTTTAATATTCCTTTTGCTCCACTACGATGTTGAAAATCCGATCAACTTCGTCATGATCTTTTAGAATTTCAAACAATGCTCTCTTAATACGACGCTCCTTAAATTCATTGTGTCGAAAACCATCCAGGATATTTTCTCGAACGGCTTGGTCAAGCGCAATTGCCAAGTCTTCATTTTCTCCGCAGTTGTCATAGAATGCTCTAAGCGCACAACTATGTCTTATGTTTTCGGGATAGTCAGAATAAGTTTCGGGATTTTCAGTCTTGTTGACCAATTCAATATATTTTTCCAGAAAACTCTCATACTCAGCAGCGCCTTTACGCCGCAGTTTTATTAACTCATCAAGAATAGCCGACATTTTTTCGTAGTATTTTGGGTTGATAAGTATTTTTTCAACAATTTTTTTACGGATATTGTTTTCGATTGCTTCGGCGGCGGCTTCTTTGTTTTTGCCGCCAAGTTTCTCGCCCTGTATCATAACGAAATCAAGCAAGGTCAAATTGTCAAATTCTCCAAGCTTACGGCTGTCTTCGGCTTTGATATAATTGTCAATGAGGCGGCGCATATCCGCTTCATAAGATTTTAGATCGATAAAGTCGCCGCTAGTATGACCGATTTCTTTTTTCAAACCGATATATAACGTAACATCTCTCTCAATTTTTGCTTGCTCAGAAATTGTATATCCGGCATCACCCATATCGCCTTTAATTTCAGCATAAGCTCGGATTAAACGATTTACCAGTTTATACAATTTTTCACGGCTGCGGGAACACGCTTCTTTGTCTATGCCGCCAACGCCATTCTCGCCGCAAAAATAGTGGATATAATCAATCTCTGCTTTTGGAGATTTAACACCGCCGCATAGATCATCAAGTTCCTCAAGCGTATCATCAAGATATTTTTTTGCTTCGCTGATACGGTCTTTTATCATGCCTTCAATATCTGCACTGTCATAACCTTCAAATGCTCCCGCCGTGTATTTTTTCAAAGCATCTGTTAAACTGCCGAATAACTGCTTGTAGTCAACGATGTAACCAAAGTCTTTGTTTTCGTCGTCAAGGCGGTTGACTCGGCAGATGGCTTGAAAAAGTCCATGATCTTGCATTGATTTATCAATGTAGAGGTATGTACAAGGCGGAGCATCAAAGCCCGTCAACAGTTTGTCAACGACAATCAACAGCATCATATTTGCAGGTTCTTCTATAAATTTCCGTTTTGCTTCTTTTTCAAAATTTTCTACACTTTGACCGCTCAGCATTTTTTTATAAATTTCATATTTTTCAAATTCTTCGGCATCTTCGGATTCCGTGCGAAGATTACTTTCCAACGGAACGAAAGATGTAACAATAGCGCATTTCTTAAATCCTTTAGATTGAAATATTTCGTAGTATTTACAGGCGGAGTAAATTGAGTCAGCAACAAGGAGCGCATTTCCATTGCCGTCAGCAAGCCGTCCCTTAACATCAAAATCGTAGATAATATCTTCGGCTATGACTTCAAGGCGTTTACGGGAACTGTACACTGTCTGCATAGTACCCCACTTGGATTTGAGCTTTGCTTTTGCCGTATCGTTCAGCCCTCGTGTTTTGGCGGCAAAATACTCGTCGATTTTTTCTTGCGAGGTTATTGTTTGATCGATGTCTCGAGCTTCATAGCGCAAGTCAAGTATAATGCCGTCCGTTACCCCTTCGTCGTATTTATATGTGTGAATATAGCCGCCAAAAATTTCGAAGCTTGTTTTTTTGTCTTTGACAAGCAACGGCGTGCCTGTGAACCCGATAAAAATGGCGTTAGGTAAAATTGTTTTCATTCCTTCATGCAGTAATCCGCTCTGGGTTCTATGACATTCGTCAACAAAAACAATAATATCGCCTTTTGCTTTGAAGTTTTGCGGTAAAGTGTCTTTTAACTCTTTGATAAATTGCTCAACAGATTTTTTTGGTTTGGTTTCATTGCTTTCTTCGTTACTGTGTACGCCAAATTTATGAATCAGCGTACAAATCAATCTTTTATCGGTATTGTCCAACTTCTCTACAAGATCGGAACAGGATTTTGTTCTGTAAACTTGCTCGTCCACTCCCTTGTAAACTTTTTCTGATTGGTCATCTAATTCCTCTCTATCGGTGATAATCAAAACACGGGCATTAGCGTTGTTTGCCAATATCCACTTGGACAGCCAAACCATAGTCAGTGTTTTACCGCTTCCTTGGGTGTGCCAAATGATACCGTCTTGTTTTTTTGGAATACGCATCTGCGCTTTTTTTATGCCAAAATACTGGTTATAGCGGCAAACTTTTTTATCACCTTTATCAAAAATGATAAAATTATGGAGCAGATCAAGAAAGCGCAATTTGTGGAACATACTGTAAATCTGCCAGTCGAGTTTATCGGGGAATTGACCGCACTTATCCAAAATGTCGAGCGATACCCCGTCAAGAGGCTGGGCTGCCGTATTAACAGTATCATTTTTCCATTCCATGTAATACTTTTCTTTTGTTTCAATTGTGCCATAACGTAAACCTTCGCTGTTGTTGCCAGCCATTACATATTGAATTGTGGTAAAAAACGGTTTGTTGAAATGTTCATTCTGATTAGAAAGATTCTGCCTAATGCCTTCCGACACCGATACAGTTGATCTTTTGAGTTCTATCACAGCGATAGCGATTCCATTTATATATACGACAAGGTCGGGGCGGCGTTCACTTTTATCTTTTATCGTTACTTCTTCAGCAACAGCAAATTTATTTTTATCCGGATGTTCCCAATCAATAAAATAAACGGTCTTATCCGTTTCGTCGGGATTATCCTTGACCTTTGCGCCGTATTTAAGAAGCGTATATACGTCTTGATTGGCTTTATAAAGTCCCTGCTGTAAATTTCCCGCAACGCTGACGAGATCATCAATAGCTTTTTTTGACAGACTTGCACTGTAACCACGCTCGGTTAAATACTCCGTTAACTTTTCAATGATAATATTGGTATTTATCTGTGAATGCAGATTGCCGTAATAATCGTAATTAAGTTCTTTTTGAAAGAACCGCACAACTCTGTTTTGTGTGGTACGTTCAGTCTCGTTAATTTTCGCCATCTTTAGTACCCTCCTTCTGAACTAACAAGTATTTCTTGTATGTTGAAAAATATATATAATCATCTCGTTTCCTGTTCCTCTAGCCGAATGCGTCCTGTCAGTAATTCGCTCATCATACCTTGCTTGATGTTGCGGAGTTTGTTCAGTTTTGTCGTTAGTGCGTCAAGTTCTGCGTCCATGTCAGAAATGATCGAGGCGATGGCGGTTTGTTCAGCTTTGTCATTAGGTATACGTAAAGGTAAGTCCATTAGATCTTTCCCATGTAAATGATACACCGTGATACCTTTTGCTCGAATGGCAATTTCTTGTTTTTTTGTGTTCGTAATATAAAATGAAAGAAATATAGAATCTACATCATTATTTCTTGGACGAATAATATTAACATCTCCACCTATCAATACTTCATCAAATGGAATAGTAGAAGCTCGCGCTAAATCAATTCCTGTTGTTGTCGTTGAACCAGGTATAAGTATATCTCCTTTTTTTGATAATATACCTTCTTCGTATTCTGTCTTGCTAACAATGGAATGAATAATTTCAGTATATTCTGTAAATAGTTCACCATAAAGAACACAGAAATAGCGACCGTTTACAGAAACCTTTGATTTTGACAACCCTTTACCTTTTAAAATATCTGATATTTGACCCAAAACAGTATCTATCCACTCTCCATTAAACCCAGATAGCCGCCTTTTTCCCGTCAGTAATTCCTGCATTGCACCTTGCTTGATAGCTCGTTTCTTTGCTATTAGTTTTTCCAACGCAGCGATAAAATCATCGGTGTCTGATAGGGCTTTGGCAATGCGATGTTGTTCGTGGAGAGGCGGTATTAAAATCTCACATTTTAATATGTCTATTTTTCTTAAATTGGTTTGGTTATATCCGTCATTAAAAGCTAAAAAACATTTATTTCTATTTAATTGATAAAAAAGAAATCGTGTATCTGTTTTATGTTCTCTAAAACAACAAATGCGTTGATTGAGTGTGTATTTATTATTTTTATCTATCAATAAGCACTTTGCTAATGCTCTGCCATTTGGTATATCTGACATTACCATAACAATATCGTCAACATAGAGAGGAAATAGTTGTTCAGAAACAAGTCTGTAATCTGCCAATTCAGTAGCTATGCTTTTAGATGTAATAAGAATAAAATTACCAGTGTCAGAAACTATGTTTTCATGTGCGGTTCCATTATAAAAGGAAGCGCATTCTTCAACTCTTTTTGCTTTCCACTCTACCATACATACCCCATCGTTTTAAGATGAGATTTCACTTTGCTTTCAAGTTCCGCAGTTTTTGATTCTAGTTCTGGCAATGTCAACTCGTAGCGTTCGGTAAGTTCCGCCACATAGTCGGCGATATGGTAGTTTACTTTTTCGTATAACGCATAAATTCCACTGATAATAGCGGCATACCACTTACGTTCTATCAACAGTTCCAGACATTCTTTTTCGGTCAGCTTGTCGTACTGCTTACGAACTTTATCGTCAAGTTCGGCTTTCAACCCTTTGAGTAATTTGTTTTTTTCGGCAATATTTTTTTTACGTTCTTTGATGTCTTCTTCAATTTCGTCTTCATCGTCATCTTCTGTAACATTTTCAATAATCTCGTCCAATTCGATCTGCGCTGTTGCAACAAATACTTCGGCATCATCAATAATTTTTTTCTCGGCGGAAAAGAACATTAAGATAACAAGGGCTTTCGGTACTAGTTTACCCTCCCAGCCTATAACAGAGTTAATAATTTCTTTTGTGCCGTCTTTCTTTTTCTTTTCTCTTGTTTTCTTAATATTTTCAGTATCACGAATAGCTTTGTAGCCTTCTTCCACAAGCATATAAACATCATCAGACATTACGCTGTTCCAATAGGAGAGTAAAACTTCATAAGCATCGTGTTTATCCACAAGCGTAACAGTTTCAAATTCTTCAATTATTACTTCGGCAATTTCCGCAATCAGGTGTTTAGGCTTGGTCGATTTGTTTATTGTTCGAAGTTTTTTATCAACCTGCGCTTTCCAGTTTTCAAATGCGGCTTCCACTTTGTTGGCATAAGTGGAGAATTCATCGTCGCTGTAAATGGTGTCACGAACTTCGTCATTGCCCACTGTCAGCGAAGCAAAATCTTTTCTCATCGGCTTAAACAGTTTTTTGCGTAATTTAGGAAAGGTTTCCCAGTAGCGCGACAGATTTTCTAAATCTGTGTTTGGTATACCTCCGTTTAAGTGAGCGTCAATGTTTTGCAAATCCTCAGAAGAACCACCGTCTATGTATCGTGGGATATTAAGGTTGTATGCGTTCTTATTTTTGATTTCGTCATTCGGTACGAAACGGGAATAACCTGAAATTTCAATCTGTTCATTGAATACTGTAGAAATTTAGTAAATGTCTCGCTCTCGCAGTCTGTTTTTATTTCCGTCTTTAATAAATTCACGGCTTGCGTCAATCATAAAGATGCCTTCACGTTCTTTTGAGTTTTCTTTGTCGATGACTATTATGCAAGCGGGAATGCCTGTGCCGTAAAACAAGTTTGCAGGCAAACCGATGATGCCTTTTATATAGCCATTGTCAATAATAGCGCATCGAATAGCCGCCTCGGCATTGCCCCGAAAAAGTACGCCGTGCGGCAAAATGACTGCCGCCTTTCCGTTGCGTTTCAGAGATTTTAATATATGAAGCAGCCATGCAAAGTCGCCATTTTTCTGCGGCGGACTATCATTATAGCCATCAAAACGTCCGTATTCATTTAGACCATGCGTCCAGTTCTTATCCGAAAAAGGGGGATTAACCACGGCGAAATCAAACGCTCTTATACGTGAGTCGTCGGTTTGCTCATCGCTCTTTTCATCTTTGAATATGTGTTTGAACTGCGGGTTAGAAAATGTACTATAACCGCCTTTTATTTCTGCAGTAGCTTTGTTATGCAGAAAAAGATTCATTTTGGCAAGTCCTGCAGTTGCGATATCTTTTTCCTGTCCATATATAGCGACTTCAAAAGGCGCGGCTTCGGCGGTACGAATTAATAGCGAAGCCGATCCGCAAGCCGGATCGTACAATGAAAAATTTTCGGATTTTTTTTTAATTTTGCTTATTCCAACGACATTAGCAATTATACGCGACACTTCTGCAGGCGTGTAGTATTGTCCTTTACTCTTGCCGCTCTCTGTAGCAAAGTTCCGCATAAGGTATTCGTAAGCGTCGCCAATGATGTCGTCTCCATCGGCACGGTTACAGCTTAAATCGGGTATTTGGTCACGAAAAATGGCAAGTAATTCTCCCAGTTTATCGACCATTTCCTGCCCTTTTCCGAGTTTTTCCTCGTCATTAAAGTGGGCATTATCAATAACACCACGAAGATTATTCGCTTTGGCAAGTTTGGCGATAACGATGTCCATTTTTTCACCGATGTTTTTATCACCGATAAGGGCAAGCATATCATCAAAGCTGCCGCCTTTGGGAACATCAATATCACCGTAAGCAACCCCTTTAAATTTATCAGAAACATACTTAACGAACAGTAGGGTTAGTATATAATCCTTGTATTGAGAGCTGTCCATGCCGCCACGTAAGCTGTCGCAGCTTGCCCAAAGGCTTGAGTATAACTCACTTTTTTTAACCGCCATAAGTTAGTTGTCTCCGTTTGAAAAAGCGAATATAATAGTATGGGTATTATATAGTAATTTTGTGGGAGATAGAAGATGGGGGAAATGCTGGTTTTTAGGGGGGAAGTGTATAGAATGGAGATAATATTATGATAAAAGTGCTAATCAAGTTTTATTAGTCTAATTTCTTTGTTTATAAAGGAAATAGCCCATGAGTATCCTTTTTTTATTGGATCGTAATTATATACAATGATATTTCCTATCATACCATCTTGATATCTTCGACCTAATTCAAATACAACAGAAGATTGAGCTGAAATAAAAATATGTAGTTTGTCGCATTTTTTGTTTAATAAAATCATCTGATTAATAATATTTTCAGTAATTCTTTCAAGCGCCTTTTTACTTTTGATTAAATTATGTGTATAGTCTACTGTCGTTTTTATTTTTACTATATTATCTTGAAGAAATATTGGTAACTCTTGTTTCATAATATCAGATGTAAATTCAATGGTTATTGCAATATCAGAGACCTTCTCATTCGTATTCGAAATATTCGGTTGAATAATTATATCAATATCAGGATCATCAGTTTGGTTTAATCTAAACCAACTATCATCTTTATGACAATGTTCAATTAATGATATTGAATTACTGTGTCCTGTTCTGAATGAGTAACCAATAAAAAACAAACATGGAACCCTAGCTAAACCAGAAAAGAAAATATCTCTTGAATTGTATTGTTCTGTTTTTTCTTCAATGTTTTTCATAGAATGTTGTAGGTCATTAAACATGATTTCTAAATTTTCATTTTTTATGGAAAGTAATATTGGTATAGGTCTATACCATGAAGCCATTTTAGGTAAAGCATGGAATGGTGGATCTATTTGTTGATTATTCAATCCCCTTAAGTAATAAAAATATTTTCTTTCCCATGTATTTTTCACAGATGATAATCCATAGCAGACAAGAACTAACCCAATAATAGTAACAAGCATACCAAATATTGTTATTAATACACCTATACTTGTATCGAGATAAAAATTAATATTTATTTGTGGAATTTTTATAGAAAACGCAAAAACTAATCCTCCTGCAAACACGGCTATACCCAATTTAAATATTATTATCCCATTTTTTACATGAGGATTTTCCATTTTTGCTTCCCTAGCCTGCTCTTTATAAGTTATTATCATACTAATTATCTTTTTCATATTTTATACTCCTTTTAATCAATGTAGATAAATTATTATTTTCAATGATCCAAAAATTTGTATTTCTAATCCCAATAATAGCAAATATCATTTTGTCAAATAGTTGATGATTGGCTTTATATTGTTTTTTCCAATCTATTATGTCTATTTTAGATGGTTTAGGATTATCTTCAGGATGAGTATGCCAAGTTCCAATATACACATCTTCATATTTAGATATTAAAAAATGTTTATCCAGAATAGACTGATGTGAAGAAGAATCAAGTTTAAAAGAATGCTTTCTACGTAGATCGTTTGTTTGTGGAATAGTTGCAAATTTTAGATATATTATATTTCCATTAATTTTATGATTTCCTATTAATACTCCACATGCCTCAAGATGGTTTAACTCTGTTTGGCGGTAATTATGAAATACTTCTTGAACTGATTTTGAGACAACAAGGGAAAACTTCTTTTTATATTCTGCTTTATTTGTTACAAACATCACAATTTTCCCAATATAACGGCTCAATACCTAAAGAATTATCAAATGCTTTAAATCTATAACTAGTTTCTAATTCCATTTCATTTGCATAGCTATTTTTCCAAGACATGCGACATGATTCTGTTAACTTGTTCTCTATAGCCAATAATGCCAATCGTGTGGCTAAAATGGCTGTCTGTATTGCATCCGTAAAGGAATATGGCATGAAATGAGTACCACATCCAGCTATATCAAGAGTAATGTCCTGTTGAGATTTCAAGAAATTCTGTATTGATTCTAAAGATTTATTACCATTGCCATCTTTATATAAACAATTAAGACATCCTTTGCCAGAGTTGTGTACATATATAGCATGTCCACCGACCCCATGTCCTTCTACCCAGCAATATATTACCCATGGACGATGTTCTAATTTAAATAACTCCTCATTAAAATAACGTTCCTCTGTAGGTGAACCTGTAGCTATAATGAGTCCATTTGTTTCTGATAAAAAATTACTGTCGAGACATTCTTGTAAGGTTTGCTGTTGTACAACAGTTGCATTTATGTAAGGATATCGCCCCTTCAAATTCAATGCCAATTCCAAACTTTTATTTCCACCTAAATACTCAGGACCTAAAAAATGACGGTATATATTTTCTATTGCTAACTTATCCCAATCAATTAATAAAAGATTATTAATGCCAGAACTTGCAAGTTGTCTTGCTATTTCTGCTCCAATAGAACCACAACCTACAATAGCTAATGTATTTTCTTGATTATATAAATTTGCACCGCCTCTGGGAACAATATATTCTTTGGAATGTGGTTTTACATCATAGGCAATAGCTTTCCATGTTGTTACATCTAAATTATTGAACAGTGGGGGTATTTTTTTGTCAGTATTAGTGAATAGTATACAAAACCATCCATGAGAAGTATCTTTTAATTTTACTGAACCCAATACCCAAAAGTTACGAGAACGGTTTCTTCTGGAGATATTTTTTAACTGTTTTTGTACTTTTGATGGTAATTTTTGTATAAGTTCTAACCACCATTCCATTAATATTGTAGTAGGGTTTGGTGGCAATGTGGGAAAATTAAAGGGGATATAGATTGACTTTCCTTCTAGTTGTGACTTCTGTGTTAATTTTCCTAAATACTCTTTATTAATATGAGGAGCTTGACCATTCATAAAATATGGAAAAGTTAAACGAGAAGCCAAGACAGGTTTATATAATTCAATTTCTTTTACAAAAGACCCGGGTTCAATAAAACTTATTACTTTGTGTTTTTCATTTGGTGTTGAATGCCTCCAATGTGCTGAAAATTCACTTATTATTTCTCTTTTATTGCTTTCACTATCTGTAAAATCTTGGACAATAGTGTTTACAGCATTTTTTAGTGCTTCTATATATACTATATGTGGATTTGCATAGTCAATATGACGATTAATGTCTACTCCGTCACAAATCATTCCATCATCATTACTAACATTATTTTTCCAACCAACATGTGCTAATGAGCCATATTTACTCCTTTCCCGAAGATATAATATTGGAAGTCTTCTCTGTAGTACAGGTTCAACCAAGCCGATTATTGTAAATTCAATGTCTTTATAATGATGCCGTGTTATAATTCTGTTTTTTTCAATCGAAGCATCAAAGTCATTTTCACGCAAATACTCAACTATAATATCAATCATTATGCTCCTTGTGAGGATTTAATAAAACCTGCTTCTTTGAATTTTCTATTAAGCGATTGCTGATAACCTTCTGGAACAGGAAAATCTTTTCCAAAGATATCATTTGCAAGAATTTCGCATTGTTTTTTCAAATCACTTTCACGACTAGCTTTATCTAGATTTTTTTGCATCATTGAAAGTTTATTGTATAAAAAAGTTCCTAATGTTTTTCCATGTTTGTTGAATATATCACGCCGTGGTTCTACAGGTAAATTAACAGTAACCTCATACTGAGGATTGTTATTATTATCATACTTTATTAATTTGAAATAAGAGGAATCCAAAATAGAAGATACGGTTTTCCTCAAACTCTCTAAATCATTAATATCACCATCGCTTGAAATACCAGACTTATATTTCTCGTGTATCATAACTGTAAGAGCAATTGAGTATATAGATTTACGTTCAGTTCCAGTAATACAGTAGTCTCTCCAACGTTTCATATATTTAATTAATCTCTTATATTGAGAATAATTTTCTTCACTAAGAAAGGATGATTTATTGTTAACCCAATCAATTAAGCCTTTAGGGTCACCAAATTCCCATTTTCTTATTTTTTCATCAGAAGACTCCTTACCAATAGCAAGATAAAAATTATTTTTACTTTTTATATAAATAGGATAATCTAAATGAAACCGTTTCTCTCCTTCTTTATAATATTGCGCCGTCACACAGGGCATTTTAATTTTTGGATTTTTTAGGTTTCTGTCAATTAGAACATCTTTTAAGTTTTTTTTGACTTCAACAGGGTTATCGGGAGCCTTATCCGCATCAATAACTACACCTACATCAATATCGTAATCATCTCCTTCATTTAATGGTTTAATACATGTTTGTGTAGCATAAGAACCTTGTTGAAAGAATTCTATAACAGGATAACCTTTATTTTTAAAAGCTGAACAAATATCTTCCTGTATAGATTTGTCCTTTTCACGAAGTTCTTTTAACTGGCTGTCAGCCCAAGTTAATCGAATATTTTCCTCAAATTTTGAAAATAGGTTTTGTAAACTCATTTCTTTCCTCCCACCTTTGAAATTAATATTTTACAATATACTTATCAACCGATAAGTATATTGAGTCATGCATATTTTATATATAAATATACCATAAATAAAAAAAATGTCAATAGTTATTTGTCTATTTTGTGAAAATTTCTCAAAATTTGACATTATCTCCTTGTAAAAACTACTGACATTATATATACTTATATATATTATAGGAGTATCTATGATTGCAGAATTCACGGTAGAAAACTTCCGTTCTTTCAAAGAAAAATGTACTTTTTCTCTTATTTCGACAAAAGATAAAATTTTGTCAGAATCAAATACCTTTAAACTCAATAAAAATCTTCATTTTCTTAGATCTGCGGTTATTTATGGCGCCAATGCCAGCGGAAAATCCAATTTTTTTCAAGCTCTTGATTTTTTTCTATTTTTTTCAGTCAAATCCGGACCAAGCATGCAAATTGACGAACCTACAGGAACAGATATTTTTTCTTTTTCTAAGCAATCTGAGAATAAACCATCTTTTTTTGAAATCTCTTTTTATATAACAAAGGATACAGAAATAAAAGTAAAATATCGTTATGGTCTTTCACTTACAAAAGATGAAATTGTAAAGGAATATCTTTATGCAGTTTATAATGTAAGAGAAGTAAATCTTTTTTACAGGGAAGGTCAAGAAATAAATATTACTTCATATTTTAAGGAAGGAAACAGAAGCAAACAATCTGTTCGAAATAATTGTTCTTTTTTGTCAGTATGTGCTCAGAATAACGGAGAAATTTCTACTGAAATTATCAGGTATTTTAATAATATGTTTGTTAATTCAGGGGTATATAATAATTCTTACATTACTGGGAAAATGCTTAAAGATCAAAAGAATAAAAATAAAATTTTAAGATTTTTGCAGAATGCAGATATTCAAATTACGGGAATAAAAGCAGAAATAATGCATTTTAATTCAAAAGAATATGAAGAACCTGAAGTACCTGAAATACAAGCGTTTTTAAATTATTTGAAAAAAGAAATGCCGGATATAGAAGAACAAGAAACATTTTACTTTGGGCACCCATTATATGATGGAGAAAGAGTGATAGGGGAAAAATATCTTTCTGAAAACGATGAGTCAGACGGAACACGAAAATTATTTTCATATTCCATTCCTATTCTCAATGCACTTGAAAATGGAACACCCATTTTTATCGATGAATTTGATAATTCGCTTCATCCGCTAATAATTGAAAATATTTTAAATTTTTTTAATTCATCTAAATATAACAAGAAAAACGCTCAACTTGTTGTTTCATGCCATGCTGTTAATATAATGAGAAAAGATCTTCTCCGCCGTGATCAAATCTGGTTTTGCGAAAAAGACAAGTACGGTACTACAAATTTATTTTCATTAGTGAAATACAATGATCCTGTAAGAAAAGATGCCTCATATAATAAGAACTACTTACAGGGGAAATATGGTGCTATTCCATACATTAATGAAATTATACAGCAAACTGGAGAAGTATCATTATAATATATTAACCTCAAACAGGCATCATCTCCCTCACTCACCCCTTCAGCAATTTCCAATCAGCATACTTGTTCCCTCAGCAGTTTACTCATCTCTTGCCTTCAGTCTTTGTTTCGCTATTTCAATAGCGCTCCTTAATTTTTGTTCAAGTAATTTTTTATCAGGCAGTTGTGTAAGGTAATCCGCTACCTTAATATTGCTGTTTTTTAACTGTAAAAGTTCTATATGTTCCTCGCTTTTTCCTGCGCATAATATAAGCCCAATCGGCGAATTTTCGTCATCAAGTTTCATGTTTTTATCCAGCCATCGCAAGTAAAGTTCCATTTGTCCTTTATATGCAGCCTCAAAATTTCCCAGTTTCAATTCTATAGCGACTAAAGATTTCAGCCGTCTATGATAGAAAAGCAAATCAAGGTAATAGTCTTCGTTGTCAACAGAAATTCTTTTTTGTCTGTCCATAAAAGCAAAATCACTGCCAAACTCTATGATAAAATTTTGCAACTCTACAATAATTGCTGTTTCAAAATCTTTTTCGGAATATTTGTCCCTTAAACCGAGAAAGTCCAAAAAGTACGGGTCACGAAATACTAAATCGGGCGTTAGTTTTTGCTCGTTTTTTAGTAGTTCCAAGTCATGTTTTACGGTTTCTTTGGGCTTTTTGCTGATAGCCGTTCTTTCGTAAAGCATTGAATTAATACGGTCTTCCAGAACTCTGGTACTCCATCGTTCTAATTTGCATAGTTCTACATAAAACTCCCTTTTCAAGACATCTTCAATGTATAAAACCGCCTTAATGTGAGTCCATGTCAATTGTCTCCGCAGTGCGGAGACAATCTTGATATCAGGGAAAGCCTCCGCAAAACGGAGACAATGCCTTAACTGTTTTTCACTCCACCCACTGCCATATTGCTTAGTTAAGTCATCTGCCAACTGTTTAACAATTTCTTTTCCGTATTCAGCTCTTTTATTTTGCAAAATCTCAGTTTTGATTCTGCTGCCGACTCGCCAATAAAGCATAGTCATAGTGGAATTGACCGCTACGGAAATATGCTGTTTGCTTTGTTCTATTAATGATTTAATATCATCAAATAGGCTTTTCTTTTTTGCAACTTTTTTCATACTAACCTCAATACTTTTACATCCTGTGAAGGCAGGCGATAACCTTTCCTTCTATTTTAACATTTTCAGCTTCATCTTCCGTCAGTATACGAGGCGGATAACACGAATTGGCGCTTATAAGGGTGATAGTGTTCTTTATCCTGTCAAAATGAACTCGTTTAACAAGAAGACTGTCTCCTACAGATACAACATAGACAGCATCCCCTGATGTAAGTTTTGGGCAAAAAATAACGATATCGCCGTCATATATTTTTTCTTCTATCATAGAATCGCCTGACACATATACTGCTTTTAATCCTGAGGGTTTATGAGGATGAATAAGTGTTTGCGGAACAGGAATAGCTCTTGTTTCAGGATAGTCTTCAATAAGGATACCTCTACCGGCAGCCGCTTCTTGATTAAAAAGTTCGATAACTGTGGTTTCTGCCTCTTCTTGTGGATAACCTTTTCCTGTAATTAACCAGTTGAGATTTATATTATATTTTAGAGCTATTTTAACTAATACTTCACGAGACGGCTTTGTGCGCCCGCTGATAACATGACTCATTTGAGATTTACTCAGACCTAAGGACGTGCCAAAATCTGTTTGCGATAATCCGGATAATTTGAGAATATACAAGAGTCGTTCGATTTCAGTTTTCAAAACTTTTTGCACCTTAATTTCCTTTAGTTTACATATTGTAAACCATTTATTCAATTTTGTCAACTATAATTATTGGGAAATTTCATGTTTTTTAAAATTCTGTTTGCTCCATTGGATAGATGAGCGACACTTGCCTTTTTTGAAATGGCATAGAAACCATGTTTTTGGTAGAGACCGATAAACAGCCAGAACCGGGAATCGAACCCGGGACCTGCGCATTACGAGTGCGCCGCTCTGCCAACTGAGCCATCCTGGCTAAATAAAAGCACGGCGTAGCCGTGTTATCTCCAATAAAATCAACCAGCCCCAGGCACAAATAAAAGCTATCAGGGCTGATAATGCAAGCCCACCTTTAGGTGGGCGATAGTGCCGCCTCAAAAACAAGCTTTAGGGTTCTTGCAAAAAACCTGTAGTGCCGCTTTCTCAATTATATCAATTTATTCTCTACATATTCAATAACGCGTTTTAAAACTCCAATTCCACCGCGCCCTTAGACCTTATCCGCAATACTGTCAGCGAACTTGCGCCGAATACGGCTTCGATGTGCTTGCGGTAGACGGTCATTGCGTCTATGGGGATGTAGGCTTGAATGGTTCCGGCGAAACCGCCGCCGTGGACTCTGCATGCGCCGCGCAGGTTTTGCTTGCGGAAAAAATCTTTTGTCAGCGCGAGAGCGGCGGCGATGCCTTGAGCTTCGGGACGGGCAGGGGAGT
>Ga0268262_10003367_pt1 | contig 17394 bp, 17 predicted proteins | sample TergutNc150P3_FD_190354 | JGI IMG/M metagenome (GOLD analysis project Ga0268262, IMG submission 190354) | Nasutitermes corniger P3 segment gut microbial community from laboratory colony in Florida, USA - Nc150 P3 (SPAdes) (version 2) | ecosystem: Host-associated > Arthropoda: Insects >... | reverse complement strand
AAAGAGGATTTTCCCGTTCCTGTTGGTGCGGTTAAGAGAAGGTGCTTTTGTTGCTTCAAGCGCAATTCTATTTCTGCTCTTGATGCGGCTAGTGGAAAATTTATCAATATTCCATTTTCCTTTTTGGTCTGAACATTGCCCACAATAAACCGCCGTGTTCTGCATTTGCCATAATTGCAGAGGCATTGCTATCGGTGCTGAGGGCAAGTGCGGCTACAAGGGCTGCTTGCTCCTCTTCGTCTGGCACGTGGATATTTTCTAAAACTTCTTGCACCCTATTTTCGTGAGCTAGGTGCATTCCAGTCCATTTGAGATTTAAAAAATCTGGATGTTTTAGCACGCCACGCAAGAAGGGGAGTGTTGTGCTTATGCCCTCTATGCGGAAGTTGGCAAGAGCAGATTCCATATTTGAAATTGCCTTTTCTCTTGTACCGGAATATGCCATGATTTTTGCCAAAACAGATTCATAGTTAGCAGAAATCGTGTCGCCAGAAACAAAGGGGCTTTGAACCACTATTCCCTCTCCAAATGGAACAAACATTCTCTCTATTTTGCCGGGCGATGCGGAAAAATTGCTGTAAGGATCCATAGCATCCACATTTACGGCTATAACAGAGCCTTCTTTTCTAATACCATCTTTTTGCAATAAAATATGTTCACCGGAATGCAGCCTTATTTGCTCACGCAAAACATCCACGCCTGTTAGCAAGTTGGTTACGCCGTGAAAATGCTGGATGTTTTCTTTAACATCCAATAGATAAATATCGTTTTCAGAAACGAGAAATTCCACATTTGCGTGGCCTACAATATCAAGACCATCTATAAGAGCTGGAAGCATAGCCATTATTTTGCTTCTGTTTTCTTTTGACAGATAAGGGCTTGGGCTTTCTACCAGCAACTTGCGAAAACGAAACTGCACAGAACCTTCTATTTCTGGGAGAATTACCTGTTTACCGCTTTTATCGCGCAGAACGGGGAAAGATATTATATGCGGATGAGTCAAGGTTTTTTCTAAATAAAGGCTTTTTTCATAGCCAAAACGCTCACATTGGCGAAGTACGCTATCTATAGCGGTTTGCAATTCCACTGAACTTTTTGCCTCTCTAATGCATCTGCCGCTTGCTGCACCTGCCGCTTTTACCATTAATGGATAGTATATATGCTCTGCTTCTTTTGATAATTTTGTAATGTCTTCAAAAACCTCGCTGTGTGGCAAAACCGCGAGTCCTGCTTTTATGGCAACATCGTTTAACAATTTTTTTTCTTCGGCAATGCTACGACCCTTAGCCAACCTAGAAGATGATATAAAAGCGATGCCAAAAGTTGACAATTTTTTGCTGAGTTCTGTGCTTGCAGCCAAAAATCCATACCCTGGATGAACGGCATCTGCCTTGCATTCCATTGCCGCCAGCACAATTTGCTCAACATCCAAATATGGAGAACTTGTTTTGTTTGAGCTAATAACAATGGCACGGCTTGCCTCGCGCACCCCTACCTGATTAAAATCACTTTCTTCGCAAAGAGCTACGGCCTCTGCCCCAAGGCTTTTAATTGCCCTAACACATGCCGCCTGTATAAGCCCCCTATTTGCAACCAAAACTCTTTTATACATAAATCCTCTGAATTTGGATAAGTATTTTAATATAGTAAATGTTATTTTCTATATTATTTACTATGGATATATCTTCTGTTTCTGCGCTTTCGGCAAGTTCGCTTAGAATGGATTTAAGCGCGCACGATGTTGCTAATGTAAATACGCCCGGTTTTTCGCAAAGCCGCCCTATTCAAACTTCGCTAAAACCCGGAACGGAAATTTCGGCAATTCAAAAAATAAATTCTGCAACACCGGATTTTTCTGCAACAGACCTTGCAGAAGAGGCTGTGGAGCAAATAAAAAGCGAAAAAGATTTTGCCGCCAATGCCGCTGTTATCAAAACTCAAGATAAAATGTACGGTGAAGCTATAGATTTGGTTGTTTGAGCGAGCATCTCTTTAACAGTTAGCTTGCTTACAGGGTCTATAAAATCTGGCGCAATATCGCATAAAGGGCGCAAAACAAATTCTCTCTCAGAAATGTATGGATGCGGAATTATTAGAATTTCGCTTTGCAAAATTTCATTTCCGCAGTAAAGCAAATCCAAGTCTATTTCTCGCTCTTTCCATTTTTCTCGTTTTTGCCTGCCTAGTTTTTGCTCAATATTTTTGCAAAGCTCTAAAAGTTCATAAGGAGTTTTTTTTGAACTGAATCCAATAACTTGATTTAAAAAGTTTGCCTGCTCTGTTTTACCCCAAGGCTGAGTTTCATAAATTTGGCTCTCTTGCCAGTTTAGTTGCTCACTCTCTTTTAACAAAGCTCTAGCCTCTGCAAGCCTTTTTTCGCGTGGCTCTATATTTGTGCCTAGAGAGATATAGATTTGCAGCATATTTCTCTTTCGTTTTCGCTGATTATTTTGATTTCAACGCTGTGCGTTATGTTTAGCGGAAAATTTCTTGGCCATTCTATTAAAGTTATTCCTTTTGAAAAATCGTCTATTCCAGTATCTTGCAAATCACTTGCGTTTTTTAAGCGGTATAAATCCAAGTGATAAATTGGCGGCTTGTTTGGGTATTCATGAACTATGGCGTAACTTGGCGAATTTACCACTCCGGCAAAGCCAAGCCCCTCGCAAATTCCTCGGCAGAATGCCGTTTTGCCAGCACCTAAATCTCCTTCCAAAGCAATTACATCGCCTGGCTTTAGGTTTTTTGCAAATGAAAAAGCCAATTTCACAGTTTCTTGTTCGGAGCTGGTTAAAACTTTGAGCACGTAGAGAATTTAGGAATTTTTTTCTGAGAGTTTTGTTTCAATATTTGAAAGAATGGTTTCAACTTCCGCAACAAATTGCTGCGTTTTTTTTGTAATGATATTTTTATCCCGTTGTTTTGCCGCTTCTTCCAAAACAAGTGCCATTTGAGAAAGAGTGTTTTCGCCAATATCGGCGAGAAGACTTTTCATGGAATGAGCATTTACAGCAAACATTTGCAAATCGTCGTTTGAAGCATCTGATATATTTTTAGAAGTTTGCTCAATTTCAAATACGGCTTTTTTAGCATCTTTGGCAAAAACGGCAAGATATTCATCGCTTTTTTTGTACATTTTCATAGCATCTTTTTTTTGCTGGCGAGCATCTGCAATTACTTTTGGAGTTTGCTTGTTGCGAATTAATTTATTGAGAACAGAATCTAACTGGCGGGAGTTTATTGGCTTGGAAATAAAGTCATCAAAACCATTTTCAAAAAATATTTTTGCCTGCCCTGTCATAATATTAGCCGTTAAAGCGACAATGGGATTTGTATATTTCAATTCTTTGCGTATAATTTTCACCGTTTCAATGCCATCCATTTTAGGCATCATGTGATCCATAAACACAATATCATACACACGACCGCTTTTTATTCTATCTATTGCATCAAAACCGCTGGAAACAGTATCTATGGATAAGCCATAAGGCGACATAAGTTCTTTCACAACGTATAGATTAGATTCCACATCGTCAACAATGAGAACGCTACCATAAGGCATAAATTCTTTTGAGAATGCTTTGCCGGTTAATTCCATCAAATTCTCAGCTAATTTTTTACCTAAAACATCGGAGCTGATTATTTTTTGTGGCAAACGCACGGTGCAAACTGAAATTTTATCCGGTTCGCTTTTTACTGTGATTTCACCGTGCATCAGATTTACTAGGTTTTTTATGATTCTCATGGCAAGATCTGCATCTTCAACAAAATTACTTGTTTCCGCACTTATGGAAAAAACAAGCGTTACATCTATATCTTCTACTTTCTCAGCAAAAACCGATAATTTTATAAGACCATGTTCTATATTCTTAAATGTATTGAATAGCAAATTATTCAAAATTTGCTTAATGTGAATTTCATCGCCAATCAATTTAAGTGGTATATTTTCGTCAATGTCAAGTTCAAGTTCTATGGATTTATTTTCAATTTGCTTTAAATTAAGTTGCAAGCTATCGCTTAACAATTCTGAAACTTTGTATTTGGTAATCATTAATTCCATTTCGCCAGATTCCATCTTAAATAGGTCTAGCGTGGAGTTTATGGTGTTAAACAGTAAATGCGCAGAATTATTTATCATTGCAAACGCATCTCTTACTTTAAAGTCTAATGTTTGGTCGTGTTGTTGAGTTTCGCTTGTTCCAAGAATAACGTTCATAGGAGAACGAATTTCGTAGCTCATGCGAGATAAGAATAAATTTTTGTTGCGATTGTTCTGTTCAACAAGCTCTTTTGTAGATACTAAATCTGTAATATCTGTGGAATATTGAACATGAACAGTTTTGCCGTTATGCCATTCTATGTATCTATCTACGTTGCGATATACTCGTTTTGTTAAATTGCTACGTTCTTCCCATACAATAACTCCCTTAGGATTTTTGTCTAATTTGCGGCATGGACAAAAATCGCACATTTGGTCCATTCCATTTTGCAAAACTTTATAACAGAGTTTTCCTATGCAGTTGCTTTTAATTGAATAACGTTCTTTAGCACGTTCATTTATAAAAAGAATTTCTCCTGTATCTGGAACAGTTACGTATATTAGCGCATCTGAACTGCCTAGTACACTTGTTAAAATGCTAAGCGATTGATTTGATTCTTTTAGTTTTTGCTGGGTAACCCTTTGCTTGCTTTTTTCGTTGACAAAAAGAATTGAGATAGAAACAAAAGAACCCACGAGTAACACTGAAATCACGTATTTAGGACCTAGAATAAATGCAGGTGCGAACACTACGAATGTTAATAAGGGTACCCATACATATAAAGGTACCTTTTGCTTTAAGAAATTGAATATTTGCATTTCCACTTTAAATATAGAAAATTTAAAAGTTCCATTTTGAACGCAAAAACATTCGTACTGGCGTTTCAATTTGAAACGTGATGAATGGGCTAATGTTAATATATCAGATAAAAACCTTAAAATTTGCTTAAAAAAGGCATTTTTATTGGAACAAACCATTCGGCACGGCTTTTGCCTTAATTGAGGTGTATGGAAGAAAATTTGGAGAAAAACGAGGTTTCAGAAGAAGTAGATAGGCTTGTGGAAGAGGCTGAGAGCACTTCGGTAGAGGAAATTGCAAAAGAGGCAAGTATAGCAGAAGCCCAAGAAAAAGAGAGAATTGCTCAAGATAAATACTTGAGGCTTTTTGCGGAATTTGAAAACTACCGCACACGCTCGGCAAAAGAGCAACTGGAGTTGATAAATACGGCCAATGGCAAACTTTTAGAAAAACTCGCCGAAGTTAAGGATAATTTTGACCGAGCCTTTGCAGAAGAGAACAAAACCGGAGATTTAGCAGCATTTGAAAAGGGAATTAAGTTGATACAAGAGCAGTTTAACAAGGTTTTAAGCGATTTTGGATTGGAAACCATAGATCCATCTGGAGAAGCATTTGACCCAAATATGCACGAAGCACTTATGAAGCAACCTTCTGAGAATGTTGAAGAAGGTAAAATCATTCAAGTGTATCAAAAGGGCTATAAAATTAAAAATAAACTGCTGAAAACAGCGAAGGTAATAGTATCTAGCGGAGTTTCAGCGTAGAGTATAAAATAAAATAGGAGACAAGACAATGGGAAAAATCATAGGAATAGACTTGGGCACAACGAATAGCTGCGTGTCTGTAATGGAAGGCGGAAAACCAGTGGTTATAGCCAATGCCGAAGGTTTTCGCACCACACCCTCAATAGTTGCCTTTGGTAAAAATGGCGAAAGATTGGTGGGGCACGTGGCAAAAAGGCAAGCGATAACAAACCCCGAAAAAACCATTTATTCAATAAAGAGGTTTATGGGGCGGCGCGCAGAAGAATGCACCGAAACAGAAAAGCACATGCCATATCAGTTGGTTGGCAAAGGCTCCGATTTGGTTCGTGTTCGCATAGACGATAAAGAATATGCTCCGCCAGAAATTTCTGCTGTTGTTCTGCAAACAATGAAAAAAATTGCAGAAGACTACCTTGGACAATCTGTTACTCAGGCGGTTATAACTGTTCCGGCATATTTTAACGATGCACAAAGGCAGGCAACAAAAGATGCAGGGCGCATTGCTGGCCTAGAAGTTTTGCGCATAGTGAACGAACCAACTGCCGCAGCTCTTGCTTATGGCTTAGACACCAAAAAGAACGAGAAAATAGCCGTTTACGATTTGGGCGGTGGAACTTTTGATATTTCCATTTTGGAAATTTTTGACAGCTCCTTTGAAGTGCTCGCTACCAATGGCGACACAATGCTTGGTGGCGATAACTTTGACGAAGTTGTAATTGACTGGATAAACGATGAGTTCCGCAAAGACAACCCAGGCATAGATTTGAAAAAAGACAAAATGGCTTTGCAGCGTTTAAAAGATGCCGCAGAAAAAGCAAAAATAGATTTGTCTGCTGCAACAAGCACAAATATAAACCTGCCTTTTATAACAGCAGATGCAAGCGGACCAAAGCATTTGGATTTAACGCTCACTCGTGCCAAATTCGACCAACTCACCTCGTTCCTTGTGGAAAAAACTTTGGGACCTTGCAAAAAAGCACTGGCAGATGCAAAACTAAAAGCCTCCGATATAAACGAGGTTATTTTGGTTGGCGGTTCAATACGTATTCCGGCTGTTCAAGAAGCAGTTAAAAACCTGTTTGGAAAAGAACCTCACAAAGGCGTGAATCCAGACGAAGTTGTTGCCATTGGCGCAGCAATTCAGGGTGGAGTTTTGTCGGGCGATAGTTCTTTGAAAGATGTGGTTCTTTTGGATGTTACTCCGCTTTCCCTTGGCATAGAAACCTTGGGTGGAGTTATGACCAAGCTGATAGACCGCAACACCACAATCCCAATTCGCAAAAGCCAGGTGTTCAGCACAGCAGACGATAATCAAAGCGCGGTTACAATACACGTTTTGCAGGGAGAGAGAGAATTTGCAAGGGATAACCGCACACTTGGCCGCTTTGATTTAACTGGAATTCCGCCAAAACCGCGCGGGTTGCCGCAAATTGAGGTTTCTTTTGATATTGATGCAAATGGCATTGTGCACGTTAGTGCAAAAGACAAAGAAACAGGAAAGGAACAGAGCATTAAAATTCAGAGTTCTTCGGGACTTAGCGAAGATGAGATAAACAAGATGGTTAAAGATGCAGAAGCTAATGCGGAGAAAGATAAAAAATCTCGCGAATTGGTGGATGCAAAAAACCAAGCCGAGCAAATTGTTTATCAAGTTGAGAAAACTCTGAAAGAAAACGATGGAAAATTGCCGGCAGATATGGTCTCTAAAGCAAATGCCGCTATTGCAGATTTAAAATCCGTAGCCGAAAAAGCCACTACAAAAGAGGAAATTCAAAGTGCAATGGATAAAGCCCAGAGCGTTGTGGGCGAAATTTTGCAAGCTGCTCAAATGGGAGCAGCCGGTGGCGAACATCAGCACGGAGAAAACTGCGAAGGCTCTTGCGGAGACGACTGTAAAAACAAAGGCGAAAAAGGCAAAGAAGGCCCAGTAGATGCAGATTTTGAGGTTGTTAACGAAAAGAAATAAAATATATGGCAAAGCGAGACTACTACGAAGTTCTGGGCGTTCCCAAAGACGCTTCCGCAGACGATATTAAGCGGGCGTATAAAAAGCTCGCTATAAAATATCACCCTGACAAAAATCCAGGTGATAAAGAAGCGGAAGCCAAGTTCAAGGAAGCAGCCGAGGCCTACGATGTGCTTTCTGATTCGCAGAAGAAAGCGCAGTACGACCGTTTTGGGCACGAGGGGCTTAGTAGCGGTGGATTCGGCGGCGGTTTTAGTTCTGGTGGTTTCTCATTTGAAGACATATTCTCGCATTTTGGCGATATTTTTTCAGACATAGGCGGTTTTGGGGGTTTTAGCGGTGCTCATAGTTCACGAAGCAGGGGGCCTGCCCCCGGTGAAGATTTGCAAATTGGCATTGCTCTTACCTTAAGAGAAATAGCAGATGGCACTGTTAAAAAAGTTCGCATAAAACGACTGAAAGCTTGCCCCGATTGCAATGGCAAGGGTGGCACTGGAACTAAAACCTGCTCAACTTGTTCTGGCAGTGGTAAAGTTCGCCGCAGAATGCAGAGCATTTTTGGTGAAATGGTAAATGTGGCTGCTTGTCCAGATTGTGGCGGCTCAGGCGAGATTATCAGCAATAAGTGCAAAACTTGCACGGGTCAAAAACGTGTTAAAACAGAAGATACCATTGAGGTTAAAATTCCCATTGGCGTTACAGGCGGTAACTACATTAAACTGCGCGGCGAGGGCAATGCGAGTGTGCAAGGCGGCCCGCCAGGTTCGCTAATTGTTCATATAGAAGAAAAGAACGATGATTTTTTTGTGCGAGATGGGCAAAACCTGTTTTGCAAGGTTGCGGTTCCCGTTTACCGTTTAGCTTTGGGTGGAGAGCAGAGAGTTCCAACTTTGTATGGCGAAGTGAAGGTAAAAATTTCGGCAGGTCTCCAGCCAGGAACGCAGTTGAGGGTTAAGGGACAGGGTTTGCCAGGCTACAACTCAGACTACAAAGGCGATCTTTTTGTGCAAATTGAAGCGCACATTCCCGAAAACTTGTCTTCAAAAGAGAAATCTTTTTACGAGGAGTTGAGCAAATTGGGCTCAGATAGAGATGAACGCAGGGAAAGCAGTTTGTTAGATAGGATAAAGGAGTTTTTTAGTTAAAAAATTCTATATTTATACTTAATGATTCTCAGCAATAGATACAAGGTGCCACTTGCATTGATACTCTGCATATCTTTGTTTTCCTCTTGCACTAGCGACAATGAGACCGGTGATGGTTCTTGCGATATAAGTGGTTATAAAACCAAACAAATAGGTGAACAAGTGTGGATGGCGGAAAATATTAACTGCGATGTTGTAGGCAGCAAATGTTATGACAACGACTCTGCCAACTGCACCAAGTATGGTCGTCTTTACAATTGGAAAGTGGCAATGTCGGTATGTCCATCGGGGTGGCATTTGCCGAGTGATGCTGATTGGAACAAATTGATAAACTATGTTGAGAACAATATAGACTGTTATGGTTGTGCAGGGAAATATTTGAAGGCGACTAGTGGCTGGAGTGAAGATGGCAATGGTCAGGACACGTATGGCTTTTCTGCCTTGCCAGGTGGCATTGGTTCTATAGATAGCAGTTTCCGAGATATTGGCGACTACGGCGTTTGGTGGAGTTCCAGTGAGTGCTATGACTACAATGCCTACGGTAGGCTTATGTACTACGCCTACGATTATTCATACTATGACGTTGGCGATAAGGAAATTTTGTTAAGCGTTCGTTGTGTGAAGGATATATGGAACCCATAAAAGAACTTCATCGGGATATGGCAAATGCTCTCACTCATGGAATGGGAATATTGTTTGGCGTTGCAAGCATTCCGGTGCTTTCTGCTATAGGGGCAAAGACTGGCAATATATCTGGAGTTGTGGGGGCAACTATTTATGCTTTTTGTTTTATTATGCTCTTCACATTCAGCACCATTTACCACAGCATCCAAAATGTAGAAGCAAAAAAAATACTCCGCACTTTTGACCATGTTTCAATATATTTTTTAATAGCTGGCACATATACACCATTTTTGCTCATTTATATGCTGGATTCTTTTGGCATAACATTGCTCTCCATACAATGGTCACTTGTGCTCTTTGGAATAATTTTCAAGGTTTTTTTTACAGGGCGTTTTAGGTTTGCAAGCACCTTAGTCTATGTGGCTATGGGCTGGCTTTTGCTTGTTGGTGGCAATAAATTTTTTGTTGTGTTGCCAACACCTGTGCTGGTTATGGTTATGATTGGCGGCGGGCTTTACACACTCGGTTCCGTTTTTTATTTGAACAAAAAAATTTACCATCACCATGCTATATGGCATTTGTTTGTACTTAGTGCGGCAATTTGCCATTACGTAGCGGTGTTGCTTGCGGTTATTTTAAAATGAGGTTAAAATGAACTTGAATGAGATTTTAAAAAGAGTGCTCGAACAAAAAGGCGATGTTTCTTATGCAGAAGCTGTTGAACTTGCTGGGTATTCAGATAAAGATTTGCTCTATGCAGCCGCCAATGAAATTCGGGAAAAATTTTGTGGGAATGCTCTGGATACTTGTTCCATAATAAATGCTCGCTCTGGACTATGCAGCGAAGATTGCAAATGGTGCGCTCAAAGCGCAAAGCACAAAACAGACATAGAAACGTATCCCATAAAAAGCGCAAACGATGTTTTAGACTGCGCCATTCAAAACGATATAAAAGGCGTAAAACGGTTCTCTATGGTCACCAGCGGGCGCAAAGTTAATAGAGAAGATATGGAAAAATTTTGCGATATGTACAAACGAATTAAAGAAAAAACAGGTTTAACTCTTTGTGCCTCAATGGGTTTGCTCGGCAAAGAGGAATTGCTTATGTTGCGCGATGCTGGAGTTAGTCGCTATGAATGTAATTTAGAAAGTGCAAGCTCGTTTTTCCCAAATCTCTGCACAACTCATACCAGCGAAGAAAAAAAAACAACGCTACGTTTAGCTGCAGAATGCGGCTTGGAACTTTGCTCCGGCGGAATTATAGGAATGGGAGAGAGCTTAGAGCAAAGGATAGAGTTAGCTTGCGAACTGCGGGAATTAAATGTTAAATCCGTTCCTATAAATATATTAAACCCCATAAAAGGCTCGGCTTTGGAAAATGCAAAGCCGCTTGCAGATGAAGAAATTTTAACCACAATGGCGGTGTTTCGTTTTGTGCTTCCAAATGCTTTTATCCGTTTTGCAGGTGGCAGAATAAATATGAGCGAGTCTTTACAAAAAAAAGCCTTGCAAGCAGGCATTAACGCAGCTTTGGTTGGTGATCTTTTAACCACAGTAGGCTCAAATACAGAAGAGGATTTTGAGATGTTTCAAAACTTAGGATTTAATGCAAAACGCCTTTAAGGGTTATTACTTGCCTCATAAGCTTTTGTTAAAGCGGAGTTCAAATCTTCCACAGAGAGAAACAATCGGTCTAGTAATAGTTGAACTTTGTTTATATCATCTGTTTCTACAGCTTCTGTAAGAGCTAGTAAATCGCCTAAGGTTCCCTCTTTGCTTAAAAGGGCTTTGTTAATTTCTGAATCTAGAGGCAACTGTTCCAAAATAGTTTGCATTGAAACCTTGTAGAGAGCGTCTAAATGGCTTATTAATCCCATTAAATAGGCTTTATCTGCTATATTTTTGTCTAGGTTCATTAGTTTTGAGACTTCTTCAAAGAAAGTTCCCCTGTGAATTGCATTGTTTAGGAGAGGAGATTGCTCAATTACGTCGTTTTGTTTGTTTGCGTAAGCCAAAATTAAAAGCCAGCGTTTTAGGTTATCATAGCCTAGTAGCGAAATAGCGTGCCTAATGCTTTTGACTTGCTCACGCAAGGCAAAATGAGCGGAATTTAGATATTTTACTAGGTTAACCGAGAGTTCCGGTTGTTGCTTAAACGCTGAATTCAGTTCTTCAACTTCTAAATGTTCATATACCGCTCTTAACAATTGAAGCGCGCCAAAAGAATTTATATCTATTTTGTCTGAGTTCAAATTTTCTGGCTTGGCAAAGAAATAGCCTTGATAATAATCGCAGTTTGCGGCTCTGCATATATTAAAGTCCACTTCGGTTTCAATTTTTTCTGCAAGAACTTTTATTCCCTTATTATGAAGAGATTTAACGGTCTTTTCTATATCTCCAAGAGGAATTTGAGGATATTCCAGTTTTACAATATTTGTGTATGGAAGAATTGGCAAAATACGCTTGAATTCCTCAATGCTTGGCACAAAATCGTCTATGGCAATTGTATAGCCCTTTTCGCGAAAGCCTTTTACAGCTTCTACTATTTTGTCGTCTATTTGTACTGCTTCTAAAACTTCCAAGACAAATATTTTAGGGTCAAGAATGTATAATATATCGCTCACTAAAAGGTCGTAGCTGCAATTTACAAAAGCTTTGCGATTGCCAACCAAATTTGTTACACCGATGTTATTAATTGCGTTGTCTAAAACTTGTGCGGTTGCCTGCATATCGTCTATTATTGAACTTGTGGAGTCTCCTTGTTTTTTGCGAAATAAAAGTTCGTAGGCGATTAAGCTACCATTGCTGTCTAATATAGGTTGCCTTGCTATAAATGCTTCTTTGCTCATTGTAAGTGAATATAGAAAATCCAAATCAACTCTATATTCCCCAAATATCTGAATTTACCTGAACATTTGTTCAGTATTTATTGCTAGTTTTGTTAATCCTTTGTTGGTAATTTTGGGAAAAGGGGAAAAAAGTGGAAAAAAATGTTATTATGGGTGTAAAAGTGGAAAAAATAATCTATATTTATATTATGAGTTTTCAAGGAAACGAAACGGCGATTTTAGATGGAAATGGAAGAGTTCCCTTTCCACTCTCTTTTCGCAAACTCGTTCCAAATGAAAGAGAATTTTACATATCGCCAGGGGTTGATAATTGCCTGCATTTGCGCAGGGTGTGCGATTACGAAGTTTGGCGCCTAAAATTAGACCAGCTTGAACAAACGCGTGAAAATTACATTAATCGCAGAAAACTTTTGTCCAATACAGAACGGGTTGTTTTAGACGACAAGCAAAACCGTTTTCTTTTGCCAAAAAAACTTAAAGAGTGGGCAGGCATAGATAAAGATGTGGTGTTTTCTGGCAATGGTGATTTTGTTGTTATATCCAACGTTGAAAAAGCAGCTCCTTATGCTTTGAACGAAGCCGATGACTTTAAAGGAATGGAGTGGATATTGTGATGAATTATCATACCCCAGTGCTCTTAAACGAGTGTATAGAAAGCCTGTGCATAAGGCATAACTATGACTATGCAGATTGCACTCTTGGGGGGGGTGGGCATTCCGAAAAAATTGCCGAGCTTTTGGGTGAGGGTCAAAAACTGCATTGCTTTGACAGAGATATAGATGCAATAAATGCGGCAAAACAGCGTCTTGCAAAATTTGGCGAAAAAATAATTTACCATTTAGAACCATTTTCAAATTTGGGGAGAGAGCTTGCACCAGAGACTCTCGGTGGTGTTCTTTACGATTTGGGAGTGAGTTCTCATCAAATAGATGCGGGTAGGGGATTTTCTTTTGCAGGCAATGAAGTGCTTGATATGCGCATGGATGCAAGTTCTCTCAAAAATGCTCAGGATTATTTGAAAGGAGTTTCTGAAGAAAATTTGGCAAAAGCTTTTAGGGAAAACTCAGATTTGGAACATGCTACCCGCCTTGCAAAACATATTTTGTTGACTGTTTCGCATAAAGAAAAAATTACAGCGGCAAATTTGAGCACAGCAGTTGAAGAAGTTTACAAAAATAGAAAAGAAGACTGGAACAGCTTAAAAGCTCGCGTGTTCCAAGCAATTCGCATGGAGGTGAACAACGAAATTCAAGAGATTAAAAAAAGTGTGGAAGCAGCTGTGCATTGCCTTAAAAACAGCGGGCGGCTTTGCATAATAACTTATCATTCAAAAGAAGCCAGAGCGGTAAAAGACGTTCTTTCGGTTTTTGAAAAAAATTGCCTGTGCAACAGCAATTTGCCAGTTTGTGTATGTGGTGGCAGTAATAGGAAAATAAAAAGAATCAGCAAAAAAATGCCAAGTGCAGATGAGTTGAAAAAAAATTCTCGTTCTCGCTCTGCGGTTTTAAGAGTTTATGAAAGAGTTTAAGGGGGTGTTATGAAATTGTTATTCGTTTCAATTTTGCTTTTTTGTTTTATTTTCGTTTTGGCTATTCCAATGAAAATGCAAAACGACAAACATACGTTTTTGATTTCTCAAGAAAAGTCTTTGTTAGATTCGGTTTCAATTATGCGTCATAATTTGTCTTTGATAGAAAAGAGCATAGATAGCTTATCTTCAAGGGGCAGGATAGATACTGCGGGAATAAAAATGGGGCTTGGAGTATATGCTGTTCCAACTAAAATAACGAGGTATCCAAAATGAAAATTAGGTTAATGATAATAGGTTTTTTGCTCTCTATGGTAACAGTTGCCATTGTTGCGAGGCTTGCAAAGATTCAGCTTGTTAGGGATGAAATTTACTATGAAGACAAAACCCAAAAACAGGAGTATAGAGAGGCAAATTTTGGCCGCGTTTTAGACCGCAATGGTACGGTGCTTTGGCACAAATTGCTTGCAGATGGCAAATCTAGCACAGAAAAATGGAGAGAGATTTATTTTCATGAACATTTGGAAGGTTTGTCTGCTATTTTAAACGGCGTGGTAAGCTCAAAAATCAGAGACCTCACACCGCAAAAAGCAGTTGAGCATACAACATATAAACCTGGCAATAAAAATCCCATAGACATAATTGAACTAGCTCCTTCTGTTGATGGCAAAGATGTGCATTTGTCCATAGATTTACGAATTCAAGAGATTGTAGAAAATGTGGTTAGGGAATATGTACCAAAGTTTGGTGCGGCAGGAGCTTCTGTTTTGGTTATGGATCCGCGCACTGGGCAAATTCTTGCAATAACCAGTTTTAATCCAGAAAAAAAGAAATACGAAAATGTTTTACATTCTTTTGAACCGGGTTCCATTTTCAAACCCATAACGGCTGTTATAGCTTTGGAGAGAGGAGTAGATCCAAACAAGACCATATATACAGAAGATGGCAAATGGCAGGTTAGCAAAAATGCAAATGAAAAAATAATAAAAGACACTCACGTTAGAGATTCTTGCAATATGCAAGAGGCTATGGTTTACTCTTCAAATATAGCATTTGGAAAATATGTTGTTGAAGAAATTGGCTATGAAAACTTTTTTTATGGAGTAAAAAAATTCGCCATAAACGAAGCCTACGAATTTCCGCTTAGAGTTAGCCACAAGGGTTTTAGCAGGGTTTGGGATTTTAGAACCCAAGCAGCGCAGGGATTTGGGCAATCGATAGATGCAACTTCCTTGGATATTGCAAAAGCTTTTGGCTCAATAGCAAATGGTGGAATTTTATATAATCCAAAATTGATATTGGAATACGGAAGGGATTCTGCTGCCACAGAAAGAGATTCTGTTCGCAAGGTTATTTCTTCTACAGAAAATGCTAGGCTTTTAAGAGAGATGCTTAAAGGTGTTGTGGAAAAAGGTGGCACAGCGGAGAATGTAAAATCTAAATATGCTTTTTTTGAATTTGCAGGAAAAACAGGCACTGCTCAAATTAGAGATAGTTCTGGCAAATATACAAATGAATTATACAATTCTTCTTTTATAGGAATGGAAAGCGCAACCGACCCGCATTTTATATGCCTTGTTACAATGTATAACACCAGAAGAGCAGGTGCCACAGTTGCAGGGCCTGTATTTCAAAAAATAATGGAGCAAATATATTTGCATCCGTCTCTTTCGCCTGTTGCTTTTGCTAGGGAATATGCCCCTGCAGACAGTTTGTGCAACGATGTGTCTTTTGTGGGATATACTAAACAAGCAGCAGAAAACAAGGCAAGCGGTTTGCGTTGCACGGTACGTTTTGACGATGCTAGCAAAACAGGTTCTGTTGTTGCGCAAACAATAAAAAAAGATTCTTTGGGAGAATATTTGGAACTCTCTTTAAGAGAATATCAGAGAAACACTGGGCTTATGCCAGATGTTAGGGGACTGGCACTTAGGGATGCTCTTGGTATGCTTGAACATATTAGCAATGTTATTTACGAAGGAGTTGGAAAGGTATATGAACAGTTCCCAGAACCTGGCAGCATTGCAGGCAAAAGAAGTACGGTGCATATAAGACTGAGGGAGGGTATATAGAATTGAAAACCAAAAATAGGTTAAGGGACGATTCCAGATTAGTTGGCGGCGGGGATATTTTCTTTGCCGTTCCTTGCCTTGATGGTTCGGAAAAAGCACATGCTATGGAGGCACTAGAAAAAGGAGCCTCTTCTGTGGTTTCTGCTTTACCTGCCCCAAAGGGATTTGAAGATAGATGGGCCTCGGTTAATGATGTTGTTTTTACAAGATATTTATTTGCAAAAGAAAATTTTGGTAATCCATTTTCCAAACTCAACTGCTATGCGGTAACAGGCTCAAACGGAAAAACTAGCTGCGCATTTATGATGAATGCTGTTTTGAGGGCGGCAGGTAAAAAAACCGCTTTGCTCAGTACAATTCACAACCTTATAGACGATAAAAAAGAAGAAGCTCATTTAACCACTCCGGGATTTTTGGAATTATATGAATTTGCATATCATGCAGTTGAAGCTGGTTGCACAGAACTTGTAATGGAGGTTTCTAGCCATGCTCTTGTTCAGGGGCGGGTTATGGGAATTCCTTACAAAGCGGCGTTGTTCACTAATTTGAGCCATGACCATTTAGATTTTCATGGCACAATGGAAAATTATTACCAAGCCAAAAAACTGCTGTTTATCTCGGAGCTTTTGGGCAAGGGAATAGGACTTATAAATGTTGATAATTCTTATGGCAACCGTTTGTATGGAGAATTGTTTTTCAGAGAGAGAATTGGAATTTCAAAAAAACAATTCAAAATTTCCATGAGCGAAAAGGGAATTAAAATAGACAATGTGAAAGTTTCGCTTTTTGGCGAACATAATGTGGAAAATGCAATGCTCATTATAGAATGGGCAAGAGAGATGAATCTTCCAGAAAGTGCTTTAGCTGCTGCGCTTGAAAATATATACGTTCCGGGGCGTTTTGAAATTGTGTGCAATAAAAATGGAAAACTTGCCATTGTTGATTATGCCCACACTCCAGATGCTTTGGAAAGAACTCTTGTGGCAGCGCGCAAAATTTGCAAGAAAAATTTGCTTTTGGTATTTGGTTGCGGTGGAGATAGGGATAAAACAAAAAGACCAGAGATGGCTGCCATTGCAGAAAAACTTGCGGATAAAATTTGGGTAACCTCGGATAATCCTAGAACAGAGGAACCGGAGCAAATTTTAAAAGATATTGAAAATGGATTTTCTGCAAAAAAATACAATAAGATAGCAGATAGAAAAGAGGCTATAAAAGAAGCAGTGCTTGCTTTGCAAAACGGCGATGTATTGGTAGTTGCAGGCAAAGGACATGAAGACTATCAGATTATTGGAAAGGAAAAACATCACTTTAGCGACAAGGAAGTATTGATAGATGTCTTTTGAATTGAACATAACAATAGAGAACTTCTTGCAACTTTTGTTGCAAGAAGATGCCTCTGTTGTTGTGGCGGAAGTTCCGCAAAAAATTAAAATGCAAAAAGCGTGCCTGAATTTTGATTCCAGAGAAATTAAACAGGGCGAAATTTTTTGGGCATTGGTTGGAAAGAATTTCAATCCGCATAAGGGCGGGTTTATTGAAGAAGCATTTAAAAAAGGAGCAGTTATGGCAGTAGTGAATGCAGCAGAAGTTGAAATTGCAGAAATC
>Ga0268262_10003366_pt1 | contig 17396 bp, 14 predicted proteins | sample TergutNc150P3_FD_190354 | JGI IMG/M metagenome (GOLD analysis project Ga0268262, IMG submission 190354) | Nasutitermes corniger P3 segment gut microbial community from laboratory colony in Florida, USA - Nc150 P3 (SPAdes) (version 2) | ecosystem: Host-associated > Arthropoda: Insects >... | reverse complement strand
GGCGAGCCGCAACCAGATTGAACTGATGGAACTAAACAAGTCGGGGATAGCCGTTGCGGAGTATTGGACTGAGCTGCCCCCCAAGGCGGTACTTGAGGAAAAACTAAAGGCGATCCTGTTGGAGGCGCGTGAGCGCTTGGGTCGCCGCATGCCAATACCCAAGGGCACTGTCCAGAAACAAATCAAGTACTTCCACGAAGGCGACGACGAGCAGGATGCCGAGTAGGGGCCGGCGAGTCGGCGCGGATAGCTTTCCTTTTTGGACTGGATGCAAAAGTGAGCGGCCTGTTTCGTCAAAAGTTGGGATTGCCATTGATCCGCTCCTTATTTCACTTTGCTCTTCTTAGAATACGCCATGCGCTCAATGGCTACTGAGATTTCATTATTGTTGGGCGTCAGATTTAAGACTTCCATTAAATCGGCGCACGCGTTGGGTGTGCGCTCAATACGCAAGTGCAGCAGGCCGCGCTTCAGCCAGCCCCAGGGGTTTTGGGGTTCCATTTTGATTATTTCCGAATATTGTTTAATCGCTTCTTCCATGTCTCCGGCGTCTTCAGCGGCTTCTCCGCACAGTATGTTGGTTGTGGCGCACCAGCCCAAAAAGTTCTTTTGCTTTTGAAAATCCTTTGGCGTGTAGCGCGCCCGCGCATGGTTTTTTTCGGCTGTCCGGCGCAATGTGTTCAATGCCTGGCTTGTAAAGTCGTCAAGCTCTTTAGTGGGATCAAATCGCGCGAATACTTCGGTTTCCTTTCTCCTGCGGTAAAAATTCGGCGGAATCGCTCCGCTGGCCGTGAGTTCGCGGTAAAGGCGTGTGCCTGGATATACGGCAAGCGGGCTTATTTGCACGTCATGGGGCAATACTCTTTTTATGAGAGCTTCGCTTTTTGCGAGGTCTTCCTCTGTTTCGCCTGGGATGCCCGTTATTAGGTAAATGCCGAGGTTCACGCCCACTTTTCTTACTGTGGAAAGGACGCTGTACACTTGCTCAAGTTTCACTCCTTTATCAAGTGTCTTTAGCATTCTTTCTGAGCCGTGCTCCACGCCGAATTGGATAAATTCGCATCCGGCGCGCGCCATTGCCACGAGTCTGTCTTCATCCACCAGGTTGGTTCTGGACTGGCAACTCCAGAGGGGATAAATGCCGCTGGAGACTATGGCGGAGCAGATGTCCAGGAGCCTGGATTTATTGGCTGTAAATGTGTCGTCCCTGAAATCGAAGTAAGTCAGGCCATACTCGTACCAGAGTGTTTCCATTTCGTGCATCACGGACGCTGGACTACGGAACCTGATATTCTGCCCCCAGAACTCCGGCGTACCACAGAAGGCACACTTGGACGGACAGCCTCTGCTGGTACTCAGATAACCAAGTTGTGTGATGTCGTAAAAGTGTTCGGCGTCAAAGTATTCCGCCGGTAGCGGGAGGGCGCTCAGGTCGGCTATCGGGTCTGCCATAGGCGTCACTGTTCCGTCACGCAGTATTAGCGATGGGGATTCTCTCCAGTCGTCTCCAGCCGCTATTCTACGGGCAATTTCCAGCATCGGAACTTCGCCCTCGCCGCGAACAATGGCGTCTAATTGGGGGCAGTCCTCGAATACTTCAGTGGCTAGATGTGTTGGATGTGGACCACCGGCCAATATTATGGTTTTTGGGCATGTTTCACGTATTATTTTTGCCAATTCATAACAGCGCTTCCTGTTAAATGTGAACATGGATATGCCCGCGATGCGGGGGTTGATTTCCTGAAGGCACTCCACTATCACTTTTTTGGGCTTGCTGGTGAGGTTCGCCAGTTTGCAAACGTGGCCTCGGCTCTTTAATAAAGCTTGGATGTAGCCCAAACCGATTGGCAAAAATCTCATCCACTGATCTTTGCTTCCGGTTTTTGGCGCGCTGTAGATCAAAAGAACAGAAGTCTGCTTTACATCCATACAGATTTAGTGTAGTCTATACACCGGTTTGCGTTCAAAGCAAACGAACATTGTTATGTAGGACTAATGAAAAAGCCGAATAAAAATCCAGAACAAATTCAAAATATTTTTCTTGAGTCATGCAACAGGCACGAATTGCTTATCATAGCCACGCCTTATTTGCGTTTTGAGACAAATTTTGTTCACCTTGATGGCGAAGAAATTCACGTAAAGGCAATGATAACCAAGGAGAGCGCTCGATATACACTGAACGCCACCGACCTGGATTTGCGTTTTCCCTATAAATTGAGCTTCCTGGAGGCTCCTTCTAAATTCCTGGGCTTTGGAATTCATGAGGGTCAGACGACCATCAAGTTCTCTCTGCCAAAAGTTGTTTACGATAATGATGAGCGCAAAAATTTTCGCATTGAGTTGGTTGCTCAATTATCGGCTACGTTCAATACCCCAAGTCTCCGTTTTATCCAGGCGTCCGTAAATAATATAAGCGCCACCGGTGCGCAACTGACAGCCAAGGAAGAACTGTCAAATGGCGTGTTAAAAATCAATGACAAGATCACGTTGTCGATCCCTCTGACCAACGACATTAATATCAACAATAACGCCATTGTTCGCCATCTGAAAGGCAAGACTTTTGGCGTGGAATTTTACCCCGACCTTCCTGATTCAATTCAGGAACCCCTCACAAGCTGGATTTTTCTAAAGCGTGAGGAAGCCTACGATTTAATCGCCAGCCGTTCTGAAGCAAAAAAGGCGGTAGCCAAGAGAGTTGCTGATAAAAAAGAGAACCAGGATAACGAGGGGGGCATACTGTTCATAACACGCGATAATGATATGTATTCGGTTCTTAGCAAACTGCTGGTTGAACACAATTATTTTTATCACGCTCTGCCGGCCATCGGCTCCATGAAGGACGCTCTCAGCAAGAAACCCCACATGGTTATACTTCACATGACTAACAGCAAGCTGGAAGAAAAGCATCTGCTCAAATCACTTGCTGAAACCGTCAATGAAAAAGTGCCGATTATGCTGCTTGGCACTGACATTGAATTTGAACTGCTATCTCAATTTGGTCAGGAACTCAAGGCCGTGTCTTCAATTGACTGGACGCCTTCAAAAAACATTTTTTTGCAGAGACTGGTTTTGGGCATATTGAGAAGACACTACGGGCAGGGTGAAAGTCCTATGGCTCCCAAAGAGTCCGAGTCTTAGCAGGTTTTTTACTATACAGGAGCAATCTATGAAAAACGGACTCACTTTCGAGATATGTCTGGATTCTGCCGAATCATGCGCCAAAGCGCAAGAGGGAGGAGCTGACCGCGTTGAGCTTTGTTCCGCTCTCATGGAGGGCGGACTCACGCCCAGCTTTGGCATGATCAAAGAGGCCCGGAAAGTATTGACTTCTACAAAACTTTTTGTGATCATACGACCTAGGGGCGGCGATTTTTGTTACTCTGATTCGGAATTCCAGGCAATGGCGCACGATGTGTCTATGGCTAAAGAAGCGGGGGCGGACGGTATTGTTACGGGTATCCTGAATCCGGACGGCACGGTAGATGCGGAACGCACGAGCCAGTTGGTCAAGCTGGCAAGACCACTGCCTGTGACTTTCCACCGAGCGTTTGATATGACCAGTGATCCTTTTGATGCTATGGAAACTATTATTTTCATTGGCTGCGAGCGCATACTCACCTCCGGTCAGGAGTCCGCTTGTCTTGAGGGCGCGGATTTGCTGGCTGAGTTGGTCAGGAGGGCTGGAGACAGAATCATAATCATGCCGGGAGGAGGCGTAAGAGAGCGGAACATTAAAAAAATCCGCAATCTCACCGGTGCTGTGGAATTTCACTTTTCAGCTTTTGAAGCAATCGAAAGCCGCATGACTTACCGCAATACTCGCGTGTTTATGGGCGGAACACTGCGCCCCCCTGAATACAGCCAAAATCTGACCAGTCCCTCCAGGGTTGCCATGTATATTGAAAAGGCGACAGTATAGAAATTATTGCAACACTTGGTACGCTATTATGTCTGTCCTGCCCCCGTTTTTTATTTGAGGAGTGCGGATTTTTCAAAACAAATCGTTCTGCTACAATAAAAATACTACCCTACCCAAGTTGTGAATCCTGTGACATCAAGATATATACTTGATTTCACAGGGTGTTTTTTACAGCATCTTGCTCAGGATAACTTATGAGACGCTTTGAATGGGACGACAAGAACGCAGAAAGGCATTGGCGTAAACATCACATCAAATTTGAAGATGCCAAATCTGTCTTCTCTGATCCTTACCACATTTCAAACCAAGATCGCATTGCAAATGATGAAGAACGCTGCAAACTATTGGTAGAACAAATGAATGGGTACTATTGTTGATAGCACACACATTACGCGATGACGAACAAGGTATTGAAGTTATTAGAATAATCAGTGCGAGAAACGCAAACCAAGAAAAAAGGGAACGCTATGACAATCGTAAGTTTTGAAGACAACTCAGTATCAAATAACATCAGTTGGGAAGAACAAAAAGCAAAACTGGCAACCATGCCAATAGTACCAGACAGCCAAATAGATTTTTCAGACATTCCGCCAATGACCAAAGATCAACTCGTTCAAATGAAACTAGGAGCAATAGCAAGAGCCGAATGGCGAGCAAAGAATAAACAAAAAATCGCAGTCAGTTAAATGCAAAAAACCGGATAACTGCATTTCATTCATCTGCACTCCTTGTGAACTAAGGGTAGGGTAAAGTTCACAAGGAGTGCGGATTTTTTCAAGACAAATTGTTCTGCTACAATGAAGATACTACCTTTCGATAACTTACAAAGACGGTAGCACACTGTTTCTTAGCAAGGACGAACTACTTCCAAATTCACAAATGTCAACAATTTCGCAACGATAGGAGCTTCCTTTGAAATTACTAAAGATCAGTCACATCGGCATCGCTTCACCTACCTTGCAGGAGGCAATGGAACGGCTGGAACGGTTATTCGGCATCAAACATGACCATATAGAAGAAGTTGCGGATCAAAAGGTTCGCACGGCCTTTTATCCCATTGGCGAGAGTACTTTGGAATACCTTGAAAGTACGGACCCGGAAGGCGCCGTTGGGAAATTCCTGGAAAAAAAAGGCCCCGGAATCCATCATCTGGCATTTGAGGTTGACGATGTTGACGCCGCTGTAAAAGAACTTTTGGACAAAGGTGTCCAAATGATTGATAAGACACCCAGAAGCGGCGCTCATGGGAACCGCATAGCGTTTATTCATCCAAAGGAAACCGGCGGAGTTCTGATTGAAATCTGTCAACCGAGTGGCGCTCATTAAAAATAATTGGCGAACTTGGCTTAATTCTGCGTGACAATAGAATTGTTACACTGGTAGGTTTATGCCTTTTTTCTCACGTTTTTTCACCGGCTCAAAGGAGCAAAAGCTTCCGAGTTTAGCTGAACTCCTTGAGGTACGGGGTCTTCAGCCTGAAATACCTGGACTGGACGATGCTTTTATTCAGGGCTTTGACACGTTAAAGGCTCGGGAACGAGAGTCCGCCGCGGATGCAATAGCGTCACTGTTCAAGCAGGGTCTCCCCCTGCCTCCGCCGTGGCACGATGCTCAGCATGAACTGCTCCCCCAGATTGTCCCGACATGGCAGGGCGAACGCGACCCTTACTATTACCGCCCGTGTTTTGATAATCTCTGCAAGCGGATTCTTTTCGCGGGGGAACCGGTACCACCGGAATGGTTCAAAATTTGGGATATTTCCGAAGATGATGTCATGGACTTGGCTATGGAGCACTTGGAGGAAGTGACAAAGGAAAAGTCATTTGTCCGATTGTCCAGTGGAATTTATTGCTCAAACTTTTCAGACGGCCTTGACGCCTCCAGAATCCTGTTGCCCATGTGCTGGAATCAATTATTTCTGGGACAAAATACATTCGTAGCCATACCCAAACAGAATACGCTGCTGGTATCACCCCAAGTTCTGCTGCCAAAATTGGCGGAAGCCATTGGCGCGGCCATAAATGACACCAGCTCAGATATTTTGGTTGTAACAATGTATCAGTGGGTTGACAACAAGCTGATGCCGGCCAGCCTTCAAGACCCTCATCCGATGATTCAGCCTCAACGCGAATTTCGTCAAATGGATCTAATGGCCGCGTACAACGCGCAAGCCGCGGAACTTGCGAAAATGCAGATTGGTGAGCCATGCCCTTTGGGTGTCATTAGAACCCAACAGGGACGGACGCTGACGATGACTTCATGGATGGAGGGGAAACCCGCCTTGGTGCCTGATTCCGATGTGATTGGTTTCATTTCCTCCACCGGCAGACCATTGGGTCTCTACTGGAGACAGACATTGCCGCGCTTGCAACGAATCCAGGGAACCCCTGTTGAAATATGGGGGCCCAGAAGACTGCGCTTTGAAGAATTCCCGTCCGCCGATGAATTGGAAGAACTGGAATGTCTGGCCTCAGCTGATGTCCACGCTCAAATTATCAGCCCGGGAGCCGCCCAGCAGGGCCGCCCTGCTCAGGGCAGACCACAATCAGAGCAATCTCAGGCCGCCTCCGCGTCAGTGTCATCCAACAGCCCAGTACCCGCGCACTTGCGTGGCTTGAGCCTGGGCTCTCAAAATGATGATTAGAACGGGAATTACATACTTGTTGACTACATGGCAATTTTCGCTTATATTGCTTGCTTATACAAATTCCTATTGCTGATGTGATAAATACTAAACGCAAATTAGCATACATCAACGATTTTTGTCTTGTAATCCGCAGTTTGGAACTGGAAATTGGTATTACAAATCCTTGCATGGCATTTCAACCTACAATAGGTTGAAATGCTATAATATTCTCATAGGGTGGAGAAAGGAATATCTATTCGTCTGGAGATTTAATTATTTCGTCTATTGCCCTTAGACTTGTATCTATGTTTTCTAGTAAGCTCACAACAACATCCTTTACAAAGTCTTTTCTGAATTGCGTGGATTCCACGGTCTTCGTTGCTGCAAGATGCGCCTCTTTAAGCCGCGCAAGATGGGTGCCGAAACTCTCTGCTTTGTCCGTTCTGGTCTGTAACTCCTTCATAGTCTCTCCCTAAGTGCGTGGCTAGTATCGCAATTATAAATCATAATGACATTCGCTGACTAATACCAAATTGAATTCCTATTGAACACAACTTGGTATAAAATGGCTATAACTTCTGGTATGCTTTAGACTTGACAGTTTTGGATGTCGGGAAGCCGGTGAAAATCCGGCGCTGCCCCGCAACGGTTAGCAACGTGCCCAGCCCCAACATGGCTGGATGCGAAAACTCGAAGTCGTCGCCACTGGGAGATTAAAAAGGCGCCGGGGGGTCAATCGGTTTTATTGATCCAGTCGAATCTGTGAGCCCGTAAACCAGTCCGAACAAATAACCCCCCGCCGAGGGAACAGAAGGGTCAGCAGGCCGGGACACTTCCCGATCCCATGCTCATGTTCCGTTGTTTCCCCGGCCACATGCGTGGAGGCATGGATGGTTTTAAACTTTCAGAATCTCATCCCGATTCTTTCTGACAAAATGCGGTACGCCACAAACCAATTTCACAAGAGAGTAGGAGTGGACTGATATGAGCGAATCTGGACGGAAGCTGGTGGATTCTCAAATCGCTCTGACAGAGGAGCTTGCAAGGATTCGGGCGGCGCAAAAGGCGTTTTCTTGCTACACGCAGGAACAGGTGGACAAAATCTTTCTGGCTGCAGCCATTGCTGCAAACAGAGCGCGGATTCCGCTGGCAAAGGCTGCGGTTGCCGAAACCGGCATGGGCGTTGCCGAGGACAAGATCATCAAAAACCATTACGCCTCGGAATACATTTACAACACCTACCGCGACGCCAAAACCTGCGGCGTGATTTATGAGGACAAGGAATTTGGCATACGGAAAATCGCCGAGCCAATTGGCGTAATCGCTGCGGTTATTCCGACGACGAATCCAACATCCACGGCGATTTTCAAAAGCCTGATTGCGCTGAAGACCCGCAACGGGATTATCATAAGCCCCCATCCACGCGCCAAGGACTGCACCATCGCCGCCGCCAAGGTAGTGTTGGACGCGGCGGTCGCCGCCGGGGCACCGGAGGGGATCATCAGTTGGATTGACATCCCCAGCCTAGAAATGACGAACATGGTCATGAAGGAAGCGGACATCATTCTGGCGACGGGCGGCCCGGGCATGGTGAAGTCGGCGTATTCCAGTGGCAAGCCAGCACTGGGCGTGGGCCCCGGCAATGTTCCGGCAATCATAGACGACACCGCCGACGTCAAGCTGGCCGTTTCATCGGTGATTCACTCCAAAACCTTTGACAACGGGATGATCTGCGCATCCGAGCAGTCGGTGGTGGTGCTGGACGGCGTGTACGCCGCAGTTAAAAAGGAATTCGCCGAGCGCGGCTGCCATTTTTTGAACGCCGCCGATACCGAAAAGGTGCGAAAAACCATCATTGTCAACGGCTCCCTGAGTGCGAAAATCGTTGGGCAGACCGCCCACACCATCGCGAAGCTCGCCGGCGTCGCCGTGCCGGAGCATACAAAAATCCTCATCGGAGAGGTGACAGACGCTACGGAAGCGGAGGAGTTCGCGCACGAGAAGCTCTCCCCTGTGCTGGGCATGTACCGCGCCGCGGATTTTGAGGCGGCGTTGAAGATCGCCGAGCAACTGCTGATCAACGGCGGGCTGGGGCACACCGCCTCCATCCACATAGACAAGGATACCCAGAAGGAAAAGCTGGCCCTGTTCGCCGAACGCATGAAAACCTGCCGCATACTCGTCAACTCGCCCTCCGCCCACGGCGGCCTCGGAGATATTTACAACTTCAAACTGCTCTCCTCACTCACGCTGGGATGCGGCTCTTGGGGCGGCAACTCCATTTCGGAGAACGTCGGGGTGAAGCACCTGCTCAACATCAAAACCGTCGCCGAAAGGAGGGAGAACATGCTCTGGTTCCGAGCGCCCGAAAAAATCTATATGAAACGCGGGTGTCTGCCCGTCGCGTTGGACGAGCTGAAGGGTCAGAGGAAGCGCGCTTTCATCGTCACCGATAAATTCCTGTTCAGTAACGGCTACACCGCGCCGGTGGCGAACAAGCTGGAAGATCTCGGGATCGAGCACACCACATTCTTCGATGTCGCCCCAGACCCCACGCTGGAGTGCGCGCGGGCCGGCGCGAAGCAGATGGACGCTTTCAAGCCGGATGTGATCATCACGCTGGGCGGCGGCTCCGCAATGGACGCCGCGAAGATCATGTGGGTGCTTTATGAACACCCCGAAGTGGATTTCGCCGATCTTGCCATGCGGTTCATGGACATCCGCAAGCGGGTGTACAAGTTCCCCACGATGGGCGAAAAGGCGTACTTTATCGCCATTCCGACCTCCGCCGGAACCGGCAGCGAGGTGACGCCTTTTGCGGTCATCACAGACGAGACCACCGGCATGAAGTATCCCCTCGCCGACTACGAGATTCTGCCCGACATGGCGATTGTGGACGCGGATATGCACATGGACGCACCGAAGGGCCTGACCGCAGCTTCGGGTCTGGACGCCGTGACCCACGCGCTGGAGGCCTATGCGTCCATGATGGCCACCGACTTCACCGATGGGCTGGCGCTCAAGGCGCTGAAAGTGATTTTCGAGTACCTGCCCCGCGCCTACGACAAAGGGGCGGCCGACCCAGAAGCCCGCGAAAAGATGGCGAATGCCGCCACCATCGCGGGCATGGCGTTTGCCAACGCGTTTCTAGGCGTCTGCCACTCGATGGGGCACAAACTTGGCGCTTTCTACCACCTGCCCCACGGCGTTGCCGTCGCGCTGATGATCAACGAAACGATGCGCTTCAACGCGGCGGACACCCCCGTGAAGATGGGAACCTTCCCGCAGTACGGCTATCCGCACACGCTGAAAAGGTACGCCGAGATCGCCGACTTCCTTGGCATAAAGGGCAAGACCGATGTCGACAAGCTGGCGGGCCTGACCGCCGCCGTTGACGAGCTGAAAGGGAAAGTCGGCATCAAATCCACCATCAGGGACTATGGCGTAAACGAGAGTGATTTTTTGAAGCGGCTTGACGAATTGTCAGAGCGGGCGTTCGACGACCAATGCACCGGCGCGAACCCGCGCTATCCGCTGATTGGTGAAATCAGGCAGATGTACCTTAACGCCTATTACGGCGAAAACAGACAGGCATAAGGGGGACGCGCCATGAAACTAGACCAGGTCATTGCCACTCGCAGCAACAAGACGATATACCGCAGCGGGGACTTAGCCGTGAAGGTGTTCGGCGATGGGTTTTCCAAAGAGGACGTTCTAAACGAGGCCCTGAACCAGGCGCGGGTGGAGGAAACCGGGCTGAACATCCCCGCCGTGGAGGAAGTCCTGAAAATAGACGGCAAGTGGGCAATAGTCTCCGACTTCGTCGAGGGGAAGACCCTTGCCCAGATGATAGAAGAAGCGCCCGACAAAAAAGCGGAATACATTGGAATGATGGTGGATCTGCAGATTCTCGTACACAGCAAGAGGGCGGCACACCTGAACAGGCTGCGCGAAAAGATGCACAGCAAGATCAGCCAGGCCAGTTTGGATGATGCCACCAAGTACGAGCTGCAGACGCGGCTGGAATCCAGGCCCAAGCACAACAAGGTCTGCCACGGGGACTTCTTCTTCTCCAACATCATCGTCAAGCCCGACGGGACGCCCTTCATTCTCGACTGGTCGCATGCCACGCAGGGCAACGCTTCGGCGGACGTGGCGAGAACCTATCTGCTCTTCTGGCTTGCGGGCGACGTTGCGGGCGCCGAGCTGTATCTGAAGCTGTACGCGGAAAAAACCGGCACGGCGAAGCGCTACGTCAAAAACTGGCTACCCATAGTCGCCGCGTCGCAGTCGGTCAAGGGCAACGAAAAGGAGCGCGAGTTCCTGCTCTCCTGGGCAACCGTTGTGGACTTCGAATAGCGGGGAGGCCAGAATCAGCTATTCATACCAATTTGCGTTCCTATGAATGCAAATTGGTATCAGATGAAAGTCATACACGGGGGCTGGGGGAGGAACAGATGCGGCTTCGCCCGCCTAAAAGCAATATGCGGTCTGGATTTGCTTTGCAAATCCAGCCATAGCAGTTCAACTATTTATAGCTGAACTGCTATGGCGAGGGGAAACACGGTCAGGTCGGTCTGTCATCTCTTTCATGTATATTTAGCTTCTTGCAAAACTCGGCGGTACGTCTGCTCCCGACCTTCCGCTGTCTCTGGCTTGATTTCGTAACTTGCTTGTTTACAGTGTTTCACGCCAGAGCCTGTTCCAGTCGGGCGCAGCTTACACCTCCGGTGACTTGCAAAACTGACGTTTTGCAAGTGGCTCTATTGGCTACAACCCAAGTTTACCTCTGATCAGACCCTCAATTTCGTTGGCCAGCTCGGGATTGTCCAAAAGGAGTTTTTTGACGTTTTCAACACCCTGTCCGAGGCGGCTGTCTTTGTACGAATACCATGAACCGCTCTTTTGTACTACTTCAAGACTGATGCCCAGTTCAACCAGCTCGCCAACGCGGCTGATACCTTCGCCGTACATGATGTCAAAGGTGGCGATTTTGAGTGGCGGGGCGACCTTGTTTTTGACTACCTTGACTTTGGTTTTTTTGCCAACCACGCTGCTGTCCTCGTCCTTTGCGGCAACCAGTGGATCATTGGTATTTCCCTTGATGCTCTGCATACTGCGGACGTCCAGCCGCACGGATGAGTAAAACTTCAAGGCGTTGCCGCCGGTGGTTGTCTCCGGGTTGCCAAACATCACGCCAATCTTCATGCGAATCTGGTTGATAAAGATAAGGCAAGTATTGGCGCGGCTTATTGTCGCTGTCATCTTGCGCAGCGCTTGACTCATCAATCTGGCTTGCAACCCCACGTGAGTGTCGCCCATCTCGCCGTCAATTTCCGCTTTTGGAACCAGTGCCGCGACAGAATCAACGACAACAATGTCCAAGGCTCCGCTCTTGACTAATTGATCGCATATTTCCAGCGCCTGTTCGCCGCTGTCCGGCTGACTGATGAACAAATTCTCAATATCTACGCCCAGTTTTTTGGCATACTCGGGGTCAAGAGCGTGTTCCGCGTCAATGTACGCGGCCAAGCCGCCTTTTTTCTGGGCCTCGGCAACCATATGCAGGGCCAATGTGGTTTTACCGCTTGATTCAGGGCCATACACTTCAATAATACGGCCCTTGGGGATGCCGCCAACACCCAGCGCGGCGTCAAGGCTGATAGAACCTGTGGAAATGACTTCTATGCCATCGGCTTTCTTATGCTCGCCCAGCTTCATGACAGAGCCTTTGCCAAAAGAGCGTTCTATATCGCCAAGCGCTCTGTTTAACGCTTTCATGCGGTCGTCTTGTTCATTCGCGGCCATTTCATTCTCCTAGAGTTTGCAATTCAGCAACCAAAATTTAGATCACATTGATCCATGGCATACAATCATAATAACAGAAAAAGCGAAAAAAACAAGAAAAAACTCTCGACTTCACATCGAGAGCTTTTTTCTCGGAGATAATATTATTTTTTAATATTTGGAAGCTCTAAACCATAGCCCTTTTTGCGGTCAGTTGATTTTAGCATCATGGCGACGCAGAGAGCCAAGACTCCAAACATCGTAAATATTATCATTGGGATTGTATAGTCGTAAGTTTTGGCTCCGTTGGGGAGTATGGTCATGCAGAATCTCTCCAGCACCCAGCCTATCAGCAGGGGCACAAGCCCGAGCCCGATGTTCTGTATGAAGAAGATCATGGCGTACGCAGTACCCAACTGTCTCTCTGGTATCAGCTTGGGTACGCTGGGCCACATTGCGGAAGGTACAAGCGAGAAACCAATGCCCAGCAACATTACCGCAAATACGGCATATCCCCAGTGGGTAAAGGAAGGTATGGAGAATATCACATGCACCACTATCAAGATTACCGCGCCCAAAGTCATGATTGTCGCGCCCTTGCCCTTGCGGTCATAGATGGAGCCGAATACCGGTGTGAGCAATATGTTGCCCAGCGGCAGGAGGGCCGGGATATAGCCCGCGTACTTTTGAGGCAGATGGTACTTTTGCACCATCAGATCAACCGCGTAGTCTAGGTACGGGAACACGGCTGAATAAAAGAGAACGCACAGTATGGCTATAAGCCAGAAGCCCTGGTTTTTCATTATTTCCAGTATGTCGGAGAACTTGAAACTATCTTCTTTTTCCCCACCGCTTTCAACTGCCGCAACCGGTTCGCTCGCGTCCAGCTTTTTGTCCATCCTCGTATAAAAGATGAAAGAACCCATACCAATGGTGAGCAATACCACACCCACAAGGACTGGTGCGGGAACGCCCCACTTGATGGCTATCGGAAGCCCAAATGCCATAGCCAGAGCCGTGCCCATCCTGGCGGAAGCCATCTCAAGCCCCATGGCCAGCGCCATTTCTTTGCCTTTGAACCACTTGACGATTGTCTTTGAGACTGTGATGCCGGCGATCTCATCGCCCATACAGAAGATTGCGAAACCGCACGAGGCTACCCACATTTGGGTAGTTACAGGAAAATCCCAGAGTGTAGCGCCCCAAAAGCCCATGCCACACAAGGCGGCGCCTAAAACCATAATTATTGTGGCCATGACGCCGGTAAACCTAACGCCCTTCTTATCCAGGATTATGCCGCCTATCACCAGCATTCCCGCAAATACGTTCAGCCACATGTAGGATGATCTAAAGAAACCGAACTGAGTGCTAGTCCAGCCCGCAGTGTCTATCAGCGCGGGTTTGAAAGCTGATGTAGCCTTTTCAAAGTAATATCCGCACAGCATAGTGAACGAGACTATGGCAAGGGCCGTCCATCTCAAAGCTTTGGACTCCCGCAGGGATTGTTTGATTGTTTCCATAGTGCCTCTTTGCATGAAGAATGGAGGAGAAAGACAAAGCGCGCTCATCAAGGCGGATGTCAAATATACTCTTCAGCCTAACTCAATTACAGTTTTTGATGGGGGAAAAGTTGACTATACAGCCTTCAACTTTTTGTGCTTGAAACGCTATAAGACCTGCCTCAACACCCATCTCGCCACGACAAGGTTCAGCCCGTTTCCCAGCAGTTTGTACTGATTGTTTAACGACAGACCCTGCGAGAATTGAAAACATGGCGGATAGCCCATAATGCGGCTGATTTCTCGCGGGCTGAAACGGCGTGTCCCGCTTTGTGTTTTCAAAAAAGAACCGCTGCCTACAAGGCGTTTGCCATAACCGCCGATGAAACAGGAACTGCGGCGGGATTCCGGTGTAACTATGTCCAGGCCGGGGCCATGTCGAGCGATTATTTCATCAGAAAGATACAGGTTCGCATCTTCTGTTGAGTCCAAAAAATTGGAAATGGAACAAGGTTCCAGCGATGGGAAAGGAGCATTTGTAACGCCATCCAGGCTCGCGGCGACAAATATGCGCGGCCTGCGGTTGGGAATGCCGAATTGGGTTGGGCACAGATTGTAGCAGCGCCACTTCAAGCCCGTCTCATCCAGGCGGCGCGAAAGCAGGGCAAAGGCATCGGAATCAAAAAATCCCTCGACATTCTCAAGAATCAATCGCTTTGGCCTTACTTCAAGCAGCAAATTCATCAAATGTATGAAAGCGGCTGACCTGGTGTCTTCAAGGCCGCGGCCCCTCCCCATGCGACAAAACGGCTGGCATGGTGGGCTCAACAACCAGGTATCAGCGTTAAGCGCACTGATTTCGCGTGCCGGTACAGACGCTAATTCAAGGGTACGCGGCGAATCCCCAAAATTAAGAGAATAGACGCTGTTGGCCGTTTCGCTTATATCCATAGCGCATACAACCTTACCCAAGCCATTCAGGGCGTAGCGCCACCCGCCAAGCCCTGAAAAAAATTCAATTGCTCTAAAATGCAGGTTCAAAGCAAATATACATGCGGATATTCTGGCAATTCAACTTTTTGTAGTCGAACTGTTATATCATGTGCGTCGCGGTCTTCGCGGTCTTGAGGGGCGGTATCCGTCTGTTTCATCCGAGGCTTCACCGTTGGAATTTGGCGTTTCAGCATCATGGCCTTCGGCTGGAGGCAGAAGAGCTTTGCGACTGAGGCGAATTTTACCGTTGGGTTCAATACCAATGCACTTAACAAGAACTTCCTGACCTTCGCTTACTTCGTCAGCGGGGCTTTTCACTCTATACGGAGCCATTTCGGAAACATGCAGCAGTCCGTCCGTGCCCGGCAAAATAGTCACAAAAGCGCCAAATTCAGTAACTTTAGCTACTTTGCCCAGGTATGTCTGGCCGACTTCGGCTGATTGAATCAAGTCGCCGATCATCTTTAAAGCTATATCCAGTTGTTCTTTACGAGGGGAGGCAACCTGACAGGTTCCATCGTCATCAATATTTACCTGACAGCCGGAAGCCTCAATAATACCGCGAATTGTAGCGCCGCCTTTGCCAATGACATCGCGTATTTTTTCTTTTGGAAGATGGATGGTCACAACCTTGGGGGCATTTTCGCTGACTTCGGGGCGAGGCTCCGAAAGTATCTCACTCATCGCGTCCAAAAGCTCTAATCTGCCTTTTTTGGCTTGAGCCAGGGCTTTGGTTAGTAAATCTGCGTTTACGCCCGCAATTTTTATGTCCATCTGGAGGGCTGTGATGCCGTTTCTGGTGCCGGCAACTTTGAAATCCATATCGCCGTAATGGTCTTCCTGACCGGCTATATCGGTGAGGATTACGAATTTGTCACCCTCGGAAACCAGTCCCATCGCAACGCCGGCAACCGGATGCTTCAGTTGAATTCCGGCGTCCATAAGGGCCAGGGTTCCGCCGCATATCGTGGCCATGCTGGAGGAACCGTTTGATTCGGTTATCTCTGAAACAACGCGCACGGTGTAAGGGTTTTTGCTGGCTTCGGGAATCATTACCGCGATGGCTCTTTCGGCTAAAGCGCCATGTCCGATTTCTCTCCGGCCAGGCCCGCGGTTCGGCTTGCATTCTCCGACTGAATAGCCGGGGAAGTTGTAATGCAGGTAGAATTTTCTCTGAATTTCTTCCTCTAATCCGTCAATTATCTGGATATCGTCCGAAGTCCCGAGTGTGGTTGTCACCAGCGCCTGGGTTTCGCCGCGTGTGAACAGGGCGCTGCCATGGGCGGAAGGCAGGAGGCCGACTTCAATATTCAAGGGACGGATCTGATCGAACTTGCGTCCGTCCAGTCGTATTCCCTGCTTGAGAACCGCGTTGCGGAACAGCGTTTCCTTCAGCAGGTCAAAACAGGCCTTGACTTCTTCGGCTTGGCCGCCGTCTTCGCCGCTCAAAGCATTCACCGCTTCTTTTTTGAGCGCGTCAATTGCTTTATAGGAGTCAATTTTGACCTTCATTGTAAGGGTTTCCATCAAACTGGTAGCGTATTGGGCGACTACTTTTTCATAGACCGACTGATCCCGCTGCGGCGCTGTAACTGAAAGTTTTGTTTTGCCAATTTTGGCTTGAAGGTCTTTTTGGAGTTTCACCAGTTTTTTAATCTGATCGTGACCGAAGAGGAGGGCATTGACCATGTCAGATTCCTGGACTTCATGGGCGCCGGCTTCCACCATGACGATAGCTTCTTCTGTTCCGGCCACTACAAGGTCTAGATCGCTGGCGGCGCGTTGGGACACTATTGGATTTACTACAAACTCTCCATTTATACGGCCGACACGCACACCGGCAACACCGACCCGAAAAGGTATTTCACTGATTAATAGCGCGGCGGAAGCTCCAACTATGGCCAATGTGTCCGGTTGATGCTGACCGTCAAAACTGATTACCTGGGCCGTTACAGTGGTATCGCCGTTGTAGCCTTCCTCAAAAAGAGGACGCAGCGGGCGGTCAATAAGGCGGCTGACCAGGGTTTCTTTTGTAGTAGCTTTGCCTTCTCTCTTGAACCAGCCGCCGGGAATTTTACCAGCCGCAAAGACGGGTTCGCGGTAATCAACGGTCAACGGGAAATAATCAAGGCCTTCACGGGCTTCGGCACAACAGACCGCAACCATGACCATGGTGTCGCCCTGTCGGACAATTACAGAACCGGCGGCTTGCTTGGCAATGCGACCCGTTTCAATAGATATTGGCGTACCGCCGATGTCCATTGAAACTGTGGTTAGATTAAATTTGAGTGAATTCATCAAGTCTCCCGAGCCAATGGCTCATGTGAAGCTCCTGATGTGATCCCTCCATGAAACCCTCCGTTTTTGAACAATGGGTGTAGAGGTGGGCTTCTTGCAGAGGTCGCTTGACCAGGAGCGGTTAAATTACATACTTCATAGGATAACGCAGTTTAGGCAATTTACACCAGTTTTAATACCAATTTGCATTCATAGGGATGCAAATTGGTATTAGGCAGCGGGAACCGATGCCCGCAAGTTTTTGAAAAAGCTGGGTTTCCCAGTTTTTCAAAAA
>Ga0268262_10003365_pt1 | contig 17396 bp, 17 predicted proteins | sample TergutNc150P3_FD_190354 | JGI IMG/M metagenome (GOLD analysis project Ga0268262, IMG submission 190354) | Nasutitermes corniger P3 segment gut microbial community from laboratory colony in Florida, USA - Nc150 P3 (SPAdes) (version 2) | ecosystem: Host-associated > Arthropoda: Insects >... | reverse complement strand
TCTCAAAACGGGCCGCTGAGCTTAACCGCGCTCTTGAGGGGACAATGAACGCTTATGAAAAAATGTTTGTGGAAATTTACAATACACTTTATCCGCCGGGGGATGAGTCAAAATCAAAAGAGGCAAGGGAAAGAAACAAAAAGAACGGCGGCAAATATTTCAACGAAGATGAAGTGGACGGAGTGGTATACCTAAAGGAAACCGGACAATTTTTATTGGATCTGGTTGACACAAAATTTGAAGGAGACAATGATGAGTGACAATAACAATGATGCGTATGAGTATGAAGAAGGACAGGTAACTCAATGGAATGACGAAAATGAGCCTGTTTCGGTAAATCCGGCAGATGCCTTTAGGGTTATAGGCAAAATTTTTACGTATGCCAGAGAAAAACAAATAACCAAGCGCGAGATTGAACGTTATCGCGCGATGAGAGACATAGCTATAACGGAGATTACCGAAAAATATAAATTTGCCCGTGAGTATATGAATAAATCATTCGAGGAACGGCGTAAATCTATTGAAAAATGTTTTGAAGTTATTGACAAGGGGCTGGAAAATAAAAATTATGAGCTTGTCAGCAATGGGGTGGCAAGTATGGCTGAGATAGTAAAGTCCAGCCCCTTCAAAATTTTTCAACTAACAACACTGCAAGAAAGGCATAAAATGCTTGAAGATGGCGAAATCTAACAGCAAAACGGAGACAAACATGGCACCAGGAATTTCAAAACTGAGCAGAAAACAAATAAACAAACCAGTAACAATAAAATTGAAACCGGGCGACATTATTTGGGCCAATAGAATGGCGAAAGGTTTGCCGTATAATCACTGCGGGGTATATGTAGGAAACGGTAAAGTTATACATTTTGCCGCCCCCGCCGGATCAGAAATCAGCATGGAAAATGCCGTTGTCCATGAAACCACACTGGAACAGTTTCGGGATAATTGTCCGTTAAAAATCATTGGTTTTTCCAAAAAGGCGCGCTGCTTTTCCGGTGAAAAAACCGTTGAACGGGCCCGATCCCGAATTGGCGAGAAAGGATATAATTTTTTGACCAACAATTGCGATCATTTCGCGATATGGTGTAAAACAGGCAAACACTGTTCCTTACAGACAGCGGTTGTAAAAAACACAATAAGAGCAACCGGAAATGAAATTGGAGAAATTATCTGTAATGTACATGATGTAATTGAATTATTTATGTCACCAGAAAGCAAAATACGTTTAGAACGGAACTTTAGTCGAAAAAACTAAATCCGCAAAAAGGAGGCAATCATGGCAATTTGGAGATGTACAAAATGCGGCACTGTGCAGGGCGGAATCAATAAACCGCTGGCTGGCATGTGCTCCAGAGGAGGCGCACACCGATGGGGGCCGGGGGCGGACGCTAAAACCCCATCGTCCATTTACCGCTGTAGTAAATGCGGAACCATTACAACAGCGCAGAGCAAACCTCTGGACAGGAATTGCGTTAGGGGCGGCAGATGTTCATGGCGGAAATATAACACTTAATTTAAATATGGAAATAATTCTTTATACTGCCCTTGCCGCCCTTATCTTTTTAATAACTGTTTTGCCCTCGGTGTTCCGCTGGAGAAAAACCGTGCGCTGCCCCAGATGCAAAAAGTGGTTTAAACTTGATTACCGGGGTTTTGACGTGCGCGACAAAGTCGTAGGCCATTCAAGCACAAGTTTTGGCGGCGGCATTGGCGGACTGTTGGGCCGTCTGCGGGCGTTAATTTTCGGCCACGCCACGCGCACCAACGCCGACCCCTTTATTCGCGAATGGGGAACGGCTCATTTTACCTGCGCAAAATGCGGCTGTAACATCGAAATTGACACACGAAGGGACAGAAAATGAGCAGAACAACAAACCAAATCAATAATGGCGTGACTCGTTTGGCTTATCTGGGCGGAACCGTTTTGTTCGCTTCCTCAATTCTTGGAACATTTATTGAGCCGTTTATCCCGCTTGCCGTTACGATTATTGGCAGCCTTATAGTCGGTTTTCTGGTCAGGGCAATTTTTGTGCGTATGCTTAACAAAAAACTTTTTTCCTCATATCGTTACACCGCCACAAATACAAACACCAACAGGCAATCGACGCAGAGCCGGACAAATAACACGCGCGATAATACAACAACCAATGAAAAAATTACCCACGATACTTTTACATCGACTGATTCACTTTCGCTTTACCTCAATCTTTTGGGGCTTGGGCCGCGCTTCACAGCCAATGAATTAAAAGCGGCATACCGCAGTAAAGCCGCAATGTTCCATCCTGACTGTTACGCCTCGTCTTCGCCCAGCGAACAGAAAAACGCCGAAGAATTAATGAAAAAAGTCAACGAAGCCTATGAACGCCTAAAACCGGCGGCTGTGTAAGGGGATAAAGGTAATAAACATATCTTTTCTTGAATTCTGAATAGTTATAGTATCTTGTGTGCCTCTATAGTATTGCATCATACAGAAGGATGTACTATATTTGAATAAGGTGAATATATGCCAAGAATAAAAATTCATAATTTTGGTCCTATAAAAACAGGTTATAAAGAAAACGATGAATTTCTGGATATTTCGCGTGTTACTGTTTTTATCGGCAATCAGGGCAGTGGGAAAAGCACGGCCGCAAAATTGATTTCGGCTTTTTTGTGGATGGAAAAAGCCCTTGTACGCGGTGATTTTTTAATAGATGATTTTACCGAAAAAAATTTTATCGAAGAACGCCTTGCATATCATCGGTTGTCCGATGAATACTATAAAAATAAACCTGAACTGATATATGACGGCGAGGCGTATCATATTGCATACAGAAATAACAAGCTGGAAATTTCAAAAAAAGATGCTCCCTGTTATGTGCTACCACAAATAATGTACGTTCCGGCGGAACGCAATGTCGTTACTTCTGTAGGAAATGCCGCGAAGTTAAAAAATATTTCAGGACCATTAGGTGATTTTATTACTGAATACGGCAACGCCAAAGAAAATTTATCTGATTCTGTCATACTGCCCATCAACGGTACGTCTGCCGAATATGACAAAACGCACGACACGATTTACATACGGGGAAACAATTACCGTATAAATTTGACTGATGCCGCCAGCGGTTTTCAATCCCTTGTGCCGCTTTATCTGGTATCGCGGTATTTATGTAATTCAATAAAAAGTAAAAAAAACGGCGAATCAATGAGCAGTGAAGAAAAAAAACGATTCGAAAAACAGTTTGAAGAAATTACCCGCGACCCAAATCTTAATGATGAGCAAAAACGTATAGCGCGATCAAATCTTGGAAAATCATACAACAAGGCTGTTTTTATCAATATTGTTGAAGAACCTGAACTCAATTTGTTCCCCGGCGCGCAAAAGGATTTTTTATATGAGTTACTCAAATTTAACAATACAATCAGGGAAAATGAAACAGAACCAGGAAACAGGGTTATTATAACAACGCATAGTCCTTATTTAATTAACTTTTTAAGCGTTGCTATATACGGCGCGGCTTTATCCAAAAAAATAGACTCTTCAAACAAAAAAGAATCCCTTAAAAACAAATTATTTAAAGTTGTTCCTCAAGGCGCTTTAACTTCTGTAGACGATGTTTCAATTTACCAGTTAAGTGAAACAGACGGTTCTATAAAGAAACTTTCCTCTGTAGAAGGCATCCCGTCTGATGATAATTTTCTGAACAACCTGATACAAAAGGGAAATCAGGAATTTGACAAATTACTTGAAATTGAGGAACAACTGGAATGTTGAATTTTTTTGATCCGGCATTTCAGGAAAAACCATTAAAAGATTTACAATTCGGATTATGCGACAATAAACATGGCGCTGCCGTTTTTGTAGATACTGATACTATAAATAAAAATAAATGGACAGCGACAGTTGAAAACCCCAAGGGCCTTACATTGATTTTTACCGCGATTGATAAAGGCGTCATAAAAGATGATGAATATTCAGGCTATGAGCGATGTGATGGAATGCTTACTTCAAAAAATCATCTCTATTTTATCGAATTGAAAAATGAAAGGGGCGAATGGATACAAAAAGGACTCTCACAGCTTAAATCAACAATAAAACTTTTTAATGACGCTCATCCGGGAGAGGAGAAGCAATATATACATAAGAAAGCCTATATATGCAATAAAAAACATCCCCGTTTTCATGTAATAAACAACGAACAAAATCTAAATTTTTTTAGGGCTTATTGTTTTCACCTTGATATACAAGCTAAAATATCATTGGCAGCGCAATGAACATTCTTCTTCCCAAAAGTTACGGCAAGTGGAGCGATCCTGAAAGGCCCGGAAATTCGGTGTGGTTTCCCGACATGAACAGCATACCGGAAAAAAGCAACGATCCGGTCAGGCCCTATACGTTCAGGCATCTGGTGTGGCTTAATATCAACAAAGATTATCAAAGCATCGGCTTTTCCGGCATACACATAGCGGCATTAAAAATAAACCTGTCCCTGCTGGCTATGGGTGTAAAAGGCGTTAGATTTTCAAATTGCGAACCTGACTTTTCCCCTTTTGCGATAGCGACGGTAAAGTTAAGAAACTATTTAACCGGCAGGTACGGCGGAGAGGGAACCATGCCCGAAGCGGACAAAATTCTCGCGGCAAAACTCCGCCGCCCGGAAAATCAGGTTCGCCAATGGATCAACGACAACCAATACGTGTGGCATGAACGGCAGGATGGCAGACGCATAGACCTGGTATGTCACGACGTTCACACGAACATACCGCACACGGGAGGAATTGCAGCCAACATTGAAAGGAAAGGGTTATGATTTATCTCTTTCTCATCATTTACCTTTATATTGACAACACCCGCCAAAAATGCTAATTTTTCACAGAAAGGCTGCGGATACCCTGAGCGGGCAATAGCGCAGTTGGTTTAGCGTACAAGTCTGGGGGACTTGGGGTCCCCGGTTCAAATCCGGGTTGCCCGATCAGTATATTCACAGCCTTTCAGCGGTTTCCTAATTCTTTAACTGCCTTTTCCCGCGCCGCGATTATTCTGTCACACCACGCGTCAAATTCGGGGTCTTCTGTCTGACAGTCCTTATGAGCCAGTACATAGGCGATGGTTTCGCGTATCCCCTGATCAAAACGGACATGGGCGCAAAAACCGGGAACCAGCCGCTTGAGTTTGGTATTGTCAAAGACCACCGAATTTGCCTTGTCGCCGATAAGACCGCCGGTAAAATCATAGTTACCGCATTGGGCAAGGAAATCGCTGGGCATATACACCGCCTTTAACGGAACATTAAGGACGGCGGCAATGGCCTGGTATATCTGGTTCCAGCTCAGGCTTTCATCGGAGGTTATCTGCACCGCTTCGCCGATGGCGTGAATGTTTCCCATGAGGCCCGTAAAGGCGCGGGCAAAATCGCTGTTATGTGTCATTGTCCACAGGCTCGCGCCGTCGCCGTGGATGATTACCGGCTTGCCCTCGATCATCCGTTTAATGACCTGCCAGCTTCCCTTATTGCCGTGGACTCCCAGCGGGACGCTGCGTTCATCGTAGGTATGGCTCGGCCTGATTATGGTAACGGGGAAGCCGCATTCGCGGTACTTTGCCATAAGAAATTCCTCGCAGGCGATTTTATTGCGGGAATATTCCCAATAAGGATTCGCCAGCGGGGTGCTTTCCGTAATCAGGTATGAAGACAGGGGCTTTTGGTAGGCCGACGCCGAGCTGATAAAAAAATACTGCCGGCACAGGTTCTTAAAAATGTCAAAATCTTTCGCAACATGATCGGTTGTAAAGGCGATAAAATCGGCGGCTACATCGAAAGGCTGTCCACCACCCGCCGCCTGTATCTTCGCGCGGATTGATTCCGCGCCTTCCGTCCTGATGTCACAGTTTATTTCAACTAACTTCCCCGGTTTCCCTTTGGTATCAATCACCGTATTACGGCTGCCCCGATTCAGCAGAAACAATTCCCAGCCCTGCTCCAGCGCCAACTTTGAAATTGCCGCGCTTATGGTTCCGGTTCCGCCGATAAATAACGCTTTCATGTTTACTCCTTAAATTCAAAAAACTTCACACAAAGAACACAAAGGTACAAAGATCACCAAGGGAGAATAAAAGGGTTGTTGTAAGCTATCTGATCTTAATAACTTCACGATAAAATAACGAACAAAAACCCCCTGCTTCCTCTTTGTGTCCTTCTCTTTCTTTGTGTTCTTTGTGTGAAATTTATTCCCCCAAAATTCGCACATGTACTTTCCGTGAACGCGGGCCGTCGTATTCGTTGAACCAGACGCCCTGCCAGGTTCCCAGCAGCAGGCGGCCGCCGGAAACAATTATGGTAATGGAAGGCCCCACCAGGCTTGACTTGGTGTGGGCGGCGGAGTTGCCCTCGCTGTGGCGGAATTCGCGGCGGTCGGGGGAAATCTGATTGAGGGCAAGACCAACGTCATGGGGAACGTCGGGGTCGGCGTTTTCGTTGATGGTTACCGCCGCGGTGGTATGGGGCACGAATACCACGCATATGCCTTCTTTAATGCCTGAAGCCGAAACTGCCTGCTGCGCTTCGGCGGTAATGTTGATCCACTCATGCTGCTGCGAAGTGCGGACGGTAAAATTCGACAGATGCGTCATAAGTATTCCTTATTCATCAAATGTCTTTACCATATTTTTCTTCCCCATTAAATATGATTTTGTAATAATCATTTCAATGACTTTCTTAACATCATCGCTGCTTTTATCAAAAATCTTATTTGATAAAGCAATCAATTCTTCCACAACTCCGGTACTGTCTATTTTATCTTTCAGTTTTTCCAAATTCATATTTACTCCTTATCCTCATAATAAATCAGTGAACAATAAATTAAAAGTCCATTTTCCGCAATACTCATAATAGTTCCCCGTACTTCCAGACAAAGACCTTCTTCATTGCGGTAGCCAGAAGCATATACGCCAGAATAATGCCGCCGAGGTAGGGGAAGTAATAGAACGGCAGGCGGGTCATATTCAACTGCTCTCCCAGCCAGGTATAGGGAATGACAGTGCCGAAGGCTATGCCCAGGGTGGTCAGCAGGGCAAGCTGTCCCGACGCGCGGCTTTGGATAAAGGGTATCTTCGGCGTGCGGATCATATGAATAACCAGAGTTTGCGACCACAGGGATTCCACAAACCAGCCGGTATGGAACAGACTGATAAAGAGCGCCGCCTGCGATGATTCGGGATTCAGCGCGGCCCAGGGGCTTCCGGCAAAGCGGGGGCAAATATAGAAGAACATTAAAATATACGTGGTTATGTCAAACACGGAGCTTGTCGGCCCTATCCAGAGCATAAAGCGGCTGATGGAGGAAGCGTCCCATTTACGGGGTTTACGCAGATAATCCAGGTCTACATTGTCCCAGGGAATGGCGATGCAGGAAATATCGTAGATTAAATTCAGCGCCAGAATTTGAATGGGGAACATGGGCAGGAAGGGCAAAAAGGCGGAGGCGGCCAATACCGAGAACATATTGCCAAAGTTGGAACTGGCGGTCATCTTAATATATTTAATGATATTCGCGTAAATTTTTCTGCCTTCAATTACGCCTTCTTCCAGCACCATTAGATCTTTTTCCAGCAGAATGATGTTGGCGGATTCTTTGGCGATGTCAACTGCGGTATCCACCGAGATGCCGACATCGGCCGCTTTCATTGCCGCCGCGTCGTTGATGCCGTCGCCCATAAACCCGACCGTGTGGCCGTCATTGCGCAGGGCGGTTACAATCCGCGCCTTTTGGCTGGGCGAGAGTTTGGCGAAAATATCAACCTCATCCACCGCTTTTTTCAGGGCTTCATCGTCCATGGTTTCCAGCTCGGCTCCAAGCAGTATATGCCCCACGTCCAAACCTACCGAGTGACATACGGTGCTGGTAACGCTGTCGTTATCGCCGGTGAGTACTTTCACCTTGACGCCGTATTCGCCTAACGCCTTAATCGCCATACCGGCGCTTTCTTTGGGCGGGTCAAGGAAGGCGAGACAGCCGATAAAGGTCATGTTACTTTCATCCTTGGCGGAAAGGGTGGCCGGCAGGGTAACTGTTTTATGCGCCAGCCCCAGCACCCTCATTCCCTGCTCGTTGAGTTTGTGGCAGGTGGCGAGAATTTCTTTCCGCAGTTCCCCGCTCATCGGTTCCGCCGTCCCCTGATAGCCCGCCTGATCGGAAATCGCCAGCATTTCCTCAACGGCTCCCTTGGTGATAAGTTCAACCTGCCCCGATGAGCCTTCCACCGCGACGCTCATGCGGCGGCGGTTAAAATCAAAGGGAATCTCATCAACTTTTTTGTAATCTTCCCACAGGTTGGTCAGTTCCTTCTTGCGGGCATGTTCAATAATCGAAAGGTCCATCAGGTTTTTCAGTCCCGTTTGATAATAACTGTTCAAAAAAGCCTGCCGGAGCACATCGGTATTTTCCTCGCCGCGTATATCCAGATGGTATTCCAGAATAACCTTGTCCTGGGTAATGGTGCCGGTTTTATCGGTACACAAAACATCCATCGCCCCGAAGTTTTGAACTGAATTAAGGTTTTTAACGATGACCCGTTTCTTTGACATGGAAACCGCGCCCTTGGCAAGGTTAGCTGAAACAATCATGGGCAGCATTTCCGGCGTCAGGCCCACCGCGACCGAAAGGGCAAACAGGAAAGCCTGCAGCCAGTCTCCCTTGGTAAAGCCGTTCACCAGCAGCACTATCGGCACCATAACCAGCATAAAGCGGATCAGCACCCATGAGACCGAGCTGACTCCCTTCTCAAAACTGGTGGGCGGGGCTTTAACCTGTAACTGCTGGGCGATAGAACCGAGAATGGTATCGTCGCCCACGGTAATGACCAGCGCGACGGCGGAACCGGAAATGACGTTGGTTCCCATAAACGCCAGATTGTTGAGCGCCAGGGGGCTGGTGTTGGTTCGGGCGATACTGCCCGCGAATTTCTCCACCGGCTCGCTTTCACCGGTAAGGGAGGATTGGCTGACAAACAGGTCTTTTGCCTGAATAATCCGCACGTCGGCGGGAACCATGTCCCCGGCGGCAAGATGCACCACATCGCCCACGACAACTTCGTCCATGGGAATTTCCTGCTTGCGGGAAATAGTTTCGCCGCTTTCCTTATCCTTGAATTTGCGGGCCGTACAGACCGTGGTTTCTACCATTTCGGTCAGGCGCTTGGCGGCGTTGTCGCTCCGCAGTTCCTGGAAAAAGCGCAGCATACCGGAAACAATCACCATGGTCATGATGATAATGACCGCGGTAAAATCGCCCTCCCCCACTTCCGCCCAGATAACGTCGGTAAAAAACGATACCGCCGCCAATACAAAGAGAACAACGGTAAAAGGATTGACAAAAGCCCCGACAAACCGCTTGAGCAGCGAATCTTCGGTATGGCGGGTAATCACGTTTACGCCGTGTTCGTCCCGCATTTCCTCAACATCGTCTTCATCGTAGCCGGCGGCGCTGTTGTCATACTGGATCAACAGCGTGTCGCCGTCCCGGCTTGCCGCCCTGAGCAGCCGTTTTCTGGCCCGTTCCGTCCGGGAAGAAGGCATATTTGCCTTTCCCTGGGTATCTTTTTTTGCCATGCCGAACCTCCGTCCGATAGGAGAAACCTGCTTAGAATATAGCGAAAAGGGGGATTTGGCACAAGTAAGGATAACTGGCCCCAATTCGAAAGGTTTTGCTTTCATTCGTAAGCTCTCTCATGGAATAAGAAAAGTACCATTTTGGGAAAATAACTAATAAAAGTTACGATTGAACTAGAATTTCAATTTTAAGATTTCATATGAAATAATACTTGCGTAAAATAAAAAACTACCAAACAGGCTATACGGAACGCCATACCATAATCATAAAGACTTATAAGTCAAAGGAGAAAGGACATGAAACGTATGGTATGTATCGTAACGGCAGCGGTTATGGCTGCCGCCGTTTTCACGGGATGTAAAGGCAAGTCAGGCGCCGCGGGAAGCGACGCTGAAATAACGCTCGTGAGCAACAAGATTGAAATTGACGAAGCCTTAAAAGGTTATGCCGCCATTTTTGAGAAACAAACCGGCATAAAGGTTAATGTAAAGAGTTTCGGCGGTGAAACCGGTTATGCTCCCAATATCGCCGCGATGTTCAATTCCGGCACGGAGCCTGAAATCTTCGTTATTGAAGGCAAGGCCGGATACGAGGATGCCAGAGGGGCGGGCAGGATCAGCGACCTTTCCAATGAACCCTGGGTAAAAGACACCGATGTCGCCTATATCGATCCGATGAACGGCAAGGTCATCGGTTTCCCCGTCGCCGTTGAAGGCTGGGGGCTGGGCTACAACAAGGCGCTGCTCGCCAAAGCGGGAGTAGATCCCATGACTATGGTAAATGCCGCCGGCATCATGGCCGCGTTTGAGAAAATCGAATCGCAGAAAAGCGCGCTCGGCATTGACGCGGTTGTTTCAATGGTAGCCGGCCCCGGCATGACCTGGGTAACCGGACTGCACGGCTTTAACGCGTACCTCACCCTCGGTCTGCCGTATAACAATTCCGCCAAATACATTGATATGCTGCTCAAGGGGCAGGTTGACGCTCCCCGCCTTGCCAAATATGCCGACTATTACAATCTGCTCTTCAAATACGCCAACAGGAATACCCTGCTCACCGGCGGTTATGATCAGCAGATCGGCGATTACGCCATCGGCAAAACGGTGTTTATTCACCAGGGCAACTGGACGGATCCGACTTTCAAGGACTTGGGGATTACCTTTGAAATGGGCTATGTTCCCCACGCGTTCCTTGATGAAACCACCGACGGTATTTTTGTCGGGGCGCCTTCATGGTACCTGATAAACGCGAAATCCAAAAATATTGAGAAAGCCAAAAAATTCCTCATTGCCATGGCGAGCACTCCGGAGGGCCACGACTACATGGTAAACAAGGCCGGCATGGTTCCCGCCTTCAAATCCTGCATGCTGAAACCCGCCGGACAGCTTTCAAAAGCCGTCCAGGAATGGACCAGCATGGGCAAGATATACGCCTGGCAGCAGAATGAAATGCCCGACGGCTTTGGCATGAATACCCTGGGGCCGATTTTCCACCAGATGGCTTCGGGACAGATTGACCCGCAGGGCTTTGTAAAGTTGGCTGCCGAGGCGGTCAGCACTATAAAGTAAGAATATAACCACGGAGGTCACGGAGTTACACGGAGGAAGAAGAATTAAGATACTAATATCTTAAATCTCCGTGAAACTCCAAGCCGTTCTCTGAACGGCAGTACTCCGTGGTAAAAAATTCTTCTAAGTAATAAGGAGGCGGTATGGGCAAAACATGCCATAGAGATTATCACTACCGGAACAATCCTATGTTTTTTTTATTTTTGCTTCCGGCGGTTTTCGCTTTTTGTATGGTAATTATCATTCCGTTTTTTATGGGGATATATTATTCATTTACCAACTGGAACGCGATAACCGGCACGGCGGTAGAATGGGTGGGGTTCACCAATTACCTCGCCATTTTCCGGTCAGACATTACATTCCTTCACTCATTTTTGGTTACGGTAGGCTACGCCATAATTAACATCGTGGTGCTTAACGTCTGCGCGTTTTTTATGGCGCTGTTGGTAACCAGTAATCTGAAATACAAAGGGATTTACCGCGCGGGCTTTTTTCTGCCGAACCTTATCGGCGGAATCATTCTAGGCTATATCTGGCAGTTCATATTCAACAACGCCATACCGAAGCTCGGTGAGACAATCGGCTTTATGTGGCTTAGAGACCACCAGTTCCTTGCCGACCAGTATCTGGCGCTTTTGGCGATTGTCATTGTCGGCGCCTGGCAATACGCCGGCTACATTATGATGATCTACGTTGCGTCAATACAGGGCATTCCCGACTCGTTACTGGAAGCCGCTGAAATTGACGGGGCAAACTATATGCAGAAGCTGAAGGCCATAACCTTCCCCCTGGTCGCGCCGGCGTTTACCGTTTCGATGTTTCTGACACTTATCAATTCATTTAAGCAGTTCGATGTAAACTACGCGCTGACCGCCGGCGGGCCTTCCGGCATGTTCATGGGCAGGGCAATCATGACCAATGAATTCCTGGCCCTGAACATTTATAATACGGCGTTTGCCTACCGCCAGCTTGCCCAGGGGCAGGCAAAGGCGATAATTTTCTTTTTGGTGATTGTCATTATTTCGCTGATTCAGGTTCGCGCCAATAAAAAGAAGGAGATTGAGATGTGAAAAAGCTCAACAAAACACTTACCCTTGAAATAATCGCCATTGTAATTTTTTTACTGTATATGCTGCCGTTTCTGCTGGTTATTGTTAACTCCGCGAAACCGTCGCTTAAAATTATCATGGACCCGCTGGCGTTTCCCGCAAACCCCTCGCAGTTTATAACCAACGTCAAAACGGTAATTACAAGTCCCAATGTACGTTATGCGTCATCATTTTTTTCCACCTTGATAATAACGGTAATCTCCGCCGCGCTGCTGGTGCTGATCTCTTCCATGGGGGCATGGGTGCTGGTGCGTACCAAAACAAAGCTGTCCTACGCGGTGTTTATGGTATTCGTGGCGGCTATGGTAATTCCCTTTCAGGTGGTTATGTTTCCCTTAATTACCTGGTTCCACCTTGTTGAGGTAAGTCTCGGCCTGTTTAACACGCCGCTGCGGCTGCTGCAAAATTATCCGGGAATTATTTTTGCCTACCTCGGTTTTGGATCATCGCTGTCGATATTCCTCTTCCACGGCTTTATTAAATCAGTCCCGCTGGAGCTTGAGGAAGCCGCCACCATTGACGGCTGTACCAGACCGGGCACGTTTTTCAGGATTGTGTTCCCCATACTGACTCCGATTATCGTTACGGTAATTATTCTGAACAGCATATGGATATGGAACGACTACCTGCTGCCCTTGCTGGCGCTCGGTTCCGGCAACATGGTACAGACGCTGCCGCTGGCCGTGGCAAGTTTTGTCGGCTCATTTGTCAAGAAGTGGGATTTAATTCTCACCGCAACCTTGATGACAATGCTGCCCGTTATTGTCATGTTCCTGATATTGCAAAAGCATATTATTAAAGGTATGGTTGACGGGTCGGTTAAGGGGTAACCATGAAGAATATAACCACGGAGTACACGGAGTACCACGGAGTTTTGATACGATAATCTTTTCCTCCTCCGTGAAACTCCGTGTCCTCCGTGGTAAAAATTCTTAGGTTGCCGCGTGCGATAATGGACACAGAAAAATGAAAACAGAATGGTGGAAGAAAGCCGTCGTCTATCAGATTTACCCGCGCAGTTTTTGTGATTCCAACGGCGACGGTATTGGCGACTTAAACGGCATTACATCAAAACTTGGTTACATCAAAGAACTGGGCGCGGATGTGATCTGGCTTTCACCGGTTTACCAAAGCCCCATGCGCGATAACGGCTACGATATCAGCGATTACCGGGCCGTCAATCCCGAATTCGGGACAATGGCGGATTTTGACCGCTTTCTGGAACAGGCGCACGGGCTGGGGCTGAAAATCGTCATGGATCTGGTCGTCAACCATTCGTCCGATCAGCACCCGTGGTTTATCGAAAGCCGTTCCGGCAGAAAAAATCCCCGACGTGATTATTACATTTGGCGCGACGGCAAGGACGGCGGGCCTCCCAATGACTGGCAGGCATGGTTCGGCGGCCCCGCATGGACTCATGATGAAAAGACCGGGCAATATTTTCTGCACCTTTTTTCACCTTACCAACCCGACCTGAACTGGGAAAATCCCGCCCTGCGCGCCGAAATTCACGATATGATGCGCTGGTGGCTGGACAAAGGAATAGACGGCTTCCGCATGGACGCGATCAGTTTTATTTCCAAGCCGCAGGATTTTCCCGACGGCAATCCAAAAAAAATCATCCCCAACGGCCCGCGTACACATGAATTTCTGCAAGAGATGCGGCGTGAGATATTGTCTCACTATGACCTTATGACAGTCGGCGAGACCAGCGGGGTAACTGTTGATGAAGCGGTACAATACGCCAATGCCGGCGGCAGTGAGCTGGACATGGTATTTCAGTTTGAGCAGGTGGAATTGGACGGCGGCGAAACATTTAAGTGGAATGACCGCAAGATCGTCCTGACAGAATTGAAAGAAGTGTTTTCCCGCTGGCAAACCAGGCTGCATGGCCGCGCGTGGAATAGCCTGTACTGGTGCAACCATGACCAGCCGCGCATCGTTTCGCGGCTGGGCGGCGAAGGCGCATACCGCGAAAAATCGGCAATGATGCTGGCGGCCTGCCTGCACTTTATGCAGGGTACGCCGTACATTTATCAGGGCGAAGAATTGGGCATGACCAACGTCCCTTTCGCCGACATCGGCGATTACCGCGATCTGGAGACTATCAACGCGTATAACGCCCTGGTGGTACAGGAACAACGTATCGCTCAGGCGGACATGCTGCGCTATATGCGCCTGAAAAGCCGCGACAATTCCCGTACCCCCATGCACTGGAACAGCGGGCCTAACGCCGGATTTTCAACCGGAACGCCCTGGATTATGCTGAATCCCAATTACCGCGAAATCAACGCGGAAGAACAAATCCGGCGCGGCGATTCGGTTTTTTCGTTTTACCAAACCCTCATTCAACTGCGTAAACGGCTCGACATTATCATATTGGGCAGTTTTGAGCTGTTACTGCCCGATGATCCTGATTTATTTGTATACATCCGCCGTTATGGGCAGGAGGAATTGCTGGTTGCCTGCAACTTTTCACTCAAAGAACGCGCTTTTACCCTGCCACTTCAATTTAGCGGCGCGCAACTGCTGCTGTCAAATGAAGAAACGGCGGTTTTTCCAGCCGCGGATGGCAAACCCGTAGTTTTAGGCTCTTTTGGCGCCATAGTATATTACCGATCAGAGGGAAAAAAGATATAGGGACCAGGGATCGGGGACTAGGGACCAGGGTTTTTGTTAGAAAACATTGCATATTTCTTTCACGCTAAGATTACGAACAATGATCCCTATTCCCCAGTCCCCAGTCCCTATTCCCTCCGTGAAACTCCAAGCTGTCCGTAGGACAGCAGTACTCCGTGGTAAAAATTCTTCTATTGCATTAATATTATTTTTACCTTAGAATACCCTCATGGATGACGTCCGCTTTTCCGTTCTGGACCTGATTGATATTGACCTCAAAGACCGTAATTCACTCAATCTCCACTGCATAGGCGGTCGGAAGGGTCTGGCGCGGAAAATCAGCATCCCTGACCTTAACCGCCCTATGGGGGCGATAATGGGTTTTTATGAGGATTTTGCCTATCAGCGGGTCCAGGTTTTCGGCAGAGGGGAGGTCGCCTACCTGCGCCGCCTGAAAAACAGCGGCGAATTCGGAACCATCCGCGATCTGTTCAACTATCCCATTCCCTGCTGTATTTTTACCCATAACCTCAGCCCCCACAAGGAATTCCATGAAATAGCCGAATCGGCGCAATGCCCCCTGTTACAGACCAACCTGGGAACCGCCGATTTTTCCGCGCGGCTTATGCGCATCCTCGCCGAGATTTTCGCCCCCCGCAAAAGCATTCACGGGGTACTGGTGGAAGTCTTCGGACTGGGGATTTTGATTCTGGGGGATTCCGGGGTCGGAAAAAGCGAAACCGCCCTTGAGTTGATCCACCGGGGACACCGGCTGGTAGCGGACGATGTCGTGGATATTCATTGCGTAAACGGGAATATGCTCATGGGAACCGGAGCGAATAAAATTATCGGGCATCACATGGAAATCCGGGGACTGGGAATAATTAACATAACCCATATGTTCGGCGTCCGGGCAATCAGGAACCGGAAAGAAATTCAGCTTGTGGTCATGCTGGAAGCGTGGGACTCCAACAAAGCCTATGACCGGCTGGGGATTGAGGAACAGAGAACGGACATTCTGGGGGTCAGCGTTCCCAAACTGGAAATACCGGTAAAACCGGGAAGGAATATTCCCATCATCATTGAAACCGCCGCGATGAACGAACGGCTCAAATCAATGGGCTACAACGCGGCGCGGGAATTTAACAAGAACGTCCTTAAATGGACTGAAAGCGATACTGTCCGCTCGGTATTTTTCGGGCACGACGATATCATTTAAGGAAACGGGTATGACAGAACAAATGATTACCATTTCAAACCGCGCCGGCGTTCATGCCCGCCCCGCGGCAATAATAGTCCAAACAACCAAAAATTTTTTGTGCAATATATATCTTGAAAGGGGCCACGACCGTATAAACGCGAAATCAATCATGGGCGTTATTACGCTGGGAGCCGCTTTCGGAACACAGATAAGAATTATCGCCGAGGGGGAAGATGAACAAGCGGCGGTAGATACATTAGTCCGCCTTTTTGCTTCAAAATTTGAAGAGGAATGAAAACGGTAAGAACCCGCCCGCATTATTCTATCCTCAACGTAAGAAGCCTGATTTTTATTTACGCGCTGTTATGCGTACTCTCCGTATTGTTTTTTCGTTCTTTTTTTTCCGATGCCCTGTATGAAGGAAAGGTTCCCGGCACACTCAACCTGCTGGTATTTTTTACCATCCCCGCGGTACTGCTGATTTTTTTGGGAATTGCCGCGGCCGGTCTGCTGGGGGATATTATCGCCCGCCGTCCGGGAACAAAATTCAGGGCGCGCCTGCTGGGATATTTTATCATCATTGTTGTTTTTTCCGCGGCTCCCATAGCCATCGTTACCGGCGTTTCCCTCAACGAAGCAATCCGCTTCTGGCGCAGTATTGATACGGACGCGGCCAGAGACGCCGCGCAGTCATTTGCCGTGGACAATTATTCCTTTCACCTGGAACATTTTGAAAGCATACTGAAAAAAACCAACTGGAACGCCGTTATGTCATCGGGAAAACCGCCGGCGGACATTGCCTCGGTGCAGGATTTCCAGAGAAGCGAAGGCGCATGGAAAGAAACCGCCTTTACCGGCGCTGAAAGCGGAAGGCTTGAAGCCCCACCCTCGGAGATAGAAGGTTACATCACGCGCGAGATACCCCGCGACGCGGGCCTGATTCGTTATGTGACACTGCCCGCGAGAAACACGCTCAGGCTGATCAGTTATAATTTGGGCGTTGACTTTGACCGGGGAATGGCCATCATAGAAAATCAGGGAGAGCGTTTTGAAGCGATCGGCATTTTACGGGACAACGCTTCAATTCTGTCGCTGTTTTACTACGGGGTGTTTTTTGTCCCCACCCTGCTGATGACGGCGATCATCGCCATTTCCTTTACCAAGCGCGTAACCAACCCCATTGTGGAATTAACCGAAGCTACCCGCCGCGTCGCCGAAGGGGATTTTTCAATACAGATACTTGCCCGCCGCGGCGACGAGCTGGGGCTTTTAATACGATCGTTTAACGCCATGGTGCAGGATTTGGAA
>Ga0268262_10003364_pt1 | contig 17401 bp, 17 predicted proteins | sample TergutNc150P3_FD_190354 | JGI IMG/M metagenome (GOLD analysis project Ga0268262, IMG submission 190354) | Nasutitermes corniger P3 segment gut microbial community from laboratory colony in Florida, USA - Nc150 P3 (SPAdes) (version 2) | ecosystem: Host-associated > Arthropoda: Insects >... | reverse complement strand
AGAATTTCACTTTTATATTTCACCTTCTTCCTCCTGTACAATTTCTATCAATGTATGGTTCTTTAACCATTCATTTATCTGTTCATCAGTCAAAGAGAATCTCTCCTTTGCCTGTTTTTTATAGTATATCAAATCATCGTCTTCAATATTGTCTTTTTTTGACTTCGGAAAACCATACACAAAAAAGGAGCGAAACTCGCTTTTGAACATGACGATTGACCGATAGCCCCCGTGTTTTCCTTCGCCTTTTCTGGCTAATTCCATTTTATAGACACCCCCGCCTAAATCGGCATAGAATTGTCCCTTGCCACCTTCACCGCTTTATGTTAACATAATCCTAATGAACCGAACTTTAGCCCAAACCGTCACTCCCTCGCAAACTCCAACACAAAAAATGCCAAAGGCATTTTTTGTGAGTGGTCTAGGCAATCGGGCAATCGGGCAATCGGGCAATTATACACCTCTTCTAATAAACAGTGTCAACTAACTGACAGCGTAAAAACACCCTACAAACTTTTTTCTCATTCTATTGGAGAAACGCCGGATTTCTACGTATGCGGAAACATCGGCTTTTTATATCCGCACTGCGGAACAATTTGTAAAGAAGGAGTTGGACTATGAAAAAAATCCTAACAGTAATACTGCTATGGACGGCACTGTGTGGGACAGCATTCGCGCAAAACGAAAGCGATTTTAAGACGGACGGAAGGGGAACAATAACAAAATATGAAGGTTGGGATACCAATATCGTTATCCCCGCCCAAATCGGCGGCGTATCAATAACGGCTGTTGGGAAAAACTCGTTCAAAAACATGGGGCTGACCGGCGTTACCCTGCCTGCAAGCATCAGGCGCATTGGCGATGAGGCATTTGCCTCGAATAAGATTGTAACGGTAACCATACCTGCCAATGTAACCATCGGCACAGGGGCGTTCTCATCTAACCAGTTGACAGGTCTTACCATAGGCAACGGCTGTACCATCGCCAAAAACTCTTTTTCAAGAAACGCTCTGAAAAACCTTGCTCTGGGCGCGAATATTCTTTTTGAGCCGGAAACTTTTGACTTCTTTGTGTATTACGAATATATGTGCAACGGCAGAAAAGCGGGAACTTATGACCCTGCGGTAAAATATACCTCAAAAAAAGACGGAGATTACGAATTTATTGAGACGAAGTACGGGGTAGTTATCATCAACTATACCGGCAACGAGATAAACCGGCTTCAAATTCCCCGGCAACTGGGCGGGGCGGTAGTGAAAGGGATTAATGGCAAAGGTACAGGATACAATTACGGAGGTGCGTTTCAGAATAAGAACATAAGACGTATGCAATTGCCTGATAGCCTTCTCTTCATCGGCAAAGATGTGTTTTACGACAATCAACTGACCAGCGTTACTATCCCAGACAGCGTTATTTCCATCGGCAATAATGCGTTTTGGCGCAATCAACTGACCAGCGTTACCATTCCTGACAGTGTTACTTCTATCGGTAATGAAGCGTTTATAAATAATGAACTGACCAGCGTTACCATTGGCAACAGCGTTACTTTCATCGGAGAACGTGCATTTTGCGACAATAAACTGACTAGCGTTATCATCGGAAACAGTGTTACTACCATCGGAAACGGCGCATTTATGCGCAATCAACTGACCAGCGTTACCATCCCCGACAGTGTTACCTATATCAGTGGTAGTGCATTTAACAGTAATGAACTGACCAGCGTAACGTTTCAAGGCACAATTACTGCAGATAATCTTGGTAGCAATGATGATTTATTTGGTTTTAAAAGCCCATTTGATGGCGACTTACGCGCCAAGTACCTTGCCGGAGGGCCGGGAACATACACGAGGCCAAACGGCAACAGCAATACATGGACGAAACGATAACAAAACAGGTAACAGAGAACAGATAACAGGTAACAGAGGAAGAGGGTTTTTCTTCACTTTTCACTGTTCACTGTTATCTGTTATCTGAAAAAGCGGTCTTAGCCGCCGCTTAAAACAAACCGCGCAGCCCGGCAAGCAAAGGCTGCAAGTAAAAAAGGAGTTGCATATGGCCATAGATTTCAAAGTAAAGGACGTAATCCACAAAATCGCCGTCAAGTTCATCCACGCGTTCCTGCCCGATGCGAAAAAGCCCTACTACCTCAAGGCCGCGCACCAGCCGGAACTCGACATACACGACATCGCCAGCAAGGCGGACGGCTTCAAAAATTAGGTTGTCCCCCAGTATCTGAATACGGGGACAAAGTACAGGCTGGTGCTGGTTACCCAGAGTTCGGCGAAAAACGGCGCGGCCGTGCTAAAAAACATGCGGACAATGAAGTCGGAGTTTACGCTTACCAATTGAAAGGCGCCCCCCGCAAGTGGAAGTATTTTAACAAATACAAATGCAACCTCAAACCTTCGTTTTAAGGCTTAAGTTGATGATGTTGTGTAAGGCACCATTTTACAAAACACTCGACGATTTACCTTAAACCCTCGACGTTCTACTCTAAACCCTCGACGTTGTACCTTTAACCCTCGACCCTAGAGTCGCAGGGAATAAAGGCTAATGCAGTCTGCAAAAGACTCGACCCTCGACCCTTTTCCCTTTGTCCGTTTCTATGGTATAATTATCAGTATGAAGAACAGTAAGCAAAAACAGCCAACTACAATGAAAGAAAATACCGGCAAGGTACTAATCGACTTGGGAAAGCTAATGTTCGGTAGTTTCATTTTAGGTGGAGTTTTGCGGGGCGAAGTACCGCAGTTTGTAATTTTAATTTCTGGTTTTGTCGGAGCAATTACCTTTATAGCTTTCGGCCTTGTTTTAACGAACAAAAACAAAGATAAGGAGTAACGTATGTGGCTTATTGCAGGCATTTTAATAGTAGGCGTTCCGTTGTTTATTATCGGTATTACTGCCGCTTATCGTGAACAGCAGTATAGGAAGCAACATCCCGAATGGGAAAGTTGACAAGTCCTTCATCCATCTTCCTTTGCTCATTGCTATTTGCTCTTTGATTCTCCCGTCTTGGGGGCAAAAGAAATTTCGCGTTGACAGGCAGTAACAAAGCGGTAAAAGCACGCCCCCTTCGGGGGCTAGGCTTTTACCGCCAAACGTTACCTGTTAATTGTTATTTTTTAATGGAGTAGAACGCTTTTCTGCCGGCGTATTCGGCTACGCCTTCAAGCTGATCCTCGATTCGCAGAAGCTGGTTGTACTTGGCGATCCGGTCGGTGCGGCTCATCGAACCTGTTTTAATCTGCCCTGTTTCAAGCGCCACTACAAGGTCGGCGATGAAGGTGTCTTCGGTCTCGCCCGAGCGGTGGGAAACAATCGCCGTGTAACCGGCTTTCTTCGCCATCTCGACAGCTTCGTAGGTTTCGCTGACCGTGCCGATCTGGTTCACTTTGATCAGAATTGAGTTACAGGCGCCCATCGCGATGCCTTTTTCAAGCCGTTTGGTGTTGGTGACAAAGAAGTCGTCGCCGACTATCTGAATCTTTGAACCCAGGGCCTTGGTCATCTTGACATAGCCGTCCCAGTCGTCCTGATCCAGCGGGTCTTCAATGGAGATGATAGGATACTTGTTTACCCAGCCGGTGAATTTCTCGATCATTTCATCGGCGCTCAACAGTTTATCGGGGGCGGATTTCCAGAATTTGTAGCCTTTCTTGCCGCCTTCCCCGTACAGTTCGGAAGAAGCGCAGTCCAGGGCAATCGCTATCTGCTCGCCGGGCTTGTAACCGGCTTTCTCAATGGCCTTCATGATGTAATCAAGGGCTTCGTCGTTGCTAATGTCCGGCGCAAAGCCGCCTTCGTCTCCGACTGCGGTGTTTTTCTTCGCGCTGTGGAGGATGTTTTTAAGGTTGTGGAATATCTCGGCAGTCCAGCGAATAGCTTCGCGGAACGATTCCGCGCCCACGGGCATTACCATAAATTCCTGGAAGTCAATCAGGTTGTCGGAGTGCTTGCCGCCGTTGATGATGTTCGCCATCGGAACAGGCAGGAGGTCGGCATGGAATGTCCCCAGGTATCTGTACAACGGTATATCAAGGAAATTCGCCGCGGCCCTCGCCGTCGCCATAGACACGCCCAGCATGGCGTTGGCCCCCAGTTTGCCCTTGTTCTCGGTTCCGTCCAGCTCAATCATGGTGCGGTCAATGTCAACCTGCTCCAGCGCGTCAAGCCCCTGGATTTCCGCCGCGATAATATTGTTCACGTTATCAACCGCTTTCAGCACGCCCTTGCCCAGATAGCGGGCCTTGTCGTTGTCCCGCAGTTCCACAGCTTCGTAATCGCCGGTTGAAGCGCCGGAAGGAACAGCGGCCCTTCCCATGGAGCCGTCTTCCAGAACCACATCTACCTCAACGGTAGGATTTCCCCGTGAATCAATAATCTCACGAGCCTCGACATATTCAATAATACTCATACTTTCCTCCATTTGCCTAAGATACTTTAGTATTGAAGTTTATCGCGGATAAGTCAAGGGGGGAACCTTCGCCCTTCAGGCTCGATTGAGGTGCAAGCATGTCAGGACAAACGCATGAATGAATTTTTACCACGAACCACACGAACCAACACGAACTTGCTGTTAAAAAACCATTTTTAACCTCCAAATTCCGTGAAAAAAGATGGAACATGAAGGTTTTCCGGCAATATCTAAGTTAGGGTTCGTGTGGTTTGTGTGGTTCGTGGTTAATTCTCTTCCAAAACCGTATGTTCATGCGTTTGTCGTGGCAAGCATGTAACTTGAGCTTTTTGACATTCTGTGCTATATTGACTATTGTTGTATAACGGTATCAGGCGAGGGCGGCAATGGCATTGTATGTTTATAACACTTTAACTCGAAACAAGCAGGAATTTATCCCCCAGATTGAAGGGAAAGTCGGGATGTACGTCTGCGGCCCGACCGTATACGGTCTGCCCCATGTCGGACACGCGAAAAGCTATATCTCTTTTGACGTTATTTTCCGGTATCTTAAATTTCTGGGCTATAGGGTGAAATACGTCCAGAATATCACCGATGTCGGCCATCTGCTCGATAACGACGACGACCGTATAATCAAACAGGCTCAAATAGAAAAATCAGACCCCTATGAAATCGCGTATAAATATGAACTGCATTATTTTGACTGCATGAAGGCGCTGAATTGCGAGCGTCCGTCAATAAGCTGCCGGGCGACCGGGCATATCATCGAAATTATTGAGATGGTCAAAACGTTAGTTGAAAAAGATTTCGCGTATAGTACGCCCGAGGGGAATGTCTATTTTCGTATAAACAGTTTTAAAAACTACGGGGCGCTTTCCAACAGGACATTGACCGATACAAAAAGCGGCGAGCGCATAACGGTCGCGGATGACAAGGAGAACCCCGAGGATTTCGCGTTGTGGAAACGCGCCGAAGAAGCGCATCTTATGAAATGGGACAGCCCCTGGGGTGTCGGCTATCCGGGCTGGCACATTGAATGTTCGGTGATGGCGAAAAAGTACCTGGGCGCGACAATCGATATTCACGGCGGGGGCATGGACAACATTTTTCCCCATCATGAAAGCGAGATAGCGCAATCCGAATGCGCCAACGGTGTAAATTTTGTCAAATATTTTTTGCATAATAATCTTGTAACGGTAAACGGCCAGAAGATGGGAAAATCATTGGGCAATTTTATTACCCTGCCTGACTTGTTCAAAGAGTACGATCCGCTTATTATAAGATTTTTTACCTTAACGACGCATTACAGAAGGCCGCTGGATTTTAAAGAAACGCAGATAAAAGAGGCAGGTGATAGTTACAACCGCATTTATGAAAGCGTGTCACAGGCCCGCTCTCTCCTGAAAAACAAACAGGCTGCGAGTGATCCCGCGGCTGCCGCCTATAATGACGTTAAGCAGATTATTTCAGATTTTACAGACGCGATGAATGACGACTTTAACACGCCTGCGGCAATCTCCCATGTGTACGCCATTGTCAAACTGCTGAATACGGAAACACATAACGCCGCGCCGGATATTGGCAAAATAAAAGCTATACTGGATTTCTTTTCAAGCCATGTTGAGCCGATTTTGGGTTTCAGCTTTGACGCGCAAACAAGCTCCACAAACGACCAAACACAGGAGCTTGTCACATACCTCTCTGATATTCGCCAGAAGCTGAGGGACGCGAAGCAGTTTGAGCTTGCCGACAAAATCAGGACGGATATGGAAACTGTGTTTAATGTTAGTGTCAAGGATGGGAAGGTTAGTAACAAATAACAAATAACAAATAACAGATAACAGATAACAGAGGAAGAGGGGGCTATTTTAACTTTGTTCCCTGTTATTTGCTCTTTGTTACCGCCTTATTGACAGATGATAGCAAATATGCTATCATTAATTCATGAGTAAGTACAACAAGCTTATACAGAGAATTTTTAGAGGCAATCAAGATGTGACCCCTGATGAAGCTGTAAAAATTCTTGAAAAGCTTGATTTCAAGGCAGCTTCGACCGATGGCTCGCATCTTACTTTCAGGAAACCTAACTGCCCGTCGATTACCATAGTTCTTACTCAAAATCCGGTAAAACCTTATATATTGGAAAAATTACAGGAAGCATTAATCAATGAGGGGGTATCAAAATGATTAAAAAGAATTTGGATTATTACCTGAATCTTCCTTACTCTTATATTATAGAGTGGTCTGATGTTGACGGTTGTTTTTTAGGCAGTATCATAGAGCTTGAACGCAATATGACTTGCGGACAAACTCGTGAGGAAGTATTATCAAATCTAAAAGAAGCGCTTGCTTCCTATGTTACAACAAGCCTTGCACATAACATGGATATTCCTGAACCTCTCAAGATCAAAGATTTTAAGGGAAATATTACTTATCGAACAAGTAAAGAACGCCATTACCAACTTGCAAAACAGGCAAAACTTTATGGGCAGAGCATTAATTCTTTTATAGAAGAAGCAATTGATGAGAAATTGCGGGCTACTATTTAACAAGAGAAAAGAGAAGAGGGAAAAGAGAAAAAAGCAAGAGCGTTGTCAGCAAGCGAAGCTACTGCCGAGCCGCATAGCCAGTTTTGTCCGTCTGTTGTCATAGCATCCTCATGGAAAAATAGTAATGCCCAAACCGCATCGCCTTTATTCGGAGTTTTTAAAGTAACACGCTCAATTTCCATTATATTAACTCCTGTCAAGGCAAATTCGGTTTGGGCATTTTTCCTCCTTGGTTATTCCCAGCCGCCCGCGCTGCCGGTTCTGCTGCTGTCCATGTTGACCGTAGTTCCCGCAGTAGTGTTACGTTTTAAGGTAGCAGAACCTACCAAAGCGTATACCGCATGGCCTGAGTTTGTATCTTTTGCCGTGTTTTGCGAAGTTGCCGGCGATGCGTTTGAACCGTTGATAGTACCGCCTGTCTTTGTAAATTTATCGCTGCGGACATATACCCCTCCGCCTAACTGGTTAGACGCTGTTTTAACGGTGTTCCCGCTGATTGTTCCGCCTGTCATGGTGAAAGTGCTGCTGCTCCATGCAGCCACCCCGCCGCCGTAGGTATTTGAGGTTGCCAGAATTGATGACGATTCCGCAGTGTTCCCGCTGATTGTTCCGCCGTTCATGGTAAATGTTTCAGTATTATCAACATACACGCCGCCGCCTGCGGACTCGTAATAAGCAGAATAGGCTGTATTGTTGCTTATCGTTCCGCCATTCATAGTGAAAGTACCCGAGTAGAAATACACGCCGCCGCCTTTTGCCAGTACAGTATTGCTATAAGAACCACTGGTTCCAGCCTGAACTTTATTTCCGCTGATGGTTCCTCCGTCCATAGTAAAAGTCCCATTGTTTATGTAAACGCCGCCACCAAAAGCATCGGTATTATTGGCTGTAGCTACCGTATTATTTTGTATTTTTGATCCGGTTTTCATAACCAGTGTGCTGGAACTATTTACCCTAACCAATGAAGCGGTATTGGAATCGCGCCCCGAAAGCGTGATATTATTTTCCAGAGTAAGAGACCCTTTGCTTATCGTAAACAGAGAGCCGTTACTGCTCAGGCTGATTGTCTTTTCCGTTGTCCCGCCGCTGAGAATTATGCTGACGCTTCCATACGAGGGATTAATCGTAACCGGAGCGAGTGATTCGCTGGCTTGAGCGATAATCGTATAAGTCTTGTCGGCTTGGGCGTTGCTATTAATCCAGGTAAACGCTGAGGCAAGGCCGGTATTTGTAACAGTAACCGTTACCGTGTAACTTTGGAAAGTGCCGTCATCAGCCGTTACCGTGTACTGTACCGGGCTGGAGAAGTTCTGCGCCGCGTCCGGTGCCGGGTTGATTGATTTTCCGTCGTGGACAATCGTCGGGGTAAGCGTTGTAAGGTTCACGATATTCGGAACGGTAACGCTGATATTGGAGCCGCTTATAGTTCCGTTAACCGAAAAATCGGCAAACCGGAATTGCGTTATAGCCTTTGTCTGCGCGGCTATTCTCCCTAAAATATATTCCGACAGACCGCTTTCAACATCTCCGGCTGTAACGGCGCTTACCTTGTAGTAATAATCTGTTGATACCGCAAGCCCGGTATCGTTAAAGGACGTGTCGGAGGCTGTGCCTATGTTGGCGTAGCTTCCTGCCGCGCTGGACGAGCGGTATACTTTATACGAGACAGCCCCGCTTACCGCGTTCCATGCAACCTTAATACTGCTGTTCGTAATCTGTTCCGCGACTAATCCGGTAGGCACGTTAGACCCGGCGGCGGTGTTCACCGTTCTTGCCGTTATCGGACTTGACTGTCTGCCTTCTCCGGAGGCGTCTCTCGCCGATACCGCTATATAATAGAGAGTATTGGCTGTCAATCCGGTAATAGTGTATGAAGCGGTCGCGGCGGTTCCCTGCTGGGTCATGTTTCCGGACGTAGTTCCCGCATACACCGTGTATCCCGAGGCTCCGCTTACGGCGCTCCATGTAACGGCTATGGAATTTGAAGTAATCGTTCCGGCCAGCAGATTTAAAGGGGCCGTCATTGACGGGTTGGCAGCGGTTGTTGCTGTTATCGGGCTTGATTGAACGCCTTCTCCGGCGGTATTTTTCGCCGATACCGCTATGTAATAAAGAGTATTGGCTGAAAGCCCGGTAATGGTGAATGAAGCGGCTGTGGGGGTTCCCCGCTGGGTCATGTTTCCGGACGTAGTTCCCGCATACACTGTGTATCCCGAGGCTCCGCTTACGGTATTCCATGTAACGGCTATGGAATTTGAAGTAATCGTTCCTGCCGCCAGGCCCGAAGGCGCCGCCGGTTTAACGACCTGGTTTGCAGTTATATTGTCTTTAAAAGTAAATGTGCCAACACCTCCAGTTACATTGACCTTATCCGCCGGTGTATACAAAATTTGTATCTTACTTTGAGATGATGTAGCAGTTTTGGTACTGCCTGCATCGATTGTGAAGTTTGAAGGGTCAAGATCGCTACAGGAGACAGTAACAGTTACAGAAGATTGATTTAAAAACGTATAAGTATATTTCTCCTCCCCTTTTGCCGGGTTATCGCACCCTACAACCGCCATTCCGAATGCCAGCACCAGAGCCAGCATTCCCGCCGTAAAAAGCCTGTTTTTCATTTTTACCCTCCTTAAAAGATGTAAAAATCCGCGTACAACGCCCGCCGGCATATAAACATCCCGTGCGGGCTGTTTTTCCCAATATGAGGAAATGTGTCCGTATTTGGACAGACCTATCCCTTGAAAATAGCGCCCTGCGCTGTTTTTGAGGCTTTGTTCTTTGTATTTCTTTGTTATTTGATATTTGTTCTCTGTTATTTTGTAAGGGGGGGGGGGGGGGGGTAAGTGTTTTGTGGTTATACTATTACCGGAAGTATGTTTTTGCGCCTTAAAAAGCAACATAGTAACAAAATACCGCCTTTCAAAAGAAAAGTCAAGCTATAAAAAAGCCAACCATACAAAAGAAAATTAGGAATGAGGAATGAGGAATAAGGCGAAATTAGCAGAACTGAGACGTATAGCAGACAGACAGGGATCTTTCTTTTTTCCCTTTTCTCTTTTCATTTTTCTTTTGTTAGTGCCCGCTAATTGTTCCCCTCTCGGTCTGGAGCGTCCAGCCTGAGGGGTGAAGCCTGAAAACTGCGGCGAGCTTTCCGTTGCGGCTGTCGTGCCAGCAGATATTGCCGTCCCGGTCAAGGCTGATAAGCCTGGGGCCGCCTTCCAGGAGCCTGAGGGGCAGGCCGTTTGTACGGCCAAGTTTCTGGATGCCGCTGGTTGTGTAAATTGCGCCTTCGCCGCCAATGGTTGCGGCAATGCTTCCTGAATAGCCGCCCGGCGTTTCGGCAAGCGAGAACTGGGTGTCCTCTCCCTGAAAATCGATAAGTTTTGTTGAATCGGCGCTGTTGGCGGTGTTCAAAAGGAAAACCTGCGTCCTTATGCCAGTTGTCTCATTCGCTGGCTGGATGCCTTCACCGGAAGCCGGTTGCGTCGAAACTGTCACCGCGTAAAGGCTTCCGGAACCGCCTCGGTATAAGGCTGTTGCCGCCTGTGAAGAGTGAGGCAGGGGGACGGTCTCCCCTGTATTGAGGTTAATCGTCATAAACGGGGTGTTGCCCGAAACCGCGCTGCGTCCGAGAATAAGCCGTCCGCTGTTTATAAATACGGCATCCATCACGCCTACGGAAAAAAATGTATAAAGCGGATTTTTTTCGGACGCAGGCGCGACAACAGAAATACCCCCGGTAGTATCCAAAAACAGCGCTTTCCCGTCAAAAGAGGATACCGAATGTATAGGGGATCTGGCGTTTATCCCGTTAAGCGTTTTGAATTGGCTTTCGGGTTCAGAAGAACGAATCGCCGGCTGGAGCCGGGCGTTTCTGTCATGCCAAAAAATAAACTGTGAGGCACCATTGGCGCCACCGTCATCCTGTTCAGCTTCCCCGTTAAAAGCGGTAACACGGTTATACGCCCTCTCGTTTTTTTCAGTATGGATTACATTAAATTCGGAAAGCTGCCGGTAATCCAGCGGTATAAAACCGATGTATCCGTTGTCAGTTATGAAAGCCACGGTTGAGCCGGACACTGCGGCGTCAATAATCAGGGTTTGCTCTCTGGCGGAAAAAAGACGGGCCGTGCCGTCAGAAGCGGCGCTTACCAGGAAACCGTCCGAAGTTCCAAAGAGGGCGGTGTTGCCGGTTCCGGCTCCAATGGCGGTGAAACGCCCGCCCATGCCTGTAACGGAAAGGGAAAATTGCCTGCGGGTGACAAGGCGGCCGCTGCTGTCAACCGTGAAACGGTACAATTCCGCCGCCGCGTTATTTTTTTGAACCAGGCAGATGAAATCATCGCCGTCGGCGCAAAGCAGAGATCCGTTGGGAATGGAAGTATCCCTGTCCAGGATTTCTCCGGAAGTAGCGTGAACCACCGCCAGCCCTTCCGCGTTGAGTCCCGCGAGATAACGGTTATTGCTGAAAAGCGCCGGAGAATTCATATTCGGCGGGGCGGCAAAAACACCGGTTCTGTTTCCCCTTTCAATATCCCAGTATGCAATTTCGCCTGACGCGAGGTAGACCATCATGTTCCGTTCCGATCTGCCGGTAACGGCAAGGCCGACGTTTCCGGTCAGCGACTGCGGCGATTGCAGAACAGCGCCTGAATTGGCGTCTATAAGGGCAACGGCCGTTCTGCCGGTTCTGGCGGCGATAATATACTTCCCCCCCGCCGAGTAGGAAATATAGCTTATCGGGTCTCTGAATTGCAAAGAGAATTTTTTTTGCCGTTCCCTGTAATTCCAGACTGAAACCTGGTACAAACCCATTCCGTCGTTTTCAACCACGCACGCTTCGTCTTTTCCCGGCCTTCCCGCCATCGCCGTAATACGGTGCTGGCTTACCTGGAAACGATCCGTAGCCGTCGCGTTGTTTACGTTCCATATAACAAGGAAGCCGTCTTCCCCGGCGCTGATTATTGTGCTGCCTTTTTGGAAAACGGCGCTTACAGGTTTTCTGTGCCCGCCCGGCGCGGCAGAGAAAACCCAGTCCGCCGCGTAAAGGGGCGAAAGCCCCGCCAGGATCAGGCCTGCCAAGGGCAGGGCAAAGAGGCAGAGTTTGAAACTGCGGTTTCCCGCGAAACGGATGAATTTCACTTAACGCTACCTCCTCCCCTGCCAAAAAATATTACCGCCTTGTAAGGTACATTATATCTCCAAACAGGGCGAAAATCATTAATCCTGAAATAAGAGCGACGCCCACGGTCTGAAATACCCTTATCGCCTTTGGGTGGATCGGCTTTCGCCGTACCCATTCCACAACAGCCAGAACGATCATGCCCCCGTCCAGAACAGGCAAAGGCAGAAGGTTCATTACGCAGAGGGCGATTGAGATCAGCGCGAGGAAATCCGCAAGGGAGCGCAGCCCTGTCATGAAACTGCGCCCGAAACCCTCCGTGGCAATGTCGCCTACCATATAGGTAATCCGAACCGGGCCGGAAACCGCCTCGGTAAGCTCTATGCCCTTAAAAAGAAGGGAAAGGCTCCGCAGTGAAATAACCAGCGTCTTCCAGCTTTCCGACACGCCTTTTGCCACGGCGGCGGGCGGCGAAAGCGGCGGAGTCCTGTATGTTACCCTTGGCCAAATAATGCCCAGCTCTTTTCCGCCGGACTCTGAAAGGACAATCTCCGTCGTACCATGATACGCCTGTTTATCAACGCCGTTACGCACATAGTCTATTGCCGCTGTCCCTGAGTTGGCTTCCAACGCCTTCAAAAAATCAATGGTATTGATAACGGGCGTTCCGTTCACGCCTGTTATGCGGTCTCCCGGCAAAAGCCCCGCGATGGCGGCGTCGCTTCCCGGTACTATTCCGTCAATTACGGTATCGGTCCAAAAGTAGACGCCTATTCTTCCCATCCCCGTACTTTTGTCAAGGTTGGGCTTGACTAACAAGGTCGTTTTTTCGCCTTCCCGGTCCACGGTCACCGGCAGCATTTTTTCGGGGTTTATGGCGATGTTTTCCTGTATCTCATGGTAGTAGCTGGTTTTTTTGCCGTTAACCTCGATGATGCGGTCGCCGGTTTTGAAGCCCGCCTCGTCCGCCGGATATTTTGTTTCGCTGTTAAGCTCCGACGCCAGCACGATGCGGTTATCAAGCGTCTGCACCTCGAAGCCTACGCCCCAGATAAGCGAAAGAACCAGCGCGGCGAAAACAAGATTGAAAAAGGGGCCGCCGAAACAGGCGATTATCCTTCCCAGCGGGCTTGTCCCGAAGAACGTCCCCTTTGCCGGTTTTTCCCCTTTCGCGTTGTTTTCCCATACTTCCTGAAATTCGCCGTCGCCGCGCATTTTGCAATAGCCGCCCACCGGGAACATACCCAGGCGGTACTCCACGCCCTTGATTTTCTTTTTAAGAATCGGCTTTCCCCATCCTATGGAAAAAGCCTCGACATCAATGCCCGCAAGCCGGGCACAGATTAGGTGTCCCAGTTCGTGCACGAATACCACGATCCCCAGGCCGAAAAGCCCAAGCACAATTTTAACAACTATCATTTTATTTCCTTCTCAGCCAATATTCTGGCGCGCCTGTCCGCTTCCATTACGGATGCTATGTCCGCAGGTTCCGCGCTCCAGTCCCTATCTAAAACATACCGTGTTATGCGCCCAATATCAAGGAAGCCAATGCGCCCCGCGAGGAAAGCGGCGACAGCGGCCTCGTTCGCCCCGTTGTACGCGCAGGGGTAAAGCCCGCCTTTTTTTACCGTTTCGTAGGCAAGGGGCAGCATGGGGAATTTTTGAGGATCAGGCTGATAGAATTCCAGGGTAAGTGAGTCGAAGCCGAGCCTGCCGAAGCCCCATGTATCGCTTTCTTCTGAGGGCGGCATTTTTGGCCAATACAGCGCCTTGAGGATAGGCAGCCTCATGTCGGGGCGTGACAACTGGGCGTAAAACTCCCCGTCTTTCAGTTTGATCATCGAATGTACGATACTTTGGGGGTGGATCAGCACCTTGATTTTTTCCGGGGGGAAGGGCTGTCCGTCGGGCAGCATGAACAGCCGCGAAGCCTCTATCACTTCCAGCCCCTTGTTCGCCATTGAAGCGGAATCTATGCTGATCTTCGCGCCCATGTTCCATGTGGGATGGGCAAGCGCGGCTTTGGGGCTGACCTTTTCCATTTCCCCGATAGAATAATTCCTGAACGGGCCGCCTGACGCGGTAAGGATGATCTCGTCAAGGCTTTCGATGCTGTTTTTGCAATGGGCTTCCAGCAGATGAAAAATAGCCGAATGTTCGGAATCAACAGGAATTATGTTACTATTTTTTTCATTCGCCCTTTTAATCACAAGCGGCCCCGCCATAACCAGGGTTTCCTTGTTCGCCAGGGCAAGATCGGAACCCGATTCGATAGCCGCCATTGAAGGCTCAAGCCCCGCCGCGCCTGAAATGCCGTTCACTATTATATCCGCGCCGCATTCGGCAATCGCCTCAAGGAGCTTTTCCCTGCCATCCGGCTGTCCGCTAAGGATTTTTTTTGCTTCGGGCCAAGCCCTGCCCGCTTCCTCAAGACCGTCCCAGTTGCTATGGGCGCTTAAAAGCACAGGTTTAAAATCGTCTTTGTTATGCGCGATTACGTCAAGGGCGCTTTTCCCGATTGAGCCAGTAGCGCCAAGAACAGCCGTTTTTTTCATGAGGATTCCTTTTTGAATTATAGCATTTTACGAATGGAAGAAGAAGACCGCGGAGAGGAAGAATTAGGAATGAGGAGTTAGGAATTAGGAATAAAGAGCTACTGGAAACAAGCTCCGATTTCCTTTCGCGTATTAATCAAAAGGCTTTTGATAAAACCGCCCGGTAAGCTGGTCGGTTTTCAGCACGTTGATAAAAGCGTCTTTATCAATTTTCTTTATTGCGGGAATTAAAATCTTTATCTGGCTGGCGGTTACCACAGAATAAATCAGCGTCCTGCTCTTCTTCTCGTAACTGCCAAACCCTTCAAACCAGGTAGCCCCGTGATGGGCTTTTTCAAAGATAACGGAATAAATTAAATCCGGCTTGTTGGTAATAATAAGAAGGGTCATTTGCTGGTAGTTCCGGTAAAGCGCCCTGAGCGTCAGTGTTGTTGTAAACTGGAAAATTATGGAGTACAAAGCCTTGTCCAGGCCGAATAGCGCCCCAGCCACTGCCAGAATAACGCAGTTCCCCATAAAAATGTAATTCCATGCGTCCTTGTGGTATTTTTCGGAAATAAAAATCGCAATAAAATCTGTGCCGCCGGATGTGGCGTCGGCAAAAAGGCACAGGGAAATAGCCAGCCCGTTCAGGAAACCGCCGAAAACTGACGAAAGCAGGGTGTCTTGCAGCCGAATAAATTCGATGAACATGGAAGGCATCAGATCGGCAAGAAAGCCTGTAATAATAACGGCAAGCAAAGAATAGAGGGTAAACTTTTTCCCGATAAACTTAAAACAAACCGCCGCCGGCACAGCGTTGAAAATATAGAACGGCACGCTGAAGGGCAGTTTGAAATTGCCAAAACGCAGGCATATTTCCTGAAGCAGCAGGGAAAGCCCTGTAAACCCGCCGGGGAGAATCCCGCCCGCGCGAACAAAAGTTCTTAGATTAAACGACATCAGCACTCCGGCGAGAATTACCAGGAACAACCGCCGGAACGTAAAAGGGATTCTTTCATCCATGTATATATTCTAGCCGATTATTAAAATCTTGGCTATTAGCGCTTTCATGCCCCATAGCAGCATATTATTATTTTGTTGCCTGTATTTTACAAAACGCCGGCGGACCTTACCCCTGCATTAATTCTTCTTTAATAACATTGTAAATCCGATCCGCCAAAACCTGTTTCCGCTCCTCAGGGGGAAGGTCGGCTGTGGGGACGGGTTTGCAGAATGTTATGCCTACAGGGCCGGGATTGACGCGGTAGTTCTTTTCAAAAACCTCGCGGGTGCCTTTAAGGGCCACAGGGACTATCACCGCCCCGGACTGGGTTGCCAGCTTGAAGGAGCCGGGATGGAAGGGCAGAAGGTCTTGCCCCCTGGAACGGTGGCCTTCGGGAAAGATGATCATGGCATGGCCTTTCTTTATCCTGGCAATACCTGAGTGTATTGTTTTCATGGCTTCGCGGGGGTTGCTCCGGTTAATGAAAAGGCCGCCGAGCATATAAATCCACATATTGAGGAAGGGGACGAATAATAATTCCCTCTTTGCGACAAAACCGAAGGGGCGGCCCGCGTAGGCAAGCAGCAGGGCAATGTCAAATATGCTGCCGTGGTTGCTGACAAAGCAGGCGCCCCCGCCCCGGGGTATGTTCTCCCTGCCTTTGACGGTCGCCTTGCACCCGCTGATTTTAATCAAAGACAGAGCCCAGATAATGCCTATCCAGTATATATAAACGGACATGGGCCTGCGAAGCCCAAGCAGGCTGAGCAGAAACCCCACAAACCCGAAAGGGGTAAGGAATATCATTGAGATTACAACAAATCCTAAGATAAAAACCGTCCGTATTATATCGCAACTCCTGTCATGCCGGAAACAAGTTTGCGGGCCTGTTCTGCCCCTTCCCACAGAAAAGCCTGCATCCCAAGTTCCCCCGCTTTATGTACATTATCAACCTTATCGTCAAAAAAAACAATCTCTTCATATAAACAACCTGCTTTTTCCCGCAGTTTTTCGTAAATCCCCGCTTCGGGTTTTATAATGCCAAGTTCGCAGGAATAAACGGCGACATCCGCCAGGGCGAACTCCGGCATACTGTCCCTGGGAAAATCGTGCGGCATGTTGGAAAGAATCCCCGCGCGAAGCCCCGCCGTTTTAATGTCGCGTATCAGGCTGACCGTGGCGGGATTTATCTGTTTCCAGCTTTCAATATCGGCCCGCGCAATCCGCGCAAGGCTTTCGTTGTCAAGAACGACTCCCTTCTTTGCCAGAACGAACCTGTAATGCCCTATCCCGTCATAGGTTCCCCTGTCCCACTCGCCCCGGTATTTCCGGTCAAGCTCCCAGAGGACGTCGGCGGGCAAGCCGCTAATTTTAACAATTTCGCCCCTCAATTCAAGAGAAGGCATGAAAGAAATAACGCCGCCGTAATCGAAGACGATAATTTTAACGCTCATTCCTCATTTTATCACGCAAAGGCGCGAAGGACAATGAGGATTGAAGAATTAGGAATGAGGAGTGAGGAATTAGGAATAAAGACAGGGAGACAGGGAGAATAAAAACCAACACGGCTTTTTCGGTAACACTCGGCGCGACCACCTTGATATAGGCCGTATCACCCGCGTGATATAGGCTATATCACCCGCGTGATATAAGCGATCTCACCCGCGTGATATAGGCTATATCACCCAAGTGATTAACCCTGCGCCGTAAGCATAAACTCTGACCTTACTTCCCTGGGATTTTTCAGCATTGTGCTGCCGTGTTTCGCGGAAC
>Ga0268262_10003363_pt1 | contig 17401 bp, 17 predicted proteins | sample TergutNc150P3_FD_190354 | JGI IMG/M metagenome (GOLD analysis project Ga0268262, IMG submission 190354) | Nasutitermes corniger P3 segment gut microbial community from laboratory colony in Florida, USA - Nc150 P3 (SPAdes) (version 2) | ecosystem: Host-associated > Arthropoda: Insects >... | reverse complement strand
CAAATGTGTGCCTCTACGACTGCGCGTATTGCGCAAACCGCAGAAGCAACGATGTTCCAAGAGCCACATTCAAGGTGCAGGAAATCGCGAACTTAACCGTTGAGTTCTACAAAAGAAATTACATAGAAGGTTTGTTTTTAAGCTCTGGAATTATCAAAAGCCCCGACTATACTATGGAGGCTCTGCTGAGGGTTGCCAAGTGCTTGCGCGAGGAACATAAGTTTGGGGGCTACATACATCTCAAAACCATACCAGGCGCGAGCCGCGATTTAATCGCGCTCGCGGGCTATTACGCGGATAGAATGAGCGTGAACATAGAAATTCCAGCAGAACCATCTTTGAAATTGCTCGCTCCCGACAAGGACTTTGAATCGGTTTATTCGTCTATGAATTATTTGCGAGCAAAGATTTTAGAGCATAAAGGAAATTTGAAAAAAAGAGGTTTGAAAAAATTTGTTCCAGCAGGGCAGAGCACTCAGATGATTGTGGGTGCAAGCCCTGAAAACGATTTGAACATAATAACGCTTGCAGCAAATCTCTACGGTGAGCAAAAGTTAAAAAGGGTTTATTATTCCAGCTATATTCCCGTAAATACAGACAACCGCTTGCCCGTTATTTCCGCGCCGCCGCTCAAAAGGGAAAACCGCCTTTACCAAGCGGACTGGCTGATGCGTTTCTATGGATTTTCTTTTGATGAAATTTTGGATAAGGAAAATCCCTGGCTGGATATGGAGTTTGACCCAAAAATGGCGTGGGCTTTGAGGCATCCTGAGTTTTTTCCCGTTGATTTAGACTCCGCGAGCTACGAGGAGATTTTGCGTGTCCCAGGCATTGGGGTTAGGAGCGCGAAATTCATAGTGCACAGCCGCCGCTTTGGGCATATTCGCTTAGAACATCTAAAGAAAATGGGCGTTGCGCTTAAAAGGGCAAAGTATTTTTTGGCAAACCCGGATATTCCAAGGGAATGGCAAAAGTTTTACCCCGAACAGGTTAAAATGCAATTATTGCCCGCGCCAAAGAAGGCCGCTTTGCCAAAATTGTTTTAATTTTTTTACTATATTAATTTTTAATGCTAGGAAGAAGAAAGAGAAAAACCAGCGTTCAGGTGATGCGCGACATTACGGAGAACATAAGCTCCAAGGCGATTAGCATAAATAAGAGCCATTTGCCGCTGAGAACTATAATCATAATCTGCATATTTATTTTTTCTCTGTCTATATGCTATGAAGTTTATGGGTTTGTCTCCACTTTGGCAGTCGTCTCAAAAAGAGAGCGGAACGTAGAAAAACTTGAAAAAGAGTTGCAAGACTTAAAAGAACAGCTTGTAAAAAAGCAGGAATTAAAAGAGAAGCTGATAAAAGACCCCTTGACAATAGAAGCCGTTGCCCGTTCTTACGGAATGAGCAAAAAAGGCGAAAGGGTGTTTTATTTTTTGGATTAGCTTTTAAGCGCGTCTATCTAGCCTTTCAGCACGTCTATCATATCAAAGAAACCGCCCTGCTTGGCTTCGATTTTCTTAGCTAAAAATTCAACGGCGTCCGCTGTGCCTTCTGCGTAGATTTCTCTGCCGCATACATTGTGGCGAAATTCAAAATGCACTGATTTGTCTGCACTGTCAAGGGAGTAAGTGTGAAAGGCGTGTCCGTTTAAATGCTCGTTGGGTACAAGCATTTTGCTGATTTGAGATTTTTCGTCTCGCACCATTTCTATTATGGGTTCTGTGCCTTTTGCCCCCATTTCCAAAAAGCTTTTCACCAAGGCTTTTGCTGTGCCGCTGGTATCGGCTTTTGTCTTTTGGTGGCTTTCAACAACTTTTAAGTCATAGCCGCTGAACACACCGGAAAAATTTTTTGCAGTCCATTCCAGCATAGCTTGGAGTGCAACTATCTGCTTTGCCATATTGGGAGCTATTACACAGGGGTGTTTGGCATTTTTCACCAATGCCATTAAAGCATCTCTATCACCGCCTGTTGTTCCCATAACAAAAGGAATTTTGTGTTTAACATAAAACTCGGCATTGCCATTCACTGCGTTTGGATGCGTATAATCAACGGCTATCAAGTTCGGATATTTTTCTAAAATTTGCCCTATTTTGTTTTCCCTCTCCGCCAAGCCTAGCAGGGCAAAGCCATTGAACTCTGCCAAGTTCTCGCCTGTTAGTGAAAATGGAACAACATTGAATTTTCTCCTTGCGCAAACCTCCGCAACTATCTGCGCCATCTTCCCAGGCATTCCGTTTACCATTACGTTCATATATTCAATTCCCAACCAGCCACCCCACCACCGCATTACTCCTCGTAAAATAACGACTCGCAGCATTCTGCACCGCTTCGCGTTTAACCGTTTCCAAGGATTTTGCCCAGTTCAGATATAAAGTGTAAGAACCGAACATCTCGTACCAAGCGAGGTTTGTCGCAACACCCGCCATATCCGTTAAACCACGCAACTGCGAGGCGTAAGCATTGTTTAGAACTTTCTGAAATTCCCTTTCGTTCACCAATTCCTTTTTCAGTTTTTCCAATTCTTCCCAAACTATTGCTTCCGCTTTTTCTGGGCTTGCCTCCGGCCTTAAGGAAACCGATACGGAGAATGTTGATATAGCTTTGTTGGGGCTGTTGCTCGCACTTGCGCTTGTGGCCAGCTTCTCTTCTTCCACAAGCCTTTTGTAAAGTCTGCCGCTGCGTCCGTTCAAAACTCCTTCCGCAATGTCCAAAGCGTAAACCGCAGAATCCTCAACCTTTGGCGTTTTAAAAATTATGTCTATGCTCGGCGTTGCATCGTTGCGGCGAACTATAAGCCGTTTTTCTCCTGCTTGCTCAGGCTCTCTCAGGTGAATTTCCGGGAAGGCTTCGCCCGCGGGAATTTTGCCAAAATATTGCTCTATCTTAGGTAAAAGGGAGTCTGCGGAAAAATCGCCAGCGAAAACCAAAATGGCATTGCGGGGCTTGTAATAATTTTTGTAATGCTCCTCCGCTTGTTCCTGCGTTAAATTCGCAATGGAAGACGGCCAGCCTATTGTAGGTATGCGGTAGGGATAGGCTTCGTAAAGCATTGTTCTCAAAGTTTCTCTGTAACGCCCTCTTGGAGGGTCGTCATAGCGCATACGGCGTTCTTCCATAACCACATCGCGCTCGGAATAAAATTCACGCATAACTGCATTTTGCATTCTGTCGGCTTCTAGCCACAAAAACAATTCCACTTTGTTGCGCGGCAAATTCACAAAATACGCGGTCATCAAATCCGATGTAAAAGCGTTTAAGTCAGTGCCGCCAGCTTCTTGGTATGCGCTCCACAATTCATCGGGTTTTAGTTTATGTGTGCCTTTGAAAAGCAGATGCTCCAGCAAATGTGCAAGCCCTGCATTCGGAGGGTTTTCGTGAACCGAGCCAGTTACATAAAAAAGCCTGCAAGCAACGGTAGGGGCTTGTTTGTTTTCGTAGAGCAACACCGTCAAGCCATTTTGCAAAACCTCTTTGCGAACCTTTATGTCTTGCGAGAAGGCAAGGGAAAAGAGAAATAAGATTATAAAATAGTAGGTTGTAAAACGCATAAATATCCCCACCAAGACTCGAACTTGGGTAACAGGTTTAGGAAACCTGGGCTCTATCCACCTGAGCTATAGGGACGAAATTTTTCAGAAGACTTTTGAACGGCAGGGTTGTTCCTCGCCTCTTTTACCATTATTTTTTGTTTCTCCTCGCTATCACGTTTAACGCCCTCCAATTTTTTGCCAAGCAAATTGCCTAGGGTTACACCTTGAGAAGCTGGTACGGCAGGTTTTCTTTTGTCTTTACTATGAGTACTTTTTTTTGATTTTTCCGCCATACAAACCTCTTTTGTTCAAATTAGGATAAAAAATATAGAAAATTTTTGGGCTTATGGTGTTTTTTTCAGTATTCGCAAGGCAATTAAAATCTGCGTTGCTTGTTTTGGAAAAGCGAGCATCAGAATCCCGCAAACGGAAATTATTATGCCTAAAGTGAGCAATATGGGCAAGTAGTTTGTGCCTGTTTGCAGCAATTGCAATAGCGAGTGGTCTGATGAGAAAAAAGATTTTGCCATTTTGCCTGTGAAACTGGAGTAACGCTGAATTCCAATTGCAAAAGCCCAGCTTGCTAGTTTCCAGAAAGAAAGAAAAACAACGCCTTGCAAAAGAACAAGGCTGCCAATCACGCGAGCTGTCCGTATAGGTTCAAGCATTAGCGGTAAATATAGGAAAATAAAAAAGAGCCTTGGGGAGTGGCTTTTTAATCCCTCACAACAACTCCCTCAACGCTGTCCACCTATGCCGCTCCCTGTTGTTCCTCACCGCAGTCTCCAGCGAGCTTTGGCTTGCCAGCACCCATATATTCTCCTTTGCCCTTGTGACCGCTGTGTATAGTAAATTCCTTTGCAACATTATGGAATGCGAATGGTCTAAAATAACCGCAACGGATTTATACTCGCTGCCTTGGCTCTTGTGCACAGTGCAAGCATACGCAAGCGTTAAATTCTCAAATTCATCGCCTTCAATGGAGATTTCCTTTTCGTCAAAGGCAACCTCTATTTTTTTTGCCATAGGCATAACCTTGGTTATACGCCCTAAATCGCCGTTGAAAATATCCTTTTCGTAGTTGTTTTTAAGCTGCATAACAAGGTCGCCAATTTGCCAGCGAATGCCTCTGTACTCAAAGCCGTAACCATCGAAGTTTAAAATTTTTTGCAAAAAAGCGTTTAAATTTATAGTTCCCAAAACGCCCTTGTGCATAGGCGTTAAAACTTGAAGCTCGTGTTTTTTTGAGAGGTTCGTTAAAATGGAAAGTGCTTCTTCTGAATTTTGGTAAGGCATATAGTGAAAATGCGAGCCGTTTTGCAGGTTCGGCATTTTGCCCGCTAAAATGCGATGCGCATTTTCCGCGATGTCGCTTGCTTCGCCCTGCCTGTAAATTTTTGAAAGTATGGCTTTTGGAACTTCAGAGCAGGAGAGAATTTCCCTCAGCACATTGCCAGGGCCAACGCTTGGCAATTGGTCTGCATCGCCTATTAGAATTAACTGGGCATTGGGTTTCAAAGCCCGCATCAAGTCTGCGGCAAGCTCATCGTCTATCATTGAGCTTTCGTCTATTATAACGCTATCCGCGTCCAAAGGGTTGCCTTCGTCTCTGTAAAAAAGCCCCGAAATGGGGTCTATCTCCAGCATCTTGTGTATTGTGCTCGCCTTAAAGCGGCAAAGCTCTGCCATTCGGCGTGCCGCCCGCCCTGTGGGCGCGGCTAACAGCACCTTTCTCTTTTGCAAATTCAAAATGTGCAATATGCCTTTTAAAATGGTGGTTTTTCCTGTCCCTGGCCCGCCTGTGATTACAAAAAACATATTTGAAACCGCATCTTTAATGGCTTTCAGTTGCTCATCGCTATAAGAGATTTCAAGGCTGCTCGCGGCTGTGTTTATCTCCGCATCGCTGTGCGAGCTTTCCAAAAAATCCAAGTTCAAAGCTCGCCGCACAAACATTCCAATATACTGTTCCGCCTCGTAAAGTTCGGGAAGCCAAACCCTTTCCCCTTGTATAATCACCTTTTTAGCTTTTTTCAAATCCGCTAAAGCGGAATACAGATAATCATATATATCATCATCGGGGAAGGCTGGGATTATTCTCAAAAAATTGAGAGAGTTTTGCAATAAATTTTCGGTTGGCATAAAAGCGTGGCCGCCATCGTATTTAGCCTCTCGCAATACGTGCAGCACCGAAGCTCTAAGCCTTAAACCAGCCGTTTCATCAAAGCCGAGTTTTTTAGCGGCGTTGTCGGCTATTTCAAAGGGATAGGCAAAAGGTTCTTCGCACAGAACGTAGGGGTTTTCGTTGACGGTGTTTTCCGTTTCTGTTTTGTATAAATTCCAAGCGAGCATAGCTTTTGCGCCTGTGAAACCCAGTTTGTAAAGGAATAGCAGAGCGCGTCTGCTTTCTTGCTGCAAGCTCCAATCGTCTATGAATTTTTCCAATTTTTTTCCGCTAAGTCCTCTAACCGCTCCTTTCAACCTGTCTGGGTCTCTATCCAAAACATTCGGCAAATCCTCGCCAAAAATCGCCACCAATTTTTCCGCAGTCTTTTCGCCAATGCCTGCAAAAATTCCGCTTGCCAAATATGCTATCAAACCGCTTTCGCCTTTTGGCTGCAAAACCTCGCAACTCACAACGGAAAACTGCTTCCCAAATTTTGGGTGTTCAGCCCAATCCCCGGTTAAATTCACACGCTCTCCCGCGTGTATAGGCGGAAAATTCCCCGCAGCGGTTTCGCTATGTTTGCCATATTTTATACGCACAACGCAAAATCCGTTTCGCTCATTTGAGAAAACAACGGACGATATTGTACATTCCAAAACTTCGGACATTTTGGGAAAAGCTCCCTACGTTTCTATTAACTCGTGCGCTTTGCCTTTTCCTGCATTTAGATCCGTTATGGATTTGCGTAATCTTTCTTGGTTAATTTCATTGTAAAAATGGTCGCTTGCTATTTCAAATGGAATTTTGCCCATTCTGACAACTGTTTTTGCAAAAATTGTGAAGGCAGCCGTCATACTAAGCCCCATATCCTCAAATACTTGCTCGCTTTGCCTTTTGAGCTTCTCATCTATGCGAATTGTAATAGTAGCACTCATACATTGTCCTCCGCTTGTTATTACAAATATAGTAAACGCTGATTAACTAAATGCCTGGGAGTGGCAAGAGCATATAACTGTCATTTTTTTGTATATTTCTTTGTCTGAACCAAAATTCTCAGACGCCCATACGCTACTTGTTCGCTGGCGAACATCCGCAGGGTGGTTATTCGAGAATTTACAGAATGGAGAAAAAATGATTAGAACAGCTTACCCCTTATTTGCTAAACTGGCAGCCTTCGTGCTTGCTATGGCATTAACCTTTTCCTGCTCGTCAGACAAAGACGATGACAGCCCCGACCCCGGCTCTGGCGGCGGTTCCTGCGATATAAGTGGTTACAGAAAAGTTCCAATGCCTGATGGCAAAACTTGGATGGCGGAGAATTTGAACTGCGATGTTGCTGGTAGCGTATGCTATGACAAAGACCCCGCCAACTGCGCAAAATACGGCAGGCTTTACAACTGGGCAGCGGCTAAGACGGTATGCCCATCTCCTTGGCGTTTGCCCAGTGATGCTGAATGGGAAGCGTTGGTGACAGCAGTTGGCTCCTCAGCCGGAAACAAATTGAAAGCAGACTCTCCTTTGTGGAACAGCAATTTCAAAGGCACGGACGAATTTGGCTTTTCGGCTTTGCCCGGCGGCTACGGCAGTTCCGATGGCAGCTTCGGCAGTGTCGGCCGCTACGGCGGTTGGTGGTCTGCTACGGAGAGCGCTGCTTCCAGCGCATACTACCGGGACATAGACTACGACGGCGCGATTGTGGGCAAGAGCATGAGCCGTAAGACCGACTTTATTTCAGTGCGTTGCGTCCAAGACTAAAGCGCACTGTGTTAGCGAAGCAAACACAATGCGCAGCCGCTAAGCGGCTCTAGAGCGGTGGCGAGTTTGAGCATAGGTATTTCAAATCCCCTAGCTATTGAACAAAAACAGCATTATATCCCCATCGCGCACCTCGTAATCTTTTCCCTCGGTGCGTAGATGCCCGGCTGTAGAAAATTCCAAAAAAATGCGAAAAACGTCAACAGTTGTTTGCAAAATGCACGAGTTCGAATTTTTTTTCCGTTTACAAGCGTCTAAGGTAAAGAAGAAAAAACGGAGGATTCAAAATGACCGAGATTCAACCCAACCGCAGTCACAAGGCTAGCGTTTTCTCGCTGCTGTTCGGCGAGCCACCTGCCGCGCTGGAACTCTACAACGCAGTGACAGGGCAAAACTACCCACCAGATACCAAAATAGAGATAGTGACTCTTTCAAACGCCCTATTCAAAGGGCAATTGAACGATGTGGCTTTCGTGGTGGACGATAGGCTTGTGGTGTTGATTGAGCATCAATCAACCATAAATAACAATATACCGCTTAGGATGCTTATGTACTTGGGAAGGGAATATGAGCGAATAACTAAAGGCAAAGATTTGTACAGGGAAAAGCTGATAAAAATTCCTACGCCAGAGTTTATAGTTCTGTACAACGGCAGGAACGAGTTTCCTGATTTCAAGGAGCTTAGACTTTCGGATTCTTTTAAATCCAAAGGCAAGGGCAATCTTGAGCTTGTAGCAAGCGTTTACAACATCAACAAAGGTCGCAATGCGGATATAGCCAATAAAAGCCCTGTTTTGAATGGCTACAACGAGTTTATAGCTGAGGTGAATAAGAATCGTGAGACGATGGAACTGGCAGAAGCCATAGTAGCAGCGATAAAGAGCTGTGTTGAGCGTAATATTTTAGTATATTTTTTGGAGAAGTACGCTTCGGAGGTGTTGAATATGCTTTTTACAGAATGGAATTTAGACGATGCTATTGCAGTTGCGAAGGAAGAGGCTCGCGAGGATAGAGATGAGGAAATTCTGGACCTAATAAAGCAAGGTTATACTTCAGCAGATATTGAGAACTACTTAGCAAACAAACCAGCCATGCGACTGCATAGACAACTCCACCAGTAACCGTTGTAGCTAGCTATTGAACAAAAACAGCATTATATCCCCATCGCGCACCTCGTAATCTTTTCCCTCGGTGCGTAGATGCCCGGCGTCTTTTGCTGCGTTTAAACTTCCATATTTTTCAAAATCCGAATAAGACAAAGTTTCTGCTCTTATAAATCCTTTTTCAAAATCGCTGTGGATAACGCCCGCGCAGGCAGGGGCTTTCCACCCTTTGTGAAATGTCCAAGCGCGGACTTCTTTTTCACCTGCTGTGAAAAATGTTTGCAGCCCCAAAATTGCATAGCCCTTATGCACAACTTTATCCAAGCCGCTTTCTGCCATGCCCAAATCTTTGAGGAACTCCGTTTTTTCCTCCGCTTCCATAGAAGATAATTCCTCTTCTATTTTTCCGCATATAATAACCATGTCTTGCCCGCGTTCGGCTGCGTATTTTTTCAACTCCTCGGTATAAGCATTGCCCGTTAGAACATCGCTTTCGCTCACATTCGCGCAATAAAAAATAGGCTTTGCGGTTAGCAGGGCAAGCTCAAAAATAATTTCGCTTGCCGCCTCGCTTTTCTCAAAACTCCTGGCTGGCTTTCCCTCACCCAAGTGCTTTGAAAGTGCCTCGCACACCGCTAACCTCTCCTTAGCTTTTGCCGTCCCTATTCTCGCGTTTTTGCCTTCTTGCGCAAGCCTTTTATCCACGCTTTCCAAATCTTTTAATATCAGTTCTGTTTCTATAATTTCAACATCTCTAAGCGGGCTTACCGTCTCGTGCACGTGAATTATGTTCTCATCGTCAAAGCAGCGAACCACCTCCATAATGGCTTCACATTCCCTGATGTGCGTTAAAAACTGGTTGCCCAAACCCTCGCCTTGCGAAGCCCCTTTCACAAGCCCTGCAATATCCACAAACTGCGTGACCGCTGGAACAATGCTTTTGGGCTTATAGGCTTGGACAAGAACATCTAACCGCTTGTCTGGCACGTTTACCATGCCTACATTGGGGTTTATTGTGCAAAAAGGATAATTTGCGCTTTCTGCCCCCGCATTTGTTATAGCATTAAATATAGTGCTTTTGCCAACATTAGGCAGCCCAACAATACCGCATTTAAATCCCATGAGTGGAAATTACAATTTTCTATATTCCCCGTTATGATAACTCCTATGAGTAGAGTTGTGGTGGCAGCCACCGATGCAAGCAAAGAGGAAACCCTCAGCAGCCTCCGTGAATGGGGCCTATTGCACATCCTGCCTTTGCAAGCCCCGGAAAGCGAGCAGGTCTCGGCTGCTAAAACAGCCCTTACCAATGCCCAAAAGGCTTTTGAGGCTCTGCCCAAAAAAGGAGCCTCTGCCGCTAGCTCTGTGAATGGCGATATGCTTTCCCAAATAAACGACATACTCAATAACAAAAAAAACGCGGAAGAGGCCTTGGCTACAAGCTCGGCAGAACTAAAAAAGGTTGAGGCTTATGGCGAAATTGACCCTCACAAAGTGAGAAAACTGCTGAAAAATGACATCCACGTAAAACTTTACAGCGCAAAAGAAAAAGCATTCAAAGGCGCAGGCGATGATGATATTATAATCCAAGAATTCAAAAGGGTAAACGGCGAAGTGTTTTTCGTTGCCATAAGCAGAGGACATATAGATTTGCCTTATACCGAAATACCCCTGCCCCCAAAACCCGTGAAAGAACTGAAGCAGGATATTGAAAACGCAACCAAAACCATTGAAGATTGCAACAAAAAATTATCCGAATACGCGAGCAAGAGAAAAGAAGTTGGGGAGCTTGTGTTGCAGGCTTCAGATAACCTAGCTTTCAAGGCTGCGGATGCCGGTATGCGCTCGGAAATAGGGATTTGCTTTATACAGGGTTATTGCCCAAAAGAAAAGTTGGCTTCGCTTGGCGAACTTGCCGCGAAAAACGGCTGGGGAATTTCCACTCAAGAGCCAACGGATGCAGAAGACGTTCCCACTCTCTTAAAGCACAAAAAAATGGTTAAGCCAATAGATGCCCTTTACAAAGTTATAGGAATAAACCCAGGTTACCGAGAAATAGATGTTAGCCCTGTGTTCCTGTGTTTCTTTAGCATTTTCTTTGCCATAATTGTGGGCGATACCGTTTATGGTTTGCTCTTTGCTGCATTAACTTTCTATGCTTCAAAAAAATTCAAAGATGCCCCGCGCTATCCATTCCAGTTCCTCTATTTGATGAGCGGCTGCACAATAATCTGGGGCATTTTGAATGCGAGCTATTTGGGGCTAAACACTGAAGAAGGCAAACCTATGATGGTTCCAGCCGTTATAGATATATGCAGAGCCTCTTGGTCTCCCGAAGGTTTGAAAAATTTTGCGGCTTGGATTCGCGATGAAAACAACATTAAATATCTCTGCTTTATTTTGGCAGTTATACATTTAACCATAGCTCATATATGGAATGCCTTTACCAACAGAGACAGCAAAGCAACAGTAATCATTCAAGTGGGCTGGATTTGCACAACTTGGACTATGTTCTTTTTGGCTGGCAAAATGATAGTGGGGAACGCTTTTCCAGACGAGGCTATTTACTTGGGCCTTGGCGGAATTGTGCTAGTTTTAGCTGGCACTGTTATGAAAGCCGATTGGTTCAACGTAGGAATGTTTCCTTTGAATTTGGTTAACAATCTTGTGGATATTATAAGCTATATCCGTTTGTTTGCGGTTGGAATGGCAGGCTACAGCGTGGCAAATGCCTTTAACGGAATGGTTGCTCCTTTGTTTGGCACTATTCCAGGTTCTGCCTGCGCGGCTTTAATTCTTTTATTAGTACATTCTTTGAATATAGCGCTTGCGGCTATGGGAGTGGCAGTTCATGCCGTGCGCTTAAATACTTTGGAATTTTCAAGTAATGTGGGTATACAATGGAGCGGAAGTCCTTATACACCATTTAGGAAAAGCGTTTAACCTTTCAACAAAGAGGAAATCATGGAAGAACAACTACAATTACATTTAATGAAAGCACTCGGCGCATTGGGTGCAACCGCAGCTCTTGGCATAACTGCCATAGGCTCTTCTGTTGGCGTTGGCTTGGCTGGTGCCGCAGCTATTGGCGCGTGGAAAAAGGCTTATGCACAAGGCAAAAGCGCTCTTTTCACTTTGCTGGTATTTGTGGGCGCGCCTATATCGCAAACAATCTACGGCATGATTATGCTGATTTCTATAGGTAATGCTATGCAAGAGCATCCCGAAAGCTGGGCAGCCTATTTGGGCGCAGGCTTTGTTGGCGGTCTCGGTATGGGTGCTTCTAGCTGGTTTCAGGGCTATGTAGGCGCAGCAGCAGCAGATGCTTTGAGCGAAACAGGCAAAGGCTTTGCGAACTACCTTATGGTGCTTGGTATTGTGGAAACAATATCCTTGTTCGTGCTGGTATTCGTGCAAATGGCATTTAAAATTACATAGCTAAAATTTGCTCCGCGCCTTAGAACTCGCTACTTATGCGATAAAAGGTTGCCGCCCTAACCCAGCGGTGGGTGCGGTTATTGTGAAAGATGGCGTAGCGGCAGGGGAGGGTTATACCCAAGAGCCAGGCAAAGAACACGCGGAAATAGTCGCTTTAAAGAATGCAGGTGAAAAAGCAAAAGATGCGGAATTATATGTAACTTTAGAACCGTGCAGCCATTACGGGCGAACTCCGCCTTGCGCGGATGCGATAATAAAAGCTGGAATAAAAAAAGTTTACTACGGGTATTTAGACCCAAATCCTGATGTTTCGGGAAAGGGAATTGAGAAATTAAAAGCTGCTGGCATAGAGGTTGAAAGGGAAAATTTAGATGGGCTTATAGATAATTTTTATGAATCTTATCATTGGTTTGTGAAAAACAGAACTCCTTTTATAACATTGAAAATAGCCCAAACTATGGATGGTTTTATAGCAAACAGCGACCGAACTTCGCTAAAAATCACAGGCGAGGAATCCCAAACGGAGCTGCACAGGTTGCGGAGTTTTTGCGATGCCGTTGTGGTTGGCGGCGGAACTTTTCGCACGGATAATCCGCAATTAACGGTTAGGAATGTTAATGGTGCAAATCCTGAGAAAATAATTTTTAGCAGAGATAATTTTAGCGGTGGAACTTTTGAAGAGAATTGGAATTCAATGCTTGCGGATTGCGCTAAAAAAGGAATGCACCATATCTTGGTTGAAGCCGGCACAACGCTGGCAAAAAAATTGTTTGAAATGGAAAACGCCTTTCAGCAATTTTTATTGTGGACATCTCCGCTCCGCATAGGCAAGGGCCTTCCTTGGAATGTTGCAAGCAACGGCTGGCAAAAGAATTTCACCCTGCGAAAAACCTATATGCAGGGCAAGGATTTCTGCGAGGAGTATAGCTTTCGCCATACCGAAAACTTTTAGCTAAAATAGCCTTGCTTTTCGTTATAAAATTTGCGGTGGCATATTGAATTTCATATTTTATGTTTCATATTTTATGTTTTTTACTATATTACGGTTATGGACAAAAAGCCTAAAAATCCGTTTTTAATATCAGGCTATCATAGCCCTGCCTATTTTTGCGACAGAATCGCAGAAACCGAACAAATAATATCCGCATTGCAAAGCGGCAGAAACATATCTTTAATAAGCCCACGCCGCATCGGGAAAACAGGACTTATACACAATGTTTTTTACTGTTTAAAGGAAAAGGATAAAAATTCAAACTGTTTTTACATAGATATTTTCGCAACACAAAATCTGCTTGAATTTACAAATCTTTTAGGCAAAGCCGTCATTGGGCAATTAGAGGGTAAACCACAAAACGCTATAAAAAAAATAGCCAATTTTTTTAAAAGTTTCAGGCCTCTATTTTCATTTGACTCTCAAACGGGAATGCCTACAGTTTCCTTGGATATTAAATATGAACAGGCGCAGAGCAGTTTACGGGAAATATTTTCGTATCTTCAAAAGAGTGCAAAGACCGTTTACATTGCCATAGATGAATTTCAGCAAATTATGGACTATCCCGAAAAGGGAATAGAAGCTCTGCTTCGTTCTTACCTGCAATTTTTGCCAAATGTTCATTTCGTTTTTTCCGGAAGCAAAAAACATCTGATGGACGCTATGTTTTCTTCGGCGAACAGACCATTTTACCAAAGTACGCAAAAAATAGGCTTAAGAGAAATAGAAATTGAATCTTACAGAAAATTTGCTATAAAACTGTTTTCAGAACACAAGAAAAAATTACCAACAAATGTTTTTGACTTTGTTTATGAAAATTTGCAAGGGCACACCTGGTATGTTCAATTGATTCTCAATTTGCTATTTGCTATGGACAGAACAAATTATTCGGAGCAAAACGCAAAGGATGCAATAAATGGAATTTTGCAGGAAGAAAACGCAACATATAAAACTTATTGCGAAATGATAACCAAAGGGCAGTTATGCCTGCTCAGGGCAATAGCTAGGGAACATAGCGTAAAATCTCCTTATGAGCAGTCTTTTATGCAGAAACACGGTTTAAAAGCTGCCAGCAGCGTAAAATTAGCCCTCAAATCTTTAATGGATAAAACCTTAATTTTAAAAGACGAAAACGGTTATTATTATGTTTACGACAGATTTTTTTCTTTATGGCTAAGGGGTTGAAGCCAGCATCCCCTTTAACTTGGCAAACCCTTGCAAAACTCCGTTCACAAAAGATGGGGAGTTTTCATCTGAAAATTTGTTAGCTATTTGCACAGCTTCGGATAAAATCACTTTTATAGGAGTGTCTGAGAGGAGCATTTCTGCCATTGCTATTTGAAGTATTATTTTGTCTATTATGGAAAGCCGCTCCGGCGACCAGTCCGGGATTATTTTTAAAAAGATGTCGTGAAATTCATCTTTTCTCTCCAAAACGCCATCAACCAGTTTCATACCGAATTTCTGCATATTCTCAGGCACTGGGTTGCTCTCCAAAATCCCCGGCAAGCAATAGCCAGGTGCTTCGCCTGTTATTTCCATAGCATACAAAAGCTGGAGGGCAAAGACTCGCGCCGGTCTGCGCGATACGGTGGGCATTAAGAAATCCTTTTATTCAAGTTTGCCATTTCAACAGCGGCAATGGCGGCATCCGTCCCTTTATTTCCGCTTTTCAAGCCAGCTCTGTCCATAGCTTGCTCAACGGTGTCTGTTGTTAGCACCCCAAAAATCACAGGGATTTTCCCCTCTCTTGCGAGGTGCGCAATGCCAGAGGTTACGGCGTTGGAAACTTGGTCAAAATGCGGGGTTGCGCCGCGGATAACGGCTCCCAAAACTATAACGGCATCAAACTTGCCGCTGTTTACAAAGCGGGCTGCTATGCCGGGCAACTCAAATGCGCCTGGCACCCAAGCAACCGTAATATCATTTTCGCTCACGGAAATTCTCTTCAATTGCGAAACAGCTCCCTCCAAAAGGGATTTTGTGACTACTTCGTTAAAGCGAGAAACCGCAATCGCAATTTTCAAATTTTGCCCGTTTAAACAACCTTCCAAAGTTTCCATATTGGTAATGTAGAAAAATTTGGGAGTCAATTTTTCAATTCTTTAGCGTTCTGCCTAGAAATTATTGACTTGCCTATTTTAGCTTCTATCTTGCGTCTAGCGTCTCCGGCAACGCCAGCTCCTTCACGAGCAACCTTCATATTTGCAGAAAGTCCTTTGGGATTTTCTTTTTTTGAGATTTCCGTAGTTGAAGCTTCTGCAAGCATATTCAATATAAGTTCTAGGTTAGTCATATTGTCACGCAAGTTTTCTTTTTTCAAGCCTTTCATACGTTTGTAAGAACGTGCGTTCATTCCCGACCAACCTTTATAAATCTCATCCGTTAAAATTGCGTATTCTTGCCCTTTTTTAATCCCTCCTTTATCCCATTCATCGGTCATAAGTTTGCGAACTTCGATAGTTTTTAGGCGTTGGTTTATCCAGTCTAAGGAATAACCCTTCTTGGCGTAGGTTTCCAAAGCACGATTTATAGCAATTTCTGGGTCGGCGATTTCATCAAGCCGCTCGGAGCCAACGCGAGCAAGCCAAAGCCTGAATGGTTCGGCTTTTGGGCTGGGAATTGTTTGGACAAGGCGTAAAACCTGCTCTGTGTCAGCGACATCAGTTTCACGCATTTTCCCATCTGGGGCAAGCATTTTCAACTGGGTAGTATTACTACCCAGTTCACTACCTTCCTGTTTTAGCTTATTTCTAAGCCATTTCCAGTAATTTCTAACCTTCTCATAATCTGGTTGATTGGTTAAAATTGCAATTACATCGTGAACAGAAAAATACCATTTTTCAGCTTCTTCGTCCCAAAGCGTGCGAACATTGCGGTCTTCAAAAAGTTTTATACTAACGGATTTACTCATTTTGCATATGAATATATAAAATCTGAATAACAATATTATTTTCTACATTACCACCCAATGACTGAGCATATCCCTACCCGCCTTTACATTTCCGAAGAGGAACAGCCAAAAGTTTGGTATAATCTTAGGGCGTTTATGAAAAATAAACCCGCCCCTATGTTGCATCCAGGAACTTTGCAGCCCGCCTGCGCTGCAGACCTTGAACCTGTTTTTTGCAAAGAATGCATTGAGCAGGAATTAGATGAAACCACGCAATATATTTCCATTCCCGATGGCATTTTGGAATTTTACAAAGCCTACCGCCCCTCGCCTCTTATCAGGGCTTATTTTTTGGAAAAGGCATTGGGTACACCTGCGGAAATTTATTACAAGCACGAAGGCACAAATACCAGCGGCTCGCATAAATTGAACTCCGCTGCCGCGCAAGCATTCTACGCCAAGCAAGAAGGTTTAACGAGTTTAACAACGGAAACAGGGGCAGGGCAGTGGGGGAGCGCGATGTCTATGGCTTGCGCATTTTATGGCTTGGATTTAACTGTTTATATGGTGAAGGTATCGGCAGAGCAAAAGCCCTACCGCAAAGCCCTTATGGAAACTTACGGTGCGGAGCTAATTCCCTCGCCCTCAAACACAACAAATGCTGGCAAAAAAATTTTGGAAAAAGACCCAAATACCGGAGGGTCTCTTGGCTGTGCGATTAGTGAAGCTATTGAAAAGGCCGTCAACACTTCAAAATGCCGATATGTTTTGGGGAGCGTTTTGAACCACGTTCTTTTGCATCAGAGCATAATAGGGCTGGAATGTAAAACGGCTTTTGACAAATACGGCGTTAAACCTGATATGATAATCGGCTGTGCTGGCGGTGGCTCAAACATCGGCGGCTTGATAGCTCCTTTTATGGGCGATAAATTACAGGGCAAGAGCGATGTGAAAATAATAGCCGTTGAACCTGCGAGCTGCCCTTCGCTTACGCGAGGAAAATTCGCTTACGACTTTGGCGACACCATTCAAAGCACTCCGTTGATGAAAATGTACACGCTTGGCAGCGGCTATATTCCAGCTCCAAACCACGCTGGCGGGCTTCGCTATCACGGCATGAATTCCACGCTTTCGCAGCTTTACCACGATAAATTCATAGAAGCTCGCTCAGTTGTTCAAACCGATATTTTTGATGCAGCCGTGAAATTTGCGAAAATTGAGGGCATATTGCCAGCACCGGAATCTTCCCACGCCATTAAGGTTGCAATAGACGAGGCTTTGGAGTGCAAACGCACAGGCGAAAAAAAGGTTATTCTATTTGGGCTAACTGGTACTGGTTATTTTGATATGAGTGCCTATATGCAGTACAATGCAAAAAAAATGAGCGACCACGTTCCTACCGATGACGAATTGGAAAAAGGATTTGCCAGTTTGCCGAAGGTTTTGCCTTAAAATTTTCTATATTTCGTGTGATATGGATTTTACAGAATACAATTTAGGGTTTTGCAACAAAGGCGAAGTT
>Ga0268262_10003362_pt1 | contig 17402 bp, 16 predicted proteins | sample TergutNc150P3_FD_190354 | JGI IMG/M metagenome (GOLD analysis project Ga0268262, IMG submission 190354) | Nasutitermes corniger P3 segment gut microbial community from laboratory colony in Florida, USA - Nc150 P3 (SPAdes) (version 2) | ecosystem: Host-associated > Arthropoda: Insects >... | reverse complement strand
ATGGATGCTTCTGGTGTTATTTTTTTCAGGGATTTATCTGTGCGCCTTTGCCCAGGAAAAGAAAATGTCCGCCGGACTGGGCGCGGAATGGAACATGGCTTCCCGGCATGACTTTGCCGGCGGAGCCGTTTTGAATTTTCTCTACAACTTGCCCGGATCAACCTCTCTGGGACTTTCATTTACCGGAAGCACGAACTTTAACAATATTTATGTTCTGGAACCGGCTTTCCTTGTGCGCCAGTATTTTCTACAGGACAATCATTCAGGATTTTTTGTCCAGTTTGACGTGGGAGCTTTTATTGCCTATGAAGAGAAAGGCACAACTCCCATGATTAAGAGCGGCCTTGGCAGCGGGTACCGTATCCCTTTGGGCTCATTCTTTTACATTGAACCTTACGGCCGCGCCGGATATCCGTTCGCCTTTGGTCTGGGCGCCATGGCAGGAATTCGTTTTTAGGGAGACGTATGATGAAAAAACAGATTAAACAAATAGCTCTTACAATAGCTACGGGATTAATTTTTTTGACTTGTACTAACCCTTTCTTTCCGGGGACTGTTGTCCCGGAAACTGCTGTTCCGGGCGTTATTGTCCCGGGCAGTCAGCCCAACACGCCCAGCCGGGTGTTGAAGACTTACACCGTAAAGTTTGAAACAGGAGATAGCGTAGAAAAAATTGCGGACTTGCATCTGACCGAAGGTATCAAGATTCCCAAACTGCCGATTCTAACAAAGACTGGTTATGCTTTTGGCGGCTGGTATCGGGAACCCGGGTATATCAATGAATGGAACTTCGCCGCCGGGGTTAACGGCAACATTACCCTATACGCTAAGTGGGAATCGAGTTCGGATAATACCTACACCGTAACATTCCGCAATGGCGCTGTAGTACCCTCGCCGTCTCCTACTCTACCTGAAAAACAAACTTTGGTTTTAGGCGCTTTAGTTGTCGAGCCGCCGCCGATGACGGCGGCTGATTATGCTTTTGGCGGCTGGTATAAGAATTATGATTGCAGCAAAGAAAATGAATGCGACTTCGCCACCTACAGGGGCAGGGGTGTCAATGAAGATGAACAGTTATTCGCTAAGTGGATTTCGATTACGGATCCGACTGTGACTATATGTACCGTAACATTTAATACGAACATCCCGGCGGTCACCGTAACGCCTCAAACCGTAGTGAAGGGCGGTAAAGTTGTAGAGCCTGTTGGCAGCGTCATGAAACAGGACGGGTTTTCCTTCCGCGGATGGTATACGGATAGCGGCACCTTATGGAATTTCGCCACAAATACAGTATCGGGAAATATGACCCTGCACGCCGAATGGAGCATAATTTACTACACCGTCATATTCGATATGAGTACCAGTGGCACAAACCCGCCCAGAGGCAAAGACCCGGACACATCCCTGCCGCCGGATGTCATCAGAATTTACGGCGGCGGAGACCAGAGGCCGCCGACTCAAACCATAGCCTACGGCGGGTATATTGAGGAACCAAACGGCATGACCATAAACAACATGACTCTTGGAGGTGGGAACGGCTACGGCTTTGACGGCTGGTACACATACAACGCCGCTTCCAAAAAATATATAAAGTGGGTTTTCAAAGGCGATTCAACAGGCCAGGTGGGAAAATACAATCCGGCAGCAGACACCAATATAATGGGCACGACAACGATCACCCTGTACCCCAGATGGAGAAAAGACGAGACGTTTACAGGAGGAGGGATCGCGGTCTGGTCGAGGGACGGAAGTTTTACCATGGGCAACAATTCCGTATCGGGTTCTAAACCCGCGCATGATGTAACCGTAACCGGCTTTTACATATCGTCCTACCTCGTAACGCAGAAGCAGTATATAGCGGTAATGGGCTCTAACCCAAGCAAGAATGAAATAGGGGATAATTATCCGGTAGTAGGCGTAACATGGCTGGATGCGGTCAAATACTGCAATGCGCTGTCCGACTCGGTAGGGCTTACGCCGGTTTATAACATAATATCCGATTCAACAGTAACGATTAATTGGAGTGCTACCGGCTACCGCCTGCCCACCGAAGCGGAATGGGAATACGCCGCCAAAGGCGGGAACGGCTCACCGGGAAATTACGAATGGGCAGGGAGCAATACCCCGACCGAAGTGGCATGGTTCAGCGGTACGGGCGGGAACTCCGGCGGCAAAACCCAGTTTGTCGGGTTAAAAAAACCCAATATCCTGCGGACTTACGACATGAGCGGAAACGCGTGCGAGTGGTGCTGGGATAAGTTTGATGCGGGTTACTATAAAACCTGCCTGGATGATCCGGCGACATATGGCAAAGATCCAAAAGGTGTGGGCGCAGATGCGAACACGGCTGTCATTAATGCAAGCACGCCCCGCGTCCGCCGAGGCGGGAGCTGGAACCACGGCTCCGCGAACACGCGCGTCTTTATCCGGGACTCCTATGATCCCACCGCAAAAGACGTTTGGACAATAGGCTTCCGCGTTGTCCGCCGTCCGTCAACATTACCATAAGGGACAGTTAATGAAGAGGATAATTATGAAAATGACAAATAACTTCCATATTATTAAGTTTTTGTTTCCGGCGGTTATTTTCTTAACCTCGGCATTTACGGTTTTTGCCCTGCCCAAAACGCCTGAATTTGGCGCGGACACCGTGCAGGACCTGTTCTCTCCCGATTTGGCCGGACAGGGGTCTTTTGTCACCAGCAGAGGCAGCGCTCCGTTCAGCGCGATAAACCCCGCGCAGGCCGGACAGACTGACCGTATGATCCTCAACGCCGGTGCGTTAGGTGTCACCAACGTGAATATCGCTTCAGAGCTTGGAGGAATATTCGATTTGGGGCTTCTGTATCCCACAAAATCCGTTACTTACAGCGGCACCATGCGGTATTACTATTTTGATCAATTCATAACTGACTTTCCCCTTAAGAACGAATTAGGCGGTAATTTTGCAGTTGCAAAAGAATTCTTCCCCCAATTCTCACTGGGCGCGGGAATTAATTTCGGGGTGGGGACGGATAACTGGACTTTATCAGCCGATCTGGGTTTGCTTCAAAATCTCGGCGATCTGGGATTTATAAAAAATTTCACATGGGCTTTGGTTCTGCGGAATATGGGCATGAGCTGGGCGCCTACCTGGTTTACGCCCTGGCTCGGCTTTACGTTTGACTTTTTGCGGATTGAGGGCAGAGGCGGAAAACCGGCTCCCTTGGTGTTGAATTTCGCCGCCGATGCCGGCGTTCCTTCAGTCATCGTTCCTGAAAATATCAATGTTATTGTCAAAACCGGAGTCACGGTTACTGTTCTTGATAAACTAACCCTTTCCATATTATGGCCCGGAGCCGCCGGTTACAATATGCGCGAGTCAAAAGAAGAAAACAAAGGCCATTTCCAGCGGTATCCCTCTGTGGGAATGGGAATAAATTTTTTAATCCCGTCCGGCGGTAAAAGACAACCTGGTGAAAGGCGCCCCTCTGACGGAGACATAACCTTTGACGCCGCGTTCAAACCCCTGTACTATGACGTTTACGCGACAGGCGCGGGTATAACATGGTATGTGGGTTACGGAGACGACCTGCCGCCCAATATCATTGTTGATTATTCCGAGATTCAATATATTTCTCCCAACTATGACGGAAAGCTCGACAATCTTTTATTTCCCGTCAGAATAGTTGACGACCATTATGTGATGAGATGGATCATGATCATAAAAGATTCAAACGGCAATATAGTCCGCACATACCAAAATAAGGATCGCCGGTTTGAAATGATGGACGTGAGGGATATTTACGGGCGCTACTATTTAGAAAAAAAAGGGGTTGATGTTCCGCCGACTATGCGATGGGACGGTGTTTTTAACACAGGCGAGATCGGGCCGGACGGAAAATATTATTTCTTCATCAGCGCCACGGACGAAAACGGCAATGTCGGAACCAGTCCCAACTACGAGGTAATAATAAAGAACACGCCGCCGCAAGTTACCATAGACAACATAAACCTTAATGATCGTGTTTTTGATCCTTTGGGGGGAAATAAAACATCCATTAATATTGTTCCACGCGGCACTGAAGAAGATAAATGGGAAAGCGGGATTTATGATTCCGAAGGAAAACTGATACGGATATTCACTCCCAAAAGCGGGAATCCGCAGCCGCAGTCTTGGGACGGTAAAACTGACTCGGGCCAGGTTGCCCCGGACGGCGCCTATACTTTCAGAATATCTGCCACCGACAGGGCGGGAAACACGGCATCCGCTGTTATGAGTAATATTGTTGTGGACACAAAAACAGTCGGCGCTATTCTCACCGCGTCGGCTAACGCTATTGCCCCCAAAACAGGCCAGACCGCTGAGTTGATTCCGCCTTCGGCGGAAGTGCGCCTTAATGATCGTCTTACCCGGACAGACGGCATAAATTCATGGAAGCTGGAAATAAAAAATGACAAGGGCGATATTGTAAGGATTTACCAGGGCAGCGGCGGAAGGCCTCCTGAAAACTTTGGCTGGAACGGTTTGTCCGATAACGGATCAATCCGCGAAGGGCTGGTTTACCCTGAGCTTACCGTAAACTACATTGACGGTCATATCGCAAACGCGAAATCCGCGCCGATCCTTGTTGACTCAACCGGCCCCGTTCTGGATTTATCATCTACCCCCGATCTTTTCAGTCCCGATAATGACGGCGTGAATGACGTGTTGACTATCAGGCTGAAAGCGGAAGACGTTTCCCCCATCGCGCGCTGGTCGCTGGATATTTACGAACCGAATATGGAGAACGGGACAAACCCTGTTCATATATTCAAACATTTTGAAGGCAAATCCGCCCCCGTTGATGAGTTAATGTGGAACGGGCGCGGAAACAACGGCGATCTGGCGCAATCCGCTGTTGATTATCCGTATGTTTACACCGCTGTTGACGCTCTGGGCAATACCAGTACAAAGAAAGGAGCTTTCGGCATTGACGTGCTGGTAATTCGGGAAGGAGACAATTTCAGAATCCAAATACCGTCAATCGTGTTCCCGGCGGACAGCGCCGTCTTTGATGGTTTGAATCAAAGCACACTGGATAACAATATTCGTGTAATTAAACGCGTCGCGCAGATACTCAACAAATTCAGGAATTACAAGGTAACGGTTGAAGGTCACGCGAATCCGACCACGGCCTCCGGCGTTGCGCGTTTACAGGAAGAACCGTCGCTGAAGGATCTCAGTGAAAAACGCGCGGGCTATGTTCTTGAGCAGCTTGTCCTTAACGGTGTCGCCAGAAACAGACTTACCTTTACCGGCGCGGGCGGTTCCATGCCGGTGGTTCCTTATGAGGATCATTCCGGCTGGTGGAAAAACCGTCGTGTGGATTTTATTTTGATTAGGTAGACAGGGCGATGGTTGACATCTTCCCTTTACCTGAATACACTCTCTACTGATATGTTGTTGCCTTTTGGTATGATATCTCCCCAGTGGATATGGGCGGCGCTGGCTATTATTTTCGCCCTTATCGAAGTGTTTACCTTCGGCCTTACCACGGTCTGGTTTGCCATAGCCGCCGTGGTCATGGTGTTTCTTTCGCTCTTTAAGATTCCCCTGCCGGTTCAGATAATAATATTTCTGGTTATCTCTTCCCTGCTGCTGATTTTTACCCGGCCCATCGCGGTAAAAAAATTAAAAGTGGGCAAAGAAAAAACAAACGTCGACAGTCTGATCGGAAAACATGTGCCGGTGATAAAAACCATCAGTGAATTTGAACATGGCGAGGTCAAACTCAACGGATTGGTATGGGCTGCCCGCTCGGATAATAATACGGAAATCGCCGTGGGAACCAAATGTGAGGTGCTGCGGGTCGAAGGCGTTCAGCTTATTGTAAAACCGTTGGAAACGGTGGAGGTATCGTCATGATCAATGTAACTATTGTTTTGGCAGCGTTTATTCTGGTGCTGGTTATCGGTAACATCAGAATCGTTGCCCAGTCAAACGCCTTTATACTTGAGCGCCTGGGCGCGTACAGCGCTACCTGGGGCGTGGGTATCCATGTCAAAATACCTTTTATTGACCGCATTGCCGGCAGGGTTTCGCTCAAGGAACAGGTGGCGGATTTTGATCCGCAGCCGGTTATTACCAAAGACAATGTAACCATGATGATTGACACGGTGATATATATGCAGATCACCGATCCCAAACTCTACACCTACGGCGTGGTAAATCCCATGAACGCCATTGAAAATTTAACCAGTACCACTCTGCGGAATATTATCGGCGAGCTGGAACTTGACGAGACTCTGACCAGCCGTGACATGATCAACAACCGTATGCGCATTGTGCTGGACGAAGCGACCGATCCCTGGGGGATCAAAGTAAACCGCGTTGAAGTTAAAAACATTGCGCCGCCGAAGAGCATTCAGGAGGCAATGGAAAAGCAAATGCGGGCTGAGCGGGAGCGCCGCGAATCGATACTCAAGGCGGAGGGTGAAAAGCAGTCGGCAATTCTGGTTGCCGAGGGGCAAAAGGCTTCCGCCATTCTCAAAGCCGAGGCGGAAAAGGCCGCGGTGATCCTGCAGGCGGAGGCCGCCAAAGAAGCCGCCATTCGCGAGGCGGAAGGCGAGGCTCAGGCCATCCTCAGCGTGCAAAGGGCGACCGCGGACGGTCTTGCCATGATCAAAGGGGTCAATGCCGATGAAGCCCTTATCAAGCTGAAAAGCCTTGAAGCCCTGCAAAGAGTCGCCGAAGGACAGGCCACCAAAATTATCATCCCTTCGGATATTCAAAATCTGGCGGGTCTGGTAACCAGCGTTACGGAGTTGGCGAAAAAGTAAGAGGAACCGCTTTATCAAGCGTTGGGCCGAGGTTTCTTTTTCCCTGTAAAGTCCGTCGATACGATTTTAAATACACAGACGCTTTTGATTTGCTCGGCGGTGAATGTGACATCCCTGCCGGCCTGGTGTTTGAACATGACCGATAAAGCCTCGCTTTTTTCATCAGTACGCTCAATAAACACAACTTCGCCGAAACCGATAACGCTGGCAAAGTAATAACCGGAATTGCAGGGGTTTTCAGAATGAACCGGCTCGCCTTCATACGACATTTCGAAACATACCTTGTTATTGTGTTTCAGCACATCCAGTTTTTTGCCTTCCAGAGCGCTGTGAAAATACAGCTCCAGTACATTTCCTTTAAGGATTTTGTAACCATAACTCAACGGCACAACATAAGGCAGACCATCATCAACCATTGCGACATGGCAGGTTTTACATTGGATCAATATTTCTTCAATGCCGTTAATATCCGTTACTTCCCGGTCTTTTTTTCTCATGTTTATTCCCTAATATATTATTTAATCAGTTATTTCTTTATCCCTGTAATTTAAATCTTTTCTTGTTTCATACCCGTTATTCTCCCAAAATTTATTTCCGGTCTGATTTTTCTTGAATGCAACCAAAAATATTTTTCTGACACCTTCTTTTTTTAGGGCTTTTTCCGTCTTTTCCAATAATTTTTTACCCAAACCATTTTTTCTGTGTTCCTGTTTTACCGTTAAATGATAAATATGTCCTCTCCGCCCGTCATTTCCGGCCATTATTGTGCCGATTATTTCCCTGTTATATTCAACAACAAAGCATATCTTGGGGTTTTTTTCCAAAAATATTTTTATGGATTTTCTTGAATCATCATTTCCGCTTAAACCTATGCCTTCAGTTTTTTTCCATAAAGATATTACTTCATCATAATCTTCTATAATCATTGTTCTTATTTTATACATTTTATGCCTCAATTATCTTCCGCCGGACAGGAAAAAGCGTTTCAACTTCCTGAAACAAGTTATTGGCGGTCATATATAAGTTTTGATTGGTTTTGAAACATAAGTCAAGCGGCGGCATTTGTACCGCTGCCTGTTGGATGCCGCCTATAATACCGAGAAGCGCAAAAACGGAAGGCTTCATTTCCCGGAACTAACCCCAAAATTCTTCTCGACAAAAGGTTTCCAAGGGGTTATTATTGACGTATGCAGCAGGCTTCCCTTGTTCAAAGACAGCAGCTTGGGGTCAAAATGGCCCCGCAGATGTATCAGTCCATAAAACTGATGGAAATGCCGTTGATTGAGTTGAGGGAAAAAATAGGGGAGGAGCTTGAGCGGAACCCCGCCCTGGAAGTTGTCGAGGATAACAGTACCGTTTCTCTGGACGAAGATGAAGCCTCCGGAGAGGAAATGGAGTATTTTGAGACCAGCTCTGATTCCGGCTTCATAAACAGCGGCGCGGGAGGGGCCGCCGCGTCGGATGAGCATCATCGTTTTATCGAAGGGGCGTTGAGCCGCCCGGAAACCCTTCAGCAGCATCTCCTCTGGCAGTTACAGTTGGAGCCGGCGGACGCCGAACTGCGGGCCATTGCAACTGTTCTCATCCAGAACCTTAACGATGACGGTTTTCACAAAGAGCCGCCCGAAACCCTTTTTAACAAAGCGCAGTTTTCAGCGCCGCCGCCCCGCCTTGCCGAGGCAATTCGTCTTGTCCAAACGCTTGATCCCATAGGCTGCTGTACCGCCGATTACCGTGAATCCCTGAAAGTCCAGATTGCCCTGCTCTACGATGACGCCCCCGCCCGCATGGAAAGCGCGCTGGACCATCTTGAGCTTTTGGAACGGGAAAAATTTTCCGAAGCGGCAAAAAAAATGAACTGCGGCAAGGATGAAGCCCGCGCCTGTTTTGATCTGATAAAAAAACTTTCTCCCTTTCCCGGAAGGCTCTTTGCCGCAACGGAAGTCCGCTTTGTGGTGCCCGATGTGCAGGTTGTCAGGGGCGGTTCCGCCGGCGGCGTTGCCGGCAACTACGACAGCGGCGATTTTGTTATTATTCTTAACAACGAGGTTATTCCCGTTTTGGGAATTAATCCCTTTTTCAAAAAACTCGATCCGAATATTCACCGCGGCCGCATAAAAAATTCCGCTGATTATTCGGCGCAGAAATTCGCGCGGGAAAATATCAGGGAAGCCCGCGGTTTTATCAACGCGCTTGCCATGCGCAACCATACGCTTATGATGGTAGCCCGCGCCATAGTGGAATTTCAGCGGCCCTTTTTTATGCAGGGGCCCCAGCATCTAGCCCCACTGACCCTGCGTGACATTGCCGAAGAACTGGGCATACATGAGACAACGGTTTCCCGGACCGCCAACGGCAAGTATATGCAGACCGAGTGGGGCATATTTGAACTGCGTTACTTTTTTACCAATTCTGTCAGCGGAACCGGGCCTGAAGGTTCCCGCTTTTCAAAAGAAGGAGTCAAGGCGATCATTCAGGAATTGATCAATGCCGATGAACAGAATCTTTCTGACCTTGACATTTCGGAACTGCTGGCGCGGCGCGGTATTTCGCTCGCCCGCAGAACAGTGGCAAAATACCGTAAAGAACTTGATTTGGGTTCTTCATATACCCGTTAAGGGAAAAACATACAGGAGGCAAAGATGAACACAGAAATTAAATCCGTACATTTCAATCTGCATGATGACGCAAAGGAGTACCTCAATAAAAAAATTGAGCGTATCCACAACGCCGAGAACATGATGGTAGATCTTCTCATCACCCTAAAAAAGGAAAAGGACTTTGAAGCCGAGGCCACCGTTAATTTCCGCTGGGGTGTTTCAATCCACGTTCAGGAAAAGGACTTTGAACTTAATTCCGCCATTGACAAAATGATGGATAAACTTGAGTCAAAAATAATCAAAGAAAAGGAAAAAGTTAAGGAGAAGCGGCAGAAAAACCATGAACAGCCATGACGACTTTTTCCGATGATGAGGAAGAAATTAACCACGGAGGACACGGAGTTTCACGGAGAAAAGCATAGTAATTTACCAGATGTAGCGTTAACCAGAATGTCAGACGTTTGTTTTTTTTGATTGAAGCGCTTTGACCAGATTATGCGCATTATCAATAACGATTTTCCGGTCTTCCCTGTTAAGTTGTCCAATGGATTGTATCAGCGATTGGAGTTCATAATGCAATGATGATAATGATTTGTCTTTTTGGGTTTCTTCTCCCATGACCAGATATTCTACCGATACGCCCAGAGCCTGGGCGATTTTTAGACCTGCTTCAACTGAAGGTATATTGTTTTTTTCCCTTAGATAACTATCAATAGTCTGCTTTTTTATCCCTGAAAGTTTAGCCAATTCCTTTACCAGCATATCCGCATTGGCTAATTCTGCTTTTAGGTTTTCCCTAAATCCCATATTTTAACAATATGATAAAAATCCTAAAGGGTATTTGACATTATCAGGATAATACTATACTTTTATCGAATATTTGTAGTATATTACTATTTATATTAGTAGAATACTAATACTTAATGTCAGATGCCATATTGATTAGCTTTTACGGCATTTAACCCATTAAAGGCTGAAATACATTAAGCGATCCGGCGTATTTAACGCCGAAAAAAAGGAGTTTTTTATATGAAAAACACATTCAAGGCGCATTAGGTGCCCGTACTGGAAAGTACGCATACTGTTTGTTAAGTGAAATTGCATTTTACCATTATTGGCAAGAATTGTGATTTCAATATTGATGTTTCAGTTATGGAGGCGTTAAATGGGATTATCAAGGAATTTTAATCCATTCTCTTTGGAAAATAAAACTATATTAATTACAGGAGCATCTTCTGGAATAGGACAGGCGACCGCAATAGAATGCTCAAAAATGGGCGCAAATGTTATAATCACTGCTCGAAATGAGGAACGGCTTGAGAAAACATTTACCCAATTAAAAGGAAATGGACATGAAAAACATCTTGCGGATTTAACCGTAAATGAAGAAATTGATAAACTGGTGGAAAAAATAAGTAAATTGGATGGGCTTGTAAATAATGCCGGTATTGGGAAATTACTTCCCATTCAATTTATTAACGAGGAAGAACTAACAAAAACGCTGAAAATAAATACAATAGCTCCGTTTTTGTTGACACAAAAATTATACAAAAAGAAAAAATTTAATAATAACGCTTCAATAGTATTTACTTCATCTGTAGCAGGAAATTTTTGTATTACTCCCGGAAACACCGCATATGGAATGTCCAAAAGCGCACTGAACGCTTTTATGGAATATGCGGCAATGGAAATGGGGGTTCAAGGTATAAGATGTAATTGTATAAATCCTGGAAGGGTAGAAACGCCTTTAATAAATGACGGGACACTTAGTGAAGAAGATCGCTTAAAAGATATAGAAAAATATCCATTAAAACGATATGGAAAACCTGAAGAAATAGCATACGGAATAATATACTTATTATCAAATGCCTCGTCATTTATGACTGGAACATCGCTTGTAATTGATGGAGGATTAACTGCAAATGCTTAAGAAAAAAAAAAGGTCACGCCGGGTTTCAGTCACCAAATTTCCATAGTGTCATTATGTGACATCTAACGCTATAGGCAGCTTAGTTAAGCGTAATCTATGCGCCAAACATTTAAACTTATACGAATGAAAGTAAAAAACTTTTGAATGACTGCTACCATTATTCCTGTTCGTTGCTATTTTCCATTCGCTGTAATAAAATAAATATATAGTGAACAAACTAACGCACATACAAAACATAATTTACGAAATTCGCGGACAAAAAGTAATGCTTGACCGTGATATTGCGGAACTTTATGGGGTCGAAGTAAAAAGGCTAAATGAGGCTACAAAACGCAACATTGATCGTTTCCCGTCAGATTTTATGCTTCAATTAACACAAAAAGAGTGGAAAATTTTGCGGTCGCAAATTGCGACCGCAAATAATAATATCTCTAAAGTCCGCTACCCGCCTTTCGCTTTCACCGAACACGGCGTACTTATGCTGTCAAATGTGCTTAATTCTAAGAAAGCAATTAATATGAGCATACAAATAATAAGAGTTTTTGAAAAACTGAGAAAATATGCCCTGAGACAGACCTCAAAAGATGCGCGAATAGCGGAACTCCATAAACTTTTAATGCTCCACATTGAGAATAACGATTACAAATTTTCAGAATATGACAAAACAATAAGGCAAATCGTACAAGCCTTAAATAATCTTGTTGAGCAACCCAAAAAAACAAAAAGAATTGGATTTACCGCGGAAGAGTAATGAAAAAGAATCACGCACGGGTGTCTGACGCAACATCATAAACTTAAGAATTTTTACCACGGAGTACACGGAGTTTCACGGAGAAATAAAAGATTTTCGTACCAAAACTCCGTGGTACTCCGTGACCTCCGTGGTTATATTCTTCAGCAACACACCCTAATAATAACTAATCCTATAATCACCCGCTATTTCAAAGCCGATGCGCTGGTACACGCGGCGGGCGCAGGGGTTTGATTTTTTGACAAAGAGGGAAATACCCCTGCCCTGGGACACAAGGTCGATGATAAATTCACCCGCCATTCTGCGGGCTATGCCGCGGCCCCGGTAATCGGGAACAACGTATACGCCGCCAACCTGATAGCGGGAGAAAGTGGCGGCATTGGTGTTAATTTTCCCGATAAGGCGGCCATCCAATTCGGCGACAAGTATTTGTTCTTTTGAAAAAATGCGCTGCGTGTTCAGACGGCTGACAGCGGCGTTAAATTCCGCCGCAGAGGGTATAACTTCTTCCTGTTCGTAGGAGGCCTGCAGCGCGGCAAGCGCGTCCATGTCGCTTGGTTGCGGTTTACGGATAATCAGACCGGCAAGGCTGCCCGTATGAAAATTTTCAGGCGGACGGTCAATGCACATCAGATCATAATCAATTTTTTCCGCCGCGTACTGCCCTATTTTTTCCAGCGCGGTTTCCATTATCAACACGTCTTCTTTTTTACCCTGTAACGAATGAATCGGAATCGCGCCGAATAAACCGCGGAGAAAATGCGGCGGGGGAATATTTTTCTGACCGCACAGTACCGGCAGCAGACTCTGTTTTATGTGAACCATAAGCGCGAAGATTTCTCCGGCTTTATCGCGCAGCAGCCAAACATTGTCCTCTTTGGGATTGCGGTTGATATAGCGGTTACAGGCGTTCATGCACCAGCGTTCCTGGGATTGCAGCAGTGATTCCGTTTGGGCGGTCTGCTGTTTTTTCATTTTGCGCCAGCGCAGCGGCTCAGTCATAGGGCAGTTTTCCCCCGGCGGAAATTCTTCCAGTGATTACGGAAAAGCCCGCCGCAAGTGATTCGGGGGCGTAACTGTACACTGCCACAGCTCCGTCCACCCAGAGGACGCTTTCCAGATATACGGGGCTTAACACTGAAAGTACAATGACCTTTTTTTTCAGCGGTTCAAGCTGCCGCAGCAGCCGCACGCCGGCGTAATCAGAAAGACAAAAAATGATGGTGTCGGATTGACGAGCACGCGATAACAGTTCGGCGCCGGAGTCTGAATACCAAAAAGAAACAGCGTCGGGGAAGGCAGCCTTTCCCGTCTTAAAAAAATCCGTGTACTGCCCCGCCAATAAAACCCTTCCGGCATTTTCCGGCTTCAGGGGGAAAACCGCGGACTGTTCGTTGCGCGGCGGCTTTACTACGGTGACGCTGCGCGCCGCCAGATTCAGAAAAAAAGCGCTGCCTTCAGGATCGGGGAGGCCGCTGACCACTTTTTGCAAATTCGGAATAAAGGGCACCGCCTGATCACCGCGCAGGTAACGGAGTTTTATTGCCAGCGTCCGCCGCGCCGCGTCCCGCACCCTCAACCGGAATGCGGCGTCTTCCTTCATGGAACTTGAAAGCGAAGTCCATACCGGATCAAACATGTTAGGCGTTTTTGAAAACAGAATAATATCGTTCCCCGCAAGCAGGGCCTGTTTTGCCGCGCGCGACAGACTGCCCGCCCAGGATGTCGCCCCGTTCATCATCAGGTCATCGGTAATGATGATGCCCCGGTAGCCTATTTTTTCACGGAGCAGGTCTTGCAGAAACCAGGAGGAAAGCGAGGCGGGAGCCATTGCCGCTTTGGTTTGAGGGAAGGCAAGGTGTCCGCTCATCACCGCCGGCAATCCTTCGGCGGCAAGCATTCGATACGGTATCAGTTCGCGGTCCCACAGGGTCTCAAAAGTAACTTCAATGCGGGGCAATACGCCGTGTGAATCAAGGTCAGTGTCGCCGTGGCCGGGATAATGTTTTGCCGTGGGGATAATGCCGGCGGCCTGCTGTCCCTTCATAAACGCCGCGCCGAGAATTCCCACATTCACCGGATTACTGCCAAAGGCCCGCGGCCCAATCAGCTCTGAATCGCGGTTGGTAAATAAGTCAACCGTCGGCGCGAAATTCATGTTGATGCCCAACAGGGCAAGCTCTCTGCCGATATAGTAACCGGCAAGGTAGGCGTCGCGGGGGTAACCTGAAGCGCCAATCGCCATATTACCCGGCGTTTCGCTGGTGCTTCCCTTTACATGGCGAATCCAGCCTCCCTCCTGATCGGTGGCGACCAACAGGGGAATTTTGAACGGCCCTTTCAGGCTTGCCTCCTGCAAAGAGCCGACTGTCCGCGCAAGGCGCGTGGTGTCCTCGGTATTCCAGCCGAAAATTTTTACCCCGCCGATATTACGGTCACGGATCCAATCCATAATCAACGGCGAAGGTTCCGCCCCCACCCAGCCAAGCATAAAAACCTGACCCAACGCCTGCTCATCGGTCATTGCCTGTTCAATGGCGGCGGCAAGTTCTTCCGGCGTTCCATTATCGGAAAAATTTAATGAAAAAAGTGAATATGAAAAAAATGTTAATAATATTAAAGAAAAAAACAGGCGAAAATTCATGTTACCCGTATGCGGCGCCCCGCAGCCGGTCTATGTATTCCGCCGCGTTATGGGCGGCAACCGCGCCTTCCCCCGCGGCGACAACTACCTGCCGGAAAGTGCCGGAACGGACATCGCCGGCGGCAAACAGCCCCGGTACGGAAGACGCCATTTTTTGATCGGTGATAATGTAACCGCCTTCGTCCAGCGCCGCCTGCGCGCTGCCTTCCCGTACCAGCGACGACTGTGGAACGGTTCCGGCAAAAACAAAAACCGCGTCGGCGGCATCTTCATACGATTTGCCCTCATGTTCAAGAACCACCGAAGAAATTTTTTGCTCTCCTTTTATTTCTTTCATAATTGTGTTGAATCGAACTTCGATATTGGGATTATGCAGCACACGTTCCGCAAGGGCTTTCTGGGCGCGGAAACGGTCGCGGCGGTGAATAAGAACCACCCGCGGACTCAGGCGGGAGAGGTACTGCGCGTCATCGCAGGCGGCGTCTCCGCCGCCAACTACAAAAATTTTTTTGCTGCGGAAAAACGCGCCGTCACAGGTGGCGCAATGGGAAACGCCGCGCCCCAAAAATTGCCGTTCGCCGGGAATGTCCAGGTTGCGGTGTATCGCCCCCGTCGCCATGATTACCGCAGGGGCGGTGATTGCCTGAGGCAATCCGTTTTTTCCGCCGCCTGCCAGAACCGCGGTAAAAGCCCCTCCCTCTGCGGTAAGCTCGCTGACCGTTTCATTAAGGAAAGACGCGCCGAAGGCTTCCGCCTGGCTGTGCATATCCTGGGCAATTTCAAAACCCGTCCGCGGCCCAACGCTGTTGCCGGCGGCGTCTTTTTGTTCTATGTTACCGGGATAATTTTCCAGCACGTCTATCAACAGAGCCTGTCCGCCCGGGGCAAGCCGCTCAATTACCATGACTTTCAGGTTAGCCCTTGCCCCGTATTGCGCCGCGGTAAGCCCCGCAGGTCCCGCCCCGATTATCAACAGGTCCGCATCAATTTTTAACATGATTGATCTTGTTAATTATACCGGCTATCCGGGTGGTGTCAACGGCGGCTATCGGCCGCCAAAACCTCATTTTCCGGCAATCTTTTTTCAAAAACCGCTTGACTCTTTTTTCATTTTCTGGTATTTCTTGGTGTGTACTATCCTCTTGTTTTCAGAGGGGGATTTTTATGCTCTGATGCGCCGAGTGCTGACGGCGCGACTTGTTCAAGAGCCCGGTTGGTTCTCGAACAAGTCGTACAAAATACTGCGTATTTTGTTATTTTTTAGCGGAAGTTATTCAAAAACTGAAGTTTCTGAATAACATTAAGGAGTTTTGAGCGGATGCCTACTATTAATCAGTTGGTTCGTTTTGGGCGGCAGCAGGTGACTTCCAAGACCAAGTCCCCGGCCCTCCATTCCTGTCCTCAAAAACGGGGGGTTTGTACCCGTGTTATGACCGTTACGCCCAAAAAGCCCAATTCGGCGTTGCGGAAGGTGGCCCGTGTGCGGCTTTCCCACGGAACCGAAGTAACCGCCTATATTCCGGGAATCGGGCACAATTTACAGGAACATTCAGTGGTTTTGGTGCGCGGCGGACGTGTTAAAGACCTCCCCGGCGTGCGTTACCACATTATTCGCGGGGCAAAAGACACTCTGGGAGTGACAGACCGCAAACGCGGACGCTCCAAATACGGCGCAAAACGGCCAAAGGCGTAGGCAGGTATATAAATGGGAAGAAAGAAAAAATCAATAGATCGAAAATTGGCTCCGGATCCCAAGTATAACAGCGTGGTAGTTTCCAAATTTGTCAACCGCATGATGTGGGAAGGCAAGCGTTCCGTCAGTTTGCGGCTGGTTCATGAGGCTTTGGGGATTCTGCAAACCAAGGCCGACAAAGAGCCGCTTGAGGTGTTTCTCAAGGCCCTGGATAACGTAAAACCGGTGATTGAGGTTAAATCGCGGCGGGTTGGCGGGGCGACCTATCAGGTTCCGGTGGAAATTCGGGAAGCGCGGCGGGAAGCTCTGGGAATGCGGTGGATTATTAATGCGGCCCGCGGGCGTTCCGGCCATGGTATGGGTGATCGCCTTGCCGCGGAATTGTTGGATGCCTATAATAACACCGGTACCGCCTTCAAAAAGAAGGAAGATACCCATAAAATGGCGGAGGCAAACAAGGCCTTTGCCCATTATCGTTGGTAGAATGAAAACAGGTGCGATTTTCGTACAATTTTCATATTTGAGGCGGGGTTGTTGACATCCGCCTGAGTTTTTTGAAAAATCGTGCGGGTACTTGACAAAAATGTACAAAATGACCAAAATCGTTTTGTAGGTTTTCGGAAGGTATCCAAAACGGCGCCGGTAATGATCCGGCGAGCTGTCGGCGGCCAAACCGACCATCGGATTAGATGGGATAGGTGGAGTTCGATTAAAGATAGGTTCTCCCTTTCTATTCGTATCCCCCTTATGTATCCCTTTATATAAATAAAGCCCGCGTATGCGGGTTGAATGAGAATAATAACTGTGTCTAAAGCAAGGAGGACACAAAATGGCAAAGGACAAATTTAGTAGAACCAAGATTCACATGAATGTCGGAACCATCGGTCACGTTGACCATGGTAAAACTACGCTTTCCGCCGCTATCACCATGTACTGCAGCAAAAAGTACGGTGATAAAGTCATGAAATTTGATGATATTGATA
>Ga0268262_10003361_pt1 | contig 17403 bp, 12 predicted proteins | sample TergutNc150P3_FD_190354 | JGI IMG/M metagenome (GOLD analysis project Ga0268262, IMG submission 190354) | Nasutitermes corniger P3 segment gut microbial community from laboratory colony in Florida, USA - Nc150 P3 (SPAdes) (version 2) | ecosystem: Host-associated > Arthropoda: Insects >... | reverse complement strand
CCAGGAAATAACCCGCCGCCTCAGCAAGCTGGGGCAAGGGGTTCTGGAGGCCGTCGTATACCTGGCCCAAAAGGCCCGGCCCCAGTTCCACAGCGAGCATGTCACCGGTAAATTCCACCGTATCGCCGACAGCGATACCTTTGGTGATCTCGAATACCTGAAGCTGGCATATTTCGCCGCGGATCCTGATGACCTCGCTTTTTAGCTTTTTGTCGGCAACCTTTACATAACCGACCTCGTTCATGGAGACAGCGCCGTTGAATTTGGCGCTTACCATATTGCCGTTAACGGCTACCACCGTTCCTTTTGTCCCTGTCATTTAGTTTCTCCCGCGGATAAGTTACCTGATTGTTCCAGGATGGAAGCGTAGAGTGATTTATATTCAGAAAATCCCCTTTCGGTTTGAAATAAAGACTGCCGATTAAGGATAATCAATTTGAGCATATAGGCGAATACGACATTGCTGTCAAATGGGCCGCTGCCTTCCAGCAGGCTGTCAATGGCGTTCCAGCGCGCCTTGTCGATTATGACCTCGCCTTCAAGCGGCGATTCCTGCATGGCCTTCGCCGCCGCCGAAACAGCGTCTGAGGGAAGCACGGGCGGCTCTGAGCCGGGGGCTTCGCGTTTTAGTTTGCCTGCGCGGTGCTTGACGAGGTTCAGCCTGAGTATGCGTTCCCATTCCCGCCATTTATCAATAAATTCGCAGCCGCTCGAAGCGTCGTCAAGCGGCGGGTTCAGGCTTAGTCCAAGTAAATCCAGCAGCGCGGCGTCCTGCTCTTCAAGCAGGGTCATCGCTTTTTCCCTGAAAGCTTCCGGGGACATTGGCGGCGTCTGACCGAAAACCAGATAGGGAAGCTGAGGTACAAGGTAATAATACTGTCCCACTTAGGCTTCCTTTTTAGCTGATGTTTTAAGAATTTCCGCCAGTTGGGGGTTAAGATAGGCGGACAGCATTTCAGCTACAGACTCGGCCGAGAAATCGTAATACGCCGAACCGTCCTTTTGCGCTATGCGGAAACCGCCGGACAGGTTAGCGTCCGATTTGAGCTCCAGCCCCTTCTTGAGCTGGGCGGACAGCTTGTCCTTGAAAAAGGTTTGAAGTTTATCAAGGGAAGCTTTCGGCAGCAGCACCGCAAGGGAATCTCCCTTGATTGCCCATGATTTGATGATTTCCGGCAGCGAGGCCTTGAGCACGTCATTGTCATAGGAGGACTTAAGCTGCTGGGCGACTATCTGATCAAGCAGCCCCTGAATCTCGTCTTTGAAGGCAAGCACAAGGTTGCGTGAGGCCTGCTCCAGGGCCGCTTTTCCGGCCTTTTCAGAGCGTTCGGCGTCCTTCTTGGCCTTGGCTATAAGCTCCGCCGCCTCTTTTTGGGCTTTTTCGACGATTTGCCTGGCTTCAGCTTCGGCTTCCTTTTTAAGCCGGGCTGCCTCTTTTGATGCGGACTCAACCCCGTCTTTTTTTATTTTGTTAATGAGTTCCTGTACCTGGATTTCCATGACTCCCTCTTTTTACCGAATATGAAAAACGCGCAGGCGTTTACACTGCATTTAACTGCTATACCATAAATCAAAAAAGATTGCAATAGGTAAAAACCGATTTTTTTGCGGGTCCGGGATGGCGGCCATATTCAGTAAGTTACAATTACCGCGTGAAGCACCAGGGGGACGGAGCCGTTATTGCGCAAGCTGTGCGACGCGCCGTTTCCTGTAACCACTGCCTCGCCGGCTTTTACCGGTTTTTCTGTTCCGTTGTCATTGACCGTGCCCTCGCCGCTCAGTATGAGGAAGTACTCGGTTTCATTATCGTGGCTGTGGCCGCCGATTGAGCAGCCGGGCTTAAGCGTTATTTCAGCTAACATCCTGATGTTTTTCTCGTTAGCGCAGTCAACCAGGTGGACAAGTTCCGTACTGCCATTTCCCCCACGCATTTTTTCTTTGACTTCTGACTTCATCTCGTTTCGTTTTATTAACACAGTTTTAGTTTACCCCTTTTCAAATTAAATTGCTCATTACGCCCACCGCTCGGGCTAAAGCCCTCGCGCCATATCCAGCAAACTGGGGAGTTTTCTTGGGCTCCCGCAATGCCGCATATATTATCAAACACGGCTTAACGCCGTGCCATCGTTGCGCCCCCACGCATTTTTTCTTTAATTTCAGTTTTCATTTCATTTCGTTTTATGAGCATGGCTTAACCTAACCTTATTTTGGCTCGAATAAAAACACCGATTTTTCGTTGTAATCCTTGTCCGGCCCGAATACGCACGAAGGGAAATCCTTGTTATTGGGGGAATCGGGAAAATGCTGGGTTTCAAGGCAGAAGCCCGTGTGCCTGGAATAAAAAGAGCCGGCCTTGCCGTTAACGCCCGGAAGCATATTGCCCGTGTAGAACTGAACCGCCGGCTGCGTGGTGAAAACTTTCATTACAAGGCCGCTTTGAGGCTCCCGGACTTCGGCGCAGGGCCTGAGTTTCCCAAGGTCGCCGTCAATGGTAAAACAGTGATCGTAACCATCCGGGGCTAAAGGACCGCCTGAACCGCCGTATTCGGATTTCATGTCCTGCTTAACCGGTTTCATTTGCCTGAAATCAAAGGGGCTGTCATGCACCGGAATCAGGCGGCCTGTGGGAATCAGAGAATCGTCAACTTCAAGGTAAGAGGATGAATCCAGTTTGACTTCGTGATTGAGTATGCTTCCAGTCCCCTCGCCGGCCAGGTTAAAGTAGGAATGGTTGGTAAGGTTAATAGGGGTTGGGGCATCCGACTTTGCCTCGTATATGGCGATTATCTCGTTTGACTTGGTAACGCCGTAAGAGACGGAGGCCTTTACGTTTCCGGGGAAGCCGCAATCGCCGTCAGGGCTGTCAAGCTCGAAGCGCACAAACACGCCGCCGTTTTCCTCGTATGCTTCGGATTTCCAGAGCGCTTTGTCAAAAGCCCGCCGCCCGCTGTGCAGAGTATTCTGCCCGTCATTTTTCTCAAGCTGGTATTTTTTGCCGTCAAGGATGAAACTGCCCCCGCAGATGCGGTTGGCGAAGCGGCCCACGGTGACGCCAAGAAAGGGGCCGTTATTCAGGTAGCCGTCAAAACCGGAGAAACCAAGCAGCACGTCCTGTTTCCCGCCTTTTCCGGATGGAACCAAAAGGCTTGTCCATGTAGCGCCAAAACTGGAAAGGCTTAATGTTAAATCCCCCGCTTTAAGGGTGTACAGAAATACCTTTTTCCCGTTGGAAAGAATCCCGAAAGTCTTTTTGGTTACCTTCATGGTGGGGAGTATAGCATAAAGAGAAGAGAAGAAGAAGGGGTATGGGGTTTAGGGTATGGGGTATGGGTTTAATGGCCGGCGCCGGGCGGGATTTGATAAAAGTGGGGTTTTTGGCGCTTGCTTTCACGTTCCAGCCCCTCAAGAATCCAGCTTAGCAATACCATGATGTGCCTGTTCATGTTCGGGGTAAGGTTTACCCTGCTGACTATAAAGCCCGGCAGGTAGATCCCGGACATACTGTAGATAAGCACCCCCTCCTTAATGGGTTCAAGGTAAATAATGGCTGAAAAACGCTCGGCTTTCATAATGCTAAAGAGGGAAAAAGTAACGTCTCTGAAATTTGTCATATCATATGTTACGCCGTACAGGCTGAAAGTTATTTCTCCCTTGATATAAAGGTCTCCTATATATCTGTCCACGAAACGGACGTATAGTACTTCTGAATAGGGAAGCGTATCCCTGGGAGGAGGATCCGGAATTGCCCTTCTGTTTTTTGGGTTGTTAAGGCGGGTTGTTTCCAGAAAAGAATTTATATTGCGGTCGTTAAACATAACTTCCTGGTCTTGAATTTCCTTTATCCTGCCTAAGGCGTTGTAAATATCCAATAAATCGAGTTCCCTTTCGGTGTAAGGCACTAAAACAAGGGATTCAATGATATGAGACGGCTTTCTTTTCATTACTTTGCCGTAGAGATCAATACCTGAATCAGGATCCGGCAGCAATCTGGGGGATTCATCTTTTTCGAAGGCGTTTCTTAAGCCCCCCTCATCGCTCATTACGTCCCTCCTCAATCTTCGTGACATTTTTGGGTAAATTTCATCGAAAGAACGAATACCGGCGAAGGGGACATTTTCAAATATTAATGGGGGCGCTTCAAAAATATAAGCCCCGTCAAAGTCTTCGCTAACAAGGGGCTCATCGTCCGGGAGGGACGGTTCATCGTCATGGAAAGGCGTTTCACCTGCGGACATTTCGTCAATAGGCGTTTCTTCGCCCGACAACGCTTCTTCGTTTATAACAGGTTCTTCATCTGGGGCTGGGTCTTCAGCCATGAGAGGCGCGAGACAAAAAATTAAAAACAAGATGGCGGTTTTAACTCTTTTCACTTCTCTCTCTTCCCTTTTCACTTGTTAATGAATTTCGGCTTAAACACCATGAGCAGCGCCGGCAGCACGGTAAGGCTTACAAGGGCGTTGGTGAACATTGTCAGCGCGATGAGCAGTCCCAGATCGCCTAACATGATAAAGCTGGAAGTGAGCAGAACGGCAAAACCGGCTCCGACGGAAACGGCGTTGATGATAATCGCCTTGCCGGAACTGTAAAAAACCCGGCGCAGGAAATCGCCTGCTCCCGTCACCTTGTATTCCCGCTTGTACGCCTCAAGGCAGTGAATCGTGTAGTCTATGCCCACGCCGACCGATACCGCCGCTACCATTGAGGTTCCAAGGTTCAGCTTGATTCCGGCAAAGCCCATGACGGCGAAGTTGATCAGTATGGAGATTGAGAGCGGCGTTATACCAATACATCCGGCGATAATTGATTTGTTGGATACGGCTATTATGATAAAAACGCAGAGAAGGGAAAAAAGCATGGAGACAAGCTGTGACTGCACCACAAGGTTGTTAAGCGATCTTTCTACCATGGTTGTGCCTCCGACTGTCACAGTGACATCCTTGGGGAAATTCGCCGCGACATATTTATCGATCTCGCCGAAAATTTTCTCGCTGTCTTCCATGCCCAGGGTGCGCAGCTGCACGGTCGCCTTGATCATCGTAGGCTCCAGGGGATCGTTGGCGTAGCCGCTTATGTTTCCTGACAACAGGACAAGGTAATTCGCTATAAGCCGCGTCAGTTCGGCCTGGCTTGCCTTGCCGTAGCGTTTCGGGTCAGAAGGAATCTCGTAGTATGTGGCTCCTTCATAATTAACCTGGCGCTTTAACTCCCATATAAGGGAATTGGCGTCCATTCCACGGAATTGGCTTCCCGCCCTGTCCAGCAGGGCGACAAACTCGTCTTTAGTATAAGCCGTTTCTCCGTTAGCTGAAACTTGAGACTTTGCATCAAGCACCCTGCCCTGCCCCGACCCGGCTTGCTCGTCAAAACCAAAGCCGAAATCTCCAAAACCAAAACCGCCGTCATCATCAGCCTGCGCTGTGGAGGCGCGCAAACCTTCAGGGCTTTCATCGGCGTTAAAGACCTGGTTGATTCGCTTAATCAGATCGGTGAAGCCCATCACCTTGCCCACGTTGGGAACCTTGCGCTGGAGAAAAACAGAAAGTCCGTCCATAGCGCCTAACGTGTCGGGGCGCAGGACAATCTCAGGGCTCTCAGCCTGAACAACTACGCTGATGACTTTTGAGCCGCCGAACTGTTTGCGTATAAACACGTCGGATTTGAAGATGTCGGTATCCGCCCTGAAATATTCGATCATCGCGTTGTCGATTATCAGTTTTGAGATTCCGTATATTGAGATAATGGCGGCTAACAGAGTTAAAAAAAGTATCGTCTTTTTCCGCAACGCGATACCCGCCAGGTTATCCGCGAGGAAGGCGCTTAAACCGGCCTCATGACCGTCCTTGTTTTCCTGAGCCTCAATACGCCGTTTTTGCCGGGCCGTCACCCTCGGGCCCCTGATGATCAGCAGCGACGGTATTAATAAAATCGCAACAATAAAAGCGGCCGCCACGCCGAAACTGGAAAAATAGCCGAATTCGCGAATCGGCGACACTTTTGTAAAACTGAATGACACAAATCCGGCAAAAGTTGTAAGCGCCGCCAGGAATACCGGCTTGCGTATCTTCATCACGGTTGCGAGAACCAGCTCGCGGTGCTCCGCCTTGTTCATCGGCTTTGAGCCCCTGTCATGTAAATAATGCGTAACGATATGTATGCCGTAGGCGCTTCCCACAGCCACGAGGATTACCGGCAGCACGGTGGAGATGACCGAAAGCTTTACGTTGAAAATCGGCATAGCGCCCACAGACCATATAACCGCTATCACAACCGTCAACAGGGGCAGTACCACGGGCGTAAGCCCCCTGAACGACAAGAACAGGACAACAAGCACGACCAGAATGACAAGCGGAACCAGCAGTTTGAGGTCGGCGTTCATCGCCTCGTTAATGGTCGTTGAGATAATGGGCATTCCCGTCACATAAACTGTCGCGTAACTCGCGAAATTTTCCCTCGCGATATCCCTGATCCTGATAAATGTTTCCGACACTTCCGAAGAGACGGCTTCATCGGATTTTATTGTGAAGGGAATCAATATTTGGGTGGCGGTAAAATCGTCCGAGAATAGGGCCCTTTCGTACATGTCCCATGAGAGCAGGCGGCGTTTCAGCTCGGCGATCTCTTCGGCAGCGCCGGAAAAACCGCCACCGACAAGTTTTTCCACTACAATGGCGTCTCCCCGTGAGCAAATATAATCAGCGTTGACAAGCGAGGTGACTTCTTTTACATAGGGCATGTTCTCAACCACGGCGGAAAATTCCTGCACCCGGTCAAGGAATTCCCTGTCAAAGACAGTGCCGTAGGGCCTCTGCAGCCCTATAAGAATGAAAAAAGAGCTGCCGAAGGTTTCGTCTATCCAGCGGGATGTCGCGAGAGCTTTGTCGTCATTAGGGACAAAGCGGAGGTTATTGTTATCCAGCTGCGCCCGGGGAAGCTGGAAGCCGAAGAACACGGTAACAAGCGCTATGACCGCGATAATAATCCAGGGGTAGTTATAGAGTTTACGCATTTTATCCTTATTTCGGGGTAACCGAAATTATTTGATAACTGATTTTTGTAGTAGGGACATGGCTGCATTTGAAGATATACCTTGCCTCCGGAGTACTGGGGGCGGAAATAATAGTGCCGCTGCTGCCTGACGGCTTTTTTGTTTTTTGATTAATGATTTGAAATTTAACCGAATACAAATTCATAATTACCTTTTTTATAACAGAAAACGAAAGCCTTGAATAGTGGGTGGAGCGGAAAGCCACAGTAAACATTAACGGTAGCACGACTTTAGTCGTGCGTGCGAGCGGCGGAAACAGAGAAGAAATTTCCCGTTCCCCATTCCCTATTCCCTATATTCTTGTTATAGTTCCCCTATGGCGGAAACCAAATTCATCCGTAATTTTTGCATAATCGCCCATATTGATCATGGCAAATCAACGCTGGCGGACAGGCTTATACAGAAGGCGAAGCTCGTTGACGACCGCGACTTTCAGGACCAGATACTCGACAACATGGATATTGAGCGGGAACGCGGCATTACCATAAAAAGCCAGGCGGTCAGAATCCCTTATACCGCGCTGGACGGACAAAACTACGAGCTTAACCTCGTTGACACGCCCGGCCATGTCGACTTTACCTACGAAGTGAGCCGCGCGATAAACTCCTGCGAGGGGGCGCTGCTCCTGGTTGACGCCACTCAGGGGGTGCAGGCGCAGACGCTTTCAAACATGTACCTCGCCCTGGAGCATAACCTTGAAATCGTGCCTGTTATCAACAAGATTGACATGCAGGCCGCCGACATAAACGGCGCCAAAAAACAGATCGACAAGGACCTGGGGCTGGACGCGGAAAGCGCCCTGCTGGTTTCGGCGCGTAACGGAACCGGCGTCGACGAGCTTTTCGAGGCCATTGTAAAACTTATCCCGCCGCCAAAAGGCGACAAAAACGCGCCGCTTCGCGCGCTGATTTTCGACTGCCACTACGATTCCTACCGGGGTGTCGTTGTGCATCTGCGCCTCTTTGACGGGACAATCAAAAAGGGGATGAGAATTTCCTTTATGTCAAACGGCTCGGCCTACGAGGTAGAGACCGTGGGCGTTTTCAAGCTTGCGTTAGTTGAAATTAACGAGCTTTCCGCCGGTGACGTAGGCTATGTGATCGCCGGCATTAAGACGGTAAGCGACGTGCGGGTCGGCGACACTGTAACTGACGCTGACAACCCATGCGCCGCCCCATTAAGCGGCTTCCGCGAGGTAAAGCCCGTGGTCTTCTCTTCGATATATCCTGTTGATTCCAACGATTATGAAGAATTGCGTTCAAGCATGGAAAAACTTAAATTAAATGACGCCTCGCTTGTTTACGAGAAAGATTCATCGGCGGCACTCGGTTTCGGCTTCCGCTGCGGCTTTCTGGGCCTTCTGCACCTTGAGGTTATACAGGAGCGGCTTGAACGGGAATTCGACCAGTCGGTTATCTTTACGGCTCCCTCCGTAAAATATAAACTGCATCTTAAAAATTCAAAAGACGAAATCATGATTGACAATCCCATGGAATACCCCGACGAGGGCCTGATTGAAGGGGCCGAGGAACCCTATATCCGCGCGTCCATTATCACCCCGTCAAATTTCCTCGGCAATATTATGACATTGTGCCTTGAGAAGCGCGGAGTGCAGACCAACATGACCTACCTTGACGAAAAGCGGGTTGAGATTATTTACGATATGCCCCTCTCGGAAGTGCTTTTTGATTTTTACGACCGGCTGAAAAGCACAAGCCGCGGTTACGCGTCATTTGACTACGACATTACCGACTACAGGTCCACGGAGCTCGCCAAAATGGATATACTCCTCAACGGCAAGCCCGTTGATGCCCTGTCCCAGCTTGTTTTCAAACCAAACGCCTACGACCGGGCCCGCAAGGTGTGCGAACGCTTAAGGGACGAAATCCCCCGCCAGCAGTTCAAGATACCGATACAGGGGGCCATAGGCAGCAGCATTATCGCCCGCGAAACAGTTAACGCCCTGCGAAAGGACGTGCTCGCCAAATGCTACGGCGGCGACATAACCCGCAAGCGCAAACTGCTGGAAAAACAGAAAGAAGGGAAAAAGCGCATGAAACTTGTCGGTGATGTGGAACTGCCCCAGAGCGCCTTTCTCGCGGTGCTTAAGGCCAAGGACGATTAAAGGCTGGGGCTCGTTGGGGCGGCTTTGCCGCCTTTGGGTTTTGTAACAATTGTAGATTTACTGTCAACTTTGGCTATTGTTCTTAACTTTCCCTTGTCATTAATCCATAACTCGAATATATCCAGGTCTTTTTCAACACGGTATTCCCTGCAATAAACATAAACACCCCTGTTTGCTTCCTTGTTGATTCTCGTTTCAAATATCAATTTATTGTCACCGCTGTAATGATAAGGGTTGCCGGATAATTCCATATCTTTTGTTACGGGCGAGAAAACAACATACATATTATACTTTGTGCAATCCAAATCGGCGATTCTATTAACTTTGGAATACGGATTGGTAAAATTATTATGCCCGAACGTCTGGAAGAATTTTTGTTTTTCCGCCTCGTTTGTTATTTTTACATAGGAATACTCATTTGAGTATACGGGATATTCAATATCCTTTAACCAGCTTCCAATGGTAGAGACATGGACTTTTCCCCTGAACAAAGCGCCGCTGGCAGACTTGTTTATCTTTAAGGAAATATTTTTTACTTCGTTTTCTTCTATGATGTTATTATTATTAAAATCAACGAGAAAGGTCAAATACAGAGCCCCGTTGAATTTATTATCGGTATCCGCGATATCCCTGATTTTTATTTGGGCGGTATTATTATTGTCAATTCTTTTTTCGGGGGTTACTGTGTTATATTGCATTTGCCTGTTCAGCGCCAATGTAATTTCTCTATTTTTGTCAGCGTTGTCTATTAAAGCGGTTCCCGGGTGAAACATGGCTGTTTTTTTACATTCAACGGGAAATGTGTAATTTCGGAACATATCCTCGTTATGATACGCGAAGATATTTATTGTTGTATTACCTGCGTTTTTTACCAAAATATCAAATTTTTGGTCATCCAGCGGATAAAAACCGTTCAATTCGCTTATATTTCTGTCATATTGCTCAATAATTATCTCAAAACCCGGTTTTTGTGGCTCTACAGGAGCCGGTTTTTCATTGCGAACTGGCGCGGACTTACATGAAAAAAGAATAAAAACAGGCAAAAAAACGCATATTTTCATCGTTTTTATCATCATATTTTATTATCGGATAATTCTGAGAAAATTAAATATTTCAATGGTTTTTCAGTGTTGAGGCTACTTCTTCCCGGAGTACATTGAGAACTCAAGCTCTTTTTGATTTTGCTTTATAAGGTATACCCAAAGATTTTTTTTCTTGGCAACGAGTTCGCTGTTCTTGCCCATAACGCAGAGTTTCTCGTACATTGACACGCCTTTTTTCGCGGCTTCCCAGGCGGTAGCGTAATTGCTCAGGAAAATCCCCGAGGCTTTTTCCTCTATTTGCTTGCTGATATTCTCGTTGTACATATTGAGGAGCATGGTGTATTTCACGTTTACGCCCCTAAGATAATCCAGAATAAGCCTGTCAAACGACGGTATCATCTCGATGATCGAGACAAAATCCTTGAGAAGCGTAACAGCGACATTGTAATCTTCCTCGCGCAGATAGGAGACCATCGCCTTCTTGCAGAGATGGACAAGCGAATCGTTTGTGATCGTCTGAATGTTGTCTATTAAAACCGGCGGCGTTACTGAGAACGGCGGCATTACCTGCGCGGCTTTTACGATTAACGCCAGCATATCCGAGAAGATTCTCTGCTCCCACAGGTTTTGATCGATCGATTCCATGAGCCGGCTTACCTCGGCCCCGAGCTTTTCCTTGTACCGCTCGCTGTCCATGAAGACAATTTCACAGGTGGGGATTTCCACGCCTTTAAATTCAATGTGGCCCGTATCAAAAAAATAAACCGTGTTGTTCTCGGCGAGCGAGCATTTTGTCTGGGCGTTTTCCTTGTCAAAATTCATCTGCACCTGCCTGGCGCTCATTATTCTGCATTCCTTGGGGGAGAGCTCGTTCGCGCGGGCCTGCAGGCGGGCTCCCGAATTCAACAGGAAGCCGGAGAGGTCGCCCATGTCGGTAATGATCAGGGGGCTGGTCGTGTTACCGCCCGTGATGCCGGCGGATACCTTGAAAGCCGGCAGGGCTTCGGCGTCGGTGGAACGCTTTGTCACTATTTTAGAATCTTTAACAAGATTGGTCTTGCCGAAATAATCAATGATCGCCATCACGACCGTAACGATGTCTGTGGCGCTGGCGGCGACCACCACTATCTCGTCGCCCCTCTCCCTGTGGCTGATAGCGTCGCAGGCCGCCGATATGGCCCCAATCTCGACTTCCATGGCCCTGTCAAGCGTGTGCATAAGGGAAAGGTTCTTCCTGGTTTCCATGCAGAATTTGGTATACCCGTGTATATCCAGCATTCCAATATAGAGGTTTGAAATTTGCAGTGTCTGCTTGAGATCCCCCGCTTCAGGAAAATTCTTGTTGGTTATTACAACTTCAGCCCAGAGTTTCGGGTGTGTCTTGGGGGAAATAGCGGAGAAAAAACCCCAATATAAACATTTGATAAGCTCAAAAGCCTTCATAATGACAGGATGACATTTCTTGTTGTTGATAATCGTGGCGGCGGCTTTTACAAGCTCTGAGAAAGTTTTTATTTCCCCGCTCATAATCCGATCATAGAAAAACGCGCAAAGCTCATAATCGGACGTAGAAGCTGAATACTCGGTTATATCCTGCATAAAAAATTCCTATTGGGCAAAATTATATCATAAAAACAGAATTTATTATAGCATTTTCACGCCGTTTGGGATATATTATATACGAATAACCCAGGGGGGGAGGAATTATGGAAACAGCCGCTTTTTTGAACAATTCAGGCATAGCGCTGACCGAGGCGAATAGGCCAAACGACGCGATTCCCCTGTTCCGCAAGGCTCTGGGCATGGAACCTGAAAACCCTCTTTTATGGCTCAATTTGGGTATAGCCCAGCAGCGTACCGGCGACTATGAAGAAGCCATAGACAGCTTTCACAAAGCGCTCAATATAGACAACTGCCTCGGCGAAGCCTGGCTTTCCATGGGGCTTATCCACTACGAAATGAAGGAATTCGAGCTTTCCGAGGATTGTTACAGATCCGCCCTCGCCCAAAACCAGAATGACCCAAAAGCCTGGAACAATCTGGGGGTTTTGTTCTTTACAAAAGGTGATTTTAACGAGGCCCGCGCGTGTTTTGAGGAAGCTGTAAGCCTTGTGCCCCATTACAGGGACGCCCTGATTAACCTGAGGGACAGCTGCCGGGAACTTGGCGACTACATGGCGGCGGCCGAATTCGAGAGGGCCCTTTCAGAGCTCTCTTTCGGGGACAAGTAAATAGTGAGGGTTCTCTATATCGCCGAGATCGTGGGCAAGGCGGGGGTGTACGCGTTCAAAACAGCCCTGCCGGAGCTGAAACAGCGCTATCCCTGGGACTTTTTGATCGCCTGCGCGGACGGGGCAACAGGGGGCAACGGCCTGGGAAGAAACCACGCCGCCTATCTGCACAAGATTGGGGCCAATGTCCTTACCACCGGCGAGTGCTGTTTCTTCAAGAAAGACCTTACGGAAAACATCGAGAAGACGCCTTATGTTCTGCGGCCGGAAAACCTGAACCCCCAGGCCCCCGGAACGGGCTCGCGGATTTTCAAGGCCTTAAACCAGGCCAGCGGGCAAAAAGTCGCGGTAGCCGTGCTGCTCGGGCAAAGCGGTTTTGTAAGGCTCCATTCAGGCAGCCCCTTTGTCCGCCTGCCCGTGCTTCTGGAACGCCTGCGCCAGGAAACGCCCTACGTCATAATTGATTTTCACGCCCAGGCCACCGCCGAGAAAAAAACACTGTTCTACGGCGCGGACGGACGCTGTTCCGCGGTTATAGGCTCGCACACAAGGGTGCAGACAGCCGACGAGGCCATACTCCCCAAGGGAACCGCCGTTATCAGCGACGCGGGGCGCACGGGCTCAAGCGAGTCAGTCGGCGGCTGCGAGACGGCCTCCCGCATACAGGAATACTTAAGCGGCATCCCCGAATGGACAAAAGAAGCCTGGGACAAGCCCGAGCTGCAGGGCGTGTATATCAATATCGCCGCTGACGGCAAAGCGAAATCCATTGAGAGAATCAAAATAAAGGTGGAGAGTGGAGCGTCGGGTGCTGATCCCCAGTCCCTAGACCCCAGTCCCTAGTCCCTTATTATTTATCCCAGTATTTTTTTTATTCTGTTTACAAGGTCATCTTTTTCAAAAGGCTTCTTGATATAGTCAACCGCGCCCATTTGATGCGCGTGCTCAATGTCTTCAGGTTTGTCAGAAGCCGTAAAGAACGCTATCGGGATTTTGTTTAAGCCGCCTATCGACTTTAACCTGTCATAGGCTACCCACCCGTCCATCTCCGGCATTATCAAGTCCAGTAAAACCAACTGCGGGACAAGCCCCTGGTAGAACATGGCCAGGGCGTCTTTGCCGGATGAGGCGTATTTTATATCATAATAATCCATTAACGCGTCTTTTACCCTTTCAATATGGCCCAGGTCGTCATCCACTATAAGGATTTTTTTCAACTCGTCACCGGCGGAATGCTGGAATTTCTCGGTCTCTTCTTTAAGGGAATCAAAGCTCTTGTTGTTTTCATGGCTTATCTCGTTTACATGGTCCACTGATATTTTTATCTGATTAACGCCCGCCAGTATTTCGTTCATGCCTTCTACGGTTTCCCGGCTGACTTTTATAAACTCGTCCGTTTCCTTGACCAGTACTTCGCCTGATTTCGCCATGTCGTCAGAGCCTTTTTGAACCGAGGACGTTATGTCCCTCAGCCGGCCGATGGAGTCCAGTATTTGCTTCCCGCCTGATTCCTGTTCTTCCATCGCGCGCAAGATATTCTGCTCATGCTCGGAAACCGTTTTTACGCTTGAGTCTATCGCGCCGAAACGCGACAGAACTTCATTCGATGATTTTGTGATGTTGTCAATTGACGATTTTATTTTTTTGAGCATCGCCGCCGTCGTTTTCGACTGCTTGCTTGACGACTCGGCGAGTTTGCGGATTTCATCGGCGACTACGGCGAAGCCTTTCCCCGCCATTCCGGCGTGGGCCGCCTCAATCGCGGCGTTCATCGACAGGAGGTTTGTCTGGCTCGCGATAGTGTTCATTACCGAGTTTATTTCCAGAAGGCCCTCGGAGTCACGGGCTATTCCCTGTATCTCCTGGGCGACCATCTGAAGCCCCGTCTTGCCGTTCTCCGACGCTTCCGTCAAAACAACCACGTTCTTGCTGTTTTCCGCCAGCGTCTGTGTTACGGAGTGAATGTTAGCCGTCATTTCCTCTATGGAGGTAGAAGACCTGTCTACGCTTTCAGCCTGTTCTTTTATCATTTTGTTAAGTCTGTCAATAATTGTCTTGATTTCACCTACCGCGTCGCCCGCTTCCATCGCCCCGTTTTCCTGCCTGACTACGAGGTTCTCTATATTGTCAAGGTTGGACGAGATATGCTTTACCGCCGAGGAGGTTTTATCCATATTCATGGAAAGCTCAAAGCTTGTATGGTTAAGCCCGTTGATTTTGTATTTTATCGCACCGACAAGGTTTTTAATTTTTTCCAGCGTGGTATTGAAGTAACCGGCCAATTCGCCTATCTCGTTCTCGCTGTCCGTATCGATCCTGCCGGTCAGGTCGCCCTCGCCCATTGAAATTTCTTTCAGGATAGAGCTGATCCTGCTGATTGGCGAAAAAATTTGATGCAGCAGGAACATGATCAACCCAAGGCCGAGCAGCAGGGAAACCGCGCCTATAATAACCTGCCGTCTTATGCTCTTGATAACGGTGTTATGAAGATTATCCCCGGAATAATCGCAGGCGGCTATTCCCACCGACTTTCCGGCTGAATTTTTTATCGGGACGTAGAAGGAGACCAGCCAGCCCCAATCTTTCTGATGTACCAAATTGCCGCTCTCGGTTTTCCCCGAGGCCCAGGCTCTGTTGAAAGCGTCGTCATAACCACCGGTGTTTTCTTCTGACCCCAGTTCGGAAAAATTTTCGGTATCCTCGGGTTCCACGCTGCCGTCAATAACATACTGCCAAACCTTCCCCTGTACCGGGGCCATTGTGTACAGGTATTTACAGCCTGAAAAATCCTTTAACTCAAGAAGCTTCTTCCTGGTTTCCTCATAATAGGGATCGTCAGCGTTACGCGATTTCGCGAGCGCCTCAAAAGCGTCTCCGTCAATAAGTGACGCCGCTTTTTCCACAATAAAAGTGCCCTGCGCCGCGAATGTAGCTGTCACGGCGTTTGACATTTCGCGTACTCCCAATATGGATATAACTAAAATTAAAGCGATAATAAAAACAGAAAGAAAAATGGCGAATCCAAATTTTAATGAGTTCAATACTTTCATTTTGCGTCCTTTTATTGGATTTTTATTATATATGAAACAAATAATCAGGTAAATAGCAAAATAATGATAAATAAGCGCCCAGGGGCCGGGTTGGTTGATTAAACAGCCTGATTTTTGTACTATATATGCCATGAAACAAGTATGTGTTTTCCTGCTATTTTTGGCTTTAACGCTTTCTTCCTGCTCAAAAAACGAAGAATTATCACTTGAGGAACTGGAAGCCCTTAGCGCGGAAGGCCTGCAGGAACTTTTGGCAAAAACGCAGACCAAGCCCTGGCGCGGCGAGGAATTTGTCCCCGGCAAACTGGGCGGAACCTGGAATTCCAGCATGACCAGGGATCCAAAAAGTTTTAACCACCTGATCGCCGAGAGGGACGAGGAAACCAACAATATCGTCAGCATGCTTACGGACGCCCTCCTTAAATACGATGTGGTGAGCCGTGAATGGAAAGCGAATTGCGCCTCCTCGCGGATAGTCATTAATGAAGCCGCCCAGACTCTTGACGTGATCTACACACTCAGGGACAACCTGTACTGGAGTTATTATAATTCTGATAAAAAAATTCCCGTAACAAGCGACGACGTGATTTTCTGGTATGATGAAATTGAGGGGGACAAGGATTTTCAGAGTTCGGCGTATAACGGGCAGTTCCTCACGATGGAAGACGGCAGTGATGTCAGGATTACAATTCATAAAATTGATGACAAACGTTTTCGTTTTCACTTTCCCCGTATCGTAGCGGACCCGCTGTTAAGCACCAACCGCGATTTTGGCGCGCGCCATGTGTACGAGCCGGCGAAAAAAGCGAACGGAGTCCAGGGGGTGCTTGACCTTTTCAGCGTAGCCTCCGATCCGAAGCTGATTCCATCAATGGGAAAATGGTTTCTTGTCGAATATGTCCAAAGCCAAAGGCTGGTGTTCAAGCGTAACCCCAATTACTGGGACAGGGACATCGCCGGGATTTCCCTGCCTTACCTTGAAGAGGATATTGTGCAGATACTCCCCGACCAGAATACCGAGTACCTTGTGTTCAAAGAGGGAAGGCTTGAGACATACGGCGCGCGGCCCGAGGACCTCAACGAGCTGGTTAACAAGACAAACGCCGCTTACACGGTTTTCAACGCCGAGGGAAGCATCAGCGCCGGATTGTGGAGCTTTAACCAGAACCCAAAGAACTCAAGCGAGCCTTATTATGACTGGTTTACCAAAAAAGAATTCCGCCAGGCCATGTCCTGTATGTTGAACCGCCAGAGGATAAACGCGCAGGTCTACAGGGGACTCGCCGAGCCGAAACTGGATTTCTTCCCGCCGCCAAACCCCTTCTATAATCCTGATATAAAACTTGAATACCTTTACAATCCCGAAAAGGCGCTGGAACTGCTTGGCTCCGTTGGCTTTACCCGGGATAAAAAAGGGGCGTTATACGACGATAAAAAACGCCGCGTGGAATTTGATCTTTCCTTTCCCGCCGATAACAACGTCACTTCGGATATGGCCTCGATTATTATTGACGAGCTTGGCAAGGTCGGCATTAAGGTGAATATCCGCGCGACCGATTTTCAGAAACTCGTGGAACAGCTTACCTTCACTTATGACTGGCAGACAATAATAATTGGGCTGGGGTCAAACTTCTTCCCCTCACAGGGCTCCAATGTATGGCCCTCGACCGGGAACCTCCACCTTTGGCATCCTTTGCAGGAGAAGCCATTTACCGAATGGGAGGCGCGGGTCGACTTCCTCTACAACGAGGGGAGTTATACGATCAACAAGGAAAAGGCCTTCGCGATCTGGGACGAGTACCAGAAAATCCTCCTGGAACAATGCCCTGTTATCTACCTTATGCGCTCCAGAAGATTCTGGGCGATTCAAAACCGCTGGGATTTTACCAACGTGTACTACGATAATTTG
>Ga0268262_10003360_pt1 | contig 17406 bp, 15 predicted proteins | sample TergutNc150P3_FD_190354 | JGI IMG/M metagenome (GOLD analysis project Ga0268262, IMG submission 190354) | Nasutitermes corniger P3 segment gut microbial community from laboratory colony in Florida, USA - Nc150 P3 (SPAdes) (version 2) | ecosystem: Host-associated > Arthropoda: Insects >... | reverse complement strand
GAAATACGCGTCGCCAGATAACGCGTTTCTTTTTGATCGCCTTTCCAGTATTTGCGCACATTGTCGCGGAATTTATCATTCCACTCCGCCCAGCGTCCGCCGGGGAACCATCCCACCTGATAAGCGCCGCCTGCGTCCCACGCTTCGGCGATAATTTTTGTCGAGTTTAAAACCGGGTCTTCCGCTATTTGTTCAAGCGTCGGCGGATTTTCCATGATGCGCCCGTGCTGATCGCGTCCCAGAATCGATCCTAAATCGAAACGGAAACCGTCTACGTGCATTTCCATTACCCAGTAACGAAGGCACTCCATTATAAATGTCCGCACCACGGGATGATTGCAATTCATCGTATTGCCGCATCCGGAATAATTTTGATAGTAGCGCCTGTTGTCGTTAAGTATGTAGTAGATTGAATTATCAAGTCCCCGGAAAGAAAAAGTCGGTCCCTGTTCGTTGCCCTCGGCGGTGTGGTTAAAGACAATGTCAAGAATTACCTCTATTCCGGCTTTGTGCAGTTCGCGCACCATCTCTTTGAATTCGCTGACTTGTCCGCCCGGACTTTTATCCGACGAGTAAGAACCCTTCGGCGCAAAAAACGCCGCTGTAGAATATCCCCAGTAATTGGTTAATCTTTTTCCCGTGCGCGGATTGTTACGGACAATTTCGTTCTCGTTAAATTCCTGAACAGGCAGAAACTCAAGGCTTGTTATTCCCAAATCTTTAAAGAACGGAATTTTTTCGATGACTCCGCGGTATGTTCCGGGATGCTCTACTCCAGAATTGGGATTGGCTGTCAGCCCCTTCACATGTGTTTCATAAATTACGCTGAACCGCAGAGGATAATTTAACGGCATGTCGTCCTGCCAATCAAAATTATTATCTATTACGATACAACGCGGCTGGTGTGCAATATCATCATCATAAGAATAAGTAAGATCGCGTCCGGGTTTATCGACATCATAACCGGCGCATTTTCCGTAATCCCATTCGCTTATATCCGTTAAAGCTTTTGCGTAAGGATCGAGCAATGTTTTATGCGGATTAAAACGCTGTCCTCTTTCGGGGAAAAACGGACCGTCGGCGCGGTACAGATAGCAGGTTCCGGCTTGCAGACCTCTGATGAAACAATGCCAGATATTTCCGGTTTTATGTTTTTTTATATCGAGCGGTATTTCTAACCGCGGACTGTTTTTATCGGCAGACTCAAAAACTATAAGCGTAACGGCGGTGGCATTTCTGGAAAAAAGCGCAAAGTTAACGCCTCCGTGGGACAAAGACGCCCCAAGGGGCAACGCCTTGCCCGTTTCCGCTACAAGATTTATAAGAGTCATAGTTTAATTATAAAACAAAAACTAATGTAAATCTATACTAATTTTTAACTTGCTAATTGACCCCTAACAAGGTAGAATTAGTATACGAAAATTTGTTTTTCGTAAATTATAGGTTATATAGAAGGAGAATAACATGAAAAAATCAGTATTAGTTTTAGCAATTGCGTTAATCGCGGTAATTGGTCTGGCAGGCTGCGCCAGTTCTTCCAGCGCCGGAGCGCCTGCAAAAGCCAAAGAAGCTGCGCCGCCGCCGCCCCCGGGAACAGAAAGGCTTACGCTGGAAAACGGAGCCTACGCAATTTTCAAATTCGAGCTTCCTGCCGGAGCAAAATGGGGCGACTACAGCAAAATCACGGCGGATTATTTGATAGACGAAGACAACATGAACAAAAAAATACGCAACGGCAACGCTGTCAGGCTTATGGGCAATTACACTGAGGATCAATTTGAACTTGCAGGTTCGTATCGCAACTTCAATATGGGCGACGGTCCCGGCAGTTCCAACGGTCCGTACATCATGGACAACACTCCCAGAACATGGGAGAGCATGGGCGCGGTTCCCAACGAATGGTTTACCCTAACTTATGATATTTCCGGAACAAAAGGACACAGCCAATTTAAAAAGGAACATGTACCGCACGCGAGCGACACAGGTCCTTTCTTTTTCGGCGTCGGCATATCGGGCATGGACTCTGGAAGATTCGGCGGAATAACGCAATTAATCAAGAATGTAACTCTGCACCACAAAACAAATCCCGCGTTGAATGTAGTCTCCAAGGGCTCAGGTTTTGACATCCCGACATATATATCATTCTACCCGGTCATGTCTAAACGCGAAGCTGGGAAATAGCAATTCGGCGTTGCCGAATTGCTTAGGAGTTTTGTGCTATCCGGCGTAGCCGGATAGCAAGGGAGTTTTACCTTCGGTAAAACTCCAGATTTTTTACAATTACTCGTGTTTGCCAAAACTCCAGGCTTTTATTTGCAAGGGTTAATCTTTGTTTTTCAAAGGCGAGTCTTTGAATTTCAAATGTTTGCCGTCAGTACAATCGAAACCGCGTATACCTTACCGCCGAGAAACGGATTATCTGTTGGCAGCCACAATACCGAGCTAATGGTAAAATTAATTCCGCTTTCCGCACTGCCGCTCGTCCCTGCTGTTGTACTCGGCGTCTCGCCCTTCACCGGAGCGGTAATGGAAATACTTACAGAAGTGATGTTTGTGGGAGCAGTCGCCGGAAATACTGCTGTAATAACGCCGGAGTTGGTATCATTACTAACCGATGTTGCTCCGTCAACTTTGAAAAAGTTAGCCGATACTCCATTTAAAGTGTAACTTGCTTTAGGCGTTAATCTAATGGTTGCCGTGTATTGCGTTATTGCGGCGAATGTCCCATTTACGGCAGGCGACCATGTTACGGTTCCAACGTACTGCTCGTTTTCGGTAATATATGTAACCGGAACTCCGCCGTTTACAGGAGCGGTAACGCCCTGTATGGCTGATATATTGATAACATTTGTACCAATCGGGAACGTAGCAATAATAACGCCGGAATTAGCGGCATTAGTTGCTATTGCCCCGGCAACCTTAAAAAAGTCAGCGGATACTCCTTGCAAGGTGAAACCGGATTTTGCGGTAAGCGTGATAACTGCCGTATACTCCGTAGAAGCGACAAAAACAGAAGGATTACCAATCCACGTTACAGTTCCTCTGTACTGCGCGTTTTCGGTAATAATTGTAACCGGAGTTTCTCCTTTTGCCGGAACGATAACGCCCTGTATGGCTGATATATTAATAACAGTATCAACAGGAGTAGACACAACAGGTTGGGGCGGCGGAGAAGCATCCTCAGATTCGGGACACCCCGTCAACGCAAAAACCAACATTACCGCGAGTACCGCAATACTCAAACTTTTAACCGTCATTTTCATAAAAACACCCCTTTTTTAAGGCTCTATCGCCTGCATATTTTCTTATTTAAAACTTGGATTTCGCCGGAAACTTCTATAATACACACCTTTTAGATAATAACATACCTTATAGGGGATAATCAATACCCTATGGTAAAGATTAGAATAAGAAAAACTAATCTAATGGGTAGGCTTTGAGGATAAATGACCGATATTCGCCTGATTTTGGCTGAAAATATGAAGAAATACCGCAAAATCCTGGGAATTTCACAAGAAAAGTTAGCGGAAAAAATGGGTACTGCGCCAAATTATATTGCCATGATAGAAGTAGGAAAAAAATTCCCCTCCGCAGGTATGCTGGAGCGGATTGCTCAGGCTCTGAACGTTGATACCCCTGAACTTTTTACAACTAACACCGTTACATTCATGACTAACAGCAACAAAACGCTTGAACGCCTGTATCAAGAAGTTTTTTCCGATTTTAAAAAGTTTGAAAACGATTATAAACTGTTTGAAAAAACCGTCACCGAAAAAATTAAACAATGGCAGCAAGGGTGAGCAATGATATTATAAATATTATTTAAAGAGAAAAATAGCTTTCAAAAATTCTCAAAAAACAGTATAATAATTAAGAGGAAAACCAATGCCGAAAGCGGAACTATTGATAAAAAAAACAGAAACATTACCGCCTGAGTTATTTCAAGAAGCGGTACATTACATAGAATATTTATCCCAAAAAGCACAGTCCGTTTATTTTGCAGAAAAACTGGCTGAAGCCGAAAACGAAGCGAATAAACCTAATGCCGTTTGGCTTGACGAAAATGACTTTTGGAATGAAGATAATTGAAATACACATTCCGTTTTTCACCTTTTGCAAAAGAAGATAAAAAGGATATAAAAGCCTACTTGTCCAAATTTTATCCGGAAACACCACATCGGTTTACCGCTTCTCTAAAAAAACACATTGAAAATTTGAAAGACAATCCCTACATATACCCCGAATATTCGGAAAATACAGATTATCGCCGTATGTTTGTCAGTAATTATATAGTTTTTTATAAAGTCAATGACAAGGAAAAGCAAATCGACATTTATCGTATTTTAAGAGCTTCATGGGATTTACCAAAATATTTATAATCCACTCAATGAAAATCGCCCCACTTGCCGCCTGTCTCTACGCTCACTCTCAATGGTATGCTTAACGCCGCCGCTTGTTCCATTTCTGTTTTAACTAGCGCCGACGTTTTTTCGGCATCTTCTTTCGGGCACTCAAGGATCAGTTCATCGTGGACTTGCAGTAAAAGACGCGCTTTGCTTTTTTCGGCGGTAAGTTTTTTGTCCAGATTGAGCATTGCCATTTTTACAATGTCCGCCGCCGAGCCTTGAATGGGAGTGTTTACGGCTACGCGTTCCGCGGCGGATTTTTCCGTCTTGTTATGCGAATTAATTGTGGGGACGTAGCGGCGGCGTCCGGAAAATGTTGTAACGTAGCCTGTTTGTTCCGTCTTTCTAATTGTGTTTTCTATAAACTGACGTACGCCTGAGTATGTGTTAAAATACGCTTTTATAAAATTCTGCGCTTCTGAGCGTCCGATGTTCAACTCGTTGGAAAGACGGAAAGCGCTCATTCCGTAAATTACGCCGAAGTTTATCGTCTTTGCCATGCGCCTTTGTTCGGTTTTTACTTCGTTTTCATCAATGCCGAAAATCAACGATGCTGTTCTGGCGTGAACATCGCGGTTCTCTCTGAATGCGGAAATAAGATTTTTATCCTGCGAAAGATGCGCGAGAACTACCAACTCTATCTGACTGTAGTCGGCGGAAATAAGGACACAGCCGCTTTTTGCGATAAACGCTTCGCGGATACGCCTGCCTTCTTCGGCGCGGATGGGTATGTTTTGCAGATTGGGTTCTCTGCTGGAGAGGCGTCCTGTGGCGGTTCCGGTCTGTACAAAATTTGTGTGCAACCGCCCTTCGCTGTCCGCCATATCAGCTAACGTGTCTACGTATGTTGATTTTAATTTTGACAGAGTGCGATGACGCAGGATAAGGGCGGGGACGGGGTCTTCGCGCGCAAGTTCCTCAAGAGCGCTTGCGTCTGTGGAGTAGCCGGTTTTTGTTTTCTTTCCGGGAGTGAGTTTGCGCTCAACATAAAGCACTTCCTGAAGCTGTTTCGTCGATGCAAGATTAAATTCGTGCCCTACAATTCTCCATGTGTCGGATTGAATCGTATCAAGTTCAATGCCAAGCTCCTTGCCGTAACTTGTTAACACATCCGGTTCTATTTTTATTCCCTCTCCTTCCATTTCCGCAAGAATGGGAAGCAGAGGCATTTCAAGATTTTCAAAAAGAGAGATGGATTCGGTCTTCCTCAACATTGGTTCAAGGTGATATTTCAGCCTGATGCAAAAATCCGCGTCTTCCCCCGAATAGCGCGTAGCGGTTTCCAGAGAGACAACGTCAAACGCCGCGCCCTTCGGCACTATTTCCATATATTTTGTGGGGGAACAGTCAAAAGTGTAGGCGACAAGAGAGTCCAAAGAATAATTGTTGCGCTCAGGCTCAACTATCCATGCCGCTGTCATTGTGTCCCAAATTTTGCACTGCCAGCGCTTAATCCCCCAGCCGCGGCTAACCTTGTAATCAAACTTGGCGTTATGCGCTGCTATTGTCATTTCTTTATCCGCAAACAGAGGCAAAAGCAAATCGCGGACTTTATCGGGATCATTAAATTTTGACGGCGTACCGTTGACATCGTGGGGAGCGACGGGAATATAAAACGCCTCTTTTGGTTTTACCGCAAGCGAAATGCCGATGGGACGGGAACGCCACGCGTCAAGAGAATCTGTTTCAAAATCAAGCGCTAAAAGTTTTTGTTTTTTCGCTTGTTCCAAAATAGATTCTATTTCACTAATATCAAGAATTGTTTTGTAGACTCCGTCTCCAAGAAGATCCTGTTCCGCCGCGGAAAAGGATAATGATCCAATTTGATTTACGCTGTCTGTTTCATTCTCTGAAGAATTTTGCTCGGCGGCGGCTTGAACGGCGGGCTTTACATTTGGATCAAGCTGTTTGGCGCTCTGCCTTATACCTTCGCGGATAAGCACTTTCGCTCCGGCAGGTCTGTCAAGGTTTTCTAAAGTCAATTCATCAATGGAACTAATTGTCAATTCAACATCGTCTCGCAGACGGATAAGCGATTTAGAAAAATAGGCGCTTTCTTTTCCTTCGGAAATATACCTTCCTATAGAACCTTCAATCGCGGCAAGGTTTTTATATATTTCATCTAAAGAACCATAACGAACTATCAATTTAACCGCTGTCTTTTTGCCTATCCCTGCTACGCCGGGAACATTGTCGGAACTGTCGCCGAGTAACGAAAGGAAATCCAGTATTTTCGACGGTTCTACGCCCCACTCTTCTTTTACTTTATCGTAACCGATAAGTTCCCACACGGGACCCGGCGTAGAGGGGTTTTCTTTCTTTCTGTTAATTTTTGCCGGGCGCAGTTCAAATATTCCGCCGCCTATAAGCTGCAGCAAATCTTTGTCTGACGATAAAATATAGCACTGCCTTTTTTCGGCGCGGCATTTTTCCGCAAGAGTAGCAATAATATCGTCAGCCTCAAAGCCGTCGTTTTTAATACATTTAACACCCAGAGCGTTTAAAAATTCTTCAACTAACGGAACTTGCTCATGAAGGTCTTCGGGGGTCTTTTGCCTGTTTGCCTTGTACTCGCTGTACATCTCGTGGCGGAAGGTGGGAGTCCGCGAATCAAAAATCGCGGCAAGGCGGACGGGTTTTATCGGAGTATCAAGACTTTTACCGTTGTCGTCCGCGCAGGGAGCGCCCTCGTCAATCAGGGAAATTAACGTACGGGCAAAACCGAACAAAGCCGAAACGTTTTTACCCGAGTTGTTACGCAGGGGGTGGGTTAAAAAGGCGAAATATGAACGGTATATAAGACCGTACGCGTCAATCAAATAAAGGGGAGGTAAAACGGAATTTTCCATAATACATAGTAACACAAGATGAGCGAATCTTGCAACGACAATCAATTTATGCAATAATTCTTTTATGAGTGAAAATTCCGGCGATAAAAATAATAAAGGCGATCCCATGTTCCCTTTCGGCGGACCAAAAATGCCCGATTTTAAAGGGTTCGGCGGCTGGAAATTCTTGCTCGTCTATATTGTTATTCTGATTATCGGAATGAGTCTTTTTAACTATGTTTTTCTTAACAAAATGAATCCGGCGATAGATTTTTCGGAATTTAAATCCCGTATCTCAACGGGCGAAATTAAACGCGTTGAGTTAACAGATTCTTATTTTACAGGTTTTACAAATCCCGAAAAAAGAGAGTCTTCAAGAGCGGTTCCGCGCTCTTACGGTTCTTCGCAGGATAAAGTGTACCGCACTGTTTCAATTTACGATCCCGAATTCATAAAATTGCTGGACGAAAAAAAAGTTTCCTACGGCGCGGTCTCGCGCGAAGGAAACGCAGTTTTAAATTTTATTTTCAGCTGGGTACTGCCGATAGCTTTCTTCATTTTTATCTGGCGATTTGTTTTCAGGCGGTTGGGGAACATGGGCGGCAATGTGCTTTCCATCGGACAAAACCGCGCGGTTATTGTCGCAGAGGGCGACATTGTTACGCGCTTTAGCGATGTTGCCGGAGTTGATGAAGCCAAAGAGGAACTTGTCGAAGTTGTCGATTTTTTGAAGAGTCCTCAAAAGTACAAGGAGATCGGCGGCAAGATACCCAAGGGTGTGCTTTTGGTGGGACCGCCGGGGACGGGAAAAACTTTACTTGCTAGGGCTGTCGCCGGAGAAGCGAGAGTCGCTTTTTTCCGCATGAGCGGAGCCGACTTTGTGGAAATGTTTGTCGGCGTCGGAGCGGCGCGTGTGCGCGATTTATTCAAGCAGGCGAGAAACAAAGCGCCCTGTATTATTTTTATTGACGAGTTAGACGCCATAGGCAAAAGCAGGATAAACAATATCGCCGGAGGCAACGACGAGCGAGAACAAACGCTGAACCAACTCCTTGTAGAAATGGACGGCTTTGACGGCACCAGCGGACTCATTATCCTAGCCGCCACAAACAGACCCGATGTGTTAGACCCTGCGCTCCTTCGCCCCGGACGCTTTGATCGCCAAGTGCTGGTGGACAAACCCGATCTCAAAGGCAGAGAGGCAATTTTAAAAATTCATTCCAAGGATGTAAGACTCGATCCAGCCGTAGACCTTGAAGTTGTCGCGCGTATAACCTCAGGATTCTCCGGGGCGGATTTGGCGAATATTGTAAATGAAGCCGCGCTTTTGGCGGTAAGAGCCGGACGAAAAATGGTTGTTCAGCGCGACTTTGACGAAGCGATAGAAAAAACCGTCGCCGGCTTGCAGAAAAAAACCAGAGTGCTTAAACAACAGGAAAGAAAACTTACCGCCTACCACGAAGCCGGACATGCGATAATAGCCGCGTTTACACCTAACGCCGACCCTGTGCAGAAAATTTCGATTATTCCGCGCGGTTTTGCCTTGGGTTACACTTTACAGCTTCCGCTTGAAGACCGTTATACGGTAACCAAGTCCGATCTTTTGGGAAGGATCGATATCCTTCTCGGCGGGCGTATCGCCGAAGAAATGATTTCCGGCGAATATTCCACAGGCGCGGCTAACGATTTAACCAAGGCGACGGACATCGCCCGAAAAATGATCACCGATTACGGAATGAGCGACCGTTTCCGCCATGTCGCGCTGACATCGCGCGGCATTAGCATGACAGGGCAAGAGCGGCAGGAGCCGTCTTTCCAGCGCGAGTACGCGGAAAGCACACAACAGTATGTAGATGAAGAAATCGCCCGTATTATCGACGGCGAGTACGCAAAAGCAAAGAAAATCCTTGAAGAACAGCGCGGAGTACTGGACAATGTTTCCGCCGCGCTGCTGGAAAAAGAAACTCTTGACGAGAAAGAATTCAAAGCCCTCATTGGAGAGGGAATATCGATAGTGGTGTAGTACACGCCCTTTGTGACTGGCACCAAAGCGTGACCGGAAAAAGTCGCTTAATAAAAATTAAACGGCAAAAAACTACATATAAAATACGGTAAAAGTACGCCGCCTATCGACGGCTAGGCTACACAAAACCCAGTCGGGCTTCGCCCTCTGAACCTGTCCCTGTCAAGTAGACAATTATAAAAACCCCACCTGTATATTATTACTTTTTAAAAAATTTCAAATATTTTAATTACCAAACTCGTGGTTCTGTATCAGGTTTAGTAACTTTGACATCTTCGCCGCTTGGTTCTATAACAAAAAGACCTTTTTTTAAGGCGTATTCTCTGGTGGATTTATCTGTAATTGCGGCGGCTATTGCTCCCATGAACTGCCTTTTGTCGCCGTGTTCATCGGCATATTTGCGTATTTTTTCCATGCGTGCAAGGTGTTCGTCTATATTTATTTGCCGAAGGGTTGTTTTTACTTCCACCGCAACCGCCTGTGTACCGTTTTCAAGCATACCGTCAATTTCTGCGTATACGCCTTCCGCCCATTTATAATTTGCTATTCTGTTAAATGAAAATCCCATTTGCTTAAATTTCTGCGGTAAGCCGGGCGTCATTATATGTTCAACAAGAGAGCCTAATGTGTTACTCAAACCACCGATGGCTTTATTGAGTGTTTTTTCTGTTTCTTTTATGGCTTTATCGAGTGTTTTTTCTGTTTCTTTGTGGGCTTCTTGGGTTTCCCTTATGGCTGCCCATGCCAAGTCTTGGGATTTTTGAAGTCTCTCAAAACCTGACTCTAAATTGTCCCAAGTTACTTTTTTCGTGGGATTTTTAACCGTCTTTTTAACAGGCTTCAAACTTTTGGTTTGAATAGAGGATTTTTTTGTTTTTTTGACTGGCGTTTTTGTAGGCATAAGTTTCTCCCTAATAAACAATATAACAAACATTGGGATTATCAACAAGGTAAATTTATTCTTTTTTGCTTATAAAAACGGTAGCAAAAAGCGGCGCTAGGCGCTTATGCGCTGCCTATTTTTTATCTCCCAGATAGTGATGCGTTAAATCGTTTACAAACACAAACGCGGCAATAAAAATAAACACAACAGAAAATATTTTTTCATGTTTGCTTTGTTTATCGGGGGGTATACTTCCATCCTCCTCTATTGGATTTATATGTATATATACCTGCCCCATTTTTAAGATATAATTTAAAGAACCCATCTTTGTCAACATAATTACGAGCATTTACCACTCGAACTTGAAATGAATTCTGTTTTATAGACACAAATGAGCCAATGATAATAGTAGTCGTAATAAGTTTTTCTATATTATTCATTCCTAATCTTTTCATTTCTGCCAATTCGAACCCATACGGTTCATAGTAGAAGAAAGAAAAGGCTTCCTCGCCGATAAAATTAACGCTATCGGGGATAACCACGTAGTGTAAGTAGTTATCAGCAAACGCCTGCGCTCCTATAGAAGTAATGCCGTCGGAAATCTTCACGTCAATGACTTTTTTATTTTTAAACGCCGAATCTCCAATGGAAGTAATTGGTTCACCCCAAATATCAGCGGGTATAGATGATACTCCGGTCGAGGAACAACCTCTTAAAATACCGTTTTCTATTCGAAAAGTATCATTGTTTTTCCGATATTCATTCCACTTTGCAGCCGGTAATGCCGTCATTGGGAACTTGGCATTTTTTGGATCCGCCCCGTTAACCGAGGCGATTCTAATGGTAAGGTTGTCGCTTATATCATTTGCTTTAACGGCGTTGAAGTACACGGTATCAAATGAATTTTCCGTCCACTCGGTAACAACTCGGTCATTGTCACGGCTAACAGAAAAATACCGGCGCGTGTTGATTGTCCGCCTGCCGATTACCCGGTTCCGTTCGTTTACCAACTCAAACACAATCGAAAAATCATACGTCCATGAGGTAAAGGGGTTTGTTCCGGTTACGCCCGACCTAGGCCAGCTTCCCAACCCCCAATCGTTTTTTCTTCCCGTGGAGTTCAGCGCAGCACTTAATTCGGTATATACCGCGTTACCTGCCTGCGCCACAGAGGCAATCCACGATCCGTTGGCGCGCATATTTATAGGGATACTCAAATCAATAGTTTCTGACTGATAATCAATACTTCCCCGGTCAATGCCGGTGGAATAAAACAATGTGTAAGGCGGGTCGCCGGACTTGATCATCCGGTAGTATGTTTCTTCAAATTCGGTAAGCCTCGTAATCCAATTCTTGCGCCATGCTATATCATTGCGGGTATCCGCACCGATGTTCCCGCTTGAAATGTTAGCGGAAATTACCGAAGAACGCCTTGTTGCTTCCAGTAGCGAGGGGTCAAGGGCGGCGGCTTGAAAGTAGTAAATCTGCGCCGCTATTTCCGTACCTTGCCGGGCGGCTTCTACGCCCTTTGAAAGCGCCGCCTGCCCCTGTATCTGCGCTACGTCTGCCGGACGTAAAAGCGCCGTTCGTCCGGCTTCGTTCAAAGTTACTCCCATCTGTGCCAATAGATCCGCCGATGCTTTTTTTACCGCAATTTGGTTCTCAATCTCACTAGACGTACAGGTTCCGGTATGTGATGCCTTAGACGTTCCGTTGGCAGTTTCAATAATGTTAAAGTTAAGATTGAAGTTTGTCCCCGTTTTTTGGACTCTGCCAACCAAAGTATATTTTGCAGATGCCAGCAGTTCCGGAATCTTGCTTAACTGGATTAGACCCATTTTATCATCGGGATCCAATCCTTCATTTACAACGGCTATTTTTTCCAGCGCTTCCGGATCCACTACTTTCATTGCGGAAAAGACAGTTAAATTTCTTGCTAACACGCTCTGTACCGTAGTTGGAATGAGCGTTTCACCTTTTGCGAGCCCTTTGCCTTCGGGAGTCAGAACGGCAATACTCATCCCGCTGCCCCCGTTTCCCGTCCAGTATTGTTGGGCGCACACACTGCCCCCTGCCAGCAAAAAAATTCCTGCAAGAATAACAAACAATAATTGTTTACGCATGATAACCTCCAAAAGAACCGGCGGATTAATTGCCTGTTAGAATAATATCCTTGCCGCAAGCTGTGCGGCGTCTATTATGGCCGCGTCGGCTGGAACGACAGATGCCGCCGTCCTGAGTATCGGACTCCCTGAAGCATAAGCCGCCCGTTCCGCATTGCTTGCCGCTATTGCATCTGTCCGCGCAACCGATGCATCCGCCCGCTGCTTCCCCATGGTAATGGCAGTTTCCGAGTTAATCTTCGCCAATTCTATCCTGGCGGCGTCGCGCTGCTGTGCGGGCATTAAGTTTATCTGGGCATCCAACATTTTTTGCTGGGCTTCAAGCTGGGCTACCCGTTCCTTCTGGGACATTTCAATGGGGTGGCGCGCGTCGTTCAACATGTTCTGCAGCATACTCGTAACTTCCCGTTCATTCGGTCGCTGGCGTTGCGGAAGCTGATTTAATATTTTTTGTACATAACCGCCGGTTATGGCAGCCCAATCCTGCCTGTCAAACTCGAACAGGCGGTATAAAACAGTCTGCCGTGTCTGTTTGCCGGAAACGGAGTCGGTTTCAACAACATTCTGCCAGAACTCGGCTACCCTTTTTGCGCCGGATATTTCAACCTCTGATCTTGTTTGGAGTCTTTCCTGGATTGCCTCGTGGGTGGCGTCATTCATGGATTGACTGGCGCTGGAAGCCAAGAATACATTGATTGATTCATGAAGTTCTTTGGCAATAGTCCGGGCAAACTCCGCGTCAGCGCGCATTTGAGCTCCGCGCAGATCCGGACCTGCTATGATAAGTCCCCGGTAAATATTGGTTCCCGTAGGTCGTCCAAGCCTTTCAGCCGCATTGTCATAGTTATTACAAGCGACTTCCACAATCCAATTGGGATTTGACGGCGCATTGGCAGTTCTTCCCATCCAGTCAACAATAACCGTTTCATTTGCCTTTACCCGAGTATTGCTTTCGTTTGTGGGTTTCACTGATTGTTCAGCTACTGCAACAGCTGGGAGTTTTTTTTGCTTAGGCGTTGCATCGCCCGACTTGTTTGAAGCGCAGCCGGATATTACCATAGCCAGCGCCGCAATCACATAAAAAATTCTTTTGCACATACTAAACCTCCTAAAGTCTATATGCTTGATTTATTAATCTCCCGCAAAACTTGCGAGTTTTTTTCTGAATTCGCCGGGAAAAGAATTTTCCACCTCAGCAGCGAGGGTTGTGCTTGCTCGTCTTAATCCTACATCGCGGACTATTGTCGCAACGCGCGGTATTGCCGGAGAGTTATAGGAAAATAAAATTCCGCTTGTACTTGTTAATGACGCGGAAAGAGTAGGGATAAATTCAAAACTTTCTGAAGTATTTATTAATCGGGTTGTTTCATTCCAGTTGACATTTATTGCAAATATACCGATAGCTTCCGCCCTGTTTTTTGCAATGCGAAAACCGGCATTGCTTAACGATTTTTCAAAAGCTTGGGTTATGCGGTTTTCATAATCATTATTACAGTTTATTAGTATTACCGCCCTCAGCCGCGCATCGTCCAATTTTTGCGGCAATTCCGCGCGTACCCTGTCAACATCTGCAAAATATTCCCCCGCTCTGGTCGCATTTATCCGCGTTGCAATAGCTCTCCGCCGGGCGTAATTCTGCGTATAAGAATTCTGCGTCCCCTGGTATATCGCATAACGCCTGATAGGGTCGCGTTCATTTTCCGCTTTGGCATACATATTAAGAAAGGCGTTTTTTTCCGGTTTCAAATCCGGTTCGTAGACAATGTTCCATGCCTCGTCGCGGTTAATATAAGCAACGGTTTCCCATTTGGACTCGCCTTTGTTATACCAGGCTGCCGTATAGCGGATGGGCGGAAGTTCTTGATGGGTTACCACAGCGGTAATATCGGTGCCTTTAATTTCTGTCGGACCGTTGTTTATAAACCGGGCTTCTTCCGTTAATTGGCGAGTAACTTGCGTGGAGATATACGAAGCAATCGCGCGGCTACCCGCGATTTCCGCATTACCGGCGCTTTTACCTGAACCTTTTTCCGCCAGAAAGGTATCCTTAGGAAACACTGACTCTATATCCGTTACCCAGTCAGGCGGAGGCGTTTTTGGGACTGACGCGCAGGCTGATAAAACGGATATAATAAATAACGGAAATACGTAATATAGAGACGCTATAATATAGTAAAAAGCTCGCTTTTTATGAGTAAAGGTTTTTAAAGCTATCACACTATGCCCTCCTCATAATGATAAAAATAGAGGGTATATATGTTGTTAGATAGTTCGTTATCGAATGGGGGGGGGGGGGGGGGGGGGTATACTATGTCAAAACTCATTAAGGTATTATTAAAAGCGTCAAAAACTATTATTTTTGGATTTTTTGCACAATTTTCGGAGGTAATATATTGTACGCCTATTTTTCGTCTCATTGGGAGTATTTTACAATTTTAATGCTAAATTGTCAAGAGTACTATATTAAAAAAATACCACCCATAGTTCCTTATTTATCATTCCTTATATGGACGGGCATAAACAACCAAAACCTCTTACAATAGCTACAGTTCATATAAATTTACTTTTAAATATTTGGTTCCCCGTCTGGTGGCAGATATACTCCGGTGTTAAGAACGAGTATCAATTTCTAGGGAAAATGGACGATTTATGAAGGATATCTAAAAACACAACTGGGATTTTTAGTCTTCCCTATTTTTTATCTCCCAGATAGTGATGCGTTAAATCGCTTACAACTTTCTGTAAAGAGTCGTTAAAATCTTTCACATAACTTATAATCTCGTTATTTGCCATACCATCGGGGAGGAAAAATTGATACGGTTCTGCGTTTAACGCCATTGAAAGTTTTGCCAGAGTCTTCGCGGAGACTCCCTTTTTGCAGTTTTCAATGTCATTAATAAAATTGTGAGTTAGCCCCGTACTGAGAGCAAGGGTTAATTGCGACATATTATTAAGGGAGCGAAGACGTTTTATGTTAGCGCTTATCAGCTTAAAAATATATTTTTCGTCAAATTCATTTTTCTTTGCCATTACTCTATTTTCATTTATTATTTATAATTAACAAATAACACAGGGTGTATAATTTGTCGCTGTGAGATTATGACAAAATTACGATAAATACGAGAAAGGTTTAAAAACCTTCTCGTAAAGTATTATTATTCTTTCGGCGGCATTCCGTTCAGGTAAAATACTTCGGGGCGGTATTCAAAATGCATGGTGTCAAACATCACCCACTTGCCGCCCCAGACAAAACCGTAGGACTCAAAAATTTTTATTACCGCTTCCGGCGGATGGTATCTTTCGCTATACGGAACATTCCACCAGTCGCTTCTCTTTCTAGAAGCCCACAACCAGTACGCTTGTTTTTCGTCTAACGACTTTGGAAGCAAATCTACGGCAAGTCCGTAAGAGTGATATGATCGCGATTTGGTTTTTGCTATAACACGCCAATAATATCCTCCCGGATTAGCAAGATTTTCTATCCATGTTTGAATCGTATTATCGGTTTTTGCGGCATCTTGTATTTGTTCTTCGATAACCGCAAGTTTTGGCTGAATTCTTTTGTGGACTCTCGTAGTTTTCCCAAGAAAAGTTATCTCTACAATCTGTTTCTCTGTTTCTCTGCGCGCAGCCGCTTTCCAAAGTACGCCAAGAAAAAAACCGGAACGGTTAAGTATATTTCCGCCTGTTGGGTTTGTCCAGCTAAGATACATTTCCACATCTTCAGGAGTCGCCTCCGTCTGCGGCGGCAATTCCGCAGGGTATTTATAAAATTGATACGGTCTGTATTTTGCCGCTCTTCTTAACTCTCTTTCAGGCAGTAATCTCCCTTTGGCATAATAATACCAAACACCCTTCATCAGAACAGCCCAGTCGCCTTTTCGGAATTCCACTTTATCAATTTGATCATTAAAGGCTTCGTATAATGCTTTCATTACAAGTTCCGCGTCTGTTATCAATGTAGGATCAAGTTCTTCAAAATCCTGCGCCGGATTGGCGTCCTTATTTCCGGAGGGAAATAAACTATTGGCGGAAAATATCAATATTATAAGAAATAATTTAAATTTCTTTTTCATTTGACTGCTTTCCTTTATTATTCTTTCGGCGGCATTCCGTTCAGGTAAAATACTTCGGGGCGGTATTCAAAATGCATGGTGTCAAACATCACCCACTTGCCGCCCCAGACAAAACCATAGGACTCAAAAATTTTTATTACCGTCTCCGGCGGATGGTATCTTTCGTTATACGAAACATTCCACCAGTCGCTTCTGCTGTTGGAAGTCCACAGCCAGTATGTTTGTTTGCCGCCCAACGATTTCGGCAGTAAATCAACCGCAAGCCCGTAGGAGTGATACGATCGCGATTGGGTATTCGCTATATTTCTCCAGCCGAACCCTTCCATTGAGCCGAGGGTAGTTATCCATTTTTGAACTGTACTATCGGTCTCCGCTGAAGTTTTAATATCTTTTTCTATAAGCGCAAGTTTTTGTTTAATCGCCTTATGAACTCTCGTAGTCTTACCAAGAAATTTTACGCTTACAAGCTGGCGTTCTGTTTCCGCGCGGGTAGCGGCGGACATAAGTTCATCAATAAAAAAACCGGAACGTTTAAGCGTATTTTGACTTCTTTGACTTGTCCAATTTCTAAATCTTTCTATATCCTGTGCAGTACGTTCCGTCAAAGGCGGCAGTTCCGCCGGATATTGATAAAATTGATACGGTCTGTACATTGCCGAATTTTCCAGCTGATTTTCAGGCAATATTCTTCCGCCGGCATAGTAATACCATTTGTTCTTCATCAGGAGAGTCCAGTCGTCGTTTTGGAATTCAACACTATCGACTTGTTCGCGGTAAGCGTCAAATAACGCTTTCATTACCAGTTCCGCTCTTGTCGGCTTTTGAACAACCGGATCCTCCTCGGGAACGGGCTCCTCTTCAACCTGTTTTTTGCCAAATAAAAAAATATTACAAGCGGTAAAAATAAACATTATGGTAAATAATTTAAATATTTTTTTCATTTGTTAATATCCACTATTAATTGTTCATTTATTATAATATAATTCCTGATTATGGGGAATATAGTACGACACGGCGTCGATATGTATAAACAAACCATGAACCTGCCGTCTTCAGGCAACGGCGCA
>Ga0268262_10003359_pt1 | contig 17407 bp, 14 predicted proteins | sample TergutNc150P3_FD_190354 | JGI IMG/M metagenome (GOLD analysis project Ga0268262, IMG submission 190354) | Nasutitermes corniger P3 segment gut microbial community from laboratory colony in Florida, USA - Nc150 P3 (SPAdes) (version 2) | ecosystem: Host-associated > Arthropoda: Insects >... | reverse complement strand
CCCAACTTTTTTAAAATAAATTCCGTTTTATTAATACTTTTATTCGCTTTTATACTCGTTTCCTGCGGCGGCGATGCGGGCGGCGCGGGTTCTGACGGCCCGGTCGGCACAATAACGCTCAACTTCGGCGGAAGTTCCGCAAGATCGGCGGCTCCAAGCGCCGAAACACTTGCGCAGTTAACCTACGCCGTACAATTAAATGGCGCGGTTACAGTAAAAGCAGGCCCAACCAGAGCCGGCGAGCAAAAACTCACAATAAGCGCCCCCGTGGGCAGTTATTCGATGACAGTAACGGCGACCCTGAACGGCGAACAATTCGCCGAAGGCACGGTAAACAACGTTAAAATAGAAGCGGGAAAAACCACCCCGATAAAAGTTCAAATGACTCTTGCTGACGGCACAGACGGCGGCGGTATAATTATCCAAACGCCAAACGGTGGCGGCGGAAGTGATGATGGAAGTACTCCCGGCAGCGGCGATGACGGAAATAATGGTGGAAGTACGCCCGGCGGCGGCGATGACGGAAACGGCACAACCGTAGGCACAACATGGACATTAGTATCAAATAGCACATTCAATAATAACACATCACTAGTCCGAGCAATCGCTTACGGAAACGGCAAATTTGTAGCAGCTGATAATACCAAAATGGCTTATTCAACGGACGGCATAACGTGGACAGCAGTATCAAATAGCACATTCGGCACCTCCGCTATAATCCGCGCAATCGCCTACGGAAACGGCAAGTTTGTCGCAGTCGGCCAGGATGGCAACGGCAAAATAGCGAATTCAGATGATGGTGAAACATGGACAGCCGTATCAAACAGCACTTTCGGTACAAGCTACATCAACGGAATCGCATACGGCAACGACAGGTTTGTCGCTGGCGGTCAGAGCGGCAAAATAGCGACTTCAACGAACGGCGAAACATGGACAGCCGTAGGGAACAGCACTTTCGGCTCAACAGGCATCTGGTCAATCGCCTATGTCGACAATAAGTTTGTCGCAGTCGGCGATGATGGTAAAATGGCGTATTCATCAGACGGCACAACATGGACAGCCGTATCAAACAGTAGATTTGGCACAACCACAATCTACGCAATCGCCTATGGCAACAACAAGTTTGTCGCAGTCGGTAGTCTCGGCAAAATGGCGACATCAACAAACGGCACAACATGGACAGCCGTAGAGGACAGCACATTCACCGTACAAATCAATATAATTGCCTATGGAAACGGCATGTTTGTCGCTGGCGGTGGCGCAGTAGGCAGCTCAGATGGAGGCGGAATGGCGACATCAACGGACGGCATAACATGGACAAAGCTACCGTCGGGAACCGGCGCGGGGAATAATCCATTCGGCACAAGCGCAATCCAAGCAATCGCCTATGGCAACAATATGTTTGTAGCAGGCGCCTATAACGGCAAGATAGCATACTCGAACTAAGACATATCTCCGTGTACAACAAGCCGTTGTACACGGACAAAGATATAAAGATTTTTACAATGAAAAGAGTTTTATATATTTCCGCCGTCTGCCTGATTTTTGCGTCTCCCGTTTTTGCCCAGACGGCTGCGGAAGTAGAACGGCTCTTGGCGGCGGACTCCGTAACTTACGGACAGGCGGCATGGTTTCTGTCCAGAGCGGCGGAATTGCCCGCGTCAAACCCAGAAGCGGCGTTTGACAATGCCGCGCAGCGCAATTGGCTGCCGAAAAATGTTTCCGCAGGCGACACGGCGCGGCTGGACGGCATCGCCCTTCTTGTTATGCGCTCATTTGACATTGGCGGCGGCGTAATCTACTCCCTGCGCCGCACCCCGCATTACGCCTACCGCGAGCTTGTTTACAAAAACATTATTCAGGGCAGAACGTACCCGTCAATGACGGTTTCAGGCAGCGACCTGATCTTTATTACAAACAGGGTGTTTGCGCTCAAAGACGGGGAAAACCGGCAATGAAAAAACTCGTCATTCTGCCTGCGGTCTTTCTCGTAACGGCCTGCCTTGGAGCTGCCGACATAGGCGTGATACTTTATCAGAACGCCAAAACGGGCAAAGAGCCTGATTCCGTATTCAATTACGGCGCAAGTCTGTTCCCCCGCGTTTCATTGTTTTTTAAGGACAGGTCGGACCTGTTTTTATCCGGCGGAATAACGGCGGGTTATGACGGCAAAGACGCGTATTTCTTTCATGAGATTCTGCGCACCGAATTGTCGGTTTACTTTGACAGGGCGAAATTCTCCGCGGGGCGGATGCAGTACGCCTCCCCCTTTGAATACGCCGCCGACAGCCTTTTTGACGGCCTTATGTTTTCATATTACAGTACGGCGGGAACAATAAACGCCGGAGCTTGGTATACCGGCCTCCTGTACAAAAGAAGGGCGAACATAATCATGACAGGCGAAGATTACGAAGCCTACGGCGCGGCAGTTGACTATAATAAATTAGGCGCGACCTATTTTCCGTCACGGCGCGCCGCGGCGGCTTTGGACTGGGAACATCCCGCCGTCGCGGATTTGGTCAGGACAAAACTGGGCGTCATCGCCCAAATTGACCTTAACGGAAGGGACAACCCCCTGAACAGCGAGTATATTACCGCAAGAATGGGAATTCCCGTTAAAAGATTTTTGTTCGAGCTGGGCGGCGCTTTTCAGCTGACGCAGTTCAAAAACAGTTTCACTTCCGCCGCCGCCGCGGAATTGGGAATTTCATGGGTATTGCCCTCGAAAATTCCGGGACGGCTTTCATTCTCAGGATACTTTACCAGCGGAAACAAAAAGAACGATTCAGACTTTTTAAGCGCGTTTATTCCGATTAATACCAAATCTTTCGGGAATCTTTTACAGATAGAAAACTCCGGTTTCTCGGCGGTCAGCCTAGATTACACAGCCCGCCTGCATAAAACATTTTCACTAAGTTTGAGCTCTTCGCTGATATTTAAAAGTCTCTCGGGAACATACGCGGGCGCGTCAATTACGGAACATGATGAATTTGTTCTGGGAAACGAAGTTTACACGTCTCTTGTCTGGAGTCCTTTTTCGGACTTGCAGTTTAATCTTGGCGGCGGCGTCGGAGCTTTCAACCCCGCAAGCAAAGACATTCAATGGCACATAAGGCTTACAGTTGTAAGCTCATTATATTGAGGAGGAAAAAATGAAGAAAGCGGTTTGCATCGTTACCATGTTATGCGCAATTTTGTCGGGGGCGTTTGCGCAGAACGCCGGAGTAATAAAGGAAATGACCGGAGAAGTCGAGTTGAAACCCGCCGGAAGCGCCGCGTTTGTTCCCGCGCGCGCGGGAAGCGAAGTCGCGCAGGATACGGTCGTATCCACCGGTTTCAAGGGCACCGCCATTATCGCGGTCGGAAGCTCCACAATTACGGTGCGCCCGCTAACCCGCCTTTCGCTTTCCGAATTGCAGGTAAGCTCAGGCTCTGAAAACCTCAACATGAATTTGCAGGCGGGCCGCGTCAGGGTAGACGTAAAACCGCCGGAAGGAACAAGGGCGAACTTTACGGTGCAAAGCCCAAGCGCGACAGCTTCCGTGCGCGGAACAAGTTTTGAGTTTGACACGCGCAACTTAAGCGTTATCGAGGGAACGGTGTCTTTTCAGGGGTTAAGGGGCGCGTCAAGGCCCGTAAGCGCCGGCTTTAGAAGCAGTCTGGACAGAAACGTCAGCGCGGCGGACCCGTCAGACATAAGCAAGTCAAACGTTATGCCGACTCCTCCCGCCGGAATCGAATCTTCTGGCGGCGCAAACTCCGCGCCTCTTCCGACAGGAATTGGCGGCGGCACAAAATCTCCGTCCTCAGGCGGCGGCGGCGGCTCCAATTCGCCGTCCACAGGCGGTGTAGACATTGAAATAGGCTATTAAGAACAACGCATGACACTTTGGAAAAACATTCTACCGGGGCTTGTCGCGGCGGCGCTGGTGTCTTTGCTGTATTTTCTGCGCGTTTTTAACGCCCTTGAAGACCGCGTTTATGACTTTTTCCTGCGCTTCAGAAAAGACCGCCCGCGCATTGAGTCTGCGGTTTTTCTTGACGTAGACGACAACGCCATTGCGTATAACGGAATGTATCCGTGGCCGCGCTCGATTCCCGCCGACGGCCTTTTGCGCCTGAAAGAACACGGCGCGCGGGCGGCCGTCTTCGATATCGAATACATCGACCGAGGGCCGCAGGGCGTGGACGGCGTATACCTCAGTCAGGGTCTTCCCTCCGATTTTTACCGTACGTTTTCAGGAATTGACTCCGCCGTCAGAAACACTTTTACTTCCTTTACGGAAGGCCGCATCTCCCGCGCGGAATTAAACCAGTACGCCGGCAAACTGTCCGATTACATCATGTCAGAACAGAACGACCTTTTCGGCAAAGCGCAAGGAGTGGCGCGCGACAACGACCGCTATCTTGCGCAGGCGTTCGCGCTCTTCGGCAGAAGCTGGGCTACCCTTAACCTGCGCGATTCTCCGCTGACGGACGAGGAGCAGGCGTCCCGCCGCCAATTGGCGCAGGAGCGTTTTTCCTATCCCGTAACGGCATCGCCTGACGCGCACAGAGGCGGCGTAACCGCCGACATACTGCCGGCTCTCCCCATTTTTTCCAACTCCGCGCAGGGCGCAGGCTTTACAAACGTTGAAATTGACGCGGACGGAGTCAGAAGGCGCGTCTATCTCGCCCAGAACGTCCATGATCACTGGTATCTCCAGCTTGCCTTCGCACCTCTTATCAACTTTCTGGGAAGGCCTGAAATCGTTCTTGAAAAACGCAGGCTAACAATTAAACAGGCTCAAATTGACGGAATAAAAAAAGACATTGTAATTCCGCTGGACGCCAAAGGCAGAATGATGCTTGACTGGCCCAAGACGGATTACAAAGACACGCTGAAGCACATTTCCTTCGCGGGGTTTTCCTCGCTGGACAACATCGAAGCCGAGATTGAAAAGTACACGGACGCCCTTTACAATTCGGCGCTCCCTTTCTTCGCCCAGTTTGATTCTTCGCTGGCCCGCGTCCCCGTTCTGCTTGGAAACATGACGGAACTTTTCGACGCCGCCCGCGTAATGAAAGCCAACGCCCTTGAATACTGTTCCGACGATTCCTTTGACGCCTTTCTTGAATACCGCAATCAAAGCTATGAATTGCTGGAAGAGATTCTCGCGCTTGAGATTGATGAAAAAATAAAAAAACTGGTTTCATGGCTGGCCGCCGAATACCCCGAAAGCGCGCGTGAGATAGCCGATGAAGCCGAGTACATATCGTTTCTAACAGATTCCCTTTCAGTAGACATGGAAAGCCGCAAAGAACTAACAGCGGAAATTGACGAAACGGTACGGGACAAATTCTGCATTATCGGCAGGGTTGACACAGGAACCACCGACTACGGCGCAAACCCGTTTTACGGCAAATATGTAAATGTCGGAACGCACGGCGTCGTGCTGGACACGATTCTATGCGAATCGTTTATCACCCCACTAAGCGAATGGTGGAATCTGCTGTTTGTGCTGCTCTTCGTGCCTCTTTTTATGCTGTCAAGCTCCCGCCTGACTCCGGTTTCCAGGGCGGGGACTGGTTTCGCCATGATTGCCCTTGTCATCGCTGGCTCAATTCTGGTATTCCGGTACACGGGTTTTTTCTTCGGCCCTCTGGGAACCGTTTCCGCGATGCTCATCGCCGTCATTGCGAGGGAAATATATTCATACGCGATATCCGAAAAAGAAAAGAGTTTTATCCGCAGCGCTTTTTCCACCTATGTGTCAGGAGACGTGGTAAAGGAAATCATTAACGATCCTTCCCGCCTCCAGTTGGGGGGAACCGAACGCCGCATGACCGCCATATTCACGGACGTCAAAGGCTTTTCCACCATTTCCGAAAAACTATCCCCGGGAGAGCTTGTCAGTCTTCTGAACCGCTATCTTTCCGCGATGAGCGACGTCATCCTTTCGGAAAAGGGGACAATTGACAAATACGAGGGGGACGCGATTATCGCGTTTTTCGGTGCGCCTTTGGATTTGGCGGATCACGCCCTGCGCGCCTGTGTTTCCGCGATTACAATGAGGCGCCTTGAATCCGAACTTAACGTTATCATAATGGAGCAGAAACTTTCTCCCTCGCCGCTTTTAACCCGTATCGGCATTAACACCGGAAAAATGGTCGCGGGCAATATGGGCACTCAGAACAAAATGAATTACACGATAATGGGAAACGCGGTAAACCTTGCCGCCCGTCTTGAGGGAGTCAACAAACAGTACGGAACATGGATACTTGCCTCCGAAGACACGGTGCGTGAAACGGGAGACGGCCTTCTTGCCAGAAAACTCGACCGTGTCCGCGTGGTGGGAATTAACGAGCCCGTACGCCTTTACGAGCTTGTCAACACAATGAACGACGCTTCCGTTGAACAGAAAAAACTGGTTGAAGTTTTTCACGGCGCTTTGGAGATTTTTGAAAAGAGAAACTGGAAACAGGCGGCCGAAGGTTTTAAGGAAGCGCTTTCTGTTAAAATTGAAGACAACCCGTCAAAGATTTATTTCGACAGAAGCGAAAAATTCATAAAACAGCCGCCCGCGGATAACTGGGACGGCGTTTACAACCTGACGGAAAAATAGCCTGACCGTTAAAATGTTAAAATAAGGAAAATTATGTACGAACTAAATGGCATTGTATACGCTGATAATCCCGCGCCGTTAATAACGGTTAAATATGTACGTCCTTTAAACGATTATAAATTACTTGTACGTTTTTCCAACGGAGAAGAAAAAAAGATAGATATTTCCGATCTTCTTGATGAACAAGTCTTTAAGCCGTTACAGGATATTAATGTGTTCAAAACTGTATATGTTGACTACGGTACTGTTGTTTGGTGTGACGGGACTATTGATATTGCTCCTGAATACTTATATAACACGAGCGGTGTTTAATACTTTTAGGTTCGCTTTTCCCGCAATTCGCCAATTTCTTTCACCCCCCTCATTGCAAAACCTCCCCCGCCCAAAAATATTTTCCCTTTTCATTCGACAAAAACCTCAATAAATCGTAATATCATATTTCAGGTAAAAAACCTCGACGTTCCGGTTAAAGACCCTTGCAGTGATTTTTACATCGGTATATACTTTTTATTGCTATCATTAGTTTGGGTTTTAAAGGGAAATAATGGATGCTTTAGAAATAAAGACGATTTTTACCATAACCTTGTTCGACTGCAAAATTCCGATAACAGAAACCGTTGTCGTTTCATGGGTAGTAATGCTGATTCTTATCACGGCTTCTTTTATCCTTACCCGAAGGCTGAAGGAAATCCCTTCCGGCCCTCAGACGATTTTGGAGACTGGGGTGGAGTTCCTCAACAGTTTCGCGCGGAACCAGTTAGGCCCTTTTTCAAAATTCCTCGGCCCTTACATGGGTTCGCTTTTTTTATTCCTGCTCGTTTCAAATATCATCCCTGTTTTATCGCCCCTGCCGCTTAAAGCCTTCGGACATGAGTTTACTCCGCTTTTTGAGATTCGTCCCCCGACTAAAGACATTAACGTAACGGCGGCGTTTGCGGTAATCTCGATCCTTCTTGTGCTGATCTGCGGTTTTGCGGCGCGTGGATTTTTCGGATGGTTCAAAAATCTATTGAACCCTGTTCCCATAATGCTGCCTTTTAATTTAATGGATTACGGCACGCGCCTCATTTCGCTGGCGCTCCGGCTGTTCGGAAATATGCTTGGCGGTTTTGTGCTGATGTCCATGATCGAGGGAGCGCTTCCGATAGCGCTTCCTGTGATTCCTTCGCTGTACTTTGATTTTTTTGACGGGATTGTACAGGCGGGAATTTTTGTGTTTTTAACCAGCCTCTATATTTCAGAGGCTGTGAGAATTGAGACTGAATGACCTGACACTTGTTAAATGTGATCAGGCTAAATAAGGAGGATACAATGGACTTGAATGTTTTGTATGGTATTGGAGCGGGTATTGCGGTTATTACCGGTATTGGAGCCGGTATCGGAATCGGAATTGCGACAGCGGGGCTTATACAGGCAATAGCCCGTCAGCCGGAAGCGGCCAGCAAGTTTACGCCGATGTTCTTTGTCGGCGCGGCCCTTGCGGAATCGACGGCTATATACGGATTGGTTATTTCAATAATTCTGATCTCCAAGTTAGGGTAATAGCATGAAACTTTGTTTCATGTTCGATTTACAGCGCGGTTATTCAGCCGCGCAAGGCAGAGATATTAATGCTTGATTTTTCCGTTACTTTTATAATTACCATTATCAATATCACCGTTCTGTTTTTTATTCTGCGGGCGGTGTTGTTCAAACCGGTAACGAAATTCATGGCGGACAGGGCAAAGCGCGTTCAGGATAACATTGATCAGGCGGAAAGAGACCGGACTCAGGCTAAGGCGCTGTACAAAGAATACGAAGATAAACTGAAAAACGCCGAAGCCGAAGCGGATGCAATTATCAAAACCGCCCGCGAGAACGCGGATCGAGAGGCAAACCGGATCATTGCAGACGGAAAAACGGAAGCGGCGGATATTATCAGCGCCGCCCGCAAACAGATCGAAACTGAACGGCAGGCCGCTGTAACAAAGCTCAGGTTCGAGACTGCCGCCCTTGTGATAGCCGCTTCTTCAAAACTGACCGCGAGAGAACTTTCCCGCGATGACAACCGGCGGTATGTGAATATGCTGCTGGACGAATTGGCGGCGCAAAAGGGAAAAAATTAAATGTTCCGCCGTGACTGCTGGGCAAGAGCGTTTTATTCCGTGTCGGGTGAAAACGCCGAGGCTGTTTTTTTGTCTCTCAAAGCCCTTGCGCAGCCGCTTAAGCTGATACGCGGAGCTTTTTTCGGACACAGCGCTTCCGTTAAAATTGAAAAAATATTAAGGGAAAGCGCGTCAGTTACTAAAACCGGCGCTGACGATGCTGCGCTTGAATACGCGGTACGTTTTATCTGTCTGTTGGTTGAAAGAAATTGTTTTAAATACATTGAATCGATTTTAAAAAAAATCGAACAAATACTGAACGAGCAAAAGAAAATAGTTGATGTTACAGTTGAATCGGCGGCTTCGCCTGACAGCGGCTTTGAGGAAGAACTGACGCGGATGATCAAGCAAAAAACCGGCGCGTCGGCTGTCAAAATAAAAACTCAGGTAAAGCCTGAACTGCTTGGCGGGTACTTGCTGCGAATAGGTGATTTTTACGTGGACGCAAGCCTGAAAGGACAGTTGGAAATTATGAAAGCGGAACTGATTACGGCTGTAGAAGAAATGCCGGACGGAGGTAACAATGGCGAATTATGAAAACCTTACCAGAGTTTTAAAAGAACGGATTGAAAACTGGCAGGGCAGGGCATCATCCGGCAATTCGGGTTTTGTTGTGCAGGTAGGCGATTCAGTCGCTTCTGTCTACGGATTAAACGGCGCTGTTTACGGAGAACGGGTTGAATTTGCGTCCGGCGCGGCCGGGATTGTTCTTAACCTTGAAGACGAGAATACGGGCGTCGTTATTCTTTCCGGCGAGTATTTGGTAAAAGACGGAGAGGAAGTAAAAGGAACGGGCAAAGTTGTGTCCGTCCCTTCCGGCAATTCTCTGTTCGGCCGTGTTGTAAATCCTCTGGGTATAGCTATAGACGGCAAGGGACCGTTTGCCGCAGAGGAGTACCTTCCGATTGAATCGCCCGCCGCGCCTGTGATTGACCGCGGCAGCGTTGATACTCCTTTGCAAACAGGAACTATTTCCGTAGACGCAATGATCCCAATCGGGCGCGGTCAGCGGGAACTTATAATCGGCGACCGGCAGACCGGCAAGACGGCAATCGCGATTGATACAATCATCAATCAAAAGGGAAAGAATGTTGTCTGTGTGTACTGCGCCATCGGGCAGAAGTCCTCTTCAACAGCGGCTCTTCTCAGAAAACTCGAGGAACACGGCGCGATGGATTACACCTTTGTAGTGCTGGCGTCCGCTTCGGATTCTGCGGCTCTGCAATATATTGCCCCATATGCGGCAGTTGCGATGGCGGAACATTTTATGCGTCAGGGAAAAGACGCTCTGGTGATCTACGATGATCTTTCCAAGCACGCCGTTGCCTACCGCACGATCTCTCTGCTTCTGCGCCGTCCTCCTGGACGCGAAGCGTTTCCCGGAGACGTGTTTTATCTGCACTCGCGGCTTTTGGAGCGTGCGGTAAAACTTTCTCAGGAAAAAGGCGGCGGTTCTATCACCGCCCTTCCCATCGTCGAGACTCAGGCGGGAGACATTTCGTCTTACATTCCCACTAATATAATTTCGATTACAGACGGGCAGATATTCCTTGATTCTGAATTGTTTAATTCAGGTTTCCGCCCTGCGATAGACGTAGGTCTTTCTGTTAGCCGTGTCGGGGGCGCAGCCCAGACAAAAGCGATACGCAAAATCTCGGGACGCATAAGGCTTGATCTTGCGCAGTACCGCGAGATGGCGGCGTTTGCGCAGTTCGGCAGCGATTTGGACAAGGCGACTCAGGATAAACTTGCGCAGGGCGAACGTCTGATGGAAGCCCTTAAACAGCCGCAGTTTTCGCCGCTGCCGATGGAAGAACAGGCGGCGGTTCTGTTCCTCGCTGTAAACGGTTACCTTATGGACATTAAGACGGAAAATGTTTCTTTGTTTATCAAAAACTATCTTCTATATCTTAAAGCGCAAAAGGCGGACATACTAAAAGGCATCGCGGAAACCGGCGTTATTTCCGATGAACAGGAAAGCGAACTGCGCGGCGCGGTAGAAGCTTTTAAGAAACAGCACAAGCAGGTATAAGGATGGCGAATTTACGGGATGTACGCCTGCGCATAAGGGCTGTTGAACAGACATTGCAGGTAACAAAAGCGATGAAACTTATCTCGACAGCAAAACTGCGCAAGAGCCGTAAAATGCTTGCGGACGCCGAACCTTACTTTAAAAGAATTCAAAAATCAATGTTCGATATTATCTCCGGCACGGGCAATGTGCAAAGCGACTTTGTCCGCAGAGCCGGGAAAACAGAATCTTCACGCACGGCAATAATAGTGATAACCAGCGACAAAGGGCTTGCCGGCGGCTATAACGCAAATGTCTTCCGGCTGGTGAACGATCTCTGTTCAAGGGTGAAAAATCCGGTGCTGACGCTCATCGGCGCGATTGGTTTCCGTTACTTCGCCCATTCGTCCCACACCATTTTGGAAAATTTTTCTTTTCATTCGCAGATACCCACTCTGGATCACGCCGAAGAAATCGCCGAATATATTGTTTCGCAGTATATGTGGGAAATGTTTGACGAGATACATATCGTGTATACCCATATGTTCAACGCCATAAAACTGCTTCCTACTGAACGGCAGATTCTGCCTCTGGACGCAAAAATAATTCAAAATGAACTTACGGAAATAGGCGGAGAAAAAAGAGTGGAATTGCAGTTTGAATATTTGCCTTCGGCGAAGGAAGTTCTTGACATACTGGTTCCGCAGTATGTAAAAGGCGTTATCTACGGGGCAATGGTGGAATCTTACGCAAGCGAACAAAACGCGCGTATGACGGCTATGGACGAGGCTTCAAAAAACGCCGAGGATATGCTTGCTTCACTGCGTATCAATTACAACCGCGCCCGTCAGGCGGGCATTACTCAGGAAATGACGGAAATTTCGGGCGGCGCAGCAGCGTTAGCTGATAAGTAGGAGAGGAAGATGGCGAAAGGATGTATTACTCAAATAATCGGTCCGGTTGTTGATGTCCGTTTTGAACAGGGGCAGATACCGGCCATTCTGAACGCGTTGAAAGTAAAAACGGAAACCAGAACCGTCACTCTGGAAGTCCTCCAGCATACAGGCGATAATCAGGTTCGCTGCGTGGCTATGTCCGCCACTGAAGGTTTGTCCCGGGGTCTTGAAGCCGAGGATACAGACCGTCCTATCAGCGTGCCTGTCGGAACGGAAGTTCTCGGGCGTATGTTCAGCGTAACAGGCGACCCGATTGACAACAAAGGTTCTTTCAAAGCCGCGCAGTACGATTCAATTCACCGCCCCGCTCCGGGTTTCGAGGAACAGCGCGCCGCCGTGCAGATGCTGGAGACGGGAATCAAGGTAATAGATTTAATTGCACCTTACGCTAAAGGCGGCAAGGTCGGCCTTTTCGGCGGGGCGGGCGTAGGAAAAACCGTTGTTATTATGGAACTGATCCGCAATATTGCGACAGAACATTCAGGTTACTCGGTGTTTGCCGGAGTCGGAGAGCGTTCACGGGAAGGAGCCGATCTCTGGAAGGAAATGAACGAGAGCGGCGTTATTGATAAAACAGCGCTTGTGTTCGGTCAGATGAACGAACCACCCGGAGCGCGCATGAGAGTTGCGCTTGCTGGACTTACTATGGCGGAACATTTCCGCGATCAGGAAGGGCAGGACGTGCTTCTCTTTGTTGACAATATTTTCCGTTTTATTCAGGCGGGCGCGGAAGTTTCCGCTCTGCTTGGACGTATTCCCAGCGCGGTCGGTTATCAGCCCACATTGGCAAACGAAATGGGCAGTCTTCAGGAGCGGATAACCAGCACTTCAAAAGGATCGATTACCAGTATTCAAGCGGTGTACGTTCCCGCGGACGATTTAACCGATCCCGCTCCCGCGACCACCTTTGCACATTTGGACGCGACGACTACCCTTTCCCGTAAAATTGTCGAGTTGGGAATTTATCCTTCCGTTGATCCGCTGGCTTCCAGTTCCCGTATTCTTGACGCGGCGATAGTTGGCGAAGAACATTACAACACCGCCCGCCGCGTACAGCAGATTCTTCAGCGTTACAAAGAGCTGCAGGACATTATCGCGATTCTCGGCATGGATGAGCTTTCTGTCGAGGATAAACTGACTGTCGCAAGAGCGCGCAAGATACAGCGTTTTTTCAGCCAGCCGTTCTTTGTCGCGGAAAAATTCACCGGTATTCAGGGGCGTTATGTGCCGGTAAAAGAAACTGTACGGGGCTTTAAGATGATCCTTGACGGCGAATGCGATTCTATTCCCGAACAGAATTTCTACATGGCAGGCGGCATAGAAGATGTTCTTGAAAGGGCGAAATAATGCCTGCGCTGTTTAATTTCGAGGTGCATACGCCTTACCGGCTTTTTTTCTCCGGTAAGGCCGAAGTCATCGTTCTTACTTTAATGGACGGAGAAATCGGAGTATACGCGCACCATGCCGCCTTTACCGCTCCCGTTGTTACGGGCAAACTCAGCATAAAGACCGACAGCGGCGAATGGCGCACCGCGTTTATCGCTGACGGCATTCTGGAAGTGAAGGATCACAAAAACGTGCTGATGGTGGATACTGCCGAATGGCCGGAAGAAATTGACAGAGATCGCGCGCTGGTGGACAAACAGCAGGCTGAGGAAGACTTGAAAACAGCGCATTTAAAATTTGAAGCTGATCGCGTTAAAGCAAGGTTACGCCGCGCTGAATGCCGTTTGAAGCTGTATGAAATGAAAACTCCTGCTGTGAAAAGCTAGCGGGAAATTGGATAATAAAGTGTTTTATATAATTTTTATGGGCTTTATATTGGACGTTAAGGATGAATTTGTCTTTTACACTGTTTAAAATAAAAAAAAGGAGGGCGCACCCTCCTTTTTTGTTGCCATACGGCATCATTTTGTGACACACCCTTTCGGGGGTCTTGTTAACATACCGACCAATTTTTCGAATAAACTATATGTTTATTATACTTTATGATATAATATTTGTCAAGTGGAATTGTCGATAAAATTGTTTCCAAATAAACTAATTTTGTAGTATTTTTTTTACTTAAGGAGTCTCTTATGTGGCGCATGTCATTAGACTTGGGCACAAATTCAATCGGTTGGACTGCTCTTGAACTGGAAAATCCCAAAGACCCAAATAAAGTTAAGATTCTTAACATGGGAGTGCGAATTTTCCCCGATGGTCGGGAACCTCAAAAAGGAACGCCGCTTAATGAAGAACGGCGAAATGCCAGACAAATGCGTCGCCAACGCGACAGAAAAATCCGACGTAAAAGAGCCATGCTTAATTTCCTTATAAACAACAAACTTATGCCAAAAGAAAAGGAAGAACAGCTATCCGTTGCCCAACTTGATCCCTATACTCTCCGTGTCGCTGCGTTGGAACGGAAACTGGAGCCCTTTGAGCTTGGTCGTATCATGATGCATTTTTCAGTGCGCCGTGGATTTAAATCAGGACGCAAGGAACAGCAGACAGAAAACACTGCGGAACGGGAAGGAATGTTAGGCGGTATTCAAGCTTTGGAAACAGAATTGCAAGGACTTACACTTGGACAGTGGCTTTTCAAACAAAGAGAAGACGGTAATTCGGTTCGATTCAAAGCCAAAATGGAAAAAACAAAAATAATCTATTCTTTTTATCCTTCACGAGAAATGTACGAAACTGAATTTGCCGCAATCAGAAACAAACAGGAAAAATATTATAAAGAAATCAACTGGGACAGACTACATTGGCTCATTTTCTTTCAGCGTCCTCTTAAACGGCCGGAGAGAGGTCGATGTCAGTTTTACACTGAAAAAGAACGAGGATATCGGGCTTTTCCTTCGGCTCATCGTTTTAGAATTTTGCAGGATATCAATAATCTTAGATATTACAATGAAGAAAACAGAGAAGAATTAATCCCTTCCGAATTAAAACAGAAACTATTTGAAGCGCTTAATTCACAGAAATCCCTTTCCTTTGACAGAATAAGAAAACTGTTAGGCGAAAACTATACTGGTTCGTTCAACCTTGAAGACAGCAAGCGGGATAAACTCAAAGGAAATGAAACTTCGGTTGAGTTTCGTAAGCCTGAATTTTTTGGTACGAAATGGGATGAACTGGATATAAAAAAACAAGATGAGATCATAGAAAAATTGATGATAGAAGATGATGAAAATGTAATATATGATTTCTTAAAACCATTTGGACTCTCCAAAGAACAAATACAAAAAATATCAGGCTATAATCTTCCTGTCGGAACAACGATGCTTTCATCAGATTTTATGATTGACTGTTCTGAAATCATGCTAAAAGAATGGCTTCCTTATTCCGAAGCAGTAAAAAAGATGGGGTTGCATCACTCAAAGAAAGAAAAACAGGATATACAACGTTCACTTCCTTATTATGGAAAAATACTTACTGGTTTGGTCAGCGGTGCAAAAGGTGAAAATTACAATGATAATGATGAAGATTGCTATGGTCGCATTGCCAATCCTACCGTGCATATTGCCTTGAATCAATTACGAAAACTGGTAAATGCCTTGATCCGCCGTTTTGGTAATCCTGATCAAATCATTATGGAAGTTGCACGGGAACTCAAGTTGAGTAAGACTCAAAAAGATGAACTTTTTAGAGAACAGTCAAAAAATCAGAAAGAAAATGAACGTATAAAAAAAGAATTAACTGATCTTGGGGTGGTACAGGTAAGCAGTGAATATATAAAGAAATATAAATTATGGGAAGAACTTGCTGTCGAAGGAATTGCCCGTCTTTGTCCCTATTGCGGAAAAACAATTTCTGCCAAACAATTGATTTCGGGCTCTGTTGAGATAGATCATGTCCTTCCCTATTCTCGAACTCTGCTTAACTCCCGCGATAACTTGACTGTAGCTCACAGAGAATGTAATCAAGCTAAGAAAAATCAGAGTCCCTTTGAAGCATTTGGTAATAGTCCAAAAGGATTTGATTGGAATCGTATCATGGAACTCGCCGCAAAATTACCTTTCAATAAACGGCGTAAGTTTTACCCTGATGCTATGGTTAGGTTTCACGAAGACGAGGGAGGTTTTATTGACAGGCAAATAACTGATACCGCTTATCTGTCAAAAGCAAGTAAAGATTATTTATCGGTAATTTGTGATAGTAATGCAATTTGGGTTAGCCCGGGTAGACTTACTTCTATGCTCCGTGGATTATGGGGTTTCAATACTATACTCAACAGGGGACATGATACATGGTTTAAAAACAGAAGCGATCATCGCCATCATGCTTTAGATGCTCTGGTTATAGGGTTGTGTAATCGCCATCTAATAGCCGAAGCTGCCAGAATCAACAGCAGCAGAGGCTATAGTGAAATAGATGCCCCGCCGTGTCCGATAAAAAGAAATGATATTGAAGAACAGTTAAAATCAATAGTTGTTTCTTATAAACAGGATCATGGAAAAGAAGGAAAACTTTATGCCGAAACTGCTCTTGCAAAACATTCTTATGTAGAACAGATCGCTCCTGATGATCTTGGAGAAAAAGAAATTAATCGCATTGTACCCCAAAAAATACAAGCGGATATTGCTCTTTTGGTTCAAAAGGAAGGTTTTAGAAAAGCAAAAGTATTGATACAGAAAAAATACAAACATCTCAATGTTTTTCGGGACAAATGGGTAACTCGTGCTCCTTTGGAATCTTTTTCTGAGCGTGACATTACCAATATTGCTGATCCTGTTATCAGGGAGCAGGTTCAAAAATTTATAAAATCTCATCCAGTTAAGGCAGAGCAGAAATTACAAGATGTGTTGAACCGTTTTAGCGAGAAAACAGGGATTTATTCGCTTCGGTATTTCCCAAAAGATCAGATACCTGTTTCTATTAATTCCTGTAACAACAAAGCTTATATGCCTGGTGATTACTATAAGGTAGATATTTGGCGTATACCTCAACCAAAAGGTAAATACAAATATGAAGGAGTGTTTGTTTCTCGCCCTGAGGCTATGCGGCAACAATTACATGGTGATAATGAGGTTTATTTGAAAAAACCTCATCCTGCGGCTAAGTTGATAATGAGCCTTTGTAAAAATGATATTATTACTTTATCAAATGAAACAGAACAGGAACTATGCAGAATTGCCGGGTTTGCTACAACTAGAAATAAAATAGACATACGTCCTCTGTATGCAAGTGATACAATAGCTATATGGAAAAAGGATACCAATATAAACCTTTGCTCGGATTTTTGGCCTTCGGATATTGATGGACAAAATTTTAAGTCAATTAATGTTTTGTTTAACGAATATAAAATAAAATTGGTAAAAATCACTGTAGATGGGAGAATAATTTACCGATCTTAATAGTTAATGATACCTAGAATTGTTGATGTAAGTGAAAATGGCCGTTTCATTGCCAAAAATCGCGGATTTATCACCATAAAACAAGGTGATGAATTTTATGGTGAAGTGCCGTTGGATGATATTGGAATTCTGATGATTTCAGCGTTTGGGGCGACCTGTACAAAAGATGCGCTTGTCAGTCTTGCCGAGCGGGGAGCTGTTACAATTCTCTGCGATTCCAAGGCTATGCCCTCTGCTTTGGTACTTCCTGTAAATGCAAACTATGAATCTGCTTTGCGGATACGCATACAAAGTCAGGCAAGTCAGCCTCTAAAAAAGCGGCTTTGGCAGGCAATAGTAACAGCAAAAC
>Ga0268262_10003358_pt1 | contig 17409 bp, 10 predicted proteins | sample TergutNc150P3_FD_190354 | JGI IMG/M metagenome (GOLD analysis project Ga0268262, IMG submission 190354) | Nasutitermes corniger P3 segment gut microbial community from laboratory colony in Florida, USA - Nc150 P3 (SPAdes) (version 2) | ecosystem: Host-associated > Arthropoda: Insects >... | reverse complement strand
TCATCAATGATGATCAGGCCCAGGTTGAGTAACGGCGCGAATACCGCCGACCTCGGCCCCACCACGATTTTGACCTGCCCTGTGCGGATTCTCATCCACTCGGAAAGCCTTGCGGCGGGGCTCATCCCCGAGTGAATAGTTGCAGAGGCGTTTCCGAAGCGCTTCCATATTACGTCCGCGGTCTGATGGGTAAGGGAAATTTCCGGCACCAAGTATATAACCGATTTTCCTTCTTTTAACATGGCTTCCGCAGCCCGCAGGAAGACTTCGGTTTTTCCTGAACCTGTAATGCCAAAAAGATAGAACAGCGCCGCCGCGCCGGAAGGCCCAGGTGTTTCTTTTTTGATAATAGCATCTAACGCCCTCTGCTGCTCTTCCGACAGTGCAAGGGGACTGGCGGCGATTTCCTCGTCTCCGGCAATGGAGGAAAAGTCCCCTGCGCGTTTGCCTGACGGTATCATCGCCTGAAGGGCCTGGCCCAGGCCGCAGAAGTAATAGCCGGCCATCCATTTTGCCAGTTCCAGATCGCGCCCGTCAAAAACAGGCTCTTTGTCCACAACGCGGCGTATGCGCTTTATGGTTTCACTTTTCATTCCTGGGGGAAGGGAATCTTTTTGGCTTATTATATAACCCAGGCAGTCCCGCCCGCCAAACGGAACCATGGCCCGCCTCCCTACAGCTGCCTCGCCCTTTTCATCGCCCAGGTAGCTAAAGGCCCTTCCTGACGGTATGTTGAAAACAAGATCGAAGTATTCAGGCGGCTTATTCGTAATCGGAGGCTTGTTCATAACAGGTTCATTTCAACAAGGCGCGATTTAAGTAGTTTGAGATCCTCCCAGGCAGGGCGTTTCAGGGTTTCGTCCCTCAAAATCGCGCTTGGATGAAAAGTCGGCAGTACCGGGATTGTCAATTCCCCGATTTTAATTTCCAGGAACTGTCCCCGCAGGGCGTTTATCCCCCTGCTTGTTTTTAGAAGGTTTTGCGCCGCCACTCTTCCCGCGCAAAGAATAAAGACAGGTTTAAGCAAAATTATCTGCCTTTCAAGGAAGGGGTAACAGGCGCTTATCTCCTCGGCTCCCGGATCGCGGTTTTGCGGCGGGCGGCACTTTACCATGTTGGCGATGTAGCAGTTTTTGCCCCTTGTAAGGGCGATAGACTCAAGCATTTTGTCCAGCAACTGCCCGGCCCTGCCGACAAAGGGCCTTCCGGCGGCGTCTTCGTCCGCGCCGGGCCCTTCGCCAATTACCATCACCAGCGGATTAATTGAGCCTTCGCCGGGTACGACATGTTTTCGCGTAGCCGCGAGGCCGCAGGCTGTGCATGCGCCGACATCCGCAGACACCGCCTCAAGCGAGTCTTCATCCCCGTTTTCAGGCTCTTCTACCATGTAGGCAAGGGGAAGGCCGGTTTTTTCTTCCGGCTCATCGGTTTTATGTGTACGGGTATGGCCGTCTTTCAGGTAATCGGAGGCAAGGTTGAGAAAGTCTTTAAGGGCGGCATTTTCATCGGATGTCATTGGAGCATTATAACAATTAATAATAAATTCTACCACGAACCATCACGAATAAAAAGGGAATGGGGACTGGGGAATAGGGTATAATGTAATGTGCTAGCTAAACAGGCTAAACAGCATACCGCTTTCAGCGTTTGGGGAAGGGTAGTAGGGCATTGCCTCGCTGGCGGCCTGGGCCTGACGGATTTGGTTTTCCAGATTTGCGATTAAGTCGTCTACGCCGACGGTGGGATTCAAGTTCGCCGGAGTCTGAGAAGCAGGAGTTTTATTAATCTGGTTGATCATTCCGATAAGCACGTCCAGAAGGTTTAGCTTGCTGATAGAAACGCCCTGGGTTCCGTCCGGGGCGGGAATGCCGGAAACGTGTTCAAAGTGAGAATAAATAAGCCAGGAAGAATCGACGGGAAGGGCCATTTTCCCGTATTGTCCTGACGTGTAGCTGAGGGTGGGTATTGTAATGCTTGAAACACCGCCAACCATAATCCTTTCTCCTTCTACCCAAATTATCGGAATCTGAAAAAAAAAGATTAATGTAAAGAGCCATCCCCAAAACCGTAGTTTTGGAAATGGCTCCGGTTTGTTGTTTAAAATTAAGATATGTAGCTCTTGAGTCTGTTCCGGTTTGATGAATGTTGAAGCTGGCCAAGAGCCCGCTTTTCAATCTGGCGCACACGTTCCTTGCTTAGATTATAGGTTTCGCCTATTTCCTTAAGCGTCTGGGGACAAGCGCCTTCCAGGCCGTAGTGGCTTCGGATAACATCCGCGGCTCTGCCTTCCAGGCCGTTAATGATCTCTTCCAGTTCGTCTCTAAGGACGCTGTTTATGGCAAAATCAACGGGAGTTTTGGAAAACTCGTCTTCGATGAGGTCTTTGGTAGACAGGGAATCATCGTATCTTGAAACCTTGTCGTCCAGGTAAACGACATCCTGGCTTATACGCATTAGCCCTTCCGCTTTTTCCTCAGGCATTGCCAGGTAATTGGCGATTTCCCGAATCTCCTGCTCATTCTCTAAGCCAGGCCTGTTCTGAATGACCTGCCTGGCCTTGTCAAGCTTGGTCAATTCATTCGCCTTGTTGCAGGGCAGGCGGATCATACGCCCCTTCTCCTGAATGGCCTTGACAATTGCCTGCCGAATCCACCAGACCGCGTATGTGATGAAACGATAGCCTTTATCCACATCGAAGTGATTAACCGCATTTAAAAGCCCCATGTTTCCTTCGCTCACAAGATCTTCAAGAGGCAAACCCCTGCCCTGGTACTTTTTGGCAACCGAAATAACAAAACGGAGATTGGCGTTTATAAGACGTTCCCTGGCGGCTTTGTTTCCTTTCGCCGCCTGGACGGCAATCGTTTCTTCCTCGCTTTTAGTAAGAAGCGGAATCTTGTTGATTTCCTGCAGGTAAATAAGCAGGGGGTTGTTGTCGTAACTTTTACTTCTTGTAGCCGCGCTTTCTTTTTTGTTCTTTTTTTTCATCATTTTCTCCTTATTCTTTACTAAATTAGTAAGCAAGGCGCGTGCCAACTTGGGAGGATTCCTGATAAAAAACGGTAATATTTTCTAATTCCTTATATTACAAAGAGTTAGCTATAATAATTTGGGGGCGAAGGGCTTGCCGGAGAGGGTAATTTGGCTCTTTTAATATGGAAAAAGGTTTATATGACCCAAAAAGGGGCTATTTCCAAAAAACAGCTGAAACCTGGGTCAAAATACCCCATAAACAAGGAGTAAATAAAAAAGAGCAAAGAAAAAACAGGAAAATTATTTATTGACCTATATGGCGTTTCTTTGCTATTCTTTGTTTATCAACAATATACATTTTACAAGACTACGGAGGAAAATATGAAAGTTAAACCTTTGGCAGACAGGGTTATTGTCAAGCTGGAAAAGAGCGAGACCAAGTCAGCGGGCGGAATCATCATTCCCGATACTGCCCAGGAAAAGACCCAAATAGGGGTTGTAATCGAGGTGGGGGATGACAAGGAAGTAATTAAGGTTCAGGCCGGACAAAAGGTTATGTACGACAAATACGCCGGAACCCAGGTGAAAATAGGCGGCGAAGACCACCTTATTTTGAAAATGTCAGATATTCTGGCAGTTATAGAATAGCGAGAGTCTGCTAATATAGCTAAATTTTTTACCACGGAGTACGCAGAGTTACACGGAGTACAAAGAGAAAGAAATAAAAACTCCGTGGTACTCTGTGCACTCTGTGGTTTTTCTATTAGTTATCAACATTTACTTAGTAGTTTCGCCAGGGCTTTTAGCGCTTTTTTGTCCGCCTGACTGCCCTCCGCGCCAAGGACAGCTTTTGCCGTTATGTTTCCATACGCGGCGCACTCGCCAAGGGTTTTGCTTTTTGTCCAGGCTGCAAGAAAGCCGGCGCAGAAGGCGTCTCCTGCGCCGGTGGCGTCTACAGGCGTTACAGCCTGGGTCCCTGCCCTGATAATTTCACCCCCTGAATAGCAAAGCGCTCCGTCCTGGCCCAATTTTACAACTATGACAGGGAAATCTGTATTTTTATCAAAAAGCGTTTCCTGCATTGCCGATCTTAAACCGTCGCAAAACGCTTCGAATTCCGCTTCATTCATAAAAAGAATCAACGGGTAATTTTTGATGTAGCCCGCGATTTCTCCCGCATATTCCCGCGCGATGCCGGGGGAGCTAAGGTCAATAGCAACCGCCGCTTCGTTCCTGCCCGCTATGCTCAAGATATGGGATACCAGAGCGGATTTATCCAGCATAAAGCCGTCAATTAAAACGATCCTGGCCTTTTGCAACTCCTTTTCGCTGATGTCCCTTTCTGAAAGCTCAAGGGCTGCGGAAGGGGAGGCCGCGATGTGCGTTTCGTCCGCCTCGTTCCGCAAAATAAGGCAAATTCCTGTGGGAGAAGGCTTTTTTGCAAGGCGCAGTTTCACTCCGGCGGCAGAGAGGCTTTTTTTAAAAAGCAGTCCGAACCCGTCGTTTCCAATTGCGCCTGAAAAGGCAACCTTTGCCCCAAGCAAGGCGGAGATCTTGGCAACATTGGCGGCGCCGCCGCCAGATACCGTTGTATAGCCAGGAAGTTCCGAGAGTATCCTTTCTATTTTTTCAATTCCGATGTGTTGCACCGGCTGGGTAAGTCCGTGACGGGCAAAAAATTGCTCGTTTGTCTGGGCAAATACATCTACCAGGGCGTTCCCGACACAGAGTAAATCAATTTTTTTGCTTGCCATTATCACGCTATTACTCTTTAGAAACTAAATGTTTACAAAAACCTCTCGCAAAGGCGCAAAGACGCCAAGTTGTTGTTAGCTATATTATCGTTATACTTTCAAGATTCTTATTATGAAGATACAATATCTTGTTCAACGAAGATATATCGAACAGAAACTTTGCGTCCTTTGCGATCTTCGCGTCTTTGCGAGAACTCTTCTTGTAATCATTAAGGTGTTTCAAAGTGTCAATTACTTCGGCGAAGCGACGATCTCTTTTAGCTCAGGATGCTTTGCCAGTTCTTCCTTGAGCCCTGCGGCCCTGCCCTTGTTTACGTAGTCTTTGCTCTGGAAAGTATATGTAAATTTTGTGTGCAGGTCGTAAGTGCCAGCCATCAGGGCGTAGGCGTCCTCGGTCATTACCAGCTCTTCGTCGGTGGGAATGACAAAAACGGGAATCCTGGATTCAGGCTTGCTGATTAGCGTTTCAGTGTTCCGGGTGTGGGACATTTCGTTCTTTTTGGGATCGAAAACTATGCCGATGCCCTCAAGGCCCTGGAGGATCTTCTTCCGCATCCACCAGGCGAACTCCCCAACCCCGGCGGTAAAGACCAGGGCGTCCACACGGCCAAGGATGGCCTGGTAAGCGCCGATGTATTTCTTTACCCGATGGGCTTCCATGTCCTGCGCCAGGATTGCCATCTTGTTATCTTCTAAAGCCGCCTTCTGAATGTCCCGCCTGTCCGTAAGTCCCCCGGTAATGCCGGAAAGGCCGGACTTTTTGTTCAATGCGCTCTCAATCTCCGCATCGTTCATCCCCGTCTTCCGCATAACGTAGAAGGGCAAGGCGGGGTCAAGGTCGCCTGAGCGGGTTCCCATGACAAGCCCTTCAAGCGGGGTAATGCCCATGCTCGTGTCAAAAGAGCAGCCGTCCTTCACCGCGTTAACCGAAGAGCCGTTGCCTATATGCGCGATGATGAGGTTAGTCTTGAAGGGATCCTTGCCCAGCAGCACCGCAGCGCGTTTGGCTGTGTAAAGGAAGCTTGTGCCGTGGAAACCGTAGCGTCGGACTGAGTATTTTTCGTACCATTCGTAGGGGACCGCGTAAAGGAAGGATTCTTTGGGCATGGTCTGATGCCATGCGGTATCCATGATCGCGCAATGTGGCACGTTTGGCAGTACTTTTTGGGCCGCTTTTATGCCCAGGATATTGGCGGGGTTGTGAAGCGGGCTCATGTCGTTCATTTCAGTAAAGGCGGCCATTGCCGCGTCGTCTATAATCACGCTTTTGGTAAACTTGTTTCCGCCATGAACAATCCTGTGTCCGACGGCCTTTATAACGCCCATGTCGTTTATGACCCCGGTCGCCGGGTCAGTCAGGGTTTTTATGATGAGGTTCACCGCCTCTGTGTGGTCGGGGCAATCGTGGTTGGCAACGTACTCGTCCCTGCCAAAGCTGGGGTTTACCTTGTGGGTAATAAAGGAACCGCCTATGGTTACCTTTTCAACAATCCCCACCGCCAGGATATCCTTCTTTTCCCAGTCGTATACCTGATATTTTGCCGAAGAAGAGCCGCAATTCAATGTTAAAATTACCATTGTGAACCTCGCTTTTAAATTATTTGTACTTAAAGTTTAGCATGGATGTTTTCGCAAATACAAGGTCGCGCGTTGCCTTTTAGCCGTTACAAGGGATAAGCGGTTTATAAGTATGATAAAATTGCTTCGCAAGATATAATTTTTTACAATAGTTATTCTTTGTGGCCTCTGTGTTCTCTGTGGGCCGGTTTCAAGCGCCACTACGGCAACATCTCGCTTATTTTAGTTATGGCCTTGTCGTATTCAAACATGAGAATATGCTCTTCTACTTCGGAGATCCTGGCTTTGGTCTCGCTGTCCAAAGACAAACCCGCGAAGGTTACAAGCATACGGTTAATCGCTTCAACGTCCATTTCCTCCAGAGCCGTCTTTAGAATTTCCAGCCTTAGCTCGGGAATATCCTCATGCTCACTGTCGGCTCTGTCGGCTTCGTATTTTCCCAATTCGGATTTCACATTGTTGATCAGCGCAAGAACATCATCTTTAAGTTCGCCGGTTTTTTCGTTTATTTCCGAAAGCGATCCTTTTTCCGAGGATCTTTCAAGCCACGCTGCTTTTTCGCCAATTTCAATCGCGCCGATGTTCCTGGCCGCTCCTTTAAGGGCGTGAACCAGGGTGGTATAAAGATCGATATTTCCCTCTGCCAGGGCTTCCGAAATATCTGCCAGGCGGCTTTCAGCGTCGTTACTAAAATCCGATAAAATTTCCAGATAAATCTGAAAATTCCCGCCGCAGTTCCTTTGGCCCTTGGCGGCATCTATACCCTGGATGCTAATTATTTCTTCCTTTTCCGGCTTTGCTTCGTCGCCGCCAATAGGCTGTTCTGTCTTGCATAGCTTTTCAACGGGAAGCCATTTTTCCAGGATTTCATCCAGCTTTTGCATTTCAATAGGTTTGGCCAGAAAATCGTCAATTCCCTTTTCCAGAAATATTTCCCTTTGGCCGGAAACGGCGTTTGCGGTAAGGGCGATTATGGGCAGTTTTTTGTAGTACTCGTCGGCGGAATCGATTTTTCTTATTAAAGCCGTAGTTTCAATGCCGTCCATGCCGGGCATCATGTGATCCATGAACACAATGTCAAACTTGTTTTTTGATACCAGCTGTATCGCTTCGGGGCCGCTCATGCAGGTTTGTATGTTCATGTTGTACAGAGCCATTAGCTCCTTTGCTACCCTGAGATTTGTGGAAATGTCGTCCACAATAAGGATATTCGCGGTTGGAGCGGTAAACTGGATGCTGAGATTCTTGTCATGGTATAAAAGTTCCCCGGATACATTATTCAGGACATTTGCGATGGTAACGGAATAAACAGGAAGCAGGACGCTGCTTACTTCGCGGTAAACTGAAATTTCTCCCGGCTCGACCATTATCGTCAGATTCAGGGGTTTTTCCCTGGTTGCGGGTATGTCAATGCATTCCATAGCATGTTTAGACGATATAAAAGCGTAATTAAAATCGCCGTTAGCAAGCGCCTTGGTAAATTCCTGAAATTCCAAAGAATGTTCATATTTTACGCCCAGATTTTCCAATGAACGCTTGATGGAATCGACGTATTCGGACCGCCAGTCATAAAAAAGCACCTGTTTGCTTTCAGGGTCGGAAATATATGCTATTGGCGTGTCACTGTCATATTCCTGGGTTACTACTGCCCGAAAAACGGAACCTTTGCCGTAATCGCTTGTAACTGTTACATCCCCTCCCATTGCCCGGCAGAGCGCTCTGGTAATTACCAAACCAAGGCCGGTTCCCTCGATGCCCTTGTTTGTCACAGCATCCATCCTGGCAAATTCGTTAAAAAGCTTTTCCCTGTCTTCAGGCTTGATTCCTATACCGCTATCTTTGACCACTAATATAAGATTGATTTTTTTTTCGTCTGTTTTTTCCATCCCTACTTCCAGAGAAACAAAACCTTTACGGGTATACTTTACCGCGTTGGAAAGAAGGTTGGTCAAAATCTGGCGCAGCCTTATATCGTCTCCGTAGAGCTGTGCAGGTATGGCGCTTTCAACGTTCACAAGAAAATCCAGGGATTTTTCAGCAACCCTGGAACGCATTATGTTGACCATATCGTTAATTACAGAGGCCAATTGATAATTATGGTTTTGGATCTGCAGTCGGCCGGATTCTATTTTTGAAAAATCCAGAATGTCATTTATAATTGCCAGAAGGTTATTTCCGGACTGATTGATTATTTCGATATATTCCTGAATTTCGCCGGAAATTTTCTTTCGCTGGATTAGCTCGGCAATGCCAAGTATGGAATTCATAGGAGTGCGAATTTCATGGCTCATGCGCGCGAGGAAGGCCGATTTTCCCAAATTTTGCTCGTCTGAACGGGCTTTTGAAATGCTCAACCGGATCAGAATTACTATCAGGAAGCTCATAAAGATGATGCCCAAAATAGAAAGCGTAAACGCCATTGAATACACGTCGCCGTAATACGCGCTGATCGGTGTTGCGAGCGTAACGTACCAGCCGTTATAAATTTGCCTGGAGATGGCCATAACGTGAATGCCTTCAGGGTTTATCAGGCGCAAAGAAAAGGTTCCGCCGGGATTATCCAAAAGCATGCGGATTAGGGGAGGGTAACCCGCATAGTCCCCCAAGTGCCTGTTTATGTGGCTTTTTACAGGATGGGCCATTACTAAAAAATTTTCATCGCACAGGAAACCATAGCCGTCATTGGTAAAATGAATTAACTCTACGTAATTTGAAATGGCTGAAAAATCAATGCCAAAAACCAGGGTTCCGTATTGTGTGCCGTTTTCGTCGTTCATTGTTTTAGAAAGCGAGATGACGGGCCTTCCGGTCTCCCGATCGGTATATGGGCCTGAGATTCCGATACCGCCTTTTGCAGTCTCCGCCGCGCGATACCAAGGGCTGTCTTGATGATCCCCCGGAGGGGGAAAAGGGTAAATCCCCGTCATAAAGGTTTCATTGATGATGCCGTAGATATTCATTGTACTTTGTGACCAGGTGCTTTCGGAACTCAATTCTCCGGCTAATTCTGCCAAATTGATGTTTATCTTTTCAGGAGTCACGCCAAAATCAAGCCAGTTTTCAATCAGCCTTTCCGCCTGAAGCAAATTCGCCTCGGCTTCCCGCAAGCAGGAGTGGATGTAGATTTCAGCGGTATTGATGGTTTCCTGGCCATTGGCGAAAAGCCGGTTTTCGGCAATTCTGCTGACAAAATAATAACTGACAGCCACCATAAGGACGAAAGAGAGGATTACAAAAAAAATCTGGGGGAGTTCTTTGTGGATAATAGTACGCAGTTTTAAACCGCCCATTTGGATTTAAAGCCCCCGAGGTTTGTCATTCCTGAAAACGCTGGGCTATGGCAGTGAATATCTCTACTAAAGCCGGGTCAAACTGAACGCCGCTTCCCTGCTTGATTATCTCCAATGCTACATCCGGTGGAAACGGTTTTTTGTAGGGCCGCTCGGAAATCAAAGCGTCGTATACGTCCACAAGGGCCAATAATCTGCCCTGCAGCGGAATGTCGTTCCCCGCAATGCCCCTGGGGTAACCTGAGCCGTCCCATCTTTCGTGATGGGTTCCGGCCATTATTTTAGCGTGCGTTAAAAAGACGCTTTCCTTAGTGTTTTCCTGTATTTTTTCAATGACTTTCTCGCCAAAAGAGGTGTGCCTTTTCATTTCGTTAAATTCTTCCACCGTCAGCTTGGCGGGCTTCATCAATATGTTGTCCCTGATGGCTATCTTCCCCACGTCGTGCAGTTGGGAAGACTGGAAAAAAAGCTTCATGTCCCAGTCTTTTACCTCGTCGTAGTAGACGTTTTGCTTTATCATTTCTTCAGTCAGGAGCTTTAAAAAATATTCGCTGCGCTCAACATGGCCGCCGGTTACATCGTCACGGTATTCCACGAGGTTGCTCATTGTCTTTAGGATGGCGTTCTGCAATTCCTGTATTTCCTCTGTTTTTTCTTCCACAAGGCGCTGGAGGTTTTGATTTATATGTTCCAGCTCTTTTTTCTGGGATTCCACGAGGACATGCACGTCTACCCTTTTTAACAGGAGCTGGGGTGAAAAGGGCTTGGAAACAAAGTCCACAGCCCCCTGGACAAACCCCTCAAGCTCGCTGTTTGTGTCCGATTTGGACGTGAGGAATATTACCGGGATGCCCGCCGTTCTGGGATTGTTTTTCAGGATCTTGATGGCGTCGTAGCCGCTCAATTCGGGCATCATAACGTCAAGTAAAATGATGTCAACCAGGGTTTTTTCCAGCAGTTCGAAGAGTTTTGCAGCGCTGGGTACGGTAAAAACATCGTATTTGCTCATAAGGGTATTTCTGGCTAATTTCAGGTTGATGGGGTTGTCATCAACCAGAATGACCTTTTTTCTCGTCTCTGCCATACCCCTATCTCCATTTTCTCAAAAAAAGTAAATATCTTAAAAACATAGTAACTATCTCAAATTACTTAGTAAAGAGGGCTACTATTGTATAGTAAGTATATCGCAGGTTATGAAGAAAATCCACAGTAAAACGATCAAACTATGGTTAAATTTATTAGGTTTTCTTGTACCGGGGATTTTTTTTGGCATCTGGTTTTTTTCAGGGTTTGGCACTAAACTTGTCAGGAATTAATATGAGCGATTTTGTCCATCTCCATGTTCACTCGGATTATTCTCTTTTGGACGCGGCGGTTTCCGTAACGGCTTTGGCGGACAAGGCCGAAAGGCTTGGAATGACGCACCTGGCCCTGACCGATCATGGCAATATGTTCGGTGCCATGGAGTTCATTGCCGCCTGCGCGGAGACGACAAACGAGAAGGGACAGCATGAAAAGCGCAAAAACCCCATTAAGCCGATAATCGGCTGCGAAGTGTACGTCTCGCCGTTTTCGCGTTTGCAGAAAACAGGAACTGAAAGCGACAACAAGTACTACCACCTTGTCCTTTTGGCTAAGAACAGGGAAGGCTACCTCAACCTGGTTAAGCTCTGCTCTTTTGCCTATACCGAAGGGTTTTACTATAGGCCGAGGATCGACGACGAGCTTCTTGAAAAATACCACGGAGGGCTGATAGCGCTTTCGGCCTGCGTTTCCGGCGAGATACCGCGCCTTATCCAGGCCGGGAAGATCGACGAGGCCGAAAAGAAGGCCCGCTATTACAGGGATCTTTTCGGGGAGGACGAAGAGGGGGAAGCGAACTTTTTCCTTGAGATTCAGGATCACGGCATTCCTGCTGCGAAGCTGAGGGGGAGCCTTTCGCAAAGGGACATTAACAAAGCCGTCGTTGAAATTTCCAAAAGGACGGGCATTCCCCTGGTAGCGACTAACGACGTTCACTACCTGGACAGGGAAGATAACGTTGCCCATGACATACTGCTCTGCATAGGAACGGGCAAAGTCAGAACCGAAGAAAAACGGAAGAAGTACTATGGCGAGCAGTTTTACTTAAAAAGCGGCGAAGAGATGAGTGCGCTTTTCCCTGACTATGGCGAAGCGATAGCAAACACCGTGCGCATTGCCAGCCGCTGTAAAACCGATGTCCCGGATATCAACGTTAAGGAATTGCCCAGGTATCTGCCCGATTTTGAAATTCCTGGCGGCTTTGACAACGCGGACGCCTATATCAGGCATCTGGTAAGCGAAGGCCTCGCCAAACGCTACGCTAACGAAAAAACCGCGGGCGGCGAAAAATGGCAGGAAATAACCAAAAGAGCGGAGTACGAGCTTGGCGTCATTATTCAGATGGGCTTTACAGGTTATTTTCTCATCGTCGCGGACTTTACCAACTGGGCAAGGGAAAACAATATTTCCGTAGGGCCAGGCAGAGGTTCAGGCGCGGGTTCAATAGTCGCTTACGTATTGCGTATAACAGACGTAGAACCCCTGAAGTACGGCCTCTTGTTTGAGCGTTTTCTGAACCCCGAGCGCATTTCCATGCCGGACTTTGACGTGGACTTTGCCAACGAGGGCCGGGACGACGTGATAAAGTACGTTACCGAAAAATACGGCCAGGACAAGGTAGGGCAGATCATCACCTTCGGGACGCTGGGGGCAAAAGCGGTGATCAAGGATGTGGCGCGTGCCCTGGGAATATCGATTCCCGAATCTGACATGATCACAAAGCTCATCCCCAGGGATCCAAAGATCACTTTGCAGAAGGCAATTGACGGGGAACCAAAGCTGGAGGAACTGTCGCAGGATGCGCGGTACACGGAGCTCTTTGCCCTGGCAGAAAAGCTCGAAGGCCTTAACCGGCACTCAAGCATCCACGCTTCAGGCGTGGTGATTGGCAAGACTGCCCTGTATAATCACGCGCCCCTTTTCAAGGATCCGAAAACGGGCGCTGTTTCCACCCAGTACGCCATGGGCCATCTGGAAAAATGCGGCCTTGTAAAGATGGACATCCTGGGGCTTAAAACCCTGGATGTGATTAAGCACACCGAGGAATTAATCCGCAACAGGGGAGGGAAATTCGCCAATTTCAGCGTTGAGGCCGTAGACGAAAACGACGAGGCAACGTTCAGGATGCTGGGCGAGGGTTTGAGTTTCGAGGTCTTTCAGTTTGAATCCGACGGCATGCAGGATACCCTGAAAAGGGCAAAGCCGGACAAAGTCGAAGACCTTATAGCCCTTAACGCCCTTTACCGTCCTGGCCCAATGGCCAATATCCCAAGGTATATCAACTCAAAAAACGGCCGCCAGGCGATCACTTACCCTGACCCCAGCCTGGAAGAGGCTTTAAAGGAAACCTACGGCGTTATTGTCTATCAGGAACAGGTCATGCAGGTTGCGCGGATCATTGCCGGTTACAGCATGGGGCAGGCCGACCTTTTAAGGCGGGCGATGGGGAAAAAGAAAAAGGAGATTATCGACAAGGAAAAAATTCCTTTTCTTGAGGGCGCTATGAGGCGGGGCTTTTCGGCGCAAAGGGCAGGAGAGATTTACGACATGCTTGTCCCGTTTTGCGACTACGGTTTTAACAAGAGCCACGCTGCAGGTTACTCTGTGCTGGCCTACCGGACCGCCTACCTGAAGGCGAACTTCCCGGCGGAATTCATGGCGGCCAACCTTACCAACGAGATTCACAGCACCGACAAGGACAAGCTTTCGGAGTGTATTTCCGAAGCGCGGAAGATGGGCATCGCCGTTGATCCGCCAGATATAAACCGCTCGTTTAAGCTTTTTACGATAGCGGACGGGCGTATCGTTTTCGGCCTTTTGGGAATCAAGGGCCTGGGAGACGGGCCCGCCGATGAAATAGTAAATTGTCGCAAGGACGGGCCCTACAAGGACTTTATGGATTTTCTTAACCGCGTGGACATCAAGGCGGTTGGAAAAAGCGTTATTGAAAAGCTTATCCAGACCGGCTCTTTTGACAATTTGGGAAGGCGGAGGGAAATCCTTTTGGGAAACCTGGAACAGGCGGTGGAGTACGTTCAAAAAATAAAGGACGGGAAAAAATTCGGCCAGGGCAGCCTTTTCGGTGATACGGGGGAAAAGGAGTATCAGGATTTTAAGTTCGAAGAGTTTCCCGAAATATCCAAAGCCGACAAGCTTAAAACCGAAAAGGAGCTCATCGGCTTTTACTTCTCCGCCCATCCCATGGACGAATACCAGGCTGTCTGGAAGGATCTTGTGAAAGCCGATTTGGGCCGTCCGGAAGCTCTGGTTTTGGGCAACCATATCCTTGTGGGGCTTGTAAAGAACGTCAAGGCAATAACCACAAGCAAGGGAGAGCGAATGGCCTTCGCTACGCTGGAAGATTACAACGGTGAAATTGAGCTGACTTTTTTTCCGGGGGCCTGGACTCAATGCAGGGAAAAAATTGAAAACGATAAAGTAGCTATCCTTAAAGGCAAAATAGACTACCAGCAGAACAGGGATAAACGCAGTTTCAATGTTGATGAATGTTTGGAATTGGACGATATTACCAATGCCAAAATTGCCAATAAAGAAGATATGCAACAGTGGGACAAGTTTTCGAATATACGGAAGTATGCCAAAGACATGGATATAAACCTGCTGGATATTGGCAAGGGGAAGCCGGAAGCCGGAACCTACATCGCTATCGGAATGCTAAAATCAATAAGAACCCATGTTGATAAAAACGAAAAGGAGATGGCCTTCGGGACCTTGCAAGGCCCAGGCGGAGAAATAGACATTTTGTTTTTTTCCAAGGCATGGGAAAATTCCAAAGCTAAAGCAGTGGTCGGTGAGATATTGGCATTTAAGGGAACAATCGAGGCGCAGCGGGATCGAAATAACGGGAAGAATACCCTTATTGTAACCAGCATTCAGGATGTCAATAAATTGATTCGCACTGCGGACAAAAAAGCAGGGCAGGGCCAGGAAGATTCTGCCGATAAAACAAAAACAACAATGCACATCCGCCTGGTCGCCGGTGCTGCGGAAAACGAAGAGATGCTCGGTTTTCTTAAAAGCTGCATAGAGGAAAATCCCGGCTCATGTCCGGTATTTATCCACGTTCCTGTTTTCGCCCTGGGGAAAGAAAGCTCTCAGGATGAAAATCCCAAAGAGACAATAATCCGCGCCGCAAGTCTTATTAATGCGGAGGCTTCGGTTTCGCTTGGTTCGCTTGAGCGATGCCCCGCAGTCGCGGATGTTTGGTGCGCCGGGTAATGGAGGTTATATGGCACAATTGTTGGGTTTTTTAAGTTTATTGCTGAATGTCTACATGCTGATAATTTTTTTCAGAATTATCCTTACATGGTTTCCGGGGTTTGGTAACGGCGGCATAATTGATTTTCTTTCAAGGATAACCGATCCCTACCTGAACTGGTTCCGCCGTTTCTCGTTCCTCCGGCTTGGCTTTCTGGATCTTTCCCCAATTCTGGCTCTTGGCGTTCTTTCGCTGGCGAACAGAGTCCTTGCTATGCTTGCAAGCTACGGAAGAATTTCCATAGGAATTATACTGGCCCTGGCGCTCCAGGCGGTATGGGGAGCTGTTTCTTTTATACTCGGTTTTTTAATACTTATTCTTATCCTGCGCCTTATAGCTTTTTTATTAAGGCAAAGCGGCTCTAATCCCTTTTGGAATATCATTGAGACAATTTCCCAGCCCGTGCTCTACAGAATAAACCGTGTCTTTTTTCGCGGCAGGATAGTAAAGCATATTACGGCTCTGCTTGTGTCAATTGCGAGCCTGGTAATCGTCTACGTGGCCCTGAGGCTTCTCTTCGCGATAGTTTCCACGATGCTGGTTAGACTGCCGTTCTGATGTTTCTACGGGAACTCTTACAACCTGTAACTGTGCTAAAAAAAGCCGCTGCCGAGAAAGCGGGCAGTCTTGCGCGCCTGGGCATTATGAATATTGCCACCCTGTTGTGCTATTACCCTCGCGATTGGGAAGACTGGAGCCGTACAGTTCCGCTTAAAGACTGGGAAACTTCCAGGGTCTGCACGGAAGTTCAAATTGTCGGTAAAGACTGGTTTGGCTATGGCCCGACGAGAACCCTTAAGCTCTACGCTGAGGACGAAACCGCCAGAGTTTGCCTGAAATGTTTTAAGCAACCCTTTTTGGAAAATAATTTCCCTGTAGGCGTACGGGCAATGCTTTTCGGGCATTTTGAGTACAAGTATGGCGAGATTCAGTCCAGGTCTTTTAAGCTTGAGCCTATCAAAAATGTATACGGCCCTATAATGCCGGTGTACCCTTTGACGAAGGATGTTACGCAGGCCACCGTCCGTAAGTTTAGCCGGCGGGCCGTTAGCCGCTATGCTGAAACGCTGGAAGACGAGCTTCCTGAAAGCGTAATAACTCGGGACGGCCTTTTCCATAAAGCCGATGCCGTTAGGGCAGTACATTATCCCGCTTCCTGGCAAGAGCTTGACAGGGCAAGGAAGACCCTTGTTTACGAGGAGCTTTTTTATCTGGAAGTTATGGTTGCCCAGAGGAGCTTGCAGAGGAAAGCCAATAGCTCTGGTCTTGGGGCAGCGCCGCAAAGTGAGGATAAATCCTCAGAGGATTTATCCCAAGGGGATTTATCCCCATTGCAGATGCGCCTGCTTGAAAGACTGCCCTTTGCCCTTACGCCGGGGCAGAAGTCCGCCGTCGCCGAGATCAACCGCGACATGGACAGTTCTTTTCCTATGGCCCGGCTTTTGCAGGGGGACGTGGGCTCAGGCAAAACCCTGGTGAGTTTTCTTGCCGCCCTGAAAGCTGTTGAAGCAGGTGGGCAAGCTGCGCTTATGGCCCCCACCGAGCTTCTTGCCCGTCAGCACGCGGAAAGCGCCGCCAGGCTTCTGGAGCCGCTTGGCATCAGGATTGCCTTTCTTACCGGGAACCTTAAAGCATCGGGAAGGGCCAATCTGCTCAAGGCGCTTGCATCCGGCGATATTGACATGATTGCCGGAACCCACGCGCTTTTCTCCCGCGATGTGGAATATAAAAATCTGCGCCTTGTTGTAGTGGACGAACAGCACCGCTTCGGGGTGTTACAGCGCCAGGCTATTGCCGCCAAGGGCAACCTTCCGAATCTATTGATGATGAGCGCCACTCCCATTCCCCGAAGCTTGGCGCTTACGGTTTTCGGCGACCTGGACGTGTCGGTGATTGCCGATCTGCCTCTTGGGCGGAAGCCCATAAAAACCCACCTTGCAAGAGAATCCAACGAGGGGAAGGTTTACGATTTTGTGCGCAATGAACTGTCAAAAGGCTGTCAGGCTTATTTTGTTTACCCGCTAATCGAAGGCGGAGACGAATCTGCATTATTGTTTAACGAATTAAAAGACGCGGTGTCCATGGCTGACAGGCTTGCGAAAGAAGTGTTCCCTGATTTTCCCCTCGCGCTTCTGCATTCAAAAGTGGACGACGAGGACAAGCGAAAAGCCATGGAAGCTTTTCGCCGTGGAGAAATAAAAATCCTTGCCGCCACGAGCGTCGTGGAGGTCGGCGTGGATGTGCCAAACGCGACCTGCATGGTAATTGAGCATGCGGAACGCTTTGGCCTTTCCGCCCTGCACCAGCTCCGGGGCAGGGTGGGCCGTGGAGAAGATCAGTCCTACTGTTTTTTGGTTTACTCCGATAACCTGGGCGAAGACGGAAAACAACGGCTCAAGGTGATGCTTGAAAACTCTTCCGGCTTTGTTATTGCCGAAGAAGATCTAAAGCT
>Ga0268262_10003357_pt1 | contig 17411 bp, 15 predicted proteins | sample TergutNc150P3_FD_190354 | JGI IMG/M metagenome (GOLD analysis project Ga0268262, IMG submission 190354) | Nasutitermes corniger P3 segment gut microbial community from laboratory colony in Florida, USA - Nc150 P3 (SPAdes) (version 2) | ecosystem: Host-associated > Arthropoda: Insects >... | reverse complement strand
GTTTACCTTGCCGCAGGCGACATGGTTCCCGCGGATGTGCGCATAATTACCGCAAAAGACCTTTTTATCAGCCAAGCGTCTCTTACGGGCGAAAGCGAGCCTGTTGAAAAATTCGCAAGCCCCGCGATAAGCGCTAGCCGCAACCCTCTTGAATACAAAAACCTCGCCTTTATGGGAACAAACGTAATCTCAGGCTCTGCGACCGCCGTCGTCGTTACAGTCGGGGACGACACAACATTGGGCACCCTTGCGAAACAGCTTCAAACAAAAGCGCCGCCTACAAGTTTTGAGAAGGGAGTAAGCTCCGTATCATGGGTGCTTATCCGCTTTATGCTTGTAATGGTTCCCATTGTTCTGCTTGTAAACGGTTTTACAAAAGGCGACTGGCTGGAGGCGTTCCTTTTCGCGCTTTCAGTCGCGGTAGGTTTAACGCCTGAAATGCTCCCGATGATTGTTTCAGCTAACCTCGCAAAAGGCGCCGTGTCCATGTCCAGAAAGCGGGTCATTGTAAAGAACCTTAACTCCATTCAAAACTTCGGAGCGATGGACGTGTTATGCACCGATAAAACCGGAACCATAACACAAGACAAAGTCATTTTGGAATTGCACCTTGATATACACGGCAACGATAATGTTGACGTTCTGCGTTACGGTTTCTTAAACAGCTATTATCAGACGGGATTAAAAAACCTGATGGATATTTCCATAATAAACTACGCGCGTGAGGCGAAACTTGTTAATCTGTGGGTGGATTTTAAGAAAGCGGACGAGATTCCTTTCGATTTTAACCGCCGCAGAATGAGCGTTGCCGTTGAAAAGATAGACGGAGGCACGGAACTGATTACCAAGGGTGCGGTTGAGGAAATGCTTTCCATTTCTTCCCGTGCCGATTACAACAACGGAATATCGCCGATTACAAGTGAGTTACGCGAAGAAATCCTAGCCGCGTGCCGAAGGCTTAACGACAAAGGCATGAGAGTTTTAGGCCTTGCGCGCAAAGAAGTAAGCCTTTCGGCTGACAAAGCCCTGTCTCCCGCGGACGAGAGCGATATGATTTTTATGGGCTACCTTGCCTTCCTTGACCCGCCGAAAGAAAGCGCGGCGCAGGCCATTACCGCATTAGGCGAATACGGCGTAAAAGTAAAAGTTTTAACGGGCGATAATGACGGCGTTACGCGCACTGTCTGCCACTCTGTCGGGATAGACGCTCATCATATACTGCTCGGCTCCGATGCGGAAGGAATGGACGACAACGAATTAAAAAAAGCGGTGGAAAAATACAATGTTTTCGCCAAACTTTCGCCCAGCCAGAAGGCGCGCATTGTAACCGCCCTGCGCGAAAACGGACATACCGTAGGGTTCATGGGCGACGGTATCAACGACGCCGCGGCAATGAGGGCGGCTGATGTCGGCATTTCGGTTGACACGGCGGTTGACATCGCGAAAGAGTCGGCGAATATCATTCTTTTGGAAAAAGACCTTATGGTGTTGGAAGAAGGCGTTATTGAAGGCAGAAAAATCTACGCCAATATAATCAAATACATAAAAATGACGGCAAGCTCCAATTTCGGCAATATGTTCTCGGTTCTGGCGGCAAGCTACTTCCTTCCATTCCTGCCGATGCTGCCGATTCAAATTCTTGTTTTAAACCTTATCTACGATATTTCGTGCATAGCGATTCCGTGGGACAATGTCGATCTTGATTTCCTGCGCAAGCCGAGGAAATGGGACGCTTCGAGCATAGGCCGTTTTATGATATGGATAGGGCCAGTAAGCTCCATTTTTGACATTGCCACATACTGCTTGCTCTTCTTTATTATATGCCCTCTTTTTTCGGGAGGTACGTTCAGTTCTCTTGATGAAGGAGCGCGTACGGCGTTTATAATGCTTTTCCATTCCGGTTGGTTTGTGGAATCCCTTTGGTCGCAGACTTTGGTTATTCACATGATACGAAGTCCAAAAATTCCTTTTATTCAAAGCAGGGCTTCCGTACAGTTAACGCTTCTTACAACTTTGGGAATCGCCGTAGGCACTGTAATTCCCTACACATGGCTGGGCTCGCAGTTACACATGGCGCGTCTGCCGTTATACTACTTCCCTTGGCTGTGCGCTATTATCCTAAGCTATATGCTTTTGGCGACGGTTATGAAAAAGGTTTTCGTGTGGAAATACGGGGAACTGCTGTAAACGAAATACACGAAAAAGCTTTATTAAGGGTGAACTGTCCTTAATGCCCATTTAAAATCATTTGGGTTTTTAATCTTCACTGAATCTGTCTCTATTCCGTGATCGCCTTCTAAAAGCTGTTTCCGGCTTACCGTATTCCAGCCTCTTTTTAATTTTAAATTCAGGTTCTCGGGAGTTACATAGAAAGCATCGCCGGGTCTTATTCCGCTGCCAGGGGTTCCGGTTATTATGCAGTCAATGTCCGCATAAACAAACCATATACTTTCCAGCCATAATGAATCAGATGTTCCTGACATTTTTTCCCTGTTAACCCATTCGTTTTCTGATGAAACAAGTCCAAGAAAAGTACCGTTTACTTTAGGGACACAGTTAATATCATTCCACTCTGAAAACCATTTTTTAAAATTATCCCAATCCATTAAGTCACCATCAGCCGGTACGGGAATATCGCAGCTTAACAGCCCTTTTTCTATTTTTCCCGCGCCTAAAACTTTTGAAGGTTTAAATTTATCGGTTTCGTCAGGCAAATAAACATTAACGCTGATATCGCGTTCTCCTTCAAATTTTTTGTAAAGTTCGCTTATTTTATTACTGCTTGTCCCTTCCCACACTTGTTGTTTGTTTATCTTAATCGCGTCTTTATAAAGCACAGGTCCGTCAGTATCGCCGTCTTTATTCAAATCGCAGGTAACAACCGAGAAGAAGATTAAAGCCGTAATAACGGAAGATCTGAATATTTTTATAAAACTTTTCATTAATTAACTCCAACCCATACCAGTATCATTTCTACGCGGCGGTTAAGAGCCGTGTAAGCGGTATTTTGACCAAAAAGATTTTTCTCGCCGCCGTAGCCGCTTACAGTTACCCGCGAATCATCTATATCGGTTCCGCCGTTAATCGCTTTATACTGTTTACGAAGTTCCGCCTCTACCGCTTTTGCCCGATCCTCGCTTAGTTTCATCAGATCCCCTATTTCATCAGGATCATTTAATGTAGTAGGATTCGCGTGACCGTGCAGCATTATTAAATAGTTAGCGTTATTCTTCAGAGCCTTAGCGATACCGGAAACAGAAACATCGTTGGAGCTTTTTTCCTGCGCGGTAAGAGAGGTATTGGCTCCAGGTCCGGGAGGGCCGTTGTATTGATTCGCGCTGCCGGCGAAAATAATATATTCAATATCCACAATATTTAAAGTTTGCAGAATTATCTGGGGCGGCTGCTGTTGTATGATATACTTTATCTGTTCGTCGGTAAGATAATTAACAAGATCTTCGGGAGGAATATCCTTTATTATTTCTTTTAATATATCTTTCCGGTTATCTTGTCCTTTTATGATATTCAGAACTTCATCGGAATGTTCTTTTATATATTTAATAATATCAGCTTCAGAGGGAGGTCCTGCAACGGTTTCTTTGGCGTTATCATTTATTGAATTGTTGATTGTATCATAGCTCATATTGGTTGTGATATTATTTGTAATATTTACATAAATAATCTGGGGAACCTGTTCTATAATCGTCTGGTAGATATATACAGGCACGTCTTTTTCAACTTCTTTTACAATAGTATCGTGGACTATTTCCGGAGGAAGCTGAACAAAGACCTGCTTATACACAATGTCATGTTCTATGACTGTCTCGTATGTTACCTGAGGAACCATTTTAGTAATCGGGACATATTCCTGTTCGGGATCTACCCACCATTTTTCCATGATGGGATTTTCGCAGGTTACAAAACAAACGCACGCTAACAAAAATAAAAAATTAAAAAATATTTTGCCTTTCATATTGCCTCCAAAGCCTAATCGGAATTAATCTGAATAACTATTAATTCAACGCGGCGGTTTCTGTTCCAGATGTCGTGATCGCTGGTAACGGTTCTTGTGCCGCCGTACGAGATAACAACCATTTGTTCTTCTTTAATACCCTTTGTTTTTAATTGATCGGCTACCGCTCTTGCCCGCAGAGCGCTAAGGGCCATAAGCTCGTCGGCCTCTTTGGGATTCGTTGTAACGGGGTTGGCATGGCCTTCTATTCTGACGCGCAAGTCAGGGTTTTCTTTAAGCGCTTTCGCTATGGCGTTCAAAACCAGTTCGTTAAGCCCCCTCGCGTCCTTGTCAATGCCGTCATTGTATTTTCCAATATCGGGCCCGAATAAAATAAATTCAACTTCGGATATCATTATCCTTTTGATAATCTCATTTGGGGGAAGCGTTTTTATTATTTCGACGGTTTTTACCTGCGCCTGTCCGCCTTCATATTTTGTATTTTGCGGCAGAGGAAATTTGTACCCGATTGTTATACTGCCGCCTACTATATGCGGATAACCGCCGCGTACTTCAGGTTCTATATGCCACCTTGGAGAAAGCGGTATTGTCACTCCTAGCGCCGCATCCGCCAATATCGAGCCGCGGGTCATGGTAACATCTCCGAACGGGTTACTGCCGCTTCCCCTGTACGCGGAAATTAAACCCAAGCCGCCCTGAAAAAAGATATTGGCCTTTTTATCGGGATTCTTGCCAATTCGCAAAAAATTCCAGCGCAGATAAACCTGCCCCTCAAATGTGACTATATTCCGCGATTCATCATCTACGCTGTAGTTTATTCCGACCTTACTGCCGACCATCAACGGAGGAGACAGCCAAAGTTTTGGGTCGATAATTACCTGAAAAGACGTCCCTTTTACAAGCAGAGCCGTCGTCCCAAGGCCCGCGTCCAAAGACCAAAATTTCCCCGCAGGGAATTCTGTCTGCGCGTATATTCCGCTAACAACGGCAAAAAAAAGAAAAACAAACAAAAAACGCTTTTGAAATTTATTTACAACAATTTCTTTTAAGCGCAAAGTTCCCTGTTTCATACTCCACATCCGCCTTATACCTGTTATGGAGTTTATTATAAATCATGTTAATAATAACGGCAATAATATTTTAACTATAAATTTGTTATTATAACCTCTGCGCTATAGCGTCGATAAAATCCCACGAGTTAAGAACTTTATCAGGCGGAGGGTCTGAAAGTTTCGCCAAGTCTCCGGTCATTATACCGTCTTCTATGACACCCAGAACTGCGGTTTCCAAGCGTTTCGCGAAATCAGCCAAGTCGCTTAAACCGTCCAGTTCCGCGCGTTTTGCCAGCGCTCCCGACCACGCGAAAATTAACGCCGCAGGGTTAGTGCTGGTTTTCTCGCCTTTTTGCCAGCGGTAGTAGTGCTGTTGTACGGTGCCGTGAGCCGCTTCATATTCAAAAACGCCCGATGGAGAGACAAGGACGCTTGTCATCATGGCGAGGCTTCCTGCGGCGCTCGCTATCATATCGCTTTGAACGTCGCCGTCGTAGTTTTTACACGCCCACAAAAAGCCGCCTTCGCCCTTTACCACGCGCGCCACGGCATCATCGATCAATGTGTAAAAATATTCGATGCCGCAAGATGCGCATTTTTCCTTAAACTCGGTTTCGTATACTTCGTTAAAAATCGCCTTGAAACGCCCGTCGTAGATTTTTGAAATTGTGTCCTTTGTTGCAAACCATATCGGCAGTTTCTCGGCAAGGGCGTAGATAAAACAGGCGCGCGCAAAACTTCTGATTGAATCGTCGAAGTTGTGCATACCCTGTACTATGCCCCTTCCTGAAAAATCCGCCACTTTCGCGCGGCGTTCGGTTCCGTCGGGTTTTGTGTAAACAAGTTCCACCTTGCCGGGCCCTTCAATTTCCATTTCCGTTGCCTTGTAAACATCGCCGTAGGCATGGCGTCCGATAACTATCGGAGATTTCCATGTGATAATAGAAGGTTTAATCCTGCTTACGGTAATAGGTTTGCGGAAAACCGTCCCGTCAAGAATCGCCCTTATTGTCGCATTAGGGCTTGGATGCAGATGTTTAAGATTGTACTCTTTCTGCCGCGCCGTGTTAGCGGTAATGGTAGCGCACTTTACGCCCACGCCGTATTTTTTTATCGCTTCCGCAGATTTTACCGTTATTTCATCATCGGTATTGTCGCGGTTGGTAAGCCCAAGATCGTAATATTCGGTTTTTAAATCGACAAACGGCAGCAGAAGTTTGTCTTTTATAACCTTCCATAAAACACGGGTCATCTCGTCCCCGTCTATCTCCGCAAGCGGAGTTTTCATATTAATTTTCGCCATAACGGCATTATAACGTTTATTTTTAATTTGTAAAAGACGGTTGCGTCTTAAGACCGTTGCGTCTTAAGACGGTTATGTCTTTCTTAATAATTCCATCGGCTTTAACTTTCCGGCGCGGCGGGCGGGGATCCATGACGCTAAAACTGAACAAAGAATCGCGAAAAAACCGATTAATAGGACTGCGGTTTTGTCTATGATAATGGGGATTGTTTCAAGGTAAAAACCGGGATCCAGTATTTTTACTTCCTCTCCGTGGAACAGACCGGAGAAAAAAGTTAATCCTTTTTCAAGACCTCGGATCAAAGTATTTATATTTACTCCTATTAATAGCCCCAGTGAAATTCCAACGACAGCGCCTGTAATGCCAGTAAGGAAACTGCCCCATAGAAAAATACCTGTAACGCCTTTTATGTCCGCCCCTGAAACTTTCAATATGGCTATATCCCTGTTCCTTTCCAGAGCAAGCATACTTGTGGAAGATGAAACATTAATCGCGGCGACAATCACTATTAACGCCATGATAAACAAAAGAAGCTGTCTTGTGGATTCATAGGAACTGTACTGAGAACGCAAAAGCTCCTTCCACGTATAGATGGTGTAACCCGGGTCCAGATCTTCAAATAGCGTCCACGCAAAATCATCGGCTTTTTTATAAGGGTCGTCGATCTTTATAATCAAACTGGACGATGACTGTTCAGGAGACAAAACTCGTTTTCCGCCTTCATAACTTATTATGCACCATAATGCGTCAAGCTCGCTGTAGCCGCAAGAAACTATGCCCTTTACGGTAAAAGGAGCGGTTACGGGAAGCTGGCGGCCGTTTATGTTTTTCAGCGTCATAAGCCTGACGGTATCGCCGATTTTTACGCCAGTATTCACAGCCAGAGTTACACCTAACAAAATGTCGCGGTCTGTCTCCGGTTTTTGCTCGCCGTAAACCACTTTTAAAAAACGACCGCTGCCGGGATCCGTCCAAAACGAAGGTTCTACGGCGCGCACGGTTACTCCTGTTTTCCCGCCTTTCCCCGCAAGCACCCCGGTACTGCGCATTTCGGGCCACACTCCCCTAACTCCGTCATAACTTTTTATTTCTTCTATTGTATTTTCATCTTTTTCGGTAGCATACAAATCAAAAACTTGCAGATGCCCTGTCCCCAATTCAAGATAACGGTCCGTAATCCCCCTGATCATACCGTCCGCCACTATCAATGTTACGATAATCGGGATAAGGCTGATGGCAATTCCTGCGGCGGCTCCGCGCAGATAGCGACCGCCTTCATTGGCCCTTCCCCACAGGTACCTTAACGCTATAAAAAAAGCGGCTTTCTTTTTCAAAGTATCCGTCCCTGCGTCAGTTGTCCGTTTTCCAAAACAAGGCCGACGGAAGCTCTTGCCGCCGTTTTCTCGTCATGCGTTACAACAATCAAAGTTTTACCTCTCTTCTGCGCGGCGGCATAGAGCAATTCGGAAACAATATCGCTGTTTGCGGGATCAAGGTTTCCGGTAGGCTCGTCCGCAAGAATCAGCGAAGGATCATTTACCATCGACCTTGCGACTGCAATCCGCTGGCGTTCTCCGCCTGAAAGCTGAGAGGGGAAGTGGTTTTTTCTGTCTTCAAGTTTTACGTCGGCAAGGAGCGACTTTGCCTTGTCCATCGCGTCCTTTTTTTTCATTCCCGCTATATAGGCCGGAATCATAATGTTTTCAATAGCGGTAAAATCTTTAAGTAAATAATGAAACTGAAAAATAAAACCTATTTTTTTTGATCTGTATTCGGACATTTCTTTTTCGGAAAGAGATGTAATTTCATCATCGCCGATAAATACGCTCCCCTCATCGGCGCGATCAAGCCCGCCTATTATGTTAAGCAGGGTGCTTTTACCGCTGCCGCTCTGCCCCGTTATCGCCAAGGACATCCCTTCATCTATCTGAAGATTAATACCTTTTAAAATATAAAGAGTCTCGGCCCCTGAAACATAATTTTTAACTATGTTTTGCGTCTTAACAAGAATATCACTCATAGCGCAGTACCTCCGCAGGTTGTATTTTAGCCGCTTTTCGCGAAGCAAACCATGCCGCGAATAAAGCGGAAAGAAAACCGAACATGAAAATCATTATCACTTCCGCCGGCAGTATTCTTGAGGGAATTTCCTTTATGTAAAACACGGTAGGCGAAAAAACCGCAAAGTTTGCTTTCTGCTCCGCTCCGAAAAAACGGGCCATTGCGTTTAAGAAAACGATACATGTATTTACAATGTTTTCGACTAACGAAAAAAATTGAGGAATATGGGAAGCGATAACAAGCCCAAAAACAAGACCGAGACCGGCGCCTGTAAGCCCGATAATAGCTCCGTCGCAAACAAAAACAAAACGTACCGCTCTTTGCGCTCCGCCGACGGCGCGAAGCAGGCCGATTTCCTCGCGGCGCTGTAAAACAGCCCTTCTCTGCGATTGAAAGATATTAAGGGCAACTACGATAAAAATAAGACCTACAAGTATAAACATAAAAAGTTTCTCGGTTCTAAGCGCTCCGAAAAAAGAACGGTTATAATCGCGCCAACTTGAAAATTTTACGTCATTAAATTCCGTTTCTTTCGACAATTTTTTCTTTATGCGTTCCATAACAATCCTATCCTGAAAACGGTTGTTAATTTTCACGCCTATTTTTTTTCCGTTTTCAACGCCGTTTTCAACGCCGTTATCATCTGCGGAAAAAGTCTTGTTTTCTATGTTGATAAATGCCCAACTGCAGTCATATTCGTAAAAACCGGTCCTGAAAATTCCTTTTATTGTAAATTCTTCAAGACCGCCGCCGTCCTGCGCGGACATAATACCGGTAATCGAAAACATTGTTACGCGATCTCCAACGATTACCCCGAGTCTTCTTGCAAGCTCTGTTCCCATTAAAACAGAATCAAGGTTTGAAATATCAAAAGAACCTTCTTCAAAATCCAGTTTTTCTTTCATTGTCTTGTCCGTTTCAAGGACATTTTCGGGAACTCCCCTTGCCACAACCGCCTGCTGTCCGGATCTTTTTCCCCTTGCAAGCACTTGAAATTCGCTGAAAGGCACCGCGGCCTTTACGCCGGGAACCGTCATTATCGCTTCTTGCGCTTTCTTTACCGATTCGGGAGGAACCGACTCAAGGCGCAGGTGGTACGACGAGATTTCTATTATACTTTCTATAAAACCAAGTTGAAATCCGTTCATTACGGAAATTATCACAATAAGAGCTAAAACTCCGAAAGCGATTCCAAGCACAGCTAAAATGGGAGAGTTGGATCTTCCCTTAAAAATATACCGCGATGCTACAAACAAAACCCATTTGTTTTTCAATTTTTAGTTACCCTCGTTTCGGATATTTTTCTTCCGTCTTCCCAAACGGCCCTTAGCACCAATTTATTGTCAAGATATAATTCTTCTATATCTGTTTTACCGTCGGTACGGACAACCCTTTCCAATACGCCGTCTTTTATGTTCCTTTCCAAAACCCTTTCCCCGTTCTTGCTGTATTCATACTCGGCCAAAAGAACGGTTTCTCCTTCGGTTTTGGTTATTTTTACAATACGATCATTCGACCATGTATTAACAATTTTCCAGATAACCGTTTGATTTTCGTCATTTCCAATTAACGTTTGCTCCAATACTCTTCCGTGTTCATCTGTTGAATATATTAATTTTGTATCTTTTAGAACAAGAAGATCGCCGAAAAACTCAGGGTATGCGTTAAATCTTTCGCCCATAAAAAATCTGTTTCTCGCGCCTGAAATAATGTTTTGCGGGAAAGAAACCTTTACAATATTGTTTTCTTCCGCTTCAATTTTGTTCTCCTGTACATCAGCATTATCTTTAACGATATTATCCGCCGCTGTAAGCTGTTGGTCTCTTAAAAACACGCGCTCTACCGCGCGCAAAAACGATGAACGGTTATAACGGTAATAATCGGTGTAGTTGTTTATATATTCTTCCTTATTGTCATCCCATAACATTGCTTGCGCGCTAGTTTTTAAATTTTTATTGTAAAAATATTCGATTTTTGTTTTCTCTCCTTTATCGTTATACCTATATTCAGTTGTTAAATGATATTTTTCATCGTAAATCTCGATAAAGCCGCTTGCAGGATCTCGTCTTTTTACTTCTGCGCCGTCTTGAACCGAGGCAATATCAACTTCTTCCGTAATATTATCATCTTCCGTATTTTGAATAACATTATCGCCGCTGTCTGCGGCGGCTTCTTCTTCAACAAGCGCGGCCTTTTCTTGCGCTTCAAATAAAACGGCGATAAGCCTTACTCCGTAATTTTCGTCTCTGAATATCCACTGGGTGCGATCCTGTCTGCCCTCCTTGAAAAGCGTGCGTATTTCAATAAAAAAATTGTCATCATAATAATCTAGAAGATGTTCGGGCAGGTCGGAAGAACCGGTAAAATCTATAACAAGCGCGTATTCGCCGCGCATAGCCGTAATTCTTGATTTTACTTCTTCCAGAGGCATTCCGCCCGAGTTGGAACGGAACCAACGCGCGGGTTTAACCCAACCGGGGATTACGCGCTCAGGTCCGTAAACAGAAGAAAAATCACGTTCCTGTCCGCTTTCTTCGCCGTCCTCCGGAAAATTATTTACTTGAAAGGGATCTTCCTGCGTAAGGGCGATTATACCAACCGATAAAAGCATAATAACAGGTATTAAGATATAAGCCGAGTTTTTAAGAGTAGAGAATATTTTTTTACTGAATACCCGTAAATTCTCTTGCATATTTTTTGGGATCAAAAATTTCAATGTCCCCGTACTTTTCTCCTGTGCAAAGGTACACCACAGGTAAATGTAATCCCGACGCCAGAGAGAAAACAGCTCCTCCCTTTGCGGTTGAATCGTATTTTGTCAGTATAACCCCGTCCAGAGCAACCGCCGAATGAAAAACCTCAGCCTGCGCATAGGCGTTTCTTCCGGTAGTGGCGTCCAGTACAAGGTATTTTAAATAACGGGCGTTTCCCGCTTTTTGCTCCACTACCCTGTCAATCTTGCGCAATTCCTCCACCAACGCGGATTTTGTGTGCATTCTTCCGGCGGTATCGGCAATGACAACATCCGCGCCTGCGGACATTGCGGCTTCCAGCGCATCGAAAACAACCGCCGCAGGGTCTCCGCCCTGTTTATGGGCCACAACGCGCACATCAAGTTTTTGCCCATGTATTTTAAGCTGATCAACCGCCGCCGCCCTGAATGTATCAGCGGCGGCAAGGATTATTTTTTTATTATATTCTTCTTTATATAAAGATGCAAGTTTTGCGGCGGTTGTGGTTTTTCCGACCCCGTTTACCCCTAAAACAAGGATTGCGGTAAACCCCGAGGATGTTGAAGAAACAGGCTCGTGCGGTTTTACCTTCTGAAGTTCTTCTTCAAGGATTTCGGCAAGTTTTAACGGTACATCTGACGTACCGTCTAGTACGTTTTCTTTTTTACAGCGTTCTTTTAACAGTTCCGTAGTTTTATACGCCTGTTCCGCCCCGAAATCCCCTTCTATCAATAAATCGCACAGATCTTCAAGCAATTCTTCCGACACTGCAGAATTATCGGTTTTACCGACGGTAAAACCGCCCGAAAAAAAGTTTTTTATCCTTTCGCCGAATTTCACTTGTTCCTGCTTGTTTTTACAATCGGCGTAGAACCTCGGTTCGCAAGATAAATATATCTTACAATATTAAAAACCCAAATAGCCGACACAACGCCTACCGCAATAACAGTACCCCTGCTAATATCATATCTTTTATAATTTTCTTCTACAAATTGAGAAGGGCGATCTTCAGGCAATATATAACTAAGCGACGTATTTGAAGTAGTGTATGTGTGGTAGGCAACCCAAGCGGCAATACCCGTAATCCACAAACCGCCCCACGACCAGTAGTACAAACTGCGCGCGCTTTCTACGCGCCCTTTCACCGGAGGTTTTCTGTTTTTTACATACAAGGCATAATCCGCGTTTTTTTCTTCGGGCGTGTTAAAAACGACTGACCCCGATAAATTTTTGCCGTTATTCAATTCTATATACTCAAGCGTATTTACAGGCAGGCGCAGGGTTAACGGCGCTTCTCCTACATACAACGCGCCCTGATAAACCGTCAAGCCGGGGACGGAAGCCGAAATATCCACATTGGTAAATTCTTGCGGCAGTAAATTTATTTTAATTTCGGCAATTTCTCCTGCGGCAAGCTCCGTTTCCACCGTTATACTTTCATGTTCGTTTAACGAAGCTGTAATTTCGAATTTACCCGGAGGACGCTCAATAATCCCCGTATCCCCTCGGCCGGCAAAAGATTTGTTAATTAAAACCAACGCGTCCGCAGGCTCCGTTTTTACCGCTATTGCCGCCGGTTTGCTTCCCGAAAGTGTCAATATTAATTTTGAGGTTATTTCATTTAACGCACTGTCCAAATCGTCGGGAGAAAAAATAATGCTGTCTTCGTAGATAAATGATTTTGTATATACCGCGTAAAGTTTAATTGAAATGTTATACCTGCCGTGAAAGTCTATGATTTTACCGGAAAGAAACGCGTCGGCTTTTTGATCTTTACAAAATTTGTACTCGCCTCCCGCTTTCGGCGGTTCGGGATACGCCGCTTTATTATTATCTTCCGATAATTTAAAAACCGGTTCTTTGTTGATAAGCGGCGCATTCTTGTCGATTTCCTCAAAGGCGGCGGAAAGTTTTTCAATTTCGGCGTCAACTTTTGCAAGGTTCTTCTTGTATCTCCAATCCGCTTCTCCGTTAAAAATTAAAAGGGACCTTTCTTCCTGTTTTGCGGATAGGTTCTTTGCGGCAGCAGATCTCGCTTTATGCCACGCGTATCCTTCGTAATAGGCGTATTCGGGAGATACGCGGGCCCGGTAACTTATCTCGTTAAGTCTATCAACAACCTTTTTTGTAATCGCGCCTGCAACGGACAATTTGCCGGGAGGCATAGACTTTACGTCAAAATCCGTAACGCATAAAATCCATTCGTTGTCTTGTTTGTTTATTTCGTCTTTATCGGCTTCGGATTTTCCAAGCGCAAAGATACAAATGTTAAAAGAGAAAACAATAAAAATAAAAAAACAAATTCTTTTTTTCAAAAAAACCTCTTAATTTTAATCTTCCTCGTCTTCTTCCTCATCGTCATAAACAGGCTGTACGTTTCCGTTACGCCATGAAAATCTAAGGTACTCCTCGATAAAGGGGTCTATATCTCCGTCCATCACGGCCTGAATATTTCCTTTTTCAACCTTTGTTCTGTAATCTTTTACCATTGTATAGGGCTGAAACACATAAGACCTTATCTGATGCCCCCAGGAAATATCTTTTTTCTCTTGGGAAAATCTCGCGTTTTCCTTTTCTTTCTCCTGCCTGTAGTATTCATAAAGCCGCGCTTTGAGCATACTCATGGCAATCGCGCGGTTTTTAATCTGACTGCGTTCGTTCTGGCAGGCGACGACAATACCCGTGGGAAGGTGCGTAAAGCGGACAGCGCTGTCCGTCTTGTTTACATGCTGGCCTCCCGCGCCGCCCGAACGATAGGTGTCTACACGCAGATCTTCGGGTCTTATATCAACTTCTATTGTATCATCAATAACGGGAAAAATGTAGACGGAAGCGAAGGACGTATGCCTGCGCGCATTCGCGTCGAACGGGCTGATTCTTACAAGCCGGTGAATGCCGGACTCGCCTTTTAAATAACCGTATGCGTACTCTCCGTCCACTTTGCAAGTGGCGGATTTAAGCCCGCCCTCGGCTTCCTGCTGATCGACTTCCTCGACTGAAAAACCTTTTTGTTCCGCCCAGCGAAGGTACATGCGGTAGAGCATCTGCGTCCAATCGCAGGCTTCAGTTCCGCCCGCGCCGGAATGAACGGTAAGAAAGCAGGCGTTCCTGTCCATCTCGCCCGCCATAAGTTCAATCAAATTATGTTTTTCGTATTTTACGGTTAAATTCTTAAGAGTGCTTTCTATACCTGCGGCTTCGCTTTCGTCTTTTGCTTCCAAAGCAAGTTCATGCAAGGTTTGAAGATCTGCGGTTTCTTCGCGAAGCGTTTTCCACGGCTCATAACGGTTTTTAAGGCTTTTAAGGGAAGCCATCGTTTTTTCAACCGTTTCCTGATCGTTCCAAAAACCCGGCTCGGCTGTCTTTGCCTCGATCTCGCTTATACGCTGAGCAAACGAAGCGTCTTCAAAGACGCCTCCAGTGGTCGTTGACTTTTTTTGCCAAATCGGCAACAGGCGCGGTTAATTCAGAAATCAGCATTGTTTACTCCTGCTTTTATATTACAGGAAAAAAACGGTTATTTCAACCTGATTACCTGCCTGCCGCCCACACCGCCGTACCGCTAATTAGCGCTGTTACCGGGATCGCTATTATCGAAAAAGTCCTCCAGAATTTTGAGTTTCGCGCGTACTTCGACGATAATTGCGATTGCATCTTGTAAGTTTCTGACATTGCGTTCAGTTGCTCCCTCAAGTTCGCAAGCAAGTTCTCTTGCTCTTGTATTATGATCTCGTAATTGGCAATTAAGCCTTCGCTCTCGTTCAAGTTCTGTTTCAAGTCTTCCAATAGTTTCTGTTGCTCTTGCATATTGTTTAACGTATAGTTTATCAAGTCTTCCAATTGCCCCAGACTCAGATCGATTGAAGAAAAATCCTGTGAAAAGACAACCCGCGAGGAAAGTGAGAATAAAATAAATAGCAGGACGAAAGCGGCGTAATGCTTCATTCAATTTACAACCTCCTTGGAGAAATCCCTTGCCTGCTTTTAATGATTATCCTGATAATAGTCTGAATAAAATATAAGAAAAAAAAGATTTAAGTCAAGAAATAAAGATATATTCTCCGGGTAAGATAAGCGCCTGTAATACTTAAAGCGTCTTAATTTTTCCTGTAACTCTGGTTTTAAAATTTTCAAACTCGTCTAAAATTTCCTGATATAAACGTTCCATAGATTTATTGCCGGAAGGCAAAAAAATGACCGTATCGAAAGAAAACAATTCGGGTGTGTCTATTCCCAAGGCTTCGGCGATTTGCTCAAGCATTTTAACAGACGGGAATTTTCGGCCGATTTCTATCATTCCGATATGAGTTAATGACGTTTTGGCTCTATCTGCAAGCTCTTCCTGCGAAAAACCCTTGATTTTTCGGTATTTTTTGATGTTTTTAGCCAATAATCCGCGTAAATCAGTCATAGTTTCTTATCGTCTATTGGATTATTTTTCTCATTAATTAGGTATTGACTATAATCCATTAGTATATATATAATCTAATAGTTTATGAATAATTGTAGATTTTTAAGACTTTCATCACGCGAAGCGAAAAACAACCCGGTACCTGGCCGTAAAACGGCTTAAGTATACGCATTGGTTCAATGCGGAAAAAAAAAAGTTACCCCTTAAATAGGGAGGGGGAACAACAAGGAGAAAAGAATGAAAAAGGGAAAAATTCTATTGGTAATGCTTGCAATTCTGCTTGCATTAGGAATGGTCATGAGTTGCGGAGATTTAGGAAACAAGGAGCCTACTGATCCTAAACCCCCCGCCGGCGGTAATGATAAAGATGACGATGTCGTCCCTGCCTGGGCTATCGGTGTATACATCAGTGATACTTCTACTCCCAATGTCAAAGAAACAATTAAATTTGGAGGAAATATTTTTAATATTACTTGGGGAGATACATCAGATTTCCTTAATTTTACCATCACAAAATGGGAAGATATTAGTGAAATTCCTGCCAATGTAGCCGGTTTATTAAATGCTGACGCAGATGATGTCGGCGCTTTCAAATTTACCGGCAAAATAATGAGCCAAAAAGGTTATGTCCCAAGCACATATACTGTACCCGGCGGAGTTGCAACAGATGTAGATGCAGAGGGAAAAGGACCTGACTTTACAATGTATCTTTATTTTGTCGCCAAGTTAAAAACCGGTGTTAATCCGGATGCTGCGGATTTTGATGAAGATGATTCTAGTAATTATACTCTTACTTTTGTAAGAACGTCTTTCTCCAAAGACGGTTCAAACAAAAATATTGTTGAAAGTAGTTCTAAGACCCGTATTTATGTTGAAAAATAACTAACCTGTAATTGGAACAAGCGCCGCTTTTCTAAGCGGCGCTTTTTTTTTGCCTGTTAATAAATAATATATAGAATTAATAAAAGTGCGCTTTACTTTGAATATATATAATCCAATAGAATATATATATACTGCTAGTTGATATATGTTGTATAACATTTTTATAAAATTTCCAAAAAATTATTGATAAATAAAAAACAAACAGATACATTATTAATAAGCGCATTGGTTCAATGCGAAAATCAAAAAAGTTACCCCTTAAATTGGGAGGGGGAACAACAAGGAGAAAAGAATGAAAAAGGGAAAAATTCTATTGGTAATGCTTGCAATTCTGCTTGCATTAGGAATGGTCATGGGATGCGGAGATTTAGGAAACAAGGAGCCTACTAATCCTGTTACCCCAGGCGGTGATGATGAAGAAGATTTTTATGAAGACGTTGTATCAAAATACATTGGCGTTTACGAAACAAAATATGGTACAATCACAGAAACAATTAAATTTGGACAAAACTTTTTTAACATCTCAGATTCTGATAATGATGAGTTAAAATTTACTATTACTGAATGGGTAGATGCCGATGAAAAAGACATTGTTGCACTCGAAGGTTTTGATACCAAGGATTACACGATTGTCTTCAAATTTATCGGTAAAATAATGAGTTCCATGACCAAAACTAATACTGACAATCCCGTACCAGATGATGCAGGTGGAAGCCATTATCTAAGTAGTACTTTTACCGCGCCTGGCTTTACACAAGCTGATGTAAAAGCAGACGGGACAGGTCCTGACGCATGGATGTACCTTTATCTTAATGTAGCAGGAGACAATCCTGAGTTTGTTAGAACAAGTTTTATCAGTGATGCTCATAAAAACCCGGCCAAAATTGTTCAAAAAAGTTCTACTGACAAAGCAGCGCGTATTTATAAATTTAAGAATAAATAAGCAACAACAAAGCATTTCTAGCGCCGCTTGTCACAGCGGCGCTTTTGAGCCTA